>Ga0163144_10005943_pt1 | contig 27042 bp, 22 predicted proteins | sample OliLak19BULKMAT1_FD_123175 | JGI IMG/M metagenome (GOLD analysis project Ga0163144, IMG submission 123175) | Freshwater microbial mat bacterial communities from Lake Vanda, McMurdo Dry Valleys, Antarctica - Oligotrophic Lake LV.19.BULKMAT1 | ecosystem: Environmental > Aquatic > Freshwater >...
GCTGCTGGTGAAGATCCGCGTGCGCTCAAGCAGCCAGGTGGTGATCCAATCAGCGCACTGCTCGCCCTTCAGAACAGCACCGGCGCATTTCGCTATCAGGCGGCACTGCCAGATGATAACGATATTGCCACGGCTCAGGCCATCCCAGCACTATTATTGAAGCCACTGCCACTCAAGTGGTTGCCAGCAGCAGCGCCGCTGCCGGCAATACTGCCGAATACAGGCGGCGAGAATGGGTTGCCCTGGGTTGCTCTGATTGCCGCAATGATTATGATGGCAGGAATTCTGCTCCGACGGCGTATAGCGTAGTCATTTGAGCCCCTCTCCCCTTGTGGGAGAGGGGTTGGGGTGCGGGAAATCAGCGACATCTCCCGCACCCGCTGTGCTATAATATCGATCAGACCTCGCGAATGGAGTGCGACGCCGCATCCGAGTGCCTGGCGATGACGAGGGACGCCGGCTGGCATGTCGCGCTGCCGAAGCGCGCTCACTTCCAAGTGCATGACCACTGCAATCATCACGAATCCAGCACAGGCCGCCCACGATGAACCCCGTCATGTCGAACGTGCGGCACGTATGCGGGCGATTGAACGCGCTCTCGATACGAGCGGTCTGCGTCCTACGCTTACACCAATTGCGGCTCGCCATGCAACGGAGGCCGAAATTCGTGCAGTTCATCATCCGCGCCTGATTGAGATGCTTAACCTCTCAACGGCTCAGGAACGGCTGTGGATCGATAGCGATACCTACACAACCAGCGAATCGTTGATCGCTGCAAAGCTTGGGGCTGGCGCTGCAATCGAAGCCGTTCAGGCAGTTGTGCGGCAACGGGTGCAGAATGCGTTTGTGCTGACTCGCCCACCTGGTCATCATGCGACGATCACACGCTCTATGGGTTTCTGCCTGATCAATAATATTGCGATTGCGGCCCGTTATGCTACCCAAACATTAGGCCTCGCCCGTGTTGCAATTGTCGATTATGATGTTCACCATGGCAATGGCACCCAGGATATTTTTTATGATGATCCGCGTGTGCTGTTCTGTTCAACACATGCAGCACCCCTCTATCCCGGCACGGGTACAGAGCACGAGATCGGGAACGGCCCTGGCCATGGAACAACCCTGAATCTGCCATTGCCCTATAATACCGGCGATCAGGGCTTTGCGCAGCTTTATGATCAGATCGTGATACCAGCACTGCGCCGGTTTCAGCCAGAATTGATCCTCATTTCGGCTGGCTATGATGCCCACTGGAACGACCCAATTGGCCCGCTTTCGCTCTCTGTGAGTGGCTATGCTGCCCTTACCAGCCGCCTCTACGATCTGGCTGCCGAAATCTGTGATGGCCGGATCGCGCTTATCCTCGAAGGCGGCTACAATGAGGAAGCGCTTGGCGCATGTGTCGTTGCCTGTTTTGGCGTGCTGCTTGGCCGAGCCATCGAACCTGATCCACTTGGCCCTGCTGGAACTCGTGAGCCGAATCTCCAGGCCTTGATCGAGCGAACACGTCGCCAGCATCCATTGTTAGTGTAGGATTCAGGAGTCAGTATTCCATCTACATGCCTTTGAATGGTTGCAATCCGCAGGGACGCGATATATCGCGTCCGTACGAACCATCAAATAAATCGGTTTGTTCCCTTGTTCATGCTTATTGAGGTTCTTATGGCTATTGTTGTCATTGATTATGGTGCTGGCAACCTGCGGAGCGTTGTGCGCGCTCTGGCGAAAGTTGGCGCAGAACACATTGTCACGACTGATCCACAGGTTGTTCGTGATGCTCCCGCAGTCGTTCTGCCCGGTGTCGGCGCAACCCTCGATACCATGCAAAGCCTCAAACGCATGGGCATGGACAGCGCTATTCGTGATGTTGTTCACGCTGGAGTCCCATTCCTTGGCATCTGTGTCGGGATGCAGGTTCTGTGTGAGCGCAGCGAAGAGTTTGGCATGCACGATTGCATCGGCCTGGTTGGCGGTGATGTTCGCCGCCTTCCGGATGGCCAGAAGGTGCCACAGATTGGCTGGAACCAGCTCCGCTATGTTAATGGTGCTGGCGAACATCCCTTGTTTCAGGGTGTCCCCGATGCCAGCGATGTCTATTTTGTCCATTCCTACTACTGCGATCTGAGCGACCCGGCGATCATCGCGGGGACGACGGATTATGGGCTGGCGTTTCCGAGTGCGCTCCTGCACGAAAACATCGCTGCTGTCCAATTTCACCCAGAAAAGAGTGGCCGCTGGGGTTTGCAAATTCTAACAAATTTTGTTGCCTGGGCAGTATCCGATACCACAAGTGCGTAAAGAAATGAGGCCTGTATGGAAATTATTCCAGCAATTGATATAAAAAATGGCCGTTGTGTTCGGCTTTTTCAGGGCAATTTTACGCAGGAGACAGTCTACGACGATAATCCGCTGGCAGTTGCGCGGCGCTGGGTCGAACAGGGTGCTACTCGCCTGCATGTTGTTGATCTGGATGGCGCACGCGCCGGCCAACCGATCCATGTCGATGTGATCGGCGCAATTGTACGAACACTGACTATCCCCGTCCAGGTTGGTGGTGGCATGCGCACCGAGGATGATGTTGAGCAAGCACTTAAACTGGGCGCGGCGCGAGTCATTCTTGGTACAGCAGCCGTGCATGATCCCGAACTCATTACCCATCTGGTTGCCCGCTATCCCGATGCGATCATTGTTGGCGTGGATGCCCGCGATGGCATGGTTGCGACGGCCGGGTGGCTGGAAACTGCTGCGGTTGAGGCGAGTGCATTGGTTCAGAAGATGGCCGAGCTTGGTGTGCGGCGGTTTATTTATACCGATATTAGCCGTGATGGAACGCTCTCCGAACCAAACTATGCTGCAACAGCGCAACTCATTCAGGCTGGTGGCCCGGCGGTGATCGCCTCGGGAGGGATTGCCAATAGTTCGCAATTGCAACGCCTGGCCGAGATCGGCTGTGAAGGCGCAATTGTTGGGCGGGCACTCTATACTGGCGATATACGTCTACCCGAGGCCATTCGCTCGCTTGCGCATAAGGAGGCAGCGTGACAAACAATCGTAATTCAACCAGTAAATACGAAGAAGAACGGCTACGTGCTGCCGAACAGTCGCAGGTTGTGTATCTACAGGGCCAGATCGATGAACTGCGGCGATTGCTCAAAGAGCAGAGCAACAAATATAGTTGGGCGATGGAACAGGTTCGTAAGGTTGAGTCAAGCGTTTCACAGATTGAGGGTTTGCTTGATCGGCACCGCGCGGATATTGCTCAGGCGATTGATTCATCACGTCGCGATATTATCGGCCTGCGCAAGGAAGTCGCTTCTGCATTGGTCAAGATCGATGAAGGCACACGGCCAATTCGTGAGATGCAATCCCAGATCCAGCAGGTTGCCGAGGCTCGTAAGCAGGATCGCGAGTATGTCGCCAGTTGGCTTGTACGGATCGATGATCTCGATCAGCGCATTGCAACATGGGCGGCGCAGATCCGTGAGGCGGATGAACGCTATCGCAATTTGATTGGCCGCCTGGATGGCCTTGTGACAGCCGATGAATCTGTGCGGGTTGATATTCGCAAGCTCAGTGAGGATCTCCAGATCGAGAAGCAGAGTTTGCGCCGTCAGGCAATCGAAGCCCAGCAACTCGTCACCGATCTGCGCCCGACTCTGGAAGCCCATACGAGTAGGATTGACCGCCTTGAAGAGATTCGCCATCATATTGATCTGTTTGCCGAAGAAATCCCCGTCCAGATCGCAGCACTCGATACACGCCTGATCGAGCAGGTGGGTGAGATCAAGCGGGTTGAACGGATTTCAACCGAACGCTTCCTGATGAACCAGGATCGGGTTGAGGAGATCCGCCAGCAGCAAGAAGAGAAAATTACCACACTTCACGAAACTGATGATCTACATCTGCGGCAGCTTACGGCCTGGCTGGAACGCCTGGATGCCTGGACACGCGAAATTGAACAGCGCCATGCACGCCTTGGTTTACGGTTCGAACAGGTACAACGTGAGCATGGCCTACATCTTGACGATCTTGAGAAACGCGATGGTAAACTGATCGATGTGATGCTTGGTTCGCTACGCACGCAACTCGAGACGATCAAGGCGGAACAAATTGAACGCGGACGCGTACCAGATAGTACGGATTAAGCCATGCTGAAACGAAGAATTATTCCATGCCTGGATGTAAAGGCTGGCCGGGTGATCAAGGGTATCGCCTTCCTGAACCATCGTGACGCTGGCGATCCCGTTCAGCTCGCCGCTGCCTATGATGCCGCTGGCGCAGATGAACTGGTGTTCTATGATATTACTGCTAGCAGCGATGATCGTGGAATCATGCTCGATGTCGTTGAACAAACAGCAGCGCAGGTGTTTATTCCGCTGACGGTTGGCGGTGGCCTGCGCACCGTCGATGATATGTACCGCATGCTACGTGCCGGTGCGGATAAAGTCTCGATCAACACGGCGGCAGTGCTCAACCCACAGTTGATCGAGGATGGTGCCAGGCGCTTCGGCAGCCAGTGTATTGTCCTTTCGATCGACGCGCGGCGGGTAAATGCCCCAAATGAGCCAACGCCACGCTGGGAGGTTTTCACGCATACTGGCCGCGATCCCCGCTCAACCGGGCTGGATGCGATTGAATGGGCGTATCGCGGTGCCGAACTCGGCGCTGGCGAGATCTGTATCAACAGTATGGATGCCGATGGAACCCGTAGCGGGTATGATCTAGCATTGCTGCGCGCAATCTCGGAACGCATTGGTATCCCGGTGATCGCCTCTGGTGGGGTTGGTTCACTTGAGCATATGTATCGCGGCCTGGTTGATGGAAAGGCCGATGCGGTATTGGCGGCCTCGATCTTTCATTTTGGCGAATATACGGTTGCTGATGTCAAACATTACCTAGAAGAGCGCAATATTCCTGTTCGTTGGTAATACTCCTAGCCCATACCGAACCTGTATCGCTGCACATGGCGTAAGGAGCAATAATGGCCAACCCAACCCAGCGCCCGACGAAACCATCGAATATTAGCGAAATTGTCACGAACGTGCTGATTGGCACGTTGTTCGCCTTTTTGGCCTATATCGGCTTCATCGCCTGGCAGGAGCAGGGAGCGATACAACCGCTCCTCCTCGCAATTCAGGAATCGATCCTTGTGGTTCTGGTAGTTACCCGCCGCCGCTCACGCGAGGCCAGCACGGCCTGGTGGGATCGCCTAATTGCGATTGCTGGCACTGCCGCGCCACTGCTGCAACGCTCTGCCGAATCACCAGGGCCGATCTTTTCGGAAGTAGGGGCAGGTATTCAGTTGGTTGCGACTATCATCACAGTTATCGGGACGCTGAGCCTCGGGCGGAGTTTTGGGATTGTGGCGGCCAATCGTGGTGTGCGCACCGGTGGGCTCTATCGCTTTGTTCGTCATCCACTGTATGGCAGCTACCTCATTGGCTACCTTGGCTTTCTGCTTGGTAATCCATCAATCTGGAATATCATACTGATTATTATTACCTTCATATGCCAGTATTTGCGGGCAGTTGCGGAAGAGCGGGTGCTTGCACGCGATCCAGAGTACCAAACATACATGCAGCGTGTGCGGCATCGCTTCATACCGTTTATTTTCTGATTGTGGAGCATTGCCCATGAATGTGGTCGTCCGCTATTTTGCCGGTCATCGCGATATCGCCAAACGTGCTGAGGAACAGTTTGAACTGCCAGATGATGCGACAGTTGGCAGCCTATGGGCACTGCTTGTCGAACATTATCCGCGCCTGGTTGGCTATACCGGCCGCATGTTGTATGCTGTGAACCAGGAGTATAGCCAGCTCGATACACCCCTCCACGATGGTGATGAGGTTGCATATATTCCACCAGTGAGCGGCGGGAGTGCAGGAAATAATAGCAACGAGTTCTTTCGTATCACCAGCGAACCACTTGAGCCGGGAGCACTCATGGCACTGGTTCAATCCCCCGACATGGGCGCGATTGTGACATTCACTGGCATTGTACGCAACCATTTTGCCAATCGGCCAACTGCCGCGCTTGAGTATGAAGCCTTCGAGCCGATGGCCAGCAGCGTATTGGCCGATCTCGCTTCACAGGCCCGCATACAATGGGGCACAGGTGCGATTGCGATTCATCATCGGGTTGGGCATCTTGGGATCGGCGAAACGGCAGTGCTGATTGTTGTGGCAGCACCGCATCGCCACGAGGCCTTTGAAGCCGCCGAATGGCTGATGGATCGAATCAAAGAGGTTGCGCCGATCTGGAAGAAAGAGCATTGGGCCGATGGTGAAAGCGAATGGGCCGAGGACGAGAAAACCCGTAAAAACATCAGATAATGTTGGGATGTAGGGGCGGTTCGTGAACCGCGCACAGGATTCATTGCGGTTCGTGAACCGCGCACAGGATTCATTGCGGTTCGTGAACCGCGCACAGGATTCATTCGTGAACCGCGCACAGGATTCATTCGTGAACCGCGCACAGGATTCATTCGTGAACCGCGCACAGGATTCATTCGTGAACCACCCCGACCTACTCCCGCCCCAATGCCTCAGGTAATCCAAGGATCAGCCCAAGAATTGTGGTCAAGAGCAACAATTGTGCAAAGCCAGCATCGGAGATGGCAAGCACAACAAATCCAGCACATATGATGATGAAGCCGAAGATGATTGGGATGGCATACAAAAGAAACAGGGCGTGGAATAGATTTGTTTCCTCCACGACCCGTCGTAGCCAATGTGTGCATACAAACAGATACTTGCGCTTCACTTGGCCCCCTACCAGCTTTACTGTAGGAGCATTTCGAAGTTGGGCTGATCATCGCTGCCGGTCAGTCGGCGTAGTATCCGCTGCACTGCGCGTAGGGTTCCTTCACCGATCCAGAATGTAAGCAGTGAACCCAGAACTATGCCCAACGCACTGCCAGCTGCGGCACCAAGAGCGAAGAGCATGTAGCGGGCCTTCATTCGTCGCTTCTTCATAGAATCCTCATTGGACGACGACGACGGGTGTTGCCTTGCTCCACAATCGCTCGATTCGATAAAAATCGCGCAATGCGATTGAAAAGATATGCACCACTACATCGCCGTAGTCAAGCAAAACCCAGCCGGTATCCGCAGTTCCTTCAACGCGTGCCTCGCGCCCAAGCTCTGTGCTCATTCGCTCGTCGATTGCTTCAAGGATTGCCTTCAGTTGGCGCTCATTATCACTTGAACAGATCACAAAGTAATCGGCCAATGTGTTGAGCGGTCGCAGATCCAACATAACGATATCGCTGGCCTGCTTGTCCTCAGCTACCTCGACTGCCAGCCGTGCGAGTGTAGTCGCTTCGTGTTCGGTGTCCCTTACCAGAGTAGCCTCCTTATAGCAATGATTCTACCAGAACTAGTGATGCATGTAAATAGCATACTGCCGGAGTACCATTTGTGCAAATCGTGTTATGGTACACCAAACATGATCTTGCTGGCCATTTGAAATGAATCCGGCAAGAGGCGAAAACCAAACAATACCACACTTCCAGCACTAACGATTGGTTGGGCAAGCTCTGAGCTGTGAATGAATGGCGACCAGAGTGGGTTCGGAATGGCCACACCTACAATCAACGCCGTTGCACAGATCAGAATCCCCTGCACAAGCCCTAAAACGCCACCCGCAAGATGATCCAGCCAGCCAAGAAATAGTAATCCAGCCAGCGTGTGTAACAGCGATGCAATGAGGCTGACAGTTCCACTGACTGCGATCATGATTAGAATAAACGCAATCACGCGTGCAAGTGTGTTCTCTGTAACCCAGGAAGAGAGCAGATCGGCAACATCGCGCTCATATGTCGCTGCCAGAATGACACCTGCGACAAATCCCACAACCGAAAGCACCTGGCGGATAATGCCCCAGTACAGTCCCATCACCCCACAAAACAACACGACTACAAGAATCGTTGTGTCAATGCCGCTCATCGTTCTCCTCCTCCCTACGACGCTGTAGCCCGCAAGGATGTTTCATTTCTTGAGGGATAGCTAGTGTATACGAGATGAGCACGCTTGTGAAGGGCGGTGGGTGACATGTGGATGACACGAACCCGCCAATAAGCTAAAAGCTAAGATCCGAGGTTGTTACAAACCTCGGATCTTAGCTCCCAAATGCTCCCTCACCCCTGCTTTGCTTCCCTCTCCGATTGGGAGAGGGGTCGGGGTGAGGGCTAAAATAAGGTTGAAGTTAATCGACGGTATATTCACCCTCGACGACGCCTTCGTCCTTGCCGCCTTTACCAGCAGCGTTACCGGCACCCTCTGGCTGGCCTTCAGTATAGGCGTTCTGCGATACCTGATACATGGCCTGTTGAAGTTCGGTTGTCAGGGAGCGCATCTGCGCCTCATTTTCCTGAGCAATCGCCTCGCGCAGATCCTTGATCAATACCTCGATCCGGCCCTTCTGAACTGAGTCGATCTTATCGCCCAGATCGGTTAGCGTGCGCTCAGACTGATAGGCCAGGCTGTCCGACTGATTCTTGAGTTCGATCAGTTCACGTCGGCGCTTGTCCTCATCCGAATGCTTCTCAGCATCGCGTACCATCCGGTCGATCTCGTCCTTATTCAGGTTCGTGCTGGCCGTAATGGTGATCCGCTGCTCCTTGTTGGTCGCCTTGTCCTTCGCCGATACATTCAGGATTCCGTTCGCATCAATATCGAACGTGACCTCAACCTGTGGAACACCACGCGGCGCTGGTGGCATACCCTCCAGCCGGAAGCGGCCAAGGGTCATGTTGTCGGTTGCCATCTCGCGTTCGCCCTGCAGGATATGAATGTCAACAGCCGTCTGGCCATCCGCCGCTGTCGAGAAGATTTCGCTCTTGCGGGTCGGAATCGTGGTATTGCGATCAATCAGGCGCGTCATGATGCCGCCAAGTGTCTCAACACCAAGCGATAGTGGTGTCACATCGAGCAGCACAACATCCTTGATGTCGCCGCCCAACACGCCAGCCTGAATGGCAGCGCCAACTGCCACAACCTCATCTGGGTTGACGGATTTGTTTGGCTCTTTGCCACTGATCTTGCGAACCAGTTCCTGCACAACCGGCATGCGGGTGGAGCCACCAACCAGAACGACTTCATCAAGTTGGCCAGCCTTCAGGTTCGCATCCTTGAGTGCCTGTACAAATGGCCCGCGCAGGCGCTCCGTCAGATCATCTGTCAGTTGCTCGAACTTCGCCCGGCTGATGCGGATCTGCAAATGTTTCGGCCCCGATGAGTCAGCAGTGATAAACGGCAGGTTCACTTCCGTCTCACTCATGCTCGAAAGCTCGATCTTGGCCTTCTCAGCAGCCTCACGCAATCGTTGCAGGGCCTGGCGATCCTTACCCAGATCGATACCCTGGTCCTTGCGGAACTCATCGATCAGCCAGTTGACAATCTTCTGGTCGTAGTCATCACCACCAAGGTGTGTATCACCATTGGTCGCCTTGACTTCAATCACGCCATCGCCGACTTCGAGAACCGATACGTCGAACGTACCGCCACCAAGGTCGAAGACCAGGATCGTCTCGTCCTTCTTCTTATCCAGGCCATAGGCCAGTGCCGCTGCCGTTGGCTCGTTGATAATACGCAGCACCTCAAGCCCAGCGATCTTGCCGGCGTCCTTGGTCGCCTGGCGCTGGCTGTCGTTGAAGTAGGCTGGTACTGTAATCACGGCCTGGGTGACAGGCTCGCCCAGATACGCCTCGGCATCGGCTTTGAGCTTCTGCAGCACCATGGCCGAAAGCTCCTGCGGCGCATAGTCCTTGCCGGTTTGGGTTGAAGAGATGCGCACATCATTGCGCTGGCCCTTGCTAACGCGGAATGGCACCATCTCACGCTCACTGACAGTCTCCTCATAGGAGCGGCCAATAAAACGCTTGACGGAAAAGAGCGTATTTTCGGGGTTGATCGTCGCCTGCCGCTTGGCAGTCTGGCCGACCAACCGCTCGCCATTTTTGGTAAATGCAACAACAGATGGAGTTGTGCGGTTGCCCTCTGCATTCGGAATAACGACTGGATCGCCGCCTTCCATCACCGCCACAACCGAGTTCGTTGTTCCAAGATCGATACCGACAATCTTCGGCATAGTAGTTCCTCTCATATCGCATACTTGCTAGTGCCGGGAAACCCAGCACCACGTTTTGTCTATTCGTAGTGTACACGAATGATGCTAATCTGCTATATGAGTGGTGTTAGAGAACTATTGGAATTTGTATATAGGCAGGATGGCGCACGCCCGTTCTAGAACGCGTCATGATGCCGTAAAAGCCAATTTTAACATAATCAGCGTCGCATCTGATCGCAGCCAATCGTAAGTGGTGGCAAGGTGTTCTCTGCAAAGCGGGCGAGGTGCTGGTGTTCACGCAGGGCGGTTGTGCTGGCGGTGCCGTCTGCCATAGGGTGAGTGTACACCGGTGTGCCGTTCGCGTGCGAGATGTGGTACCATACTAAGCAAAAGGAGTACGCGATGACCTTGCTTGCTGAGCCAGTCCTGGCGGCCAGTGTCGCTGATCAGTACGATGTGATTGACCCGACGGATGTGCGGGCGTTTCTTGCGTCGCACGCACACCTGGTTCCAGTTCTGGAACAAGCGCCTGAACAGATTGCACGCCTGTTTCCTGATGCGCCGCTGCTGCTCGAATGCCATATTGATCCCGACGACAACACTGAAACGCTTTTAATTCGCATTCAGACGCCGCTTGATGCCATTGCTGCAAACCAGCAGATGGATCACTTGCTGGAAGCCTGGTATCTCGATTTGCCCTATGCCGTCCGGCGAGATGCCCTTGTAACCTTGTGGTGACGTATGAGCTTTGATGGACGCGCATTTCTTGGACTGGCGCATACCTTAACGAACACGCTGCCGAACACGGAACCAGCGATTGAAGAAGCGCAGTTACGGTCGGCAATCAGTCGGGCATACTATGCGCTCTTCTGGGTGGCACGAGCCCGCCTCATTGCGGAAGGTGAACGTATCCCGCGGTTGGATGCACACCAAATCGTGATTGATCGCTTTCGCAACAGCCCCTACCGCGCCCGTGTCACAATTGGGTTCCATCTTGCAAACCTTCAGACGGATCGGAACGAAGCCAATTATAAGATAACTAGTGAGCGCCTCCCGCAACTTCGGACGAAAGCTATCGGAATCCTTGACCGTGCCACCTCATTGCTCACTCGCCTTGATCAACTACCATAACCGATATAATTATGACTCGTGGATCACTAGGATCAACTCGCGATGGTTCACAGCTGACTCGCGGTCATCTGCACCCGAGTCACACCTGGTTTGCGCTGGGATGCGGGCAAGCCAGGTGTGTTGCTTATGAGCCTAATACTGACATTAGTAGGGAACAAATTCTGTTTGTATTTTTGGCTGCTCCATGGTGCCACCTGCGGCGTTCGTCCCGGTGAAGGCACCATCACCCACACCATAGACTAACACGGTATCACCTTCAAAATGATCTGGTGTCGCCCACCGGGCATCGGCCCCCTCACCCCCTAATCCTCTCTCCCGTTCTGGGAGAGGGGGTTAGGGAATCAACCATCAACCAAACGCAGATAGTTAGTACCACAGGGCTAGTTTGCGATCTTGCTGAGTATGCTAGAATACCCTTGACATATAGATACCCATTTTCCGCCCTGCCTTGCTCAGATAGGAGCATCCGATGTCACGTAATGCCCGATCATTGTCATTGTTGAGTGTGCTCGTACTCGTCGGTTCGCTGGTGGTACTCGTGGTTGAAGCACCACTGGTGCGGGCGAATACCACTGGTAACATCTATTTTGTGGATAATACGAGCGATGCCGATCTCGCCTCTGCGCCAACTGCGTGTGAGAATGATGCAGCCGATGGTGATTGTTCGTTGCGCCAGGCAATCGAGCAAGCAAACGCAAATGGTGGTGGTAAAGGGATCGATTTCTCGGTTCTCCCAACAACTGACCCAAGGTATGATAGTACAACACGACGTTGGACGATTAGTCCGTTAAGTCAGTTACCAGCGCTATCGGCCAGTGGGATACAGATTCTCGGAATTAATGATAGCTTGACCTTTACACCCCAGGTCGTGATTGATGGTTCGAGTTTGGCGTCTGGTGGCGTTGGCTTCCGTCTGACTTCATCTGGAAATGTGATTGCGCGCCTGATCATCGTTAGTTTTGCGGGCAATACCGATACAACCGGGATCGGTGTTCGTATTACAGGCGCAGGGGCATTTGATAATCAGGTTGTTGGGTCATACATTGGATGCCTGCCCCGAACGCTCACCGGCGCAACTGGCAATCAGCGTGCTGGGGTGCAGATTGATGGTGGCGCACAGTTCAATCGGGTTGGCGCTTCTGGTACAAACCGCAATATCATCAGCGGTAATGGTACCAATGGCACTCAGGGAGATGGCATCAAGATATCTGGGCCAAACACATCTGATACTGTGCTTGAAAACAATTATATTGGCGTTGCTATTGATTCAACTGGATTTAATGTTGGTAAATTCGCGAATACTGGGTTTGGGATCCAGATTGTCGATAGCGCTAATAACTCGATTGGTGGTACAACAACCGCAACTCGCAATATCATTTCTGGAAATGGCCAGGCTGGCATTTTATTAACTGGCAGCCTTTCGACAGGTAATACCATTAACTCGAATGTTATCGGCGCAGATCCTGCTGGTACTACCGCATTTGGTAATACAACGCATGGTATTTATCTTGCCGATGGAGCGAGCAATAATACGGTTACTGGTGCAACTGGCGCTCCACTGATTGTGGCGGGTAATACAAACTATGGTGTGCTGATCACCGATAGTGGCACTACGAATAATACGATTAAAGGCGCATATATTGGGCTTGCTCAGGGTGGTATTACATCTCTGCCAAATGGTTCGGGCGGTGTTCGCATCCAGGATAATGCCAGCAGTAATAGTATCGGCACCGCAGCATTAGGAAATGTTATTTCTGGTAATACTGGCTATGGTATCTCAATAACTCGCCAGAATGTTGGTTCTGCGAATACCAATGCCAATAGCATCCGTAATAATATCATTGGCCTCAGTTTTAGCGGCCTAACAACATCGCCCAATACGCTTGGTGGTATCCAGATCGATTCAAGCGCCCGCAATACGATTATCGGTGGGCTTGCTTCTGGCGAGGGGAATGTCATTTCTGGCAATGGAACCGGTGCCGGTGTGACTGTCAATGCCACCGCAGTCGTCAGTACGACGATCTCTGGTAATGTTATTGGTCTGCGGCGGAGTGTTTCTTCTGGCCCATATGTTGCCTCGGCAGGTAATCAGGGCGGCGGTATTTCAGTCGCCTCGGGTGCCCAACGAGTTCAGATTGGTGGCACGCTTGATCGCGCCAACACGATTGCATTCAACGTGGGTAATGGCGTTACCGTTGGCACGAGTGCTATTGCTGTTCAGATCAATTCCAATAGCGTGACGACCAATACCCTTGGTGGCATTATTGTGACTGGTGTAACAACGCCAACCCTGATTGGCAATACTGCCCGTGCGAACCAGGCTGGCCCAGGTATTCAGCTCAGTAACACGCCCAACCCAACGGTGATTGGCAATACTGCATCGAATAATAGCCAGGCCGGTATCACGATCAGTAACGCCACTGGTGCGATTGTCACCGATAACACTGCAAAGAATAATACGCAGACGGGGATTAGCATTAGTAGTGCGAATTCCGCCATAATTACCAATAACACGGTTGCAACGAACGGCCAGAATGGTCTGCTGGTCAGCGGTAGCGATGCGCCGACCATTAGCTTCAACACAGTGACGACCAGCACACTGAATGGGATCAGCGTTGATACAAGTTCGGCGCGCGTAACATTGAGCAATAATATATCAACTGGCAATACCCAGAGCGGTATCAGTATTATTGGCTCGAATACCCTCACGGTGACACTCAACACCCTCAGCCGTAATAGTGGTGGTTCTGGCCTGATTGTGATCGGCCCAGCAACGAGTGGGCGGGTGATCAATAACACGGTTGAGTCGAATGGGGCCAATGGTATGACGTTTGGTGCGCCAGGTGTAACAAGAAACCTCACGGTGACAGGCAATCTGGTTCAGAAGAATACTGGTAGTGGCCTCCTGATCACTGGCGATATCAGCAATATGCTGATCGATTCCAACCAGGTGATCTCGAACACGATCAATGGTATTCAGCTTGGCAATGGGGGTGCATCCCCGAATCCACAGCGAGTCAGGATTTCCAGTAATACTATCAGCCGGAATGGGTTTACCAGTGGTGCCAGCTTCCCGGTAACCGATCCACTACAGCAGCGCTATGGGATTGTATTCAACCCGGTGACGGCTGGCACACCCGGTGTGGCCACCAATCCGAATCATGATATTGACCCGCCGATTGCTTCGTCGCTGATTGTGAGCCAGAACCTGGGTGGCATTGTGTATGGGCGTGTTCTTGCAGATGGTAGTAATGCAGCCTGTACTCTTGTAAACCCGTTGACTGATTGCACGCTTCAGTTTTTTAATACTGATCCAACATCCCGTGATGGCCAGGGTAGCGAGCAGATTTTCCCACCAGTGAACATAACCTCGAATGGCTACTTTACTGCGACGGTTGGGTTTGTTCCGAAACAATTGGCCCTGACTGCGACAGACAAGACTGGCAATACATCTGAGTTTGCTGTCTTCAATGCCAACCCGAGCATTACGCTTGGCGCACCACAGGTATTGAGTGGCAAACCGGGCGATCTGATTACGATTTCGCGCACGATTGCGAATAATGGCAATGTTTCCTTCACAAAGCTGAGAATGACATTGACCACTAATCGCAGCCAATGGGTGCTCACGCCAACACCAAATTCGACATTCCTGCTCGCTCCTGGTCAGTCGCGCACCATTACGGTAACGGTACAACTGCCCACTGGTGCCAGTTCACAGGTTCGAGCCGGTTCGAGTGGCCTGATTACCACAACCATCGATTCGAGTTCAACAGGGCCGGATGCGGTGCAGGCAGTCGTTGCCGATACGATCAATATTCAACAGAGTGTGGTACTGAATGTTTCTGCTGGTTTGAATGGCAGCGGATTGCCTGGCAGCGTTCTCGCCTACCCCCATACCGTCACGAATAATGGGAATATTACGACGACGGTAACGTTTGCGGCGGCGACAACCGATAATGGGGCACCAGCGCCAACCTGGGTGACAACAGCGACGCCGCCGAGCCTGACACTGGCACCAGGGCAATCTGGGGCAACAACGGTACGAGTGACCGTCTCGCCTGGGTCGCAACAGGGCAAGGTGGTTCAGACGACCCTAACAGCCACTCCATCGGTGAATGGCACACCCGATCTCACTCAGGTGAAGAGTGTGATTGATACTACGACGACGACATTGCAGCAGGTTGCGAGTATGGTTCCAGATCGGCAGGCCGATGCCGGCGCTACCGAGACGGTTCAGTTCCGCCATATTGTGACCAATAATAGCAATGGAACGGCCACATTTAAGCTGATTGCTTCCTCCAGCCAGGGCAGTGCGATCACCTTCACATCGCTAACGCCGGGTATCGTGTTGGTGAATGGCAATACCTTCTCGTTGCCAAATACGCCTGGTTCAAATACATTTGATTTCTATGTGAATGTAACCGTGGATCGACGCTTGCTTCCAGGCCAGAAGGATCTGATTACCGTTATTCTGACTGATGTAAGTAATAGTGTTATTGGCGGGGCGAGTGTTCAGGACACAATCAATGTGACGCGTGGCGTGTTGTTCCCACGCCTGTATCTACCGAGGATCGTGAAGCCGTAATGAGAGGAGGGCATGGTGCCCGGATCGATCAGACGCATAAGCGCGCTAGTTCTGCTGGCGCTCCTGGCGGCCCTGGCGCCGACTGCCCGCCCTGCGCTTGCGGCAACCTATACGGTCAACTCGACTGCCGATACCGCTGATGCAAACACTGCCGATGGCGTCTGTGACGCTGGTGGTGGTGTTTGCACCCTGCGTGCCGCAATCGCCCAGGCCAATGCAGCAGCTGGGCCACATACAATCAACTTTAATATATCGACTGGCGATAGTGGCTATAACAGCACACTCGGCACCTGGAAGATTCGCGTCGGTGCGACGACCAGTGCTACGCTGCCAATCATATCGAGCAGTGGAGTGACAATCGATGGTACCAGCCAGTCTGGTGGCCGCGCCAGCGGCATGAAAATTGAGCTTGATGGGAGTGCATTAACATTTGGCGAGCGGGCCTTGTTGGAGATGACCTCATCCGGTAATACGATCAAAGGGTTGGTTGTCAATCGCCTTATTTCCGGCGTCTTCTCGACCGGTGGGATCGGCATTTTCATTGATGGTGCATCTGCAAACTCGAATACCATCACTGGCAACTGGATTGGCCTGGATGCAGATGGCGTGACTGCGGCTGGCAATAGCTTTGTTGGTGTGTATGTCATCAATGGCGATAGTAATGTCATTCGTGGCAATACAATCGCGGGTAATGGCAATCCGACATTGACAACAGGTGCGGATGTTGTGATCGGTCTGTTCAGCGATAATTCGGGTGCTGATCCAGCCAATGGTAATATCGTGGCTGGTAATCAGATCGGAATCAATGCCGCTGGTACGGCCAAGCCCACTGGTGGTAGCCCGCTCGATGGCATTCTGGTTGCCTTTCGGGTGACAAATACTATTATTGGTGGAGCGACAGCTGCAGATCGCAATATTATCTCTGGTCATAATGCTTCTGGTGGTTCGCTAGGCAATCGTAGCGCTATTCGTGTGCAGGGCAATGGCAATAGCGGCACCGTTATTCAGGGCAATTATATCGGCACGGATGTCAGTGGTACGGCTGCGATTGCTAATACCAATGGTGTTACGGTTCGCAATGCAACCGGCCCAGTGCGGATCAGCAGCAATATTATTTCTGGCAATGGCGGCAATGGTGTCAACCTCGAAGCAAACATCTCATCAGTTACTGGCGTAACAGTTCAGGATAATATTATTGGCCTGAGTGCGAGTGGTGCTGGGCTTGGGAATACCCTTTCTGGCGTTGCATTACTGCGCAGCGGCTCCAATGATCTTGGCGTTGATACCACAACTGTGCGCGGCAATACCATTTCGGCAAATGGAAATCATGGAGTTGTTGTTGGCTCGGCCAGCGAGAACCCTGCCCGCTATACCGGGAATGTGATTGCTGGTAATTTCATCGGAACAGCAGCTGGTGGTGGTTCGACGAGCGCAGCGCTGACGAATGCCCTTTCTGGGATTGTGATCTTCTCGGGGACAACCAACACGATTGGTGGTTCGCTCGCAGCAGATCGGAATATTGTCGCAGGGCGCGCACTACAATCCGCAATTCGCCTCTCAAGCGCGAATTCCAGCGGTAATACCATCGCGGGCAATTATATTGGCCTGGCTGCCGATGGAACGACGACTCTGTTGAGTAGTACGGTTGAACGACCGGCCTTTGGTATTCTGTTGGAGAGCGGTTCATCGAACAATACGGTTGGGCCTAGCAATGTTGTTTCGAGCAATGATACTGGCATTCAGCTCAATACCGGCAGCGGCAATAGCATCCGTGGCAATATTGTTGGGTTTGCGAGTAATGGCTCTACGGCCCGTGGCAACACCCAGTTTGGTATCTGGGTACTCAACACAAGCGGTAACACCATCGGTGGCAATACCGCAGGCGATGGCAACATCGTTGGCAATCATGGCCGCTCGGGCATCTTCGTCGATGGCACGAGCGCGACGAATTCATTCATTAATAACACAAGCCGCAATAATATCCAGGATGGCATTCTGCTGAATGCCGCTGGCGCAACTGGCGCGCTGATTGATCGCAACAGCCTGACAAACAATGGCCGTGATGGCCTGCGCATTACCGATGCGACTGGCGTGCGGATCAGCCGTACAACAACGAGCGCCAACACCGGCAATGGCATTACACTGCAAGGGGCTGCCAATGCTGGCCGTGCCGCGCCAACCCTGAATGCAACACTTGGAAGTGGCCCAGGCGGCGTTCCAACCATTAGCGGCACGGCATCTGGCTGTAGCAGTCCTGGCTGTCTTGTCGAAATCTTTAGCTCAACAACCCGCGATGATGGTGAAGGGCCGCGCTACCTGACGAGTGGTACCGCCGATCCATCAACTGGCGCATTTAGCTTTGATGTCACTGGTTGTGATCGCTTCCTAACAGCGACTGCCCGCGATCCAGTCACCAACAATACATCTGCCTTTAGCACCCCAATGGTCGATACAACAACCGGCTGTAGCTCTGCTACACCAACACTGAGCGTTGGAACACCCGCATCCAGTGCTGGCACTCCGCAGATCGTTGTTGCCAACACGCAGAAGTTCTACCAGCATACGCTGACCAATACTGGTGGGCAGGCAGGCACGTTTGCGCTGACGGCTTCTTCCAGCACGCAGGGCTGGGCAACGGCAGTTGGGCCAACAAGTGTGTTTCTGACATCCAACCAATCGGTGACGGTGTTTATTACGGTCACAGTGCCACTGAACGCAATTGGTGGTCAGGTTGAGACGACCAGTGTCACGGCGACATCTGGGGCACTCAGCGACACAAAGAGCGATTATTCGCGGGTAACGCAGACGTTTGGCGTTCAGATTGCACCGCCGCGCAGCACGCTCTTTACAATCGATCCGATCAACCCGGTTGATGTGAACTTTACACACACGATTACCAATACTGGCAATGGTACCGATACCATGACGCTGAGTGCCACCAATGCCACGATTGCCGGTTCGCCGACGTTCTCATTCCCAAGTGGGAATCAGTGTACCCTGGCTCCTGGCGCGAACTGTACCCGCACGGTACGTGCGACGCTGCCGATTGGCAGTGCTGGCGGAACCTTCACTGTCACCGCAACCAGCAGCGGCGGCCCAACTAGTAGTGTGACAGATACAGCATTCACACAATCGGTGATTCCAAGCCTGACGACATTTGCACGCCGCGATGCCTTCCCATCCGATACGGTATCATTCGTTCATACGCTGACCAATATTGGCTCGCAGAGTGGAACATTCACCCCTACACTCACGCCGCCGAATCCACTGGATGGCTGGAGCTATTCATTTACACCAAACACGAGTTTTATTCTGAACCCAGGGGAAACTCAGCAGATTACTGTAATAGCGACTGTCCCTGGAATAGCAACAACTGGCGCGATCTCTGGAACGATCAAGAGCGCTACACTGCAAGTGACAGCCTCGAGCAGCGCGTTGGCAACCGCCGATGATTCCGTGCGCGTGTTGTTGCAGCCACAGTTTAACTTTAGTGCCGCAAGTATTAGCCCGGTGAGCGCAGTGCCACTGGCAACGGTTGTGTTTACACACACGCTGCAGAACACATCGAATGGTGATGATCGCTATACGCTTATTATCACGCCAACGGCGGGACTCCAGAATGTGACGGTCAGCCCCGCTCTTCCAATCAGTGTCGCACGAGCTGGCAGCGCCCAGGTGGTTATACGCGCCCAGGTCAAGCCTGGAACATTGGTTGGCCCGGAAAGCCTGACGGTCACAGCCCAGACCCTGAGCTTGCCAAGGCCTGTGCCGCAAACCCAGACCGACCTGGTAAATGTGACTGGTGCTGCCGTGCCATCACTGGCCGTTAGCCCTGGAACCCGAACGACCAATCCGGGCGTTGGTGTCACCTTTACCTATACACTCACAAATACGGGCAACCAGCCCGGCGATTTTAGTGTGCCGACGTTTACTCTGCCGAATGCCCAGGTTGGCTGGAGCGCGACTATCCAGGGTGGAACACCGGCCTGCCTCACCAATCTGGCCGCCAATGCAACCTGTGTCTTTACTGTCGATGTGGCGCTGCCAACAAATGCGTTTGCTGGCACGAATATGGTATTGGCAACTATCAGTTCATTAACGACTCCATCGGCACCGAGCGCGACGGCAACAGCGCTGGTGGTTGTGAATTCGGTGCCGAGCCTGCAATTCACGCCAGATCGAGCTGGTACAACCAACCCTGGAACCCTGATCACCTATTCGCATCTGCTGACAAATACGGGCAATATCACCGACACGTTTACCTTTACTGTCGCAGTGCCAAGCGGATGGACAGCCCCGCCGCCAGCTACACTTACAGGTGTGCCGCCAGGGGCGAACCGTACAGTGATTGTTAATGTCACACCGCCAGCGATTATTACTGCCGGAAGCGTTGGCGGTGTCACTGTTACGGCGCGATCCAGCAGCGCGCCGAATCCAACAGCAGCGGTGATCGACACAACCACAATTGCCGCCGTTGATGGCGCAACACTGACACCATCAAATCAGACAACAAGCGGTGTGGCGGGCAACACGATCTTCTTCTTCCCGACTTTGCGTAATATTGGCAGTACAACAATTGGGTTTGATCTCAGCCTGACAACGGCTGGCTGGACATCGATTGTCACGCCGACTGTGACACCAGTGCTGCTTCCTGGCGCAACCCTGCCACTGACGATCAGCGTTCAGGTTCCGTCGGGAACCCCGATTGGTGTCGATAATCTTGTGACGCTCCAGGTCAAGCGCAGTGGTGCTATCCCAATCCTCGCGACTGGCCTGTATACTGCGACGACCAGACCAATTGGTTCATTGCTCACGCCAGCGCAGAATGCGAAATCGGCGCTCCCCGGTGCAACGGTCGTCTATACTCATACATTACGGAATATTAGTGGTATCGCCGATACCTTCACATTGCGAACAATTGCAACCAATGGATGGCAGGTCACAGTTGCACCAGCCAGTGTCTTCCTTGATCCAGGAGCGAGTAAGGATATCCAGGTGACACTGATTGTGCCGCCGGCGCGGCCAGCTGGCGAACAGGATTATAGCTATGTTGAAGTCCAGTCGCTGGCGACTCCGGCGTTGAATGCGCGTGGCACAGAGGTGACGACAGTGCTGCGCTTCGCAGCAGCACAGATCTCGCCAGAGCAATCGGTTCGCATTACACCAGGGCAAACGGTCACATTCCAACAGAACCTGATCAATGATGGCAATGCGCTGGATACCTTTGATATAACGGCATCCGATCAACGCGGCTGGCCGATCTCGATTGTCGTTCCGGCTGGTGCACAGACAACGCTGTTACCGGGGCGTTCATTCCCTATTGAAGTGCGTGTGGTTGTGCCGACGAGCGTGACGCGTGGAACGGAAAACCTGGTCACAATCCGGGCGACATCGCGCTATGATGGAACCGCAGTGAGTGTGGTTCAGCGGATGTCGTATCCATTGCTTCCACAGGTAATCACGCCGACGCGATATATCGTTCAGTTGCCATTGATCGTAAAACCATAGTGAGGCGATATATCGCGTCCGCACAGGCGCAAGATATTGGGCCTGATCCATCAAGAGTAGAGCAGAACATGAAAATTCTGGTGTTGCATGGGCCAAATCTGAATATGTTGGGGCGTCGCCAGCCAGAGATCTATGGCCGGATGACACTGGCGGAGATCAATGTTGCACTGCAGGAGCGGGCACAGCAGGCACATGCGGCGTTGTTGATCATGCAATCCAATCACGAGGGTGCCCTGATTGATTTTCTACAGGCCGATGGCTGGGATGCCGATGGAATTATTATCAACCCAGGCGCATTAACGCACTACGGCCTATCGTTACGCGATGCACTGGCCAGCCTGAGCGCACCAATTATTGAGGTTCATCTCTCGAATGTGTACCAACGCGAGCCATTTCGGCATACATCGGTTGTTGCACCGATTGCGAAGGGCCAGATCGCTGGCCTTGGGTGGCGTGGGTATCTGCTGGCCTTGGAATGGTTACTGGGAGATAGGTAGCTGCTGTGCTATAATGCAGCCCCTGGTGATTAGGCCATTGTGATCAGATTGAACAATAAAGGTGAAACATGACCGAGGGTGCCCGCGAACAGGCGCGACCGGAGGTTGATGACTTTGGGCTGAATGCAGTGCGTGAGCTGCTACAACTGCTCAGTCAAACCGACATTACCGAGATTCAGATCGAACGGGGCGGCTCACGCCTACATATTAAACGAAGCCCGCCAGCTCCAGCACCCCTCATTGCTGCGCCAACTGTCGTTGTTTCACCAACGGCAGCACAGGCCGCCATCCAATCCTCACCAACAGGCCCGAGTTCTGTTGGTGAAAGCGATCATCTGTTGCCTGGCCAATCCACGATTACGGCACCGATGGTTGGGACGTATTATGCGGCCCCATCGCCAAAGGATAAACCATATGTTGAGGAGGGCGATATCATCCAGCCTGGTGATCGGGTGGGCCTGGTTGAGGCAATGAAGATGATGAATGAGATTGAAAGTGAAGTATCTGGCCGCATTGTGCGCCTGCTGGTGAAGAACGGCCAGCCAGTTGAATATGGCCAGGTGTTGATGGTTGTCGAACCGATCTAGCAGGGACGCGATATATCGCGTCCGTACGATGCATCTAATAGGCTGCCATTTGCATAGACGCGATATATCGCGTCCGTACGATCTATTAAGCTAATTAGCATTCATAAATATGCAGATATTAACGGTAACAGAGCTGACGACCTACCTGCGCGAGTTGATCGATTCGGATGAGATCGCTCGCGATATATGGGTTGAGGGCGAAGTCTCGAATTTTAATCGGCACTCATCGGGGCACTGCTATTTTACCTTGAAGGAGGGTGATGCCCAGCTTGGTGCTGCCTGCTGGCGTTCGTTTGTTGCGCGAATAGGCACGATGCCTGCCAATGGGGCGGCCATCCTGGCCCATGGGCGGGTTGCATTCTATGAAGGGCGTGGGCAACTCCAGCTGATTGTTGATGATATTCGACCGGCGGGTATTGGCCTGCTGCAGGCCCAGTTCGAGCGGCTGAAGGCACGCTTGGAAGCTGAAGGATTGTTTGACCAATCACGGAAGCGGACACTACCGGCATTGCCGCGCCGGATTGGTGTTGCGACATCGCCGACGAGCGCAGCACTTCAGGATATTCTGCATATTCTTGGGCGGCGCTACCCGTTGGCCGAGGTGATCATCGCACCCTGTAAAGTGCAGGGGGCTGGTGCAGCGGATTCGGTTGTTGAGGCATTGTATCTGCTGTATGAGGCCGATGTCGATGTGATCATTGTCGCACGGGGTGGTGGCTCGGCAGAGGATTTATGGACATTCAATGAGGAGAGTGTGGCGCGGGCCGTGTTTGCTAGCCCGGTGCCATTGGTTAGTGGCGTTGGTCACGAGACAGACACAACAATGATTGATTATGTTGCCGATCTGCGTGCGCCAACGCCATCTGCGGCAGCAGAATTGGTGACACCGGATCGGGCAGAGTTGACTGAAGTGCTTGATTATTTGCGCGAACGCCTTGATCTGGCGATTGCGACGCGGCTGACCACCACTAAGAATGATGTGGATGTGGTGCGGCGGCGGCTCGAATTGCGCTCGCCAATGGCGCGGATCGGGCGGGATCGGCAATTCCTTGATGAGACGTTGCGGCGAGCAGAGGTGCGCCTTTCCCACCGCATGTCGCTTGAACATGCTAGGCTCGATGGCATGCGGGCACGCCTCACGGCGCTGAGCCCGCATGCTATTCTTATGCGTGGCTATGCCGTTGTTCGGCAGCTCGATGGACGTGTTGTGACACAGCCAGAACAGGCGGCGAGCGGCGAAGCACTGATTGTGACGATGCGTGGCGGCGATCTGCCAGTGAGGGTTGAATGATGACAGAGGTATCCGCAGGGGCGCGCTACGAGGCACTATATGCCCGTATCCAGGAGATTGTGGCGCGCCTGGAAACTGGCGATCTGCCACTTGAAGAGTCTCTGGCCCTGTATGAAGAAGGGGTAGCTGTCGCATCTGCTTGCCAGCAATTGCTGGATGAAGCGGCATTGCGGGTGCAGCGCCTCCAGGGTGGGTTGCTGATCGAGGAGTAAACAGGGCATGTCGTTGAATGAACGCGTCCATCGGTATCCGCGTCGTACCGAGTTACTGATTGAGCTGTTCTCGGCCACAGCTGTGTCTGTTGCGCTTCTCCTGTTTGGGCGTGAAGCTCTGCGATTATACTGGGAGATCTACGGGGTCGATACCAGCCTGTTTGAGCGATTTCCCTGGCTGCATGAGATTGTGCTGCTGATTACAGGGCATATTCCATCGTGCTGTGGTTCGCCAATGGGTGTTGTTTCGGATCTATTGCCATCGCTCATCCTGCTGCTATTCGCGCTATTGGCTGTGATCTGGGTGCGCTACGCATTGCCAACGATTCGAACCAGCCCGCGCGGTATGCTCGTTGAATTTGTTGGCGGATGGCTGGCCGTGCCATGGGAGAGTATCACTGCGATCAAAGTGACCGAGGCCCAGGATCGCTTTGTACTACTGGCTGAGACGAACCGGCAGTACCTCACGAGTTGGCATCGCTGGTATGGCCTTCTGTACAAGTTTGGGTTTCGGCGCTCGATTCTGATCACATCGGCGATTGGCGATTTCGATAGCCTGGTGAAGACGCTGCTTTCGGAGACTGGCCGTGTGGCGCGTGTGCTCGAAGGGCGCGGAGCGCAGTTGCAGGAAGATGCAACTTCATCGTTCTTTCGGATGCTGCTCAGCCCAGCAGCATTTTTTAGCCAGAAGGCTGCTGTTACGGCCGCACCTTCGGCCCGCCCAAATGTGGCAGCCCCCGTTGGCGCTCGCGATGATCTCGTAGCCGGAGTGTATCCACGGCGCATTAGTCTATTATTGCGCTGGAGTGCCATTCTGCTCATGGCCGCCATTGTTGTGCGGGCAGTTGCGCTGATGCTGGTTGGGCTGGCCTTGTTGCTACCGGTGTTGCGCCCGCTGCCGCCGTTTATCTGGCTTGATTATCGTACTGTTGGGCCACTATGGTGGCCTTTCGTTTCTGCACTGCTGTTGCTGCTTATTGGCCTACCGATCGCCCGATTGCTTGGTGCGCTCCTGCCACAGATTGCAGCGCGCCAGGAAGGGCTGGCAGTGAGCTTCTCGGGCCGTAGGCAGATCATTCCATGGGCCAGCCTGGAATCGGTGAAGGTCACTGAGCTATCGGAAACCAACCAGATTGTGCTGATTCAATCGCGAGCAGCACTGCCCTTTACCGCACACCTGAGCAGTTTGATATACGATGGCAGCCTGAAACCAGGCGTGTTTGTTACATCGGCGTTTAGTGCGTTTGAGCCATTACTCCAACGCATTATCCTGGAAGTGATGAGCGGCCCAACCGGCCAGCAACGCCCCATGGAGTCGCCGATTTTTCAGAGCGAAGCGCGCTCCGATCTACTGTTGACGACGCTCAACCCAACGCAATCGCTTGAGCGCTTGGTGGAGGAGTCGCGTGCCGATCCAGCGACCAAGCGGGTGAGTACATGGTCATTGCTGCGAGCTGCTCGTTCGATGGCGGCGTTGGCGATAATGCCAGCGCTCATCCTGCTAGCAGATCTGATCATCCAACAGGTTGAAATGCCTGAACTGCGCTTGTTTGGCGTGGCATTCGCATTATTCCTTCTGGGCATGCTGGAATGGCCAATTATTGCATTGGCCTCGATTGCGTTGGACGAAGGGACTGGTGGCGGTGAAGAGGGTGCGCGGGTTTGGAGCCTGTATCCTGTAGCACAGCTACCGCGCCTGATTGCGCTGATTGGTGTCTTTGTTCTGACGCTCCTCGCGGTTCCGTTTCTGCCCGCATTGATCTGGTTGGCTGTGTTGGCCTGGATATTCGTACTGGCGGCTGGCCTATGGGGCACACTGTATGATTGGCGTGGCGGGTTGCTGCTTGTTGGCGGCCTGATTCCGGTGTTCTTCCAGATTATGGTGCTGATTGCGTACCTGGTGTTGCGGCGGTAAACCGAGTATTCAGGAGTCAGAACCTGCCCTCACCCCCTGCCCCTCTCCCCTGCCCCTCTCCCAGCACGGGAGAGGGGAGTTGCTCTATCCTTGTGCGACAGCATTGCAATGAAAAAGGCTATCGGCTATTTCACACCAATCGCATCAATTCCTCATACACATGCCCATTGGTGGCAACGGCCTCACCGCCATAGATTGTGCTGTTGCCCTTCCAATCGGTAAAGGTGCCGCCGGCCTCACGCAGAACGGGCAGGAGCGCGCCACAATCCCAGGTGCTCATCTGTGGGTCGAGCATGACTTCGGCGCGGCCAGTGGCAACCAGCACATAGCCATAGGAATCGCTCCAGGTGCGTTGCATAGCCGTTGCTGCGACCATACGAGCATAGGCCTCGCCACGGCCATGCCTCTCCATCGCAGAGACATCGGTTGTCAGTAGTAGCGAATTGTGCAGGCTTGTGATCGGCGAGACGTGTGTGCGGCGGCCATTCCAGTAACACCCCTCACCCTGAGCAGCGACCAGGAAATCGCCAATGGCGGGACAGTTAATTACCCCAATGATCACTTCTCCATCGCGTTCGAGCCCCACCAGTACCGAATAGAGTGGAACGCCACGAACGAATGATCGCGTGCCGTCGATTGGATCAAGAATCCATTTGTATGTCGCACCGGGGCGGGTTTCGCCTTCTTCCTCGCCAAGGATGCTATGCGTGGGATAGCTGGCCTCAATCAGCAGGCGCATGAGCCGTTCCGATTCGCGATCCGCGATTGTGACCGGGCTATCGTCAGATTTCATTTCGGGCGTGATGTTCGTCTGGTAGTAGCGCAGGGTCAGTTTCCCGGCTTGCCAGGCCAGATCGGCGGCGAATTCGCGCAGGGCGCTTATGTGTTCGGATGCCATAGGGTTCCTTTCTATTATCTTGCAGCATTACTGACTTATTGCCAGAAACCGTTCCGTTGCATCGCTACTGTTTGCCAGAAACCGTTCCCGCCCAGCGGGCACCCGGTTTCCGGCACCTTCCGAGCGGCCAGGCGCTGCGGCACCCAAAGGGTACCCGACCCGTATTTGACGCCTGTGGCCTACCAGATTTATTTGGTCATGCATCGGCTGCGGGCAATGGATGTTGATCCGAATATAGCGTTGCCATCGCAATCAATGAACGTAGGGGCGCTACCAAGCGGCTCGCATCAAACCACCATCGTTGCCTGACCACACAGCGCGTGTTCGCCCACCACGAACGCCGCATTGAA
>Ga0163144_10005944_pt1 | contig 27042 bp, 18 predicted proteins | sample OliLak19BULKMAT1_FD_123175 | JGI IMG/M metagenome (GOLD analysis project Ga0163144, IMG submission 123175) | Freshwater microbial mat bacterial communities from Lake Vanda, McMurdo Dry Valleys, Antarctica - Oligotrophic Lake LV.19.BULKMAT1 | ecosystem: Environmental > Aquatic > Freshwater >...
AGGCCCAACCCTCAGAGCCAATCCTTTTCCCGAAGTTACGGATCTATTTTGCCGACTTCCCTTATCTACATTCTTCTATCGACTAGAGGCTGCTAACCTTGGAGACCTGATGCGGTGATGAGTGCGACCAGGGGTTGCAAGCAAACAAAAAAGGCCAAATGAGCAGGGAGGGACACAAAAGATTAGTTTTTGGTCACTCAGAAACAACAAGCAGCAAATCAGAACAATTGAAAACATCTGTTTTCCAATTGAATTTTCTTTGTTTCCATTAATTTTTCAGCGCTGAAATTGGGATGACAACTGCCAAAAGTTAGCCAGTTGGGCATCTGAAACAGGAAATGACAAAAACCAACATTTGTCAATGTGAGTTTCAGAGTGCGTCCATCACTGCTCCTTGGACATTGCTGGGAGTGAGAGAATCCAACCATGCCCATTCTTTGCATTTGTCAGTTTCAATGAATTGGGTGACCATCACTTCAATGAAGCCCAAAAGCTTGTCAAACTTGGCGAGAAATCTGATTCACAGGGCAAACACTTTGCAACCCAATTCCATGACACAAATCCATCCTCAATCAACAAAAGTGGAGAAACAACCTGCAGCATCATCTGGCAACACAACCCAATCAGTGTGGTCAAAAGGTTCACTGCCAAAAACTGCGCCCTGTGTGCTGAAGAGAGAATTTCAATTCTTAAACAATCCAGATCCAACCCACAACTTCTTATCAACTCTGACAATGAAATCAACGGTGCTTGTGGACACTCGCCCCGTTTTCCACATGCATGCAAAGCAGACCACCCCCAGCACTGATGACAAAAGACACACCCCAACACACAAAGATGCCGAAGATTTTGATAGGTGCAATGTTTGCCTCGCTGATGTCCAACCAGAAGCACTGTGAGGACCGACAAAAACAAATTGTTTTTTGATTAGAAAGCATTTCCAACAATTGACCACAAGTCAGTCATTCTTTGCTGTTCAGCATGACCATCAAATGTTGGCATGTCATGCCAAAACTCAGATGCAATTGCCGACCATCAAGAACTTAAAATGTGTCCACAAACAGAAGCAATGACTGGAAGGGCATGACAAAACAATGATTGTCATTCCTGTGATGGCAGGAAGGGAGTCATGTTGCTGTTCATTGTGTGGAGCTCAATGATCCAATGAAGCCCCATCACAAGAAAAGTTCACATCACAATTTCCTGCTGCAAAGATGAGTGCAAACACTGGAACACACACAACCCCCACTTGGATCAAAGCCATTTGCGATTGGACCACCCATCTGTTGGCATGGACAAAACAATTCCTCTTCAGAATTGTCAATCCACAAAGACAACCAAACCACAAGGACAATTTGAACATTCATCATCTGCAACCTACAAACTGAATCTGTTGAGCTCTGAGAGGCGCGCACATGCCACAATTGCAGTGCAGAATGGATGATGACCAACATGTGCACAATCAAATCTTCTGTCACAACAGAATTTTTGGGCAGAAGCTGTTGGTGTTTTGCCCCCATGAATCTGGTCCCACACCTTTCTGTTGCCCCTGAAGCAAGGGCATGCCTCCCAAGACTGCAAACAAAAAAACTGACCTTCACGTGACTCCACAATGAAACTTGTGCTCTTCTTCTTGAAAAGCAGAGTGCCCAGGTCAAAGGACTGGCAAGTCTGTCAGCACAAGCATGTCTTTGCAGCCATTTCTGACGAAACCATCCGTGCCTCCAGATCCATGACATGAGGCTCCACAAGGAAAAAAATGGGCTGGAAACACAATCAGGACAGGAAAAGGACAACAGTGGCAACTGGACAGAGAAAATCATTTGTCAAGCAGAAGTCACAGAAAGAGCAGAACAGTTGCTTGCATGACAAAGTGGAATTGTGAGTCCTCTCAGACAAAGAAGAAAGCTTCACATGACAAACCATTGCACCAAACAAAGACAATTTGACCCCCAAACTGCTGATCAACTGAAGACCACAAGAATCCTCACTTTGAAGGAAATTTCCACACCATGCTGCTGGCAGTTCCAGCCACCAACTGCAAACTGGCCTTTCCAAATGCTGGCTGCTTGGGGATCAAAAGAATCCCAATGTCAATGAAGCAGACTGCAGGCATGTCAAAAACAATGATGAAGTTTTCCATCTCTAAGAAAACCTTGAGAACTGAGGAATCCCTTGCAAGAACTCCACAATGGTGTCAACACATGCTGAAAATTTTCCACCAAGACTAAAACTGGCAAGAAAAGTTGTCTGCCACTTCTCAAACGCCTGCCAGAAGAATGTCAAATCAACATTGGATGCTGCCTGGATAGCACGGAGACAACGGAATTGCACTGTTGCATGACAATTGAGGCTTTCCCATGATGACAACACAGAGTGGAGAAACAAATTCCAAACTCAGCAAGCAGACTGGCAGCAACCTGCAATTCACATCAAGAAGAGAAATGCCAATGTGCAGATCAACCCAAACCCATCAATTGAAGCAGATGACTGCTTTTCATGTTTTGACACCAAACTTGTTTGGACAGACAATGGAGACCCAAGCTCAGAAGCACATCTCAAACTGAACCAACAACTGAAGCATCTGAATGAAAATGGCATCCACACCAAAACATGTTTCAAAGCAATCCCTTCAGGGGTCTGTGAACGACTGTCAGAACCTCAGTCGCATCTGACCTTGGTCGGCGACCTTTTTGGTCGTGGTCGCAACCGTTTTCCGGCAATTTGGGTGGTCGCGGTCAATTGTTGCCATTTGCACAACCAAAAGGTGCTAAAATTTTGTGATCTTTCAAATCCGGGTCCTTTTGGAGGTCATTTGTGCGCGCTCCATCCACGCATGCCAAAAAGTGCACACTTGTCCCAAACCCTGACCAACTGACTGTCTTCCGAAACCCTGAACCATGACGAACTGACAAACTGACAAACTGACTGAACAAAACATTAGCAGTTCATGACATGTTTGTGAAAATCAAGTCTGTTTGCTAGCAATCACTAGGAAAAAATGGTCAGAATGTGACCAAAAAGGTCATGCTTGATTGGCAATTGCCTGGAAATGACTTGGTCACTGCAGCACAAAAGCCAAATGTTTGCTTGATGAAAAAATGACCTCTTTTTCGGTTGTGGTCGCGACCAAAATGGTGGTGAAAAAATAAACAGGGAAGGTCGTCTGGAGGTCGCAAAAACAGACAGTGACTTTTTTGGTCGTGGTCGCGACCAATTTGGGCCAAAAAAGTTGGTCGTGACTTTTTTGCAACTGCAGTGAGGTCTGAACTGGCAACAATCAAGGACACAAACAAAAACCCGCCACTGGATGAACATGATCTGCCGACAAGACTTCAGGGCTTTGCAACACGTGTTTCTCATCCCCCAAAAGGCCCCAAGACTGACTGAATGACTGCAACACAATCAAGAAGTCACAACCATTTCCTTGACATGCTGAAGATGAATCCAACACCAAACAAACAGACAGAGAAAAAATCCATTTCTGCATTGGATGTTCTGGCCTCTGGTCCAAACTCATCCACCTAATCATGAAAAACATGAAAGACAAGTTCAATCCCCATTGGTTGAGATTGTCCATCCTGTCACGTGCTCACCAACCTCAGAGAGATCTTCCAAGTTGCCAACCCCATTTGGGCATCACATGCGTCAAACAAGCTGTTTGGTTGCAGGTCAAGACTAGGCATGAACTGCCTTTTTGCAGCAACAAGTTCAAAAAGAAGTGCACAAACATGGTTGGAAATTTCACAGGTTGACAAATGTCAAACAAGATTTCAAAGATCCTGCAAAATTCAAATTTGAAAAGGACCTTTTTGCGTGAACCAAAAACCAAAATGGTTCTGATTCCAGAGAGGCAGACAGCGCAGCATGACAATGAATCCTTTGAAAGCAAGGAAAAGAAAACTGTGACAACAGATTGAACAACACCTTTTGTTGATTTTCCGGTTTCTTGTTTTGTGATTCCCCACAAACAAACTTTGGAAGCACCACAATGCTGAAGGTATTTTTCAGCAAATGATCACAAGTTTCAGTTGCACTTGCACAGGCGCTGATTGAAAACATTTGCTTCCAAATGTCATTCTGGAATGATTGGGGCCACCATTGTTTGCAGTGGAGGAGTTTGAGCATGCAAACCCACTCTCTGATGAATTTCTGACAGCAATTTTTTTTGATCGTGTCTCACAGATGGACAACTTCTGCTCTTGATTGCCATGACTTTGACTGTTTGATCGCTGACAGCTTCATCGATTTGTCCGCAACTGAATGGTGCCATTGTCTTGCATGCCAATCCTTGCACTTCCAAGGCTTTGGTTGATCCCATGCATCTGGTCGAACCTTAATTATCTCAACCAATTGCGAGCACATGCACTTGTTGTTGTTCCTCGAGACTGCAGGCCTGATGTTGCTCAACAGTTTCTTGACACCAACACATTTGCATGCCGTTGACAACAACTGTTTCAGTTTGGCTTGAGTGCCTTCTTTTGGGTTAGGCAAGGGGATGTTGACACCTCACTCAGTTCTTCAATTGTTCATTTTGGCAATGGTTGCACTAGCAATTCTTTTGGCTTTGCCTTGGCCTGCAGTTGAATGGCAGCAGTGAACCCCAACTCTAACTAAACACCAAAGGTTTGTTTGTTTTCGAACATCAGTTAAGATTCCAAGTTCCTTGTGAAGAATTCGATCCACACCGGTTGTCGTCATCAGTCACAACAATTCTGCACTGTAGCCTTCTCATGACACAGTGACTGATCGAGTGAAGCTATTAGATTTCTTATCGAAGATTATTATTTCAGACAAGCAGCTTCTATTACAGTATACCAGTACTATCTTGGACTACTAGCTAGGCCAACAGCATCAGCATCAGCATCAGCCTCAGCATCAGCTTCCTTCTCTGCAACAACAGCTACCACCATAGCTTGCTAAAATTCGCCAATTCAAGTCAAGATTTGTTCAAGTATTCCGCAATCGAAAATGACGAAAACTATGTTCCTTTTCTTTGCGTCGATGTTTCTCGTCGCTTTCACTGCTACCCCTACAAATGCCTTTTCGGTACCCTCTCATCAGTTGTCGAGCAAGTGCAAGAGCAGCGTGATCACGTTAAGATCTAGTAAAGGAGAGGACGACTTTCCCAAAGAAGGACAAGACGAATACACTGGATCTGTGGACTGGGACAACGAATGGAAGAAAGTTGTCGAGAAGGAACGAAGTGGACAGAAACTGGAACGACCAGGAGATGGCTATTACAAGTCAGACGCGGAACTCGCCGCCATTCGTGCTGCCAAAAAGGCGCAGACAGAAGTCGAAAAGATCTCCAACAAATTGCCTTCGGTTCCCAGCTTTGACATGGGCTCTTTGACGGGTGACTGGAAGGTGTGTCGCTTGGAGTTTTAAATATTTGTTCTTTCTTGTATTTTTCTCACCTGCACCTACTCGTTGTACAACCTTTTCACTTTAGTTTTGGATTGGAATCTTGGTCATTATTAGCATCGGTTCTGCAGTGTTATCGGCCCAACCAAGTTATACTCCTGTTGCTGGTGGAGATTCCTATTACATATAAGAAAGTTCAGTTGTGCCAAGTACACGCCCATGAAAATCAATGGGTAGGGTGCCAAAGAAAGATTACAGCTCACTCTGTAGATCACTCTGTAGATCACTCTGTAGATCACTCTGCAGGTCGTTCGGCCGTTGAGAGCAAAAAAAGACAACAATTATCACTACACCCAGACATGCATAATCTGAGTTTCAATGCCGACGACTTGACAATTTTATTAGGCCAACTCGGAAACCATACAAGTACAAAACAAGAACATAATACCTAATTTGATAGTTTCTGATTTTTCTGAGCCTCTTTGGTGAAACGAAACAATCATCCTTGTAGTATTTGTATGCAAATGTAGAATGGCGAGCAGAGACTTACCTTTGCAGCAGCAACATGTGAAGTATAACCAGAAAGTCCAACGGACCACATACTTACTGCCAGAAGTAGATTTGAATGTGGACATCCATGTCTTTCTAAAACGTACCCAGCTTTGCCGCCGTTTCCAATCACTGTTTCAAAGCTGCAGTACATATATATTATTTTACATATATGATTGACGTATTTCATCTTTCAAAAAAATGCCCATGGCTTGACAACAGATCACCTTCAAAAAACCAACCATCCTTGGATATGCCACCGCATATCCAGGGTGAGAATTTTTCTAAAATACTATATCAGTTTATTGGTGCGCCGGGGAGTTACGACAACTATGCACTGTAGTAAACAATGATGTCTACAAAAAACCAAATACATCTTACTCAAAAAGTATAAGAAAGAACTTGGCGCTGCACTATTGAACAGTTTCAGTTTCATCGCTAGATCTCTGTTCAAAATCGCACCCGATCCATTGTAATGTCTACTAGTACCCACTTCCATAAAGTATCCTTGGTCAAAGCCCCTTCTTGCATGTCGATATTGTTTGAGCCTCTCTTCTCTTTCAGGATCCTGAAGTTCAAATTCCAATCTCAGAGCCCTTCAATAAATTGCCTCAACCCTTAGCGAACGGAAAATGAATTAAATTGACCCCCCACAAAATTCGAATAAATTAAATTTTAAAAATAATTGTTTTAAACTAATTCCGTGCCACTTTTCTAAATTCCTTTTCCTTCTCTAAATATTACCTTTTGACTCGCCTAGTCCTTCTTGCTGTCACTGCCAAAAGAAGGCAATTTATCAGTCAATTCTTTGGGCAACTTGTCCGTCAAATCCTTGGCCGAAAAAGAAGGCCACGTGAAATCAGGAGCATCCAACCATGGCTCCATATTGTAGAGAGCAAGATAGGTAAAACCACCTGCCAAAACACCCAGTGTCACTCCTGGAATCTTTCCTCGTCGCAAGGCCGTAATGCTGCCTACCGTAACAGTGGCGCCTGCGACATAGTAGGGTCCAAATTCATGACGACGTTCGTACGCCACGCGGGTTTGTGTGGCCACTTGCGTACAAATATCTTCCGTGTGCGCAATCGCCGTAGAAACGGGTTGTTGGACACTCTTGGTGGCGGTTTGCAGTTGGGCCAAGGCTGCGTTCGTGCCTTGCACGAGGCTGTGAATGCCCTTGGAAAGGCCTTGACGAAACGAGGACATGTCCACATCTGTAGGGATCGAAGGCATGGAAAAGGACTTGTCTTCACTACCACTTGTTGTAGAAGCTGCGGAGTTTGTGTTTTTATTGTCGTCGGAACTCATCTTGATCTTGTAGAGTAGTACTTTTAGATAGTCTAGTAGTAACAGTTGTAGTAGTAGTTATAGGTGGCGGTCCGGTTCTGAGTCTCGATACAGCAAGTAGAGGAATGCTAATGTCGTCAATGCCCTTGCAACGATAGCTGCTACCGGTAACAACGGTCGACGAAAGATACACTTGTTGCCGTACGACTCACTCACCAATAAAATTGGATCGTTGAATTCTACTACGAGTACAGATAACGCAACCAACCCTTACTGGTACTTTTATTACTGTGGAGTTCACACCACCAATAACAATAAAGGCTTCGGAGTCATGTGCATTCTGCATAAGAAGAAAAAAAGACGAGAATTGGAAATTTGATCCTGCACATCCGGGCTCCCATCTCTTGTCATGCCATTTCCCCATTTTGCATCATGACAAACACTCTGTTGTATCCTCCAGCATTACCTGGAAGTAGATGCTAGTCGCACCCATCCACTTTATGTGTATTAAAATGTGCTGGAACAGAGTTGCACATTGTTTTGCACAGCAATGCACAATCTTTGTGAAGAAACAAAAATGCATGCAAAAGTCAGCATTCACCTTCAAAGCACCTTGTTTTGGCTTAACTCTTGCAACAAATGTCAGAAAACTACAGTTCTGCCATGTCCATGTCTCTGACAAATCATGTTCAAGTGAATGCAAACACACCAACTCAATTTTGGGCATCAAATGGGCACGACCATGGGATGCAGATTGGAGATGCCTTGTCACAACATCCATGTGCTTGAAACATGCAGTTCAATTTCAATGATCTGGCATGTGAGGGTCTATGATGGACTCAGCAATGTCACCAATCTGAAGAAACACTTTCATTCTTTGAAAAGTGTTTTTCTTTGCAGATTGTGTTTGTTGTCAAAGTTGACATTTTGCACAAACAAGCATTTTGTGTGTTTCAAGATTGCAGTGCAAAGTGCATGTTCCATCACAAATTTGGGTGTTTTTACAAGTCACATGTGATTTTGTTGCATCAGAAGGGACAATCATCACAACACCTCAGTTGCAACATCTGGGGTGCTCCTTCTTGACAATTGCTGAAACCATTTGTTTCCTTAAAAAAAGAAGCAAACATCTCTTTTGGTCTCATGAAGGAAGCAGAAGCACAGAACATTTTAAAAAACTAATCAAAGCAAACACCTCAGTGATTCAGTGTGCAAGCAAAAGCATAAAACTCTGCCCACCAGTGTCCACTGATGGAACGTCCAGTCCGTGCTTTTGCTCAACGGAAAGTTTGCTCACCAATGGATGCACCACAAAGTGGTGCAGGAACTTGGCAGCTTGCCATGCCTGGCAAGCTGGGGTCAACCAGCAGCCCAGCTGCTCCAAGGTTCCCACCAGGGTTCAATCCTTAGTGATTCAGTGCACAATTATGAGCACGGTAGTTTGAGGAAAGTTTTCAGGAAGTTGCGTGACCCCAGTGCATGTTGCACAAGACAAACACATGAAAACTGGCGGAAAACCTGCTTCATGTTTTTGGTCTGTCCTGTGATTTCATTTCTGCACCGTGTCTTTCACACACACACCATTGACGTGAAAAATAATCATGTAAGGGGAAAATGGCTAAACCTTTAAAATTTACCACCCATGCTCCCTCGAAACAATCATCCAATTGCATGCAATTTTTAGCACGGTTGTGATCCATCATTTGGGACAGACAGAAGCCAATGTTAAACTAGGCATCACTGTCATCAGTTCTAGGACATGCCCCCCAAATAATGTTTACTGCATTACTGTGGGAATTTCATTTGTCCTTTTTTTCACATCTGCAAACCTTTCTCAAACTAGCTAGCTAGCAGCTCTCATTTTTGTCAAGGTTTTCTTTCCTTTTGTTCTGTAGCACACTTGCTCCACTATGATGACCGAGACATTGAGAGGTGACCATGATGATAACGACACGGAATCTCATCTCATCATACCTTACCGTTCTATGCAACAATAACGGTACCAAAGTAATTGATACTGGTAGCTAGCTACAATACTACTAGTAGCGAGTTCTCACTAGCTAGTCTTGGGGTTCCCTACACCCTTGATTTACCTCCAAGCTGCTCGCTCGCTAGTTGCCAGCAGCTTGTGAAACCTTCTACTAGTATCAGTTACCATTGCCATCGATCGATATCGGCAAGGGAAGGGAAGAACACTCCTTGAAGCACCGACTGTTATAGAGCAGTACAGTGCTCTTGCCTTTTCTACGCTTGACGTCTCGTGATGTGCCTCCTTTGCATCTGCCTTGTCAACAGTTGATGGGGTGGCCTGCTAAAGTAGTACTGGTACTGTTTGATAGAGAGGAAAGAAGAAGAACAATACACTTATTATTTCCCTGAAGCGAGTGAATACTAGGATTTGGATTGATTATTGAATCATTCTTCGCTTGATCTCGTCCTGAAAAAGACGCTCTCGCGCCTGGAATCCTCGCGGAGCAAGCATTTTGACAGACGACAGCCATGTCTACTACCGAGAACGAAGACCTTGACAAGTCAGATGCAGGAGCAGACATTCCAGAAAAGGCGGTAGCTGCTCGAGATGAAGCTGAAGATATCGTCAAGAAGACTGAAAGGGGTAATCTGGAAGAGGACAAGTATGTACAAGGAAAATCGGTTCAAGAGGAGTCCAAGGATGGCATTTCGAATCAAGGAGAAGTTGCGAAGGGCGAGTCGCTAGGAAAGGAAATGGAAACAACTTCAGGCAAGGAAACAACGGAAAGCGAAGACCAACCAGGCAAGGAAAAGAGTATACAGCAAGTTCAACCAGTGCGTAAAGGAGGGCGTATAAAGGTAACTGCCGAGAACAATGACAAGGTAGACAACGACAACAACCCAGACCTGGAAAACGTAGCTCAACAATACCTTGAAGAGAGCGAAGAGAATGATCCCACCGAGAAGAGCAGCGAAGACCACGAGGAGAAGGTACTAGTAGAGCAACAAAAACCACTCAAGAAGGTAGAGAAGCAGTCGGAAAAGAAAAAGCCCGAGAAGGAAACAACCGAAGAGAACATGAACGACAATTCAGTCGAACACAAGGAAAAATTGGAGCAACAAAAAACACCTGAAACATCAGTAGAGCCGTTGGAAAAGAAACTGCTTGAATTGGATGCGACTGATAAGAACAAGCAAGACACAGACGACAAGCCAGCCCACCAGGAAAAGCCAGTCCAGCTAGGAGAGGTGCAGCGGGAAAAGAAAAAGCCAGAAACAGAAACCACTGCAAAGGAGGGGCCATCCACCGACAACAACCTCGAGCACGAAAAAGCAGAGAAGGAAAAACCCAAGAAAAAATCCAAATCTTCTTCGCCTTCTGCTGATGCCGTGGATGGTACCTCGCTCCATGTTGATAAAGAAGTCGCGGCAAAAGATACTTCGTCCACTACAGCAGACGACTCAGGCACTGCTTCGACCACAGAGGACACGGAAACGTCTAGAGAAGAAACCACCAAAAGCGAAGAAGACGGAGAAGAAGGCAGCAACGAGGAATCCAAATCCTCATCCACTACTTCTAGTAGCAAGGAAAATGACGATAAATCTGCCAAGAAAAAGTCCAAGAAAAAAAAGTCGAAAAAGAAAAAAACGAATGACGAGGACCATTCGGAGAGATCGGGAAGCTCTTATTATGGATACGATAGTGATTCCTCTCTTTCTAGCAGTGGATCCGAGTTGAGTCTATTAGCAGAAAATGTCCGCAGCAAAAAGGTACGCAAAAATATGGCCAAGGAGGCCTCCCGAAGTTCCTTGTTGGATACTATTGCGATGCCCAGAGGAAGTCTTCGACAACGCAGCAGCATGTTCAACAGTGACGATGAAGATGACAGTACCAATAATGACGATGACGAAGATTTGGAGTTCATCATGGATTTGACTGTTTTGACTGCTTCTTCTTCGCAAAGCCATATCAGTTATAACAATTCGCAACACCAGAGGATTCCCTCTTCAAAACCCCTGCCTCGACGAGTCAAATCTGTGGGAGACTCCGACATCAATATTTCAAATCTCAAGCTCTATCAGCAAGACAAAGATCGAGCCAAATCGAAAGAGAAGAGCAAGGAGAAGGAGAAGGAGAAGAGCAAAGACAAGGAGAAGGAGAAGAATAAGGACAAGGAAAAAGACAAGAAGGAAAAACGAAAAAAGGACAAGGAAAAGCAAGCAGACGGTGATGTTGCTGCGTGGTGGGAGAGCGGTGATATTACCGTGGACGCACTCGACAATTCAAGCAACAGTCATAACAAACCCAAAAAGTCGGCCAAGAAAGAAAAGAAAGACAAACAACGAGAAAGTCTTCTCGGATCCGACAATGTCAACTCCGTTGATGTCGGCGAAGCTGATCTAATGGATAACTCAAATGATCACAAGCCGAAAAAGTCCTCCAAAAAGGATAAACACAAAAGTGCCGATGCCATTGACGACTCTGCCCCTTCGCTGGACGCCAGCTCAAATAGCAACAAGCCAAAGAAAAGTTCAAAAAAGGAAAAGAAAGAGAAACCGGCAGTCGATGATGCGTCCGAGACGGTGATCGTTGATGGAGGTAAGATGGAAGACCAATCCCTTCTTGGAGATTATGACGATGAACGTGATGACTACCATGATAGTATTGTCGAAAACAGCTCGTCACCCAAAAGTGCCACCAAGGATAGGGTGAAGGGGTCGGGGATATTGCTTGACAGTGGCTCCGACTCGGACGAAGAGGGAGGAGTTTTCATTGACGACAACCCGGACGATGACTACAACAGTGACCATAACAAAAACAGCCACAGGAACAGCAAGAAGGAAAAAGAAAAACGGTTGTTGACAGATGATTTCAAGCAGCGGTCGTCGAAAATGGATAAACCAATGTCGTCGTGGAGTGACGACGAGGACGAGCAGGTTGTCGCTGTTGACGTTTTGGGAAAGATAAAAGCCAAGAAAGACTCGGAAAAGCGTGAAGAAGGTACCGATGACGACGTCAAAAGAAGATCTAGAAGCAAATCAACTGATAGATCGTCTCCTGGTAGCGATGGGATCAAGAAAAGGTCGAAAAAAGAAAGGTCCGATGACAAGCCCAAGAAGGCCAAGGACTCTAGTGAATCGGAGGCAACCGAGCGGACGAAGAAGTGGACGAAGGACCAAGATACCGATGGAGAAGCGGAAGAGACGGAGCAAACCGACCAGCCTAAGAAGGTCAAGAAAAACAAAGACGCTGAGACTGATGTGAACGAGGCCAAGCAGATCGACCAGACAAAAAAGACAAAGAAAATCAAAGACACCGACACAGAAGCGGGAGAAACGGAGCATACTGATCCACCAAAGAAGGAGAAGAAAGGCAAGAAGACAACAAAAGACGATGAAGCTGGGATGAGTGAAGCAACGAAAAAGGCGAAGAAACAGAAAGACGAATCGACCGATGACAACGGCCCAGGTAACCCAGATTCTGGGCATAAGGCAATGAAATCCTCGCGGGCAAATTCATCTTCTCCCTCGAAAAATAGAATCCCAGATGATGACGTGGATCCAAGCAAGTCCTCAAAGAAGAAAACTAAAGAGAAGAGAGACAAGCGAGAGATAAAGGCCAGGCGGGACTCCTTTGAGGAAATACCGGAACCTGAGCCTAGTCCTAGAAAGCAGTCCGATGAAGTGTTGACAGATAACCCTCCTCGCCATTCATCTGCTGATGTCTACATCTGGAGCGAAAGCCCAAGGGCACCGAAAGGCGGATTGGAGCAAGTGAAGGCTGAAGAGGTGTACGACTGGGAGAAATCAAGCCCGAAGAAGCAACCAAAAAGTCCCAAGAAATCTCCCCCCAAGAAGAGCAACAATAAGCTGGATGTTCCCGCTCTTCCTTCTTTATCACCAGTGCTGGCCAACAACGAGGCGAAAGAGCTTGTCGCGAGCAAAATGAAAAACTTGAAAAACAAGATTACAAAACTAGATATCGGCATCGATTCGGGAGCAGCTCCTGGTGGAGGTAGTGTCGAGGAAATTGACGCTGTTGTAGCGTATGCTACATCAATCTTTGAAACGTTTCTACGAGATCCAAAACAATATACAGACGATGCAATCGATGCGCTCCTCCAGGAATTTCCCCATTCCTCGTCAATAGTATTTGAGTTGAAGGCCCCGTCGCTGCATACCGGCGCGGACGACAAAGTTCATTTGTATCCTCTGGCGGTCCTCTGTGCTTTGGGTGCGTCACGCAAGACCATTTCGGTTTGTCACGAATTGCATCCGGAGTCAATTCGCGCTATTGACAAAAGGATTGGGACACCGCTTCACTATGCTGTCTCCTTCGGAATACTATCGGCGGCGTCTCGGGCTGAATCAATGATTGAAGTGATCAAGTATCTACTCGAGGAGGAACCAGTCCTGGTGGAGTCGCAGTCGAATTATTTATGTCAAACTGTTCTGCATCAGACTATTTCGTCAATATTCTCCTCGCCAAAAAGCTCCGACGACGAACATCTAACGGCTCTTGCCAGTGTTACTGTATCGCTGCTATTGGAGAAAGAACCACTACTTGCGACGCTCCCAGACATTGGGAATAGGCTACCACTTCATTTGGCAGCTATGTGCGTGGTTCCTAAAGGCATTATGCAGCGCATTCTGAAGGAGAACCCTGGTGCTCTGACTTTGAGATGCAAAGCCAAGGGTTTCACGCCTCTGCATTATTCTGTTGAAGTGTTCGGTAAAGCTATGAAACAGTGTTTTGACGATCATGGGGGAAAGGGCGACAAGAACGAGACCAGCGACACTTCGACAGTCCTGAACATGCATCTTGAAAAGCTACAGCGGTATGCCATCAATATTCAAACTCTTTTGAAAGCTGGCCCTCATGCCGCCGAAATCCAAGACCACAACGGCAATTTTCCGTTGCACGTGTTTCTTTCTTCGTGTGAAGGCAATGGATCTGATCCAGACGTTCTCGGGTTTACTTCTGACGTTTTTGTGGGTGTGCTTCAAACCATTATTGCAGCCAATCCGGAGGGTGTTGACATTCCCGACAGCAGCGAAATGACACCGCTCATGGTCGCCGAGAAACGACGGGCGAGTGAAGCTGTTTTGGATGAGTTGAAGCGGTCATGAAGCAATGCAATGATCTACAGTACAGACGAATCCAAAATCTGCTACTTGCTACGTATTACAGTACTGCTATTGGAGCACCGACTTCTAGTTTCGTCGCTCTTCTGTGTTGGGGACAAGCGTCGGCGGTTGGATGACGGGTGGGTGTTCCTCCCCTACCAGACCGTCTAGGCCAGCGACTGCTACCCTGACTAGCTACTAGTACTAGTAACAGCTGCTTCTATTATTTTACTTTACCTTCTCCGAGTTTGGTGTTGCGAGTTGTTCCAATCGCTGACGACCTCTCTGCCTGTTGGTTCAACGAGTGTTCTAGCAGCTCCCGATGCCCAGTGGTTGCCGGTAAATAAGGTTGCCGGATTACTACCGCAAAAGCAATACGAAACAAGGAACCATCTATACTAGCTACTAGCTAGCTAATAGCTACTAACTAAAGAATGATCCATAGAAGTATCGATCACCTACGACTTGCTAGCTAGTCTACTAGCTAGACTTAGTGGTCGCTATTCTGTGCCAGAAGAGTTCGAGTTCAACTGCCTATTTAGCTAGCTAGACTTAATTCTAGCTAACATTACTAGTCTGCTCCTTGGCTGCCTCCACAAGGACAGTTGCCAAATTGAATTTCTAGGTGCTACTCGTTTTTTATTCGTAAAGATCCAAGATACTTCTCTGATTAGTTGTTCCTTGTTACGTTGTGAGGTCGGCCTTCCTAGCTAGCTACTAGCCCAATGTCCCTTTTAATAGCAGCTCCGCAATCGATGTCTCCTTTGGTGGTTGAAATTCTCCATGACTTTGTCAATGATACATCACCTCTAATCTATTTATGTGTTTTGATCAGATAGTGGCATCAAGGAGTCTTGAGAATACTTAATGTTCGCTAATTTTACTAGAGGTGATCTAAAATGACTCTCTTGCTGGCTTTGGTCAATGCCGGTAATAGATAGCAGCACCAAAACGTACTACAGTGAATCTCTATCCGCTATTGTACTGTGGTTCAAAGAAGCTCCTCACTTTTTGCCTCAAAAATCTCCACCCATCAACGCAACTTCCAGAGTAACAGTGGAACATAAGGAAGCAAACTTCTCTCATTCTCCTTCATTCTCCATCTTTCATTTCTTACTAGTAACATCACTACCGCCACCACAACCACCATGGGCCAATGTCAATCAGCTACCAAGCATGTGCTAGCGTCTAGATCGCTGGTAAGTAGTGTAGTTAGCTAGCTGCTTGTTCATCTAGCTAGTAGTGAGCTAGACTACTAGTAGTCTCTTCTAATCTCAGTTCATCTCACTGCCCTCTCTTCCATTCCTCCTCCTTCTTCTCTTCATGTAGAAACACGACCCTTACACAAGTCCCGTAGCAACGGAAAAACAAGACCATAAGCACAATGCCTCTTTTTCTACCAGTGCCAGTACGGCTAATAACTCGTACAGTACCTACTTGGATCTGTCCAGTTCTGCCTTAATTGGAGCAACTAGCTCTCCTCGTCGATCTTCCTTGGAAGCAGAGAAAAGCATACTACCAATTCTAGAATCAGAAGCAGAAGAGGAGGTATGCTTTACCACAGACAGCCAAGAACTGGAGCTCAGAATACAAGCAGTAACTCAGGCAGAGCAAGGAGAGCTGCTGACACCAGATGCTGCAGCCTCAGATACAGGTTCCGCCTTGTTTGCTCTAGACACCTTGGAAGCTGTCAAAGAAGAAGGCTCAGAACAACCTTCCGTTGAAGAAAGCCAAACTCCAGTAGAAGCAACTCCTGAAAGTCACACAGTGGCCGCCCCTCTTACTCTTCCACCCTATACAGCCACTGAAAACAACCTACCATCAGCACCAACAGCACCAGCAGCGCCATCAGCAGTAGACACTGGCTATCAACCTGCAGCTCCTTCTGTGCGCTTACCCAGTGCTATTCGAACGGGCCGCCGTCTTAGCATGGACTACGTACGACCTCATCCTCACAATGGCGGCATGATGATGCAAGTACGACCCCATCAAGGACGTCGTCTCAGTATGGATCGAGTTCAGCGTCGTCTCAGTACTGGATATACCAATACAGCTATTGTAAATCAATACCAGCAGCAGCAACGATCACAACCTCCCATGACCGTCATGACGAATCAAATGCCTCATGAATCAGAACACAATACCATGTACAGTCAATCAAGACGGGGTAGCTTGGACATGTCTTCCTTGGTCATGCCACCACAAGCACAACAAGTATACCAACAACAGCAGCAGCAGCAGCAGCAGTCTCTAGCTGCTGCTGCAGGCCGCCCTGCCTTGCCCCGTTTGGGCAGTATTCGCAAGCCCAATTTTAAGCGCGAGTCGTCGTGGTTTTGTTTGGGCTATGATAGTACCAGCAGCAGTCAGCATTACCGAAACATGATGTTGCAACGCACGGATTCCTTCCTTTCGTTTGGGCAAGATTCATGGGCGGCCATGACCATTCCCTCTGTTTACAATAACAGCATGAAGGATGATGCGTTTGACTCGTCCTTTGCCACCAATACCACCGGCCGCATGTCATCGGCCTTGTACGACGATGACTTGTTGAGTCTCGAAGGGGAAGGCAAGGACAATGGCAATGGCAGCAACGATGACAACGATGATGATGTTTCCCAAGAAGAAGATATCTTGCTCTTTACCAACATGCCCACCAACACTAACGCTACTTCCACGACTGCTCAAGCAAGTCCAATGGTTCATGTCGATGCCAGTTTGTTGGGCTACGAACAAGCGGCTCCGCAGCCCACGACGGCTGTTAGCAGTGCTGCGAGGCCGGATGCGATTCTCGTTTAAATTCGCATAATCAAGGCGAAATAGACTAAATGGACTCATCGTACTTTAGCTGAACCATTTTCCATACATTCCATATTCCATTCTTTGAAGCGTAGAAACCTCTATTCTCGGTAGCAATTGCTAGGTTGAACATCAGAGAACTACGAAGCGATTCCAATAAAACGAAACTAAGGAAGTCGGCTTCTGCGAATAGCCCTTCTCCATTTTTTTTGCTGGTGGGAGGAAGACGAGCAGGAGCCAATAGATAACCCATACATTCTTTCTCCGCTATATTGTTAGATAGATGGTGGAGGACCACTCATACCCGTACAAGTAGCAGCATGGTAGCTACACTTCTCAAAAAAAAAAATCTAGGTCTGTGGCGGCAAACTCATTTTGGCAATCACTCCGAAGCCAAGACGGCTTTTACTTCCGGAGGGCGCCCTGCAGGTCCACGTTCCTCGAGTATGGTCCGGATTGCTGCTACCCCAACCCTTTTTTCTTGGGGCGACGCATAATGGTGTAGCAGCTCTTACCCCTTCGTTGATCTTGGTCACCACGAGGTTGGCGACATGCCGCTGCTGGGTCCTTTTGTGTCTGCACCTTATTGACCCCCTTTAGACACACACTTGACCACACTTGCTTACATTTGAACATTTAAGCATCTCAAACCAAACCAACAACTGAAGCACCTAAACCCAGACAGCATCCACACCAAAGCATGCTTCAAAGCCATCCCTGCAGGAGTCCACAAGAGACTGTCTGAACTGTCAACAATCACGGAAACAAACAAGAAGATGCCAGTGGACAAAATCCACCCACAACACTTCCAAGCTCCACAACATGCATGTCCAGTCACCAAAAAGATTCCAACGCTGACTGAACAACTGCAACACAACAAAGAAGCCAAAACTCTTAAACAAGCTAAGGACAATTCCAACAACGAACGCAACAGAAGAAGAACAACGTGCTTCTGCATTGGACATTCCAACATCTGGTCTGAACCAGTCCACTCAATCATCTAGCAAATCTGTCAATGACAAATTCAATCTCAAATGGTTGAGAGTGTCTGTGTGTTACCACAGATTTACCATCCTTAGAGAAATCTTTCAAGGAGATCTGTCTAGGAAACTCACAGTCGGGTTAACCTCCAAAGACTTTGGACCTCTACCCCACAACTGCAGAACTAGCGGAAATTGCATCTGTGGCTGCAACAACATGTGAAGGAATTCAATAGCAGTTTGCAAAGTCAAATGCAACCACACAGGAAAAGTGCACATAGGAAACACACAACAAAAGTTCAACACTTCAATGAAGTCCAAAAGCTTGTCAAACTTGGCCACAAATCAGATTCACATGCCAAACACTTTGCAACCCAATTCCATGATGCAAATCCTTCCCCAGTCAAACAACGTGGAGGAACAACCTGCATCATCATGTGGCAGGGCAACCCAATCAGTGCAGTCAAAACCTTCGCTACCAAAAACCACATCCTGTGTGCCAAAAAGAGAATTGCAATTCTTATCCAACCCTCAACTTCTGATCAACTCTAACAACAAAATCTGCAGTGCGTGTGGACTCAGACCACGTTTCCACAGGCATGCAAAGCAGACCATTCCAAACACTCATGAGTCAATCAATGATGAAAGAGTCAGCCCAGGCAACACACAAAGTTGCCACAGATTTTGCTAGGTGCAATGTTTGCCTAGCTGATGTCGCTGATGTCCAACTGGAAGCACTGTGAGGACCATCAAAAAGAAATCATTTTCTATTCATTTCCAGAGCACTGGCATCAGAAACAATTCCAATGATTTGCTACAAATCAGGGACTCTTTGCTGTTCAGCATCATTTGAGTTCAATGGCAAACGTTGAGACACTGGGCGCTGCCAGTGCCTGTGCCATCCAAGGGGGGGTTTTCAATGGTTGTTTGAAGCTGCTTCTTGCATTGCTTTTTTTTTTTGGCATTGTCAAAATGTCAAAGTCATTTTGCTGCTGGGATTGTTGAGACAAGAAACGGGTCAATTTGGTTTTGGGAAGAGGCTTGTAGCTGTCGCTGCATCATGCTTTTATGCTAGAAAATGATTTGTGGGCAGATCCTTTTTCTTTGGAATTTTTGGCCAGTTTGGATCATCTTTTCCAGACTCCGAACTTTGGAACATCATTGTGACAAAGAGCAAACGGTGGCTGCTTTGAAGAAATTTGTTACAGCTTGTTGACAACAACAACAACAACAACAACAACAAATCTCTTGTCAGTGGTCTTTCTGTGCTTCCAGTTAGATGTGACTCAAGAAAATGATGTGTCTTGGCAGCTCTCTGTGTTTGATTGACTCTTTTGTGATTGATGGAACCTGGGATTGTGTCCACCGGCACCACAGTTGTAGGTTGGATTTACATTGTTTCAGAATTGCACTTCTTTCTTTGGAAACCATGGAGTCATTTGTGTTTTGGCCACAGTGAAGAGGTTTGTCTTGCTGCATGATGAAGCAGGTGAATGCCTTCCTGTTGGGTGCCCAGAGAGGAAACTGTGTTGGAGAATTGAGTTACAAACTGAGTGGCACTTGAGCCCGCTTTCTTGCCAAGAGTGATGAGGCTTTTCAATTGACTGAAGTGTTGTTGCATTCAGATTTTGAACTTTTGTTGTGTGTTTCCTGTGAACACGTTCCCTGCTTTGTTGCATTTGACTCTGCGGGATGATGTTGTTCTAGCAACAAACACCAGTTCCACTGTCTGGTTGGCAGTTGCAGGGTGAGAATGTGAAGTGCATGGAAGTGCACCGGCAGTGAGTCAACTGGATGTGGACATCCATGCAAAATTTCTCTTAGGTTAGCAAATCTGTCTTAAGACTCAATTGCCCTCAGCCTTTGAAGAATGAACTTGGCTTTGGCGTTCTCAATGACAGTGTTAGCAAGTTTTTACCAAAGATGACAGATGATCATTTGTCTGTTTCATTGGTCATCAACGATGTCCGTTGCTTCTTTAAGTCATCTGCTTTGTGTTGTGGCTGTTGGAAATCTGTTGGTGATGAGAGCAGTGTGTTGTTGGGCTTGGGAGCGTTGTCAGCAGATGTTGTCGAAGGGGGGATTCTTCTTTGTTTCAGTGATTGTTGTCGGCTTGGACAATGGTCTTTTTGAAGGGACAGCTTGAGGATGTTTCATTCAGTGTGAATGCTGTGACAGTTCAGGTGCTTCAGCTGTTGATTTTGTTTGAGGTCTGCTTGGAATTGCAAGTTGCTTCATCTGGCGAGACAAGTTTTGCTCTGCACAGTTTAACCCAAAAAATCAACTATTGCCACTGCTGCCATCACCTCGATGGCCAATTTGCCAGGTCAGGCTTTGTTACCAATTCATTGTGTGTCACACTGTTGTTGCAATGTTCAACATGGACAGCAGCAGAACCAATGTGTGTGTGTTTTAGCTTCATGTGGACAATTGAGTGGTTTAACGTCTCTTTCAATCAACTGTTGACCATTCTTTTTTTTCCATTGTTGCAACATGCAATGTTAAGCAAATTCCCACGTAACAAGTTTTTCACTGCATTTTTTTCTTAACGCCTGGATGTCTTTTGGCTGTTCGATAGGCATGCAAAGCAGACCACTCTCAGCAAAGATGAGAATTCTTCTTGGTTTTTCAATTTTTGTTCTGGACTTACTGAAAAACAACTTCTTGCTTGACATTTTGCATAGCAATTTGCTTTGTTTCTTCTGTAGCAAGATGAATTCTCAAAGCTGTTTGCATAGTGGCACCATGCTCTTGGATGCTGATGCAAAGACACATGCAGTGTGAGGTCACCAACTGAGAGGCCTCCTCTTCCACCAGGAGTGACTCAAGGGGCACGTGGGTTGGTTAGCTTCAATGGCTTGACATGTTGGAGGACTGCTGAAACAGCAATCAGTTAAATTGTAACCTTTAGCAGTGGTGGTGGTGGTGGTGGTGGTGGTGGCGGCATGCAAAGGAGGCATTGCCTATCTAGCTAGCTCAAACCCCTGCATTTAACATAATATGGGCACTGTGTATTTTCTCGTGGTCACTGACACTTCTCTGTCTGTTAGAAAGACATGTTCAATAGGAACTGGCTACGGTCAATGGAATGAAACAGGTGCCATTTCCCTTTTCGTACATACTTTCAGTAGGAAAACAGATAGAAACCTGTCACACAAACTCGTTGCACTATAAAACATTTAGATTACTATTCAAGTTACTTGTGTTGCCGTGGCCATGATCACAGCCTCTATAGATCGAGCGTGGGCGCAGTCGGAATTTTTAAAGCCATAGCCCCGTTTAGGGACGGGCGGCGCCTGGGTCTAGGTCCGGAGGAGCCATCGGATGTACCAGCCGATCTGCTATTAGACCCATATCCCAAACCATCTGAACGCTGCACCGATTTGGGAGACTCACACTTGGATTTTCTCCTTCCAGATCGACGACGGGCCTTCCGTTCCGCAGCACTTTCATCATTGCTACCATGGTGATCATCGTCGTCACTAGAACAGCACGAGCCACAATTGCTGCTATTCATACCGTTTCTTTGTCCCGGGGATCCACGGCTGCGGTGGCTTCCGCTAGATTCTCGACTGGCATCACCGCAGTTGGACAAGGAAGGAGAGGACTGCACATCATGATTATCGATTGCAGCAATCTGTGCAATGCCTTGCGCAAAGAGCGACTTTCCATTGGACCCGCGTCTTTTCATCTTTCCTTCAAGTTGCTTCTTAGTGGAAGCAGCTTCCTCCAAAAGCAACTCAATTTCCTCTTCTGACTCACTATCGGTATCTACCAACACCAACTTGCGGTTGGATCCACGTCTCTTGATTTTGCGTTGCGTAGGAGACGAATCTGTTTCCGTCTCCGTCTCAGTATCGGTGTCCGTAGCCGCCAATTTGCGATTCGATCCACATCTCTTGATTTTTCTTTCGGTAGGAGCCGACTCTGCTTCGTTTTCAGTGTCCGTATCTGCGACCATCAATTTGCGATTCGATCCCCGTCGTTTGATTTTGCGCTCTGTAGGAGCCGACTCTGTTTCGTTCTCGGTGTCCGTATCGGCGACCACCAATTTTCGGTTGGATCCTCGTCGCTTGATTTTCCGTTCCGTAGGAGACGACTCAGATGGTGCCTGATCTGTCAGGGACATGCGGTTCGATCCACGACGTTTGGCTTTTCCGTCACGCCGGCTCTCCGAGAATGGTTCTTCCATGTCGGAAGACGAGTTGTAGCTGTTGTGGTTGCCGCTGTCATCACTCTTTTTACGGCGATTGCGACGTCTTGCTGCCTTGCGTTCATCGACTTCACTTTCACAATCCGTAGTTTCACAATCTGTGTGATTCTCCTGTACCTGCAACTTTCGGTTGGAGTTCCGTCGTGCCAAACGACGACCTCCTTCACTACCACTGCAACTATCTCCGCTCCTTACCGACTCAGTGGAATCGGTCGAGTTGGATCTAGGAGGCATGCGTTTTTGGTGCTCGCTTCCGCCTCCTCCTCCTCCTCCCATGAGCCTCCGTCCTGATCCTTGTCGCATAATGTTTCCACGACCCGAATTACGACGCCCTACCATCAAACCACCATTGAAAGATCCACGACGCATGGTACCACCTCCACACATGGCACGATTGGCCAAAGCTCGAGCAATCTCTTCTTGCTCGTTTGGGTCGTCGTATCCCAAATCCAAATTGGACGAGCCTTGCATGGCGGGTTGTTCTTCATCCTCATAGCCCAAATCAGCAGCGGATAGTTCACCTGTACTCGACGCAACGGTACCATCATCATCATCATCATTTCCAAAAGTTGCAGCTGTAAAAGCTTTCATTTCCTGCTGATGCATCAATCGTTGTGACAAATCGGCTCGTTTGGCCACAATCTCCAACCATGACGAATGCTTTTGATGGGCCTCCGCACTAAAATAGGCCCGTTTTTGGTACTTCATCTTCATAAAGCAAGTTCGAGCATCGTCTTCTTGTTTGCCTGTCAATTTAGCCAACGTCTCGCGCTCTTCCCGTGGCAAATTAGCTTCGTAAATGGAGGTGGCAATCGCATTGCCTGAGGTTTCCATGGCACGGACTTCCTCTTCTGTCCCTGAAATATAGAGTTAGGGTTAGCGAACGAGTAACGTGGGAGAGGGAGTTAGTGAGCGACTTGCTTTCATTGGTCACAGTCAACACAGCTCACACAAACACGACTTCAGTACTAGCTAGTAGTACGTACAATCTTTGGCTTTCTTGGTATTCTTGACCGCACAGAGTTCCCTTCCTAACTCATAGTGATAACTAACACACTTGTGACAACAAAAGACGCCAATCTTGTGCTGGTTGTTGTTGGCACCCTTGCTGCCACTACTAGCAGTGTCAACGGCCACCAGAGAAGCCCACGTGGGACTGTCACTGTGACAATCAGCACAGGTTTGATTATTGGGTTCGTGCAACAAGTCTTCCAAACGACGCAATATTAGGGCGTCTTTGCCATTGTCTTTTTTTCTCTTGGTACACTTGGCCGTCTTGGTATTGCTGCACTTGCTGTGGCTGCTACTGCTGATGCTATAGCTCTTGCTGCCTTTGTCCACAACAGCAGTGGGTGTTTTCAAGAGAGAGATACCGAGCATGATGGATCGTGTTGTTGTAGTAGTATTTTATACCGTGTGTGCTTGTGAGAGGGCGAGTATTTATTTTTGTGTGGGTTGTGAGGTTTTCGAAATTGTGTGCCAGTAGACACTAAATGCTATCATGCAGTGCAGCTGTTATGAGAAATCAGCTGAGGTTTGCTGGGTCACAAATAGGCCTTCGAAAGTTTTCAGATTTTCTGTCGATGACCGAGGGAGTGTTGAAAGAAGTATGAGGAATTGATACGGTACTCTGCGTAGACATTGGTAGAACGGGCGTTCTCGATGATTACTAAAAGAATCCCTCGGTATTCGTTGGAATCGCTCTGGTATTCGTTCATCACTGTGACGTGGCTTTAGTGAATTAAAAACCAATAAGCCGATAGTCATTACTGTAGTCATTGCGCCAATTACTAGGTCGATAGGGCTATTGGAAAGAATCCCAAACGGAAGACGAATGTAAGAACTGAAGATCCATAGAAACTGAGAATTATTAGCGAGTACTACTCCGGCAAGATAAGGGAAATGCTGTTCTTAACATGCCATTACTCTATGACCACACCTACACTCATAGTACTGTAGGGTAGAAGCTGCTGATTCTACGGTAACAAGCTAAATAGCGATCCAGTTTGTTAGTAATAGACTAATAGTACCACTAACAGAAAGATAGGGCTATTGGGCAATATCAGCGTCCGTAAGTCAATAATCCTAGTCTTCTTTTATTTTCGACTGTGAACTAGAGCCCGGCCGTATTACGACTGAAGCCGGCACTTCTCTATTGATTGCCAGAATAGATCTGGGGAAAGCATCAACCAACGAAGAAGTTGCCCAAGACACCCCTTCTTTTATTCACCGAGATGTCGATGAGATGGCTGATCCAGTAAGTGATGTCACCTTTGCATGGAGGAACGGCAGTGTGGACCCCTTGTTAAAAGGCCTACCGGTCGCCGGTCTGCTAGCTAGGCACTACCTATTCGCTAGCTGCTAGCTACCACTCAGAAACCACCACCTAGCTAGCTAGTGGTTGAGTTCAGTTGCAATGACGAAACAGCGCGGCCGAGAAATGATGCATGGTGAACTTCGTTGCATACTTCACAACGATATAGGGCGCATACGTTCAGGCCCGCATAGCAGACCCACCGGGCCCAAGAGTCGAACAGGAAGACGTGCGGCTAGCTAGCAAGCACATCGGCGTTAGCGTACGTACGCTAGAAAACGGAAACACAAGGTGCTTCTAGCTAGCTGGCTATTCCTCTCTGAACTATAATTAAGTTACCCACCTACAGTAACTATTATGAGCGAGCTAGTAGCGTGATCTAGCTACTACTGCCTTGATTCTCATCTTCCATCCACAGATTCTGGCTCATTTTCACCGAGCTTGTGCACAAAGTTTTGCAACGCTTCGGTGCCAGTGGTTTCTCACGGCTCTGCTAGCATTTGCGGCCTGTGGGTTTCGTTTTTTTAAATTGTAGGGTGGTATCGACTTGACGCCAAACTTACACTTGAATTTACCATGGATCTCCGCTGAATGTGCAGTGCAATAGCTGGAGGCAGTTTCCATTGGCGATTATGGAAGAGGCCCGTTCGTGAGCTGATCCAAGAAGGATGGATCCAGTCTCATTTTTTTAGGAGCAGCCTGCACTACATTCCTCTTCATAATAGCTAGCTAGTGCTTAGCGTTGGCTCTGTTGTCTCAGCGGCGTAGAGAGGTCGAAGTGGCGTCCAATTGCATTTCGTGCGAAAAAAATCAATGTCGATCTGTGCCATGCAGTCCTGCAAACGGAAATCCAAAAAACATAGCTTCCCTTCTGCTTCCTATCTTGGGTTAGGGTTAACGTTAGGGTTAGGGTTAGGGAATGCACATGGATTTGGAAGCCTATCCTCGTTTCCTGGAAAACTAGCTGAAAAACTAGCTAGCTGGACAATGTTCTTAACCGACTTTGTCGAGTTGTCAAAGGCAGTGTCAACATGCATTCCAAACGCATTGGATGATGACCTCACAAAGAACAACTGCTGATGATGAACCCCAGTTTGAGGCAGAAAGCAACAACGATGACTTCCTGCTAGAAATCAAGATCAAATTCATTCTCTTTCCAATTCCAAACTAGCCCTTTAAGACTGAGATGTCGTCTTCCCTGGCCTCTTTGGCTTTGTTGGTGACGGTCATTGCTTTCCATGTCTTCACAATTGAACACCTGGAGCTCAATGTCATTGACATTTGGGCCCACATCCTCATTGTCAGAATCACTCTTGTGCTTCTTGTCCACAGAGTTGCGCTTCCACTTAACTCCTTGTCGGGCCACCTTCTTGACAAAGGCCGCAACTTCTTCCTTTCCTTCCACTTGCCAGTTTTGTCCTTCGACTTGTCAATCCACATCTTGTTCTTGCTCTTTCATTTGCGTTCATGTGGGTGCTTGCGTTGCCGTGAAGCATGCAACGTTTTGATCCCAAAGCATTCTTGTTTGTTTGTGTTGTTGCGCTTGGTGTTGTTGACCTCAGTGATCATTTTGTCCTTGTCGCATTCATTCTTCTAACATTTTGACATGCACGTTCCATGATGACAACCACTTCATGGGCTGCCATGTCAAGCAAATCAAATCATTGATGATTTGTCTCCTTTTGCCAACCATGTGACATTTCAAAGTCATGCAGAGTTTGCTTGCACGTCCTGAAAATGAGGGCAAACACAGCATTTGTTGCGACCACAATCCATTCAAGCGACCCCCAAAGGACCTTGATTGCATCTCGGACACTGACACAGGAAAGTGCTGCGGTGAGACCTGCGATGAGCTAATTGCAGATCCAACCACCCAAGTTTTGTGTGAATTTCAGATGGCTGCAGATGGCACTCATCTGGGTCAGTTCTCCTGTCACGAGCTAACCCGAATGCAAATTGCACTTGGGTGTTTGTCACGAGAAGCGCGAGAGAAGGACCACAACTGGGGAACCTTAGGCTGGATTCCCAACATTCCAAAGGACAAGTCACAAGGAAGAAGGAGCTTTGTGGAGTCTGGTCACGCCGACTCCACTCGTTTGTGTGCCCAACTTGCCCATGATGAAGGCCTAATTGGGGTTGCAGGAAATGCACACCCCGCTCAAGATCCACATGTTGTGATCCGCTTTGTGCTAAAAGGCTTGGTGCAGTTGCAAAAGACAAGTTTTGCATGGGATCTAATGCACAGTGGAACACTGCACAACCGAAAATGACACCACTTGTCTCCTTGTTGCGCGTGGACACCAAAGAGGCGGACTTGTTTTGCGGCAAATGCCTCAACCGAAACAAACACGTTGCCCATCTTTGCCGTGAATGTCACTGCCCGACCGACCAAAGCGACAACCATTTGGCCAATCACAAGGCCAAAACGCAGAGTCAAA
>Ga0163144_10005945_pt1 | contig 27041 bp, 24 predicted proteins | sample OliLak19BULKMAT1_FD_123175 | JGI IMG/M metagenome (GOLD analysis project Ga0163144, IMG submission 123175) | Freshwater microbial mat bacterial communities from Lake Vanda, McMurdo Dry Valleys, Antarctica - Oligotrophic Lake LV.19.BULKMAT1 | ecosystem: Environmental > Aquatic > Freshwater >...
AAGTCGGCGGCATCGATGCCTGACTGCATCGTGGCGAGGGCGCCCAGGGCATCGGCGTAAAGTGCGTCAGCCGTGAACTCACTCAATTCCGGCAGGTACAGGCGATGGCCGAGGTCGGCCATCAGCACGAAGCCCTGTTCGACATCGGCGACACGTATGTGCGGGGCGTGCAGGCCGGCGCGGTCGAGGCGTCCGGCGATGTCCAGCCAAGGCCGGATGTCTTCCTTGTCGGGCGGTGCGTCCATCACGATCCAGGTTGTTCCGCCCGAGGTGCAGCGCCAATAGCTGCGGAAGCTGGCGTCGGCCGAGGCGGTTTCCAGCACGGCGTCGACATCGCCCAGCGCTTCGCGGGTCCAGTTAAGGCGATGGGTGGCGCGAATGAGGGGACTCATGGGGCAAAAACCTTCGAATATCGGGGAACCTGAACGGAAAACGCGCCGTCCCGTCTGGGAACGGCATCATATCCGCATGCCATAATTGAATGCCCCCTACTTTATGCCCGGCATGACCCCGATCGTTCCTGTCCTGCTGTCCGGCGGCTCCGGCACACGCCTGTGGCCGCTGTCGCGCGAGACGCATCCCAAACAGTTCCAGCCGCTGGTCGGCGAGCGCTCGCTGCTGCAGTCGACATGGCTGCGTCTGCCTGGCCTGTCTGGTCTGGCGCCGCCGCTGGTGGTGGCCAACGAAGACCATCGTTTCATGGTCGCCGAGCAACTGCGCCAGGTCGGCGCCACGCCCGCGGCGCTGATCCTGGAGCCGATGGGCCGCAATACTGCGCCAGCCATTGCCGTGGCGGCGCTGCAGGCCATGGCTGATGGCAGCGACCCGCTTCTGCTGGTGCTGCCTTCGGACCATCTGATCCGCGATGAACAGGGCTTCCGCGATGCTGTACAGGCGGCCTTGCCGGCCGCCGATGCTGGCGCGCTGGTGACCTTCGGCATCGTGCCGGACGGACCCGAAACCGGCTACGGCTATATCAAATCCGCTGCGGGCGACGAGCGCGTGCGCCGGGTCGAGCGTTTCGTCGAGAAGCCCGATCTCGCCACGGCTGAGGCCTATGTGGCCAGCGGCGACTACGCCTGGAATTCCGGCATGTTCCTGTTCCGCGCCTCGCGCTACCTAGCCGAGTTGCAGCGCCTGCAGCCGGTGATGCTGGCGCACGCAACGCTGGCTTGGCAGCAGGCCGCGCGTGACGCCGATTTTCTGCGATTGGACCGTGCCGCGTTCGCCGCGTGCCCGGCTGATTCCATCGACTACGCGGTGATGGAGAAAACCGATGCGGCCGCGGTGCTCAGCATCGACGTGGGCTGGAGCGACATCGGTTCGTGGTCGGCGCTGTGGGAAATCGCCGAGCAGGATGCCGACGGTAATGCCCACCGCGGCGACGTGATCGCCCGCGACTGCCGCAATACTCTGGCTTGGGGTGGTCGCCGGTTGATTGGCCTGCTCGGGCTGGAGGACGTGATCGTGGTCGATACCGATGACGCCTTGCTGGTGGCTTCGCGCGACAAGGTCCAACAGGTCAAGGAGATCGTCGCCAGCCTGAAGGCTGCTGGGCGTCCGCAGGCCAGCGTGCATCGCAAGGTCTACCGGCCCTGGGGCAGCTATGATGGCGTTGATGCGGGCGAGCGTTTCCAGGTCAAGCGCATCGTGGTCAAGCCCGGCGCGGCGTTGAGCCTGCAGATGCACCACCATCGCGCCGAGCACTGGATCGTGGTCAGCGGCACCGCCCGCGTCACCTGTGATGAGAAAGTTTTCCTGCTCAGCGAGAACCAGAGCACCTATATCCCGCTGGGCAGCAAGCACCGGCTGGAAAACCCCGGAAACATGCCGCTCGAATTGATCGAGGTGCAGTCGGGCAGCTATCTGGGCGAGGACGACATCGTGCGTTTCGAGGATGTTTATGGTCGGCAGTCCAGTGATATGCCCATGGTCCTGAACGCTGCATACCCGCCTGAAAACGCCGGGAGTGGCGACTGCCGATGAACTGGCCGTGGATTCTCTCCGTGTTCAATTTCGATCTGGCGCTGCGGGTGCTGGTGGCGTTCGGGCTGGTCCTGGTGCTGGTTCCGGCCCTGCTGCCGCTGGCGAGGCGGCTCGGGCTGTACGACATGCCGGGCGGCCGCAAGCAGCATGAACAGCCCACGCCCTACATCGGTGGTGCGGTGGTGCTTGCGGCAGTGGCGGTGACGCTGGCTGCCTTCGACGCCAAGATCACCGGTACGGTGTACGCATTTTTTGCCTGCAGCATCCTGCTGGTGGTTGTCGGCATGCTTGACGACTTTCGTGAAGTCAGTTGGAAGGCCAGGCTGCTGCTGCAGGTAGCGGCTGCCGGGGTCATGGTTTACGTGGCGGATCTGCACGTCGAAAACCTCGATGACGTGTTCGGCATCAACAATCTTTACCTCGGCTGGGCTTCGATCCCGTTGACCATCTTTGTCGTGGTCGGCGTCATCAATGCCTTGAACATGATTGATGGCTCCGATGGTTTGGCGGGAGGGCAGGTGCTGGTGTCCCTGCTGCTTTTCGCCTGCTTTGCGCTGTATTCGGGCGATGGCAGGATATTCGGCCGCCTGATGACAGTGGCGGCGGCGGTTGCCGGCTTCCTGGTCTGGAACATGCGTTTCCCCTGGCAGCCGCACGCGCGGGTTTTCCTGGGCAATGCCGGCAGCATGTTCCTCGGGTTCGTGATCGCTTGGGCGGCGGTGCGCCTGACCCAGAACCCGCTGCATCCGGTGTCGCCCGTGCTCGGGCCCTGGACCATAGCGCTGCCCTTGATCGACTGTGTCGCCCTGATGCTCAGGCGGCTGCGCCGGGGCCGCTCGCCGTTCGCCGCCGATCGCGACCACATGCACCACTTGCTGCTCGACGCTGGCTATTCGCCGGCAGCAGTGGCCTGGGGGATGATGCTGATGTCGCTGGTCTTGGGGCTGGGCGCAGCGGTGGCACTCAAGCTGGGGCTGTACCGTCCGCTGCTGGTGCTGGCCTTCCTGCTGCTGCTGTGGGCCTATTGCGCGTTCACGGCGGACCGTGCCAAGGCGGTAGCCAGGTTGACGTTGCTGCGTCGCTGGACTGACGCATCGATGCGTAAGACTGGATGATGCCGATGCGTGAGCCGCAGCCTTCAGTCTCAGGTGAGCAGGGTATGGTTGACCTGCACTGCCACATACTGCCCGGCATTGATGATGGCGCGCCCAATCTTGAGGTAGCGCTGGACATGGCGCGCTGCGCGGTGGCCGATGGCATCGTCGTCACGGCGTGCACACCACATATCTATCCTGGCCTGTACGAGAATAGGCGCGAAGGCATCGAGGCCGCCATCGCCTCGTTCCAGGCGCAACTGGACGCCGAGGGTATCGCCCTGAAGCTGGTGGTGGGTGCCGATACCCACCTCGCGCCGGACTTGCTCGAAGGCATACGCCTCGGCCGTATCCCGACCCTGAACCACAGTCGTTACCTGCTGCTTGAACCGCCGCACCATGTTGCACCGCCACGTTTCGAGGACTCCGTGTTCCAGTTGATGGCCAGTGGCATCGTGCCCGTCATCACCCATCCGGAGCGCTTGTCCTGGATCGAAACCCACTACGAGATTTTTGTTCGCTTGGCCGATCGCGGCGTATTGATGCAATTGACTGCGGGTAGCGTCACGGGCCGGTTTGGGCGCCGCCCGAAATACTGGGCCGAGCGAATGCTCGATGAGCGCAAGGTGCACTTGCTGGCCACCGACGCTCACCATTCGACCAAGCGCCCGCCGCTGTTGGCCGAGGGTCGAGACGCGGCAGCACTGCGCATTGGCGAACTCCAGGCCCACCATCTCGTGGTCACCCGGCCGCGCGGGATCCTGGAAGACCTGCCCCCGGACCGGCTGCCGGCCTTGCCGGAAACACCGTCAGCCGGCAACAGCGGCCGAAGCGGATTTTGGAATCGGTGGTTCGGGCCCGCATAATGTGGGCCCCTCACGGTCAGGTGTTCCCATGCGAGTTGTAACCGTGCCGTTGTCGGCCCTGCTCTGCCTGGTCTTGGCCTTGACGGCCTGCGCCAGCAACAGCAATACCCAGTCCATCCGCGCGGGCACCACGCGCGCGGTCACCTCGACTGCCAACCTGCCAGCGCCCGACACGACCGCCAACAGTGGCGCCTACAAGGGCGTTTCGGAATATCGGGTTGGCCCTCAGGACCTGCTGGAGATCAGCGTGTTTCAGGTCAACGACCTCAACCGTACCGTGCGCGTGAACACGGGCGGCCAGATAACGCTGCCATTGATTGGTTTGGTGCAGGCGGGCGGCAAGACCGTCCAGGAACTGGAGGGGGAGATTGCCACCAAGCTGACCCAAAATTATCTGCAAGCGCCGCAGGTCAGCGTCTTCGTGAAGGAGTTCTCCAGCCAGCGGGTGACCCTGGAGGGCGCCATCACCAAGCCCGGCATCTACCCGCTGACTGGCCGCACTTCCCTTTTGCAGGCCATCGCCATGGCCGGCGGCGTCGACGCCCTAGCCAACCTGCAGGGTATCGTCGTGTTCCGGGTCATCGACGGCAAGAAGATGGCGGCAGCTTTCGACCTCAAGGAAATCCGCGCCGGCAACATCGAAGACCCGCAAATCTATGGCGACGATATCGTCGTCGTAGACCAGTCCGGCTCCAAATCCGCGATGCGCCGCTTCCTCGAAGTGTTGCCCGTGTTCAACACCTTTCTCATCTACTGATCCCGGGAACACTCCACCATGCAGGACGGCAACACCAACGCAGAATTGCCCGCGGGCTCTAACCTGCCCGCGCCACGCGTCACGCCGATCGTCAGGCCGATGAGTCAGGCTGAAAACCATGCGCTGAGCCTCGACCTGCGTTCGCACGAGGCAGCGGCCGAAACGCAGGACGAATTGGACCTGATCAGCTACTGGCGGATCCTGGTCAAACGCAAGTGGGTGGTGTTCGGCACGGTGGTGACGATCATTTCCATCGTAGCGCTCGGCACCCTGCTTACCACGCCGATTTACCGCGCCACCTCGACGCTGCAGATCGAGCGCGACACCATCCAAGTGGTGAAGGTGGAAGGCATGCAGCAAAGCGAGGCCGACTGGGATGGCGATTTCTATCAGACCCAGTACGAACTCCTGCGCAGCCGCGCCCTTGCTGAACGGGTGGCGTCCCAGCTCAATCTCGCGCAAACCGGAGAGATGGATCGGCTCAAGGTCACTTCGCCCTGGCAGAAACTGGCCGGGATGTTCCAGTCGGAGCCCGATCCCGAGGACGCGCCGTCAGTAGTGCGCGACAGCGCCGAACGCAAGCTGGCCTTGGCGCGCTCGATTCAGGGTGGACTGGTGATCGAGCCGGTGCGCAACACCCGTCTTGTGCGCGTGCACTTCGACAGCCCGGACGCGGAGTTCTCGACCCGCGTCAGCAACGCGGTCACGAAAGCCTATATTGCCAGCAACCTTGAGCGACGTTTTGAATCTTCGGCCTATGCCAAGGAATATCTGGAAGAACGTCTGCAGGAACTCAAGGTCAAGCTCGAAGATTCCGAGCGCAAGCTGGTCGAGTTCGCACAGAAGGAGCAGATTGTGGGTGTTGGTGGCGAAGCCACCCTGACCGAGCAGAATCTCAGTTCGATCAACAGCGCATGGGCCAAAGCCCGCGAAGACCGCATCCGCGCCGAATCGCGCTGGCGCCAGGCAACGGCGGCGCAGGGTACGTTCTTGCCGGCCGACGTGCTGGGCACGTCGATCATCCAGCGCCTGCAGGAAAATCGCGCCAAGCTGTCGGCCGACTATCAGGACAAGCTGCGGGTCTACAAGCCGGACTTCCCGAGCATGCAGCAACTCAAGGCCCAGATCGACGAGGTAGAACGTCAGATCACTGGCGAGGTGACCAATATCAAGGGCTCGATCCGCGCTGAATACGACGCGGCGCTGGAGCAGGAAACGATGCTGGGCAGCCAGCTCAAGGGCCTGAAAGGTGAGTTTCTCGACCTGCAAAATCGCAGCATCCAGTACAACATCTACAAGCGCGAGGTCGACACCAACCGCCAGCTCTACGACGGCCTTCTGCAGCGCTACAAGGAGATCGGCATCGCCGGTGGCGTCAGCACCAACAACGTCTCGGTGGTCGATAGTGCGCTCAACGGTTTCAAGTTCAAGCCCAGCCTGCTGCGCAACCTGCAGTTGGCGGTACTGGTCGGCTTGATGCTGGGCGTGCTGCTGGCGTTTGCGCTGGAATATTTCGACGACACAATCAAGACGCCCGAAGATCTGGAGAAGCACCTTGGGTTGGCCGTGCTGGGAGTGATTCCAAGGCTGAAGGGCCTGACGCCCACCATGGCGATCGAGGACCCTCGTTCGGCATTTGCCGAGTCCTATCGCTCCGTGCGAACCGCGCTGCAGTTCTCCACGGACTCCGGTGCGCCGAGCTGCCTGCTCGTGGTCAGCGCCACGCCCAGCGAAGGTAAAACCACCACCGCCGTGATGCTGGCACGCAACTTTGCCCAGTTGGGCAAGCGCGTGCTGGTTATCGATGGTGACTTGCGCAATGCCTCGCTGCACAAGAGCCTGGGCCTGAGCAACGAGATGGGTCTTTGCAACCTGCTGGCCGGCCACGCCAAGCCAATGGACATCATCGTGCCGACCGACGAGCCGAACCTTTTCGCCATGACCAGCGGTCCGTTGCCGCCCAACCCAGCCGAATTGCTGGCCGGCAGCAAGATGCTGTCCCTGCTGACGGTGGCGGTGGAAAAATATGACAAGGTGATCATCGATGGTCCGCCGGTTCTGGGCCTGGCCGATGCCCCGATCCTGTCCAACATCGCCCATGCGACCTTGTTGGTCGTCGAGTCCTCGCAGACGCGGGTGACGGTTGCGCGCAATGCGCTTAAACGCCTGCGTGCTGCCCGCGCCTATGTGGTCGGCGCCTTGCTCACCAAGTACGATGCCAAGGCCGTTGGCCAAGGTTACGGCTATGGGGACTACAGTTATTACAGCTACGGCGGCACCGACACCGACAACAAGGCCAAGCTGACCAAGCAATGAGCACGCCCGGCAACGGCGCGCTGGAGCAGGCGCTCGCTTATGCGGCTGCGCCGGGCCTGCTTCCATCTGCACGCGCCAGTGCGCTGCCAGATGACGTGCTCATGGTCCTTCGGCTGGCGGCAAGTGACCAGGGCTGCCTGTCGCAGCAGGCCCGCCGGCTGGGCCTGCCAGCGAGCAAGCTGCACGATGCCTCGGTCTTCTACATCCAGCAGGTGCTGTTTGCGCAGGGTGCCGACAGCTACCGCGTACTGGGCGTCGACGCCGATGCGCCTGATGCGCGCTTGCGTGAACATTACCGCTGGCTGGTCCGCTGGCTGCATCCGGATCGCAACAACAATGCTTGGGAAGACGTGTACCTGGATCGGGTTCATCGCGCGTGGCAACAAGTTCGCAACCCAGAACGCAGGCGTGTGCATGACCTTGCCAACGTGGGCGCGCCGCGAGTACCGGCAACGGGTCACAAATCCGAACCTGTCCCGCGAGTCTCTCCTGCCGCGCGGCTGCCGCCTTCGCGCTCACCCTCGCGCAGCATGCTGCCGATGCTGGGTTTTGCCTCGGCCCTGATAGCCCTGATCGTGTTGGTGGCGAGCAACGAATCGGGATTATCCGACGAGGGTGGAATGGTTCATGCAACAGCGCAGTCCACTGGGGCAGTGAAACCAAGCGCGTCGGCCCGCATGGCCCTGCTGCCCATGCCAGAGACCGAACCGGTGACCATGGCGTTGCCTGCAAATCCTGTGCCTGTCGACACCGGTACTGCGTCCGTCCTGCCGTTGCCAGCAGCAGTTGTCCAAGCGCAGGCCATGATGGGGCAGCCTGCGCCGTCGAACACTAGCGGGATGCAGCAAGCAGTTGTCGCCGGGATCAAAGAATCATTGGCCGAGCCCAGCGCAGGAATCAGCCGAACGGCTTCGCTTGCAACTCCCCAAGCGCAGTCCCAACGCCTTGCGGCGACCGGCAGTCGGCCGGCGCTGGCATCCACCGCGACAACCCAGCGCTCGCCCGTGAGCAGCCCGGTCTCAGCAAGCCGATGGGTACCTGCAGCCACCGCGCCGCTGTCCCGGGATGTTGTCACGCCGGAATCACCGGTACCGCAGGTTGCGACGGCTCTCGTTCAACCGTTGGCCGCGTCCAGGCCAACGACTCAACGGGGGAATGCGCCAGTTCCCGCGCAAGCATCGCCAAGTACGGTCAAAACGCTTTTGATGAACGACCGCCTTGCCTTCAGCTTGGTGCAGAAATTTCGACGTGCCTACAACGAAGGCAACCTGGAGCAGTTGATGGCCTTGTTCGCGCGCGATGCCCGTGATGCCAGTGGCGGCGGACGTCAGGTAATCCTCGAAAGTTTTCGCAGTCAGTTCGAGGGCCGCCAGCGCATGCGCCTGACCTTGGGCCGGCCCGATTGGCAGGTCGTGGGCCAACAGGCGGTGATCTTGTCCAAATACCGTGCGCACCGGCTGGAAGGTTCGCCACAGGACGAGCGCGAAGTGAATGGCAGCATGCGTTTCGAGACGCGCCAAGAAGATGGCGAACTGCGCATCGTGCACGTGCAGCCTGAGCGGTTCTGAGCCTGGCCATGGCTGCCCGCATCGACCGCAAGCTGTTGGCCACGGGTGTTCTGCTGCTGTTGCTGGCCGGCGTCGCCTGGCGCGTACTGTCGCTCGGCATGGCCGAACAGTTCGCCAGGACGCAGCCCGTCCGCGCCTTGTCGTGGCGCAGCGATCATCCGGTAGCGCTGGTCTTGCAAGCCGAACGCCTCGCCGCGTCAGGCCGCGATGCTGCAAGCGCCTCGCGCTTGGCTCGGCAGGCGCTGCAGGCCAATCCCCTCGATGGCCGGGGTTTCAGGGTCCTGGGTCGCTTGGCAGCTGATCGGGGTGATCTTGTGCGCGCCGCCCGATTCCATGCGCTGGCCGTGACGCGCTCACCGCGTGATTTGCCGAGTCACGCTTGGTTGTTCGAGCACGAACTGCGCTCGGGCAAGGTGGCCAAAGCGCTTGTGCATGCCGACCTCATGCTGCGCGTGCAGCCGGAATTGAAGGCTCGGTTGTTCCCGATCCTGATCGGATTGGCGGGTGACGAAAGCGCCCGTCCGGCGCTCGCACGATTGCTTGCAAAGGCTCCACCATGGCGTGAGAAATTTCTTCAGGCGATGCTTGCCGAGCCAGGAGATTCCCGGCAACTGGTTGTCGTACTCGATGCCTCTGCGGGGTCTGGGTTGAGCCGCACCGAATTGGCGGCGTGGCTGGAACGGTTGACGGCCGACCAGGCCTGGGACCAGGCCTATGTCGTCTGGGCCAGCCAGTTGCCGCCGGGGACGCCCGCCTTGGCCAATCTGTACAACGGTGGTTTCGAGTCCGAAGTTACCGGGCTGGGCTTCGACTGGCGTTTCGAGCATGTGCCCGGCGCCAGCATCGAGGTGCTGGCTGGCCCCGGGGTCTCCGGCCAACAGGCCCTGAGCGTGGGCTTCGACCACCAGCGCGTGCCGTTCCGCCATGTCCGGCAGTTGCTGCTGCTTTCGCCGGGGCGCTATCTGCTCGAGGGCCACCAGCGCGCCGAAGACCTGCGCACCCCGCGGGGCCTGTCATGGTCCGTGGCCTGCGCAGGGTCGACCGTGCCACTGGTCGCTACGGCGCCCTTGAAAGGCAACAGTGACTGGACTGAATTCGCGGTTGAATGGGTCGTACCTGATGGCGGATGCCCAAGCCAGTGGCTGGAGCTGGCCCTGTTGGCGCGCGTCGATTCCGAACAGATGGTGTCGGGCCGGGCGTGGTACGACGACATGCGCATCGTGCGTTTGCGCTGAGGTTTGCCCGTCGACAGCCACTGGCGCTATCGTCCAACTTCGCCACCGGAAACCCCCTGATGACACATCGCTACGCCTTCATTTTCCTTGCCGCCCTCGTGGTGGGTACGCCGTCTGCTCAGGAACGCGTCGTCACGGTGCACGGGCTGCAGGGACAGGTATTGGTGAACCAAGTCGAATTTTACCTGCCGGCGCGCGAAGGCCAAGTGCTGCAGGCTGGCGACCGCGTCCTCGTCTTGCCGGGTGCGTCCATGCGCCTCACCTATGGTGAGCACTGCGTGCGACGGCACGTGGGCCCGGCCTTGGTGTCGGTGGACTCGCCGGATTCGTGCAGCGGCGTGGCGACAAATCAGGCGATGAACCGGCAGCCGATGGATCCTGTGCCCTTCGACGGCGTCGCTTTCTTGGCCCGTGTCGGCGGCTTGGGTCACATTGAAGGCGAGAACTTCACGGATAGCTATGGTCCCTGAGTCGACTGGCCTGCAATGGCGGCTGTTCGCGCTCGGCCTTGGCCGCGCGGGGAAATGGCCCGATGCATAGTTTGAGACGGGACGCCGCTCTTGCCGGCGTCGAACGTATCGCGTTTGGTCTGACGGCCTTGCTGCTGGCCTGCTCGGTGGTTTTGGGTGGCGCACAGGATGGCCAGGGCATGGCCGGACGCATGGTTTGCCAGCTGGTCAGTGTCCTGCTGCTGGTCAGTCTGGTGCTGCGTTGGCATTGGCGCGGTGCGGCGCCCGCGTTTCCAGCCTGGGCAGGCTGGCTTTTGTTGTTGCCCCTGTTGCTGCCCCTGCTGCAGCTGTTGCCGCTGCCAATGGCGTTATGGCAACAGATCGGGGTGCGGCAAGCGCTGGCGGTCGGCGGGGCGAGCGCGGGTGTCGACGTGCAGGCGCACGTCAGCCTGGTCCCGATGATGGCCGAAAGGGCGCTCTGGGCCCTGCTGCCAGCGTGGGCTCTGGCGATGGCGGTGTTGTCGATGCCAGCCCGGGCACAGCGGCAATTGCTGGCGTTGCTACTGATTCTTGTCGTGCTGTCCCTGCTGTGGGGCATCGTCCAGCGTGCGCAGGGACCGGCCAGTGCGCTGCGGCTTTATCGCTACACCAACGCAACGGATGCCACCGGTTTTTTTGCCAACCGCAATCATCTGGCCAGCCTGCTGCTGATGGGGTTGCCGCTGGCGATGGCCGCCGCCGCGTGGTTGACCACGCAGCGACTGGCCGGGCAACCGGTCAGGCCGTTGCCTCTGTTGATGGCTCTGGCGTTGACGGTGCTGCTGATTCTCGGCATAGCACTGACCCGTTCGCGTGCCGGCATTGTGCTGTGCGTGTTGGCCATCGGCCTGTCCGTGCCGATGGTGTTGGCATTGCGTCGCCAACGTGGGCTGCGCCGGGTGCTGGCGGGCGTGCTGGCGATAGGCGTGCTGGCGGCGCTGCAGTTTGGACTGACCGGCATCCTGCAGCGGCTGCGTCGCAATCCGTTTGAAGATTCGCGATGGGGATTAGTGGAGGGCACGCTCAAGGCCGCCAGCGAACATGCGCCCTTGGGTGCGGGCCTTGGCACGTTCCGCGATGTCTATCCCGCCTATGAACTAGCCGGCCCCGGGTCACGCATCGTCAACCATGCCCACGATGACTGGCTGGAGCTATGGCTGGAGGGAGGATGGCCTTTGCTGCTGCTTGCATCGATCTTCCTGGTGCTCTTTGCGCTTGCCGGATGGCGAATTTGGCGTGCGAAAGCCGACGATGTGCTGCTGTTGCAGACGCGCGCAGCGTGGATCGGACTGCTGCTGTGCATGCTGCATGCCTTGGTCGATTACGCCCTGCGCACCACGACGATCATGGTCGTGTTTGCCCTGTTGGCGGCAGTGCTGATGTCCGGCGTCGCCGCCTTGGATGCATCAGGCTCTGGGACCAGCACTTCCGCACGCAGGCGTCGATCAGCGTCCAGCTGAAGCGGCGCAATCAGGCATCCAGGGCGTTTGCCTTCGGCTTCTGCGAAACCAGCGTCAGGTGGCCTTGCTCCAATCTCAGGACGCGATCGGCGAGTGCCAGACTGGCCGGTCGGTGCGTGATCAGAATGACCGTCCGCTCGTGCAGCAGTTCATGGCACTCGGCGATGAAGCTTCGCTCGCCCTCGGGGTCGAACATCGCGGTGGCCTCGTCGAGCACCAGTACGGCCGGATCCTTGAGCAGGGCGCGGGCGAGGGCAAGCCGCTGCTTTTGCCCGCCCGACAGACGCACGCCTTCATCGCCGATCACGGTGTCGTAACCCTTGGGCAATCGCGCGATGAACTCGTGCGCGTGCGCGGCGCGTGCAGCGACCTCCACCTGTTCGCGGGTGGCATTCAGGCGGCCGTAGCCGATGTTGTGCAGCACGCTGTCGTTGAACAGCAGCACCTGCTGGCTGACCAGCCCGATCTGCGCCCGAAGGCTGTTGAGCCGGATGTCGGGCAGCGGGATGCCATCGAGCGTGATGCGGCCGGCATCGGGTTCGACGAAGCGCAGCAGCAGATGCGCCAGCGTGCTCTTGCCGGCACCGTTGGTGCCGGTGATGGCGACAGTTTCTCCGGCGCGCACGTGCAGGTCCAGCGCGCTGTAGAGGCCGGGGCGGCCTGGATAGGTGAAGGCGACCGATTCGAAGGCGATGTCACCGCGCACGCAGGTGAGTTCGACATGGCCGGTATCGTGTTCCACCGGTGCATCGAGTACGGCCATCAACCGTCGTGCCGAGCCGCGGGCGGTTTCGACGCGGCCCCAGACGCTGGCCAACTGGCTGACCGGCTGCGTCAGCAGCATGCCGTATAGCAACAGGCTGACCAGGTCCGGCGCCGCGATGCTGCCTGCGGCGACGCCGCGCGCACCAAGCCACAGCAAAGCCAGCACACCCGCGGCCGAGACGAGGCGGACCACCGGTGCCAGCGCTGCTTCAATCCGAAGTTGCCGGGTTTCCAGTGTGCGCACCGTGTCGCTTTGCCGGGCAAACCGCGCCGATTCATCCTCCTGGCGCGTGAACGCCTTGATGATGGACAGGCTGCCGAGGTTTTGTTCGGCGATGCCGTGCTTGATGGCGTCCTCGTGCAGGACGGTGTTGGCCAGGGGCCGCAGTTGCCGCGTCATCAGCCGCAACGCGACCACGAACAACGGCACGCACAAGGCAATCGCGAGCCCGATCATCGGATCGATCCGCAGCAGCAGCACAAACGCGCCCGCGCAGGTGAAAAGCAGCGGCAGCAACGATGCGACGGTGCCGGTGAGGAAGCCGCTGATGCGATAGACGTCGTTGCTCAACAAGGCCAGCACTTCGCCGCGCCGGCGATCCTGGTGCCAGCGCATAGGCAATGCTTGGAGGTGGTCATACAGCCGGGTGCCCAGATCGGCCATCACGCGGGCGCTGGTGCCGCCCAGCACGACGCTGTTGCCATAGGCCAGCAGGGTCTGCACCGCCAGTATCGCCAGCCATGCCAGCAGCAGTGATTCGGGCACCCGGCCATCGAGCAGCGCGGTTGCCGCTTGCGCTGCGAACCAGGGCATCGCCAGCGTCACTGCGCTTTCGATCATCAGCAAGCCCGTGGCGAGTGCCAGGGCCGGCTGGTACGGCGTGAACAGCCGCACCAGGAAACGCAGCTCGCCATTGCCGGCAGGTGCTACGGGAGAAGGCTCATCCGACAAGGTCGTCTCCGTTCAATCCCAGCGGCTGTTCGCATCGATGCGGGATTGATCGGCTAAGATGGCGCACACGCCGCGAACGCCGAAATTCCATCAAGTACATCATCGAGTTTCGCAGGGAAAAATGAACTTTACGCTATCACATTGCGCCACGCCGTCCGAAGACGCGACGGTCCAGGACGTTGATAGCGAACTTGCGCTTCTCAAACTGGGCAGCGACCGCTGTTTCGGCCTCGATCCCGCGGCAACGGACGTCTGTAACTTGCTCGCCCAGAATCCTCGCCCGCTACCGGCGTGCGAACTGCTGTGCCCCCCGTTTGAGGAGGAGCCGGCGCGCCGGGCGTCGGATTCGCTCGGGCGGGTGGTGCCGTTGGCCGAAGCCGAACTGGTCGAGGTCGGCTGATTGCTGAGGGGACTGCGACGCTGGTGGGCGCTGCCGCCCGGCGAGCGCGGGTTGTACCTGCGGCTGGTCGCGGGGCTGTCGGTGATCCACGCACTCTTGGCTACCCTCGGCTATGTGCGAACACGGGCATGTTTGCTGCGCCATGTCGGTCGCGTGGAAGGACGATTGGCCAACACGAGCGACCTGCATTCAGCGCAGCGCCTTGCGGCATTGGCGGCGATTGCCGGCCGCCGCGGCTTGTTGTCGGCGACATGCTTGCGACAGGCCTTGCTGGTGGATTGGTTGTTGCACCGGCGAGGCCTCAATCCCATCCTGCAGCTCGGCGTCAGAAAGCGCGACGACAAGTTCGATGCCCATGCCTGGGTCGAACTGGAAGGCGTCGCTCTGGGCCAGGCGGCGATTGAACACCAGCCTTTTCCGAACCATGGCCAGCGGACACCGCCTTCGGCCGGGGGCGCGGCCTGAATTTTCGCGAGAACCGATGCCCTTGCCGCTGACCAGCAGCGGCTCGCCGCCGGCAAAATCGGCCAATGCCGGGAACAGCGAGGCCAGTTCGATGCGATGCACGGTGAATGGCGCCATCGCCGTCGGATAACGGGCTGAAAGTATGGCGCCGGAGGCGTTTTGGACGCTGGTTTCCAAGGCACCGGCGAATTGCGGTTCCTCGCCATCGAGCAGCACCAGCGCATTGCGCCCTTCAGCGGTTTCGAGGACGACGATCTCGGTAAAACGCTGCACTTTTTTGCGGCCGCGACGGATCACTTGGTCGCTGTGCAGGGTGGCGATGCGGCCATCCGGCAACTGCCAGTCGAGCAAAGGGAAAAGACGGTTGTAGTGACTGCGGGCGTCGGCGCTGGGTTCGCCTTCGGTGCAGGCGTAGAGCGCAAGTACGCCGTCGATACCTTGTGCGGGATTCCAGGGGCCGGGCGCCGCGCTGTCGATAAATAAGGGCAGGTCGACAGGCAGTTCGATGCGTCAGGTCACGATGGGTTGCCACTGCGCATCAAACAGCACGGACTGCAGGTGCAACGCGTCCTTGAAGGACTGGGTGCGACCCCACAGCAGGCTTACCACCGTGCGCATGCCCGCGGCGCTGCGCCACCAGAGCAGGTCGGCGCCTGGTGCGTGGGCGGGCAGGGTAAACATGGTATCGGCAGGTTCGACGTTTTCAAAAAGCCAGCGAGGGTTCGAACGTGGCCAGTCTCAAGTCACATTGACCAGACCGGACTCGGCCAATTTCTCGACCAATCCCAGCAGGTCGGCTTCCAACTGCGCCGGCTCTACCTCGTATTCATCGCAGAGCAGGTCGAAGGCACGCTGCAGGCTGCCGTCTTCGCTGAGCAGAACCCAAATTCGGGTGCCGACCGGGTCGAGGCCGAAATAGCTTTCGCTGGCGAGGTTGAGCAGCACGGCTTCACCCCCGACTTCCTGGAACAATACGTCGTCGCTGGGCTTGGCCTGCTGGGATAGCGTGAAGTTCATGCCGGTCGATGCCTTTGGTTGGTTTCCACCGTTCGGCCGGTGGAGATGGCGAAAATTTTAGTCCAATGCTTGGACGATAGGCGAATCCGCTGCCACGTGTTCAAGCAGCAGGTCGCATTAACCTGCAGGTGAGATGTTCAGAACCCCATCCGCCGCAGGCCGCTGCGCAAGCGAGCGAAAACGATGGCCGCCAGGCTGAGTTGGCCATCGCCGTAGCGGTCGCGCAGGAACACCGCATTCGGCAACAGGCGTTGCCGCAGCCAGCGCAGGCGCGCGCGATGGCCAGGCAGCGCACGGCCATTGGCCACCTGCATGTAGAGCCAGCGGTCGGCTTTGCCGGCATCGAAGGATTCACCGGCGCTGATCGCGATCAGTTGCGCGGCAATCGCTTCGGGAATCCGGGTGCCGAACTCGGCAGACGCTACCCGCAGGCTCTGCCAGCAGGTGCTGGCAAGGCCGCGATCGCCGGCGAGGGCCAGCAGTTGATCCCATTGTGCATCGTCGAACCCGAGCGAAAGCAGGTGCAAGTCGTACAGCCATTTCAGCCGGTTGCCGATGCCGAACTGAAGGTTCAGCACGCGGTGCATGCAGGCATGCAGCAAGGCGTGCACGGGTGACAGGCCCAGCGCAGTGGGCCCCAGGCGCGGCAGGGCGATCGCATGGCGCCAGAGTTCGCCCACTTCCAGTCTGTGGGCATAGAGCGGGGCATTGACCAGGCGCCAGTGCAGGTCGAGGTCGACCCGCGCGCCGTGGGCGGCACGCCGGATGCAGGTCAGCTCATAGCTGACCAGATCGCCAGGCACGTCCCGTTCGCGCGTGCGATAGCCGCTGTCGGCAAGCGCCGCGATCAGGCGATCCACGTCGCCGCGCGATTTCAGCATCAGGTCGATATCCGCGCATTCGCGCAGGTGCGGCTCCGGGTAGGCCCAATAGGCCAAGGCCGAGCCTTTCAGCAGCAGGGCGTCGAGCCCGAGGCTGGCGATCACGGCGAGTACGCGCCGGCACTCGCCTTCGCGGACCATCTGGACGGCCGCCTGCCCACGCGCCGCTTCCGCAAACGGGCCCCGCAGGCTTTCCGGGTAGCCCTGTGCGTGCAGTTTGGCGTGGGCCAATGCCACGATGCCTTCGTTAGCAGCAGTTTCGAGCAATTGCGCTGGATCGCGGACGTCCGGGCTTGGCCAAGGCGGAGCTTCGTCGCGCAGTAGCGCCGCCAACCACGAACGCGACATCGTGTTTCCCCGTCAATCAGTAGACAGCCGTGACCCGGCGGCTCGCTATGATAACGGCTCGACGGATTTCCGGCGGTCGTCGCAACTCCAGCAGGCAGGATCGTGATCCTCCGCTGGCCTTGGCGGTGCCGCCGTCGCGCAGGCAAGGCGTCCCAGTAATGATTTTAGTGATGACACACCGTAACCGCCCCTCCCGCCTGATCGTGCAGGCATGAGCGGCATCGCCGGATTCATCCGCCTCGATGGCGTCGTGGTCGATGGCTCGGCTATCGAAGCCATGCTTGCGGCCATGGCCAGGCGTGGGCCGGATCGCCAGCACGGCGTCAGCGGCCCCGACCATGCGTTCGGTCAGGTCTTGCTGGCGACGACACCGGAAGCCTTGGCAGAACTGCAGCCCTGGAAGCACGCCGGCGATGGCTGCATGGTGGTGTCCGACAGTCGGCTGGACAATCGCCCCGAGCTGCTGCGCCAGCTCGGCATTGACCAGCCCGCGGATGAAGTGGGCGATGCCCGCTTGCTGCATGCCGCCTGGCGCCGCTGGGGTGAGGATTGCGCCGATCACCTGCTCGGCGATTTTGCCTTCGCGATATATGATCCGGCCCGGCGCCAGCTGTCCGTTGCCCGTGATGTCGCCGGCATACGTCCGCTTTTCTATCACCATGCGCCGGGCCGGCTGTTTGCGTTCGCGTCACAGACGGAAGCCCTGCGGGCCCTTCCCGGCGTGCCTGCAGCGCTGAACCGGCCCCGCCTGATCGATGCCCTGGTGCCGTCCCTGCAAGGTTATGACAACACCAGCAGCTTTTTCGCCGGAATCCAGCGGTTGCCGCCAGCGCACACGCTGTCAGTCGCTGGCGACGGTCGCCTGCAGCTGCGTGAGTACTGGACGCCGGTGGGACGACCACCGGACCCGTGGCCACGATCCGAGCAGGACTGGGCCGATGGTCTGCGAGAACGACTTCGCGATGCCGTGCGTTGCCGGTTGCGCGGGCACGTTCGGGTGGGCTCGATGCTCAGCGGTGGACTGGATTCGTCCGCTCTGGTGGCTTTGGCCAGCAACGAGCTGGCCGCCCAAGGTCGCGGCCGACTGGCTACCTTTTCTGCTGTCAGCTCGATCCAAGACTGCCCGGAGACGCGGGCAATCCGCTGGATGCAAGAGCACTTTGACCTGGACGCCAGTAGCCTGGACTGGCAGCAGGTGCCACAGTTCATCGACAGGGTGGCCAGCGACTGGTCACAGATGGGCGAACCTTTCGATGGTGCAATGGCATTGGTGGAATGCCAGTACATGGCCGCGGCCGGGCAGGAGGTGCGGGTGCTGTTCGACGGTATCGATGCCGATACCTTGTTCGAGGAGGGCGGCTATCTGGCGGCGCTGTTCAGGCGCGGCCATTGGCGCGCGCTCTGGCACGAGGCACGGGGCCAGGTCCGGTTTTACGGTGAGGGCGCAAGCACCGGCGGCTTCATCAAACCGGTGTTGAAGGACGTCTTGATCCCCACTGGAATGCGCGAGGCGCTGAGACGATTGCGGACTCCCGGCTTGCTGCGCAGGATCCAGTCGGAAGCACGGGTCGATCCGGTTTTCGCCGGCCAGGTCGATCTCGCGGGCCGGATGCGAAGTCTGGCGTTGATGCGAGCAAGACAACCCCGCAAAAGCAGCGATGGCCGGGCCGAAAGCTGGATCGGTTCCACCTACACCACGGCCGGGCTTGAACGATACGGGCGGCTGGCGGCGGCGCAGGGCATGGAATCTCGGCATCCGTTCATGGATCGTCGCCTGCTCGAATATTGCGCCTGGGTACCGTCATCCCTGCGGCTGCGCGACGGCTGGCCGAAGTGGCTGCTTCGCCGTGCGATGGCAGGCATCCTGCCGGACGAAGTGGCCTGGCGCCGGGGCAAGGAACATCTGGGCTGGCGTTTCAACCATCAATTGTTCCAGCGTCTCGCACAGCATCATTCGATCCTGGCCCAGCCCGTGGCCAGTCCGGTCACCGAAGGGATTGATCCATCCGCATTGCCCCTGATTCGCGGCGATGGCCCGAATACGGATGTGCCCAAGGATTGGGAGGCAAGGCTGGCAGCGGCTGCGCTGGTGGTTTGGCGGCAGCGGGTGGACCATGGCGGACTTTGAGCCGAGCATGGGCCGTTGGGTTGTCCTGACTACGCCCCCTTTGGCGTAATGAGCCAATGCGTCTGGTCTTTAACCCGGCTTTGGACGAAAACAGTTACACTGACTGCCTGCAGTTCAGCAGAGTTGAGTCCGCGCCCTGTACAAGGCTTGCGTGGCTTGACATTCGGCTGTGTTTGTTAGAACTTTTAACCCGTTAGACTTTTTACTTTGGAGATTGAGCGTGGCCAACCTGACTATTTCTTCCCAGAACGACGAGCAGCGCCAGCCGGTGGCGTCCGTTCGTCGCGACTACAGCCAGCCCAAGCTCATCCAGTATGGTGATGTCCGCGAGCTTACCGAGGCCGGTGCCGGCAGTCTCGATGAAGGCGCTGCGATGGTCGCCATGATGCGCTTCCCCTGATCGGTTTCCGATCAGTCAACGTATTGGCAAAACTCGCGTCCAGAACGGTAAATGCCGCTCTGGACGCGTTCTTTTGGGCGAAGGCATTTCTCGCTCCGCCCTTTTCTTGATCTGGACAGGTTTGTCCTTGTCCAGTGACCAGCCGCCATCCGCACGCTGAAGTCCCGGCCAGCGCCAATTGACTTCGCCTATCATTTGCTGAGCCATGGACACGCACAGACTGCCATCGGCCACTGTTTTTCGATTTGGTGATCGACGTATCGTCACCACACTGGGCTTGCGTGAGCTTCCGCTGTGCCTTGGCCAAGGCACGGACAGGGAAATCCAAGTGTTGGTGGATGAGCCAGGGGCAAAACCGACGCCGGCGCCGCAATGGCTGCATGAGTGGGGCGAAGGCGATGCCATTTCCCTGTCCATGGCGCGTTTCGATGAACGCTACCTGCTGCGTTTTTCGGGGTTGTGTGATTTCACGCTCGACTTCGCCGGGCAGGCCATCCACGTCCAGGCGCGGTCCGGGGTCGATGACAATACCCTTGAGCACCTGCTGGTCGACCAGGTCTTGCCGCGTTTCCTGGCGCACGAGGGCGAACTGCTGGTACACGCCTGCGCGCTCAGCATTGACGGCAGGACGGCGCTCTTCCTGGGCGAAAGCGGTTGGGGGAAGTCCACGCTAGCGGCGCTGTTGCACCGTGCCGGCCATGCCCTGCTTTCCGACGATTGCGTGCAAATGCAGCGGCGGGGCCCGCATTACCATGGCCTGCCGACATACCCCAGTCTTCGCCTTTTCGCTGACAGCATGGACCATGCTTTCCCGGGGGACGTGGCGATGACCGCCGTCGCCGGCTATTCGGACAAGCGGCGACTCCCGGTGGCTTCGCCCGCAGCGGTGGCACCGATTGCCGCGTTGTACCTGCTAGATGAGCCCTCGAATGATTTCCGGGACGTGGTCATCGACGGCATGCGCCCCGTTTCCGGTTGTCTCGAACTGATGCGGCATGCGTTCAAACTGGAGCTGACCGATCGCCAGAGGACCCGCACCCTGTTCGCCGCCTGCAGCGAAGTAGCGCGGGTCGTGCCGGCGTTTTCACTCGATTACCCCCGGGATTTCGGTCAGTCCGCTTCCTTGGTGCACGCCATTACCCGGCACCTCGCCTCGCTGCCCGAGCCCGGATCAGACAGGGAGTTTGTCCATGCGCGCCGCTGATGGCTATTCAATCCAGGACTATGGCGACATGGTCAACGACCGCACACGGACTGCGCCGTTCGTCGAGGCCTTGAGGCAGGCCGTCAAGCCCGGCGACGTGGTGCTCGACATCGGCACTGGCGCCGGCATTTTTGCCCTGCTGGCCTGCCGTTTCGGCGCCGCCCGCGTGTATGCCGTCGAGCCCAACGAGGCCATCGAAGTGGCGAGGCTGTGCGCACGCGGCGTGCCGGGCAGCGAGCGCATCATCTGGCTCAAGGGTTTCACCACCGAGCTGGAATTGCCGGAAAAAGTCGATGTGATCATCGGCGACCTCCACGGCACGCTGCCGCTATATCCGGGCAACCTCCCGTCGATGATCGACGCCCGTCAGCGTCTGCTCAAGCCGGGCGGTCGGGTCATCCCCGGGCGCGACACCCTGCGTGCGGTGCCGGCGTTCGCGCCGGCCGAATACCGCCAGGTTGAATGCCCCTGGGCCGGCAATGAATACGATCTGGACCTGCGCGCTGGCCGAGGCTTTGTCGCCAACAGTTGGTGGCGAGCGGCGGCAGCGCAGGTCCCGGCGGAAAACCTGCTCGCCGAACCTGCCGTGTGGGGGGAGATCGACTACAGCAAGACCCACGCAACCGGCCTCGATGGCCGGATGCATTGGCGCATTGAACGTGGCGGCACTTTTCACGGCTTTTACGTCTGGTTCGATGGCGAGATGGCACCGGGCCTGGGCTATTCGAACGCCCCGCAGTTGCCCGAGCTGGTTTATGGGCGGGCTTTCTTCCCGCTGGAGCAGGCCGTGGAGGTGGTGGTTGGCGATCAGGTTGAGGCTCGTTTTGCCGCCAATCTGGTCTCAGGCAAGTATGTTTTCCGGTGGGAGACCCGGATCCTCGGTCTGGATGGTGTCGCCAAGGCTGAATTCCGGCAGACCACGTTCAAGAATCGACCGCTGCTGCCGGCCCATCTCGACGCGGCGTCGGCAAGCCATGTGTCGCGGCTGAGCGCGGAGGGGCGCATCGAGCTGGACATCCTGCAGGGCATGGCCTCCGGCGAGTCACTGGGCACGATCGCCGACGCCCTCTTGGCGCGTCACCCGGCGCGTTTCGCCGATAGCCATGCGGCGCTGAAACACGTGGTCAAGCTTTCCAGCAGACACACGCACGCGGGCTGATTGGCTGCTGCCGAAATGGGCTTGGCAGCGCGGCTGCAGGCTACAATTGCCGGCCGTCTCAAAACGGCGCGCAGTGCTTGTATCCGCCGCGTCACCCAATGAACCCTTTGCCCAACGCCACGATGCCCTTCGCCTGATGCCGCCCGCCAAGATCCTCTGCATCGTCGGAGCCCGCCCCAACTTCATGAAGATCGCGCCGATCCTGCGCGCCTTCCGCGAGCGTGCGCCCCGCCTGTGCGTGATGCTGGTGCACACCGGCCAGCACTACGACGTGGCAATGAACGCGCAGTTCTTCGCCCAGCTCGGCATCCCGGCGCCAGACATTTCGCTGGACGTGGGTTCGGCCAGCCATGCCGTGCAGACGGCCGAGATCATGCGCCGCTTCGAGCCGGTGCTTGATGCCGAACAGCCGCAAGCCATCCTCGTGGTCGGTGACGTCAATTCAACCATTGCCTGTGCGCTGGTTGCGGCGAAGAAAAATGTGAGAGTTATCCATGTCGAAGCCGGCCTGCGTTCGCGTGACCGCACGATGCCGGAGGAAATCAACCGCATGCTCACCGACCGGCTGTCGGATCGCCTGTACGTGACCGAACGCGAGGCCATCGGCAACCTCATCGCCGAAGGAATCGCCGCCGAACGCATCGTGTTTTCCGGCAACGTGATGATCGACACCCTGCGGGCTTGCAGCGCACAGGCCATTGCTGCCGCCGACACCATCGCGCAGGCTTGTGCAGGTGGTTCCAGCGATAGTCCGTCAAACCGGCGTGACCCTGCTGCGTTCCTCGACAAAGCCAAAGGGTATGGGTTGCTGACCCTTCACCGTCCGTCAAACGTCGATGCTGTGGCCGTGCTTGCGCCGCTCTTGGCTGCGCTCGAAGAGGCCAGCAGCGACCTGCCGTTGGTTTTCCCGGTCCACCCGCGCACGCAGGCGAAGATCCGCGAGGCCGATTTGGCTGGTTTCCTGGAAAATCCGCGCGTGCTGGCGCTGCCGCCGGTCGGCTATTTCGAAATGCTCGGGCTGATGCGAGACGCCCGCCTGGTGCTGACCGATTCCGGCGGCTTGCAGGAAGAGACCACGGCGCTGGGCGTGCCATGCCTGACCCTGCGCGAAAACACCGAGCGCCCGATCACCATCACCCAAGGCAGCAATACGCTGGTCGGTGTGCAGCCTGATGCGATACGGTTGGCGGTGGCCGAAGTGCTGCGCACCGGTGGCAAGGCGGGTCGCCAACCCGAGCTGTGGGACGGGCACGCCGCCGAGCGCATCGTCGACGACCTCTTGGCGTGGCTAAGCTGACCTGCCGTCGGATCAACTGAATTCGTGCGACGACAGGCCCGCGGGCTTGCCTACAAACCAAGGAACTAGCGGCATGCAGTCACTGGAAAACACCAAGATCGGCATCATCGGCCTGGGCTATGTCGGCCTGCCGCTAGCGGCTGAATTTGGCAAGCTTTATGCAACAACGGGATTCGATATCCGCGAATCGCGCATCTTCGAGCTGCGCGGCGGACACGACAGCACGCTGGAAACCTCGCCGGAAGAATTGCTTGCGGCGACGCGACTGCAGTTCAGCGCGCAGCCGGAAGACCTGCAGGCCTGCACCGTCTTCATCGTCACCGTGCCCACGCCGATCGATGCCGCCAAGCGGCCCGACCTGACCCCGCTGGTCAAGGCCAGCGAGACCATCGGTCGCGCACTCAAGCGCGGTGACGTGGTGGTGTACGAATCCACTGTCTATCCGGGCTGCACCGAGGAAGTGTGCGTGCCGATCCTGGAAAGAATCTCGGGCTTGCGCTTCAACGAAGATTTTTTCTGTGGCTATAGCCCGGAGCGCATCAATCCCGGCGACAAGGAGCATCGCGTCACCAGCATCCTCAAGGTGACTTCGGGCTCGACGCCGGACACCGCCGATTTCGTCGATGCGCTGTATGCCTCCATCATCACTGCCGGCACCCACAAGGCCAGCTCGATCAAGGTCGCCGAAGCCGCCAAGGTGATCGAGAACACCCAGCGCGACCTGAACATCGCCTTGGTCAACGAACTGGCGTTGATCTTCAACAAGCTCGGCATCGACACTCTGGAAGTGCTGCAGGCGGCGGGCACCAAGTGGAATTTCCTGCCGTTCCGGCCCGGTCTTGTCGGCGGCCACTGCATCAGCGTCGATCCCTATTACCTGACGCACAAGGCGCAGGAAATTGGTTATTACCCGGAAGTGATTCTGGCCGGACGCCGCATCAACGACGGCATGGGCGCCTATGTGGCCGGCCAAGTGGTGCGCTTGATGGCACGCAAGGGCATCAACCCGGTCGGCGCGCGCGTGCTGGTACTGGGCTTGGCGTTTAAGGAAAACTGCCCGGACCTGCGCAATACCCGGGTGATCGACATCATCAGCGAGTTGGGTCAGTACCAGGCACTGGTCGATGTCTTCGATCCCTGGGCGGATGCCGCCGAAGCCGTGCATGAATACGGATTGTCGCCGGTGGAAGCGCCCGACGCCGCCGCCTATGACGCCATCGTGCTGGCCGTGGCGCACCGCGAATTCATCGCGCTGGGTGCCGGGGGTATCCGCGCCTGGTGCAAGCCCGGCGGTGTGGTCTACGACGTGAAATGCCTGCTGCCCAAGGATGCCGTGGACGGAAGACTGTGAGCATGAAGGTCCTGGTTACCGGCACCGCCGGCTTCATCGGTTCGCAGCTGGCGATGACCCTGCTGGCGCGCGGTGACGAGGTCATCGGTTTCGACAACCTCGACGACTACTACGATGTCGAACTGAAGAAGGCGCGGCTTGCCCGCTTCATCGATCATCCCAATTACACGCATGTGCACGCCGATCTTGCGGATCGCGCGGCGGTGGAAACGACCTTCGCCACGCATCGTCCACAACGGGTAGTGAACCTTGCCGCGCAGGCCGGTGTGCGCCATGCCGTGACCCATCCCCACGTGTACGTGGACAGCAACATCACCGGCTTCCTGCATGTGCTTGAAGGCTGTCGCCACCATGGCGTCGAGCATCTGGTGTATGCCTCGACCAGTTCGGTCTACGGTGCCAACACCGCGATGCCGTTTTCCGTGCATCAGGGCGCCGACCATCCGGTGTCGCTGTATGCAGCAACCAAGAAAGCCAACGAGATGATGGCGCACAGTTATGCCCATCTGTACGGTTTGCCGTGCACCGGACTGCGTTTTTTCACGGTCTATGGGCCCTGGGGCCGGCCGGACATGGCGCTGTTCCTGTTCACCCGGGCGATCCTCGCCGGCGAGCCGATTCAGGTGTTCAACCATGGCCGCCACGGTCGCGATTTCACCTATGTCGATGACATCGTTGGCGGCATGATGGCCGTGCTCGACCGGGCCGCCACGCGCAATGTTGCCTGGAGCGGCGACACGCCGGACCCAGCCAGCAGCAGCGCTCCCTACCGCCTTTACAACATCGGCAACCAGCGCAAGGTCGAGCTGTTGCGCTACATCGAAATCCTAGAAGATTGCCTCGGCCGCAAGGCGATCAAGGAAATGCTGCCGATGCAGGCTGGCGATGTGCCCGACACGTTCGCCGATGTCGAAGACTTGGTGCGCGATGTCGGTTACCGGCCGGAAACGGCGGTGGAAACGGGTATCGCCAACTTCGTGGCGTGGTATCGCGAGTATTACCGGGTGCAGCCGTGAGCACGGATTCGATCAAAGTCCAGCTGATTGCCGAAGTTGCGCAGGCGCACGACGGCAGCCTCGGTACGGCACATGCGTACATCGACGCCGTGGCCGGCACGGGTATCGGCACGATCAAGTTCCAAGTGCATGTCGCCGAAGCCGAGAGCAGTGAGTTCGAGCCGTTCCGGGTCAAGTTCAGCCGCGAGGACGCCACGCGCCAGGACTACTGGAAGCGCATGGAGTTCACGCCCGAGCAATGGTCGGGCCTGAAGCAGCACTGCGCGGACGTGGGACTCGAGTTCCTTGCCTCGCCGTTCAGCATCGCCGCTGTCGACTTGCTCGAACGGCTGCACGTTTCACGCTATAAAATTGGTTCGGGCGAAGTCGGCAACCTGCTGATGCTCGAGCGCATCGCCCGCACCGGCAAGCCGATGATCGTGTCCTCGGGCTTGTCCACCGTCGAGGACCTTGATCGCACGATCGCCTTCCTCAAGCCGCACGGCAATGCGCTTTCGCTTCTGCAGTGCACGACCAGCTATCCCACGCAACCGTCGCAGCTGGGCTTGAACGTAATCGGCGAGCTGAAGGCGCGCTACGGCTTGCCTACCGGCTTGTCGGATCATTCCGGCACGATTTTCCCGGCCATCGCCGCCGTCGCGCTGGGCGCGGAACTGGTCGAATTCCACGTTGTCTTTGATCGGCATTCGTTTGGTCCCGACGCCAGTTCATCCATTGAAATTCGCGAGCTCGGCGAACTGGTGCGTGGCGTGTCGTGTGTTGCGCAAGCCCTCGCGACGCCGATGGACAAGACCCAACTGGCGGTATCGCCGGAACTGCGTCGCATTTTCGGTAAGTCGCTGTCGGTGAATGCCGACCTGCCGAGCGGCCACGTGCTGCGCGTGCAGGACCTGGAAAGCAAGAAACCCGGTGATCGCGGCATCACCGCCGCCGAGTTCCAGCGCGTGCTCGGTCGCCGTCTGGCGCGGCCGCTACAGCGCTGGGACTTCCTCAATGACGCCGACCTGGCCGATGCCGAACCGAGCAAGGACGCCTGAGCCATGAAGCGCAAGATCTGCGTCGTCGTCACCGCCCGCCCCAGTTACAGCCGCATCAAGACCGCGCTGCGCGCGATTGCCGAACATCCGCAGTTGGAGCTGCAGCTGGTGGTTGCCGCGTCGGCTTTGCTGGATCGTTACGGCTCGGCGGTGAAGGTGATGGAACGCGACGGTTTCGTGCCGGCCGCAAAAGTATTCAACGTGATCGAGGGCGAGAATCTGATCGCGGCGCCCAAGACCACGGCGTTGGGCATACTGGAACTCACCACGGTCTTCCTCAATCTGCAGCCGGATATCGTGGTCACCGTGGCCGACCGCTTCGAGACCATGGCCACCGCGATCGCCGCGTCCTACATGAACATCCCGCTGGCGCACGTGCAGGGCGGCGAAGTCACCGGCAATATCGATGAAAAGGTGCGGCACGCGGTGACCAAGCTCGCCGACTACCACTTTGTTGCCTCCGAGTCGGCGCATGCCCGTGTGCTCAAGCTCGGCGAGTTGGCCGATGCGGTGTTCAATACCGGCTGTCCGTCCATCGACCTGGCGCGTGATGTGGCTCGGGAGCAGGGTACGACGGCGTTTGATCCCTACGCAAAATATGGCGGCGTCGGCAACGTGCTCGACCTGTCGAACGGCTACCTGGTGGTGCTGCAACATCCCGTGACCAACGAGCCGGGGCAGTCGCGCAAGCAAATCGAAGCCACGCTGGAAGCCGTCAACGAACTTGGCCTGGCAACCCTGTGGTTCTGGCCGAATCTTGACGCGGGTGGCGATGCCACCTCGGGCGCCATCCGTGCTTTCCGCGAGAACCGCAAGCCCGAGCACATCCATTTTTTCAAAAATATGGAACC
>Ga0163144_10005946_pt1 | contig 27033 bp, 18 predicted proteins | sample OliLak19BULKMAT1_FD_123175 | JGI IMG/M metagenome (GOLD analysis project Ga0163144, IMG submission 123175) | Freshwater microbial mat bacterial communities from Lake Vanda, McMurdo Dry Valleys, Antarctica - Oligotrophic Lake LV.19.BULKMAT1 | ecosystem: Environmental > Aquatic > Freshwater >...
GAGCGGGAAGTGGAAACGGAGCACGGCCGACGGCTATTGCGCCACCTACGGGGAAACCCTGAAACGGATGTAAGCCGAAGCCTAAACCACCGCGCCACTTCTCGACTCTACTGCGGTCCGGCAATATCAGGAGACGGCCGAGGACCTTCAACACGCACGAGCGACTTTGCCGGACCCGATGAATCGGGTCACTACAAACTGCGATGGCATGGTCGGGAGACCATGCCATAACGAACTCATGCCATAACGAAGTATTAAAAAGCCATCGGAGACCCCCCATGACCGATTCGCTCAGCCGCCGCGGTTTCCTTCAAGCCACTTCGGGCGCGGTTGCCGCCGGCAGCCTGTCCGCACTTGCGCCCAAGTCCGCCCGCGCGGTAAGCGCGAATGAAAAGTTCGTCATCGGCGTCATGGGCGTCAAAGGTCGCGGCAAGGCGCTGGCCGGCACCTTTGCTTCGCTGCCCGACGTGCAAATCGCCTACGTCTGCGACGTGGACGAGAACGTCGTCGGACCGTGCGTGAAGCTTGTCGAAGACAAGCAGAAGAAAGCGCCGCAGGTGGTCGACGATTTTCGCCGCGTGCTCGACGACCCATCGATCGATGGGCTGGTGATCGCCGCGCCCGACCACTGGCACGCGCTGGCCACGATCCACGCCTGCCAGGCCGGCAAGCACGTCTACGTTGAAAAGCCGGTCTCGCACAACGTCGTCGAAGGCCGCCGCATGATCGAGGCCGCCCGCAAACACGACCGCGTCGTGCAAGCCGGCACGCAACGTCGCAGCAGCGAGGCGCTGGCCGGCATGGTCGAGTATCTGCAATCGGGCCAGGCCGGCAAGCTGCACTTTGCGCGGACGTGGATCACGTCGACGCGTCCCAACATCGGCTACGCCAAGGACACGACGAAGCCCGCGGGCGTGAATTACGATCTGTGGCTGGGGCCCGCGCCCAGCCGGGCGTTCAACCTCAACCATTTCCATTACAACTGGCATTGGAACTGGCTGTATGGAACCGGCGAGATGGGCAACAACGGCATTCACGGGCTCGATTTGGCCCGCTGGGGTCTGGGCGTCGGCGCCCCCGACGCGGTGGTCTCCAGCGGCGGCAAGCACTTCTTCGACGACGACCAACTCACGCCCGACACGCAGATCGTTTGCTTCGAGTACCCGGGCCTGACGCTCATGTGGGAGCACCGCACGTGGTCGCCGCACCAGATCGCAGGATCGAACTTTGGCGTCGAGTTCCACGGAGAAAAGGCCGTCGTGACGACCGACGGCAAGACCTGGTCGATCTCGCGCCCCAAGGCCGAAAAAGAGCCCGGTCCGAAGGCCGACACGACGCTCGAGCCGAAGCATCAGCGGAACTGGCTCGATTGCATCCGCACGGCCGCGCGGCCCAATGCCGACATCGAAATCGGCCACGGCAGCACCATGCTCTGCCACCTGGGCAACATTTCGCAACGCGTGGGACGCAAGCTGAAGTGGGACGCAGCCGCCGAACGCTTTGCCGACGACGCGGAAGCCAACGCGCTCTTATCCCGCGAATACCGCGAATCCTGGACGCTGCCGACTGTGTAGTTGGCAGAGAGAGTATTGGCAGCGAGAGTATTCGTCTGGTAGCGGGACAATCGCCGAATTCAGGGTGCGGCGTTTCGGAGTCTCATCGCTACGACGCAGCACGACGGTGGTGTCGTGGCGGAATGACGTCGCTCACCAGGCCGACCATTTCCAGCCCCTTGATCAACAGATAGATCAGGTCGATCTCCCACCAGCGATGCGAGTTGGACGCACTGGAAGGATCTTCGTGGTGGTTGTTGTGCCAGCCTTCGCCGCTGGTGAGGAACGCCACGAGCCAGTTGTTGCGGCTGTTCTCGTTGGTCTCGTAGTTGCGGTAGCCAAACAAGTGCGACAGCGAATTAACCGACCAACTGATGTGCCAAACGATAACCGTCCGCAGCAGCACGCCCCACACGAACCAGCTCGAGCCAAACTGCAGCCCCGCTTGCCAAGTTCCCCATACGGCCCAGCCGACCGCAAAGCCGACTAGAAAATAAAGCACCGCGTGGGCCAGGTAGATCCACACCGGCAACAGCGAACGCTGCAGCCGCATGTAAAACGGCGTCCGCAGCACGTCGCGGGCATAGCGATCGTAGTTGCCGATCGTGCGAACTTCGGCATTTTCTACCAGCAGCCAGCCGACGTGGCTCCAAAAAAAGCTCACCAGCGGACTGTGCGGGTCGGGCTGCTCGTCGGAATCGTTATGGTGCAGCCGATGCGTCGCCACCCAACTGCCGGGCGCGTCTTCCATGCAGCACAGCGCCACGACGACGAAGAACCGCTCCAGCCAATCAGGGCAGCGGAAACTGCGATGGGTCAGCAGCCGGTGGTAACAAAGATTGATGCCCACGCCGCCATAGAAATAAATGCCGGCGATCAAGAGCGCAACGCCGGTCCAGCTAAACAGCCAGGGCAGAAACACCAGCAGCGAGAGCGCGTGGATCGTCGCGATCGGCACCGCGTACCGCCACACAATCTTGCGGGTGACGCCTTGCGGACGCTCCAGGCGTTTCGGCAATTCGCGTCCAGCCCGACGACTTCGTGCGGCTCGCGGGGCATCACTGCGGACGACGACCGAGGTACCGGCTTCGGAGGGGGGTGGAGCTTGTTGAATGGGCATAACGGGTCTCTGTTCCCTCGAAACTTCCACCCGCAAAATGACCACCCAGGCAAACGTCCACCGGAGGTAAGCGATCCAATTGACGCTCAACCGCCTGCTCTACCCACTTTATCGGCTTGGCAGGCCAATGACCTGCTAATCTACTGCCGTGGGCCGGCCGAGCCGGAGATTCGCGAACGTCAATGGAACCATAAGCGGCCCCAATAATCAAGTCCCCGGCCGGCCTCGGCGGCCTTATAGAGCGTGAATCTGCCATTAAACCAGCGTGTCGACCGAAGAACCCCTAACTCAACCTTCCGTTGGCAACACCTGTCCTCGTGATCTCATGCGTCCGAGGCGTTAAGTTGGAGGGGGCGTCATGACCGTCATTCCCGCGCAGGCGGGAATCCAGTGAACCGCAAGTCGGCCACTGCGACACAAGAATTACCACCTCCGCGCACGAGTCACCATCGCGACCGCCCTTCCCGAGTCCCTGGATTCCCGCCTTCGCGGGAATGACGTCCGGGTAGTAACGTGAGACGTTCTAAGAGCATGGCTGTAGACGACCGCCGGCAAATTCACCGCGACCGGCAACGCTCGCCCCCAAGCCTGCAAACCTCGACACAGCCTGGCGGCGGCGATAACCTGGGAAGCGGCAAAAAAAAAACCTCGAATCCGGCGAATTAAAGAATGACGTCGAAGAAGTCGGAGCATCTTTCCCGCCGTCGCTTTTTGTCACAAGCCGGACTCGGCCTGGCTGGCGCTTGCGCCGCGCCGTCGATCGCGCCCTACCTCTTCACGGCCGACGCCGAAGATCGGGGCAAGCCCCGCAGCAAGAACGACCGCTTGGGCATCGCGGCCGTCGGTCTACGATATCAGGGGTCCGTCATCACCGAGAAGGCCGTGCCGTACGGAGACGTGGTTGCCCTGTGCGACGTCGACCGGCAAGTCGCCGAGAAGGCTCGCGAGCAATTCGGCGGCAAGGCCGTTCTCTTTGAAGACTATCGCAAGCTGCTCGAGCGGCCCGACGTTGACGTGGTCTTGATCGGCACGCCCGATCACTGGCATGTCCCGATCGCGGCGGCCGCCTGCCGGGCTGGCAAAGCGGTGTATTGCGAGAAGCCCGTTTCGCTCACCGTCGACGAAGGCAAGCTGCTAACGAAGGTCGTCCGCGAGACCGGCGCCATCGTGCAAGTCGGCTCCTGGCAGCGCAGCGATCACCGCTTTCGTACTGCGTGCGAAATGATCCGTGCGGGCCGGCTCGGCAAGTTGCAGCGAGTCACCGTGACGCTCGGAGAGAACCCGCGCGGCGGACCTTTTGCCAGCGTGCCGCCGCCGGCGCATCTGAACTGGGATCTGTGGCAGGGACCTGCGCCGACGGCGCAGTACTGTTCCGAGCGCTGCCATTACACGTTCCGTTGGTGGTTCGACTACGCCGGCGGACAGATGACCGATTGGGGCGCGCACCACGTCGACATCGCCCAGTGGGCCATCGGCTCGCAATCGGCGGACGGCGTCGGTCACTCGGGCCCGTTGGAAATCGACGGCCGCGGCGAATTCGCCAACGCGCCCGGCGGCTACACCGTGCCCACCAGCTTCTCCGTGAAGCTGCGGTATCCCGGCGACGTGGAGCTCACGATCGGCGACACGGGCCGTAACGGCATCTTATTCGAGGGCGAAAAGGGGCGGATCTTCGTCAACCGCGGCACGCTGGCCGGCTCGCCGGTTGACGCACTAAAGGACGACCCGCTGCCGCGCGAGAGCTTCAAGCTTTACGCCCACGACAATCTCACACGGCCGCCGCGCGAGGGCAAGCTGGACAGCATCATCAACCACATGGGCAATTTCTTCGATTGCGTGAAAGCGCGGCAGCAGCCCATTTCCGACGTCGCAAGCCAACATCGCTCGGCCACGACCTGCCACCTGGCAAACATCTCGATGCGACTGAAGCGCAAGATCACGTGGGACCCACGGCGCGAAGCAATCGTCGGCGACGAAGAAGCCAGCCGCATGCTGCGCCGCCAGCCGCGCGCGGGGTTTGAAATCCAGGGGTAACCCGTGCCGGGTGCCATGCCCACGGCGGTACTCCGCGGTGGGCATGCGAACGATAGTATCGGCAAGGCTCGCAAAAGATCGCCAAGCGGCGCGTCGCACAAGCGTCACGCCACGCACGCATTGCAATCCGGTGTGAGGTGGACCCCAAATATGAGGCGCGCCGATAAAGTAAAGTGCAGTAGCCGCCGCCGAGAGGCGCTTATCAGTACGCGCCCCCTACAATCCATACAATGCCCAAAGACCGCGCAAGGATTCTTCCTGCGTCGGTGTATCGTTCGCTCAATAGTCGCTCGCGACTGCCGGTCCGCGTGCGAAAGGCGTTTGACCGCGGAGATTACTTCGGCATGGGCAGCAGAATGACGGCGTTTTCCGCGAACGTCGCTTCGCCAGCCTGGCCTTCGATTCGGTACTGAATCTTCAATTCCTTTTTGCTGTCTGGAGTCGGATCGCCTCCAAAGCTCTCGTTGTAACTCGTCGACGGCAGGTTGATCACGGGCGAGTTGCGGACGAGCTTTTGCAGCGTTTCGGTCACGTCTTTTTGCGTCTTTCCAGAGCCGTATTGCGCCTTAATGATTTCCACCTTCACACGATCGAAACCGATCTTGGCGACCAGATCCTGTGCCTCGGCCGAAGTGCCGCCGAGCTTTTGGGCAATCGCCATTGCGGATCGAGCGGCATCCTCCTTGAGCCCTGGCGTTTCGGTCGCCTTGACCGCAACTTTGAGCGTATCGACGTTTGGATACCGCTCCAGGACTGCCAAGACCAATTTGCGCTCGTCGTTGCGATCCGACGCTAGAAGCGCCTGCTGGCACATCTCGGCCCGCTGTGCGTCGGGCATGACGAACTGCCGTGCAAGGCGAATGTATCCGCGCAACGCGCGGATCTGGTACTTGTCGTTAGAAGCGGTTTTCGCCAGATCCAATAAGACGGGCGCGGCGTCCACGCTCATCCACTCGCCGAGGACGCGACTACCAGCGTCTTGGAGCTGCTCATCATTGCCTTTCATAGCGGCGGCAATGGTCGATAGGGCCTTCGGGCCGCCCATCGCACCCAGGATCTCTAATAGGTTCGACTGCTTTGAGGCCGGCGCTTGTGAGATCGCCGAGGCAAGCTCCGCCGCGCACGCTTCGCGGTCGGGCATGCGGATGCATGCCGCGCGAAGCGCCTTAAGCGCCACTGGTGCATCCGCCGGATTCTTCGCAGCGACGACCTCGGAAATCAGCAGGGAAAGCCCCTGGGGGCCGACTGTTTCTCCCAATGCCGTCAGCGCCGCGCCACGAATCGCGGCGTCGGAATTCTTGGCCGCCTTGGTAAGGGCCGCGGTCGCTTCGATGCGCCGCTGGCCCACAAGCTCGATAAGGACGGCCAGCGATTTAGTGTCAGCCTTAGCCAGGCGCGCGGCAATTTCGGAGTTCACGTTCTTGCCTTGCAGATCGGTTAGCGCCGCCTTCGCTGCCTGTGCCAATTCCGCGTCGGATTCTGTTGCGATGTCCAGCAGCGCGGAAAGGCCCGAGGCGTCTGAAGAACGACCAACAACTCCAATCGCAGCGATACGGACCTGCTTGTCGCCCTGGCTGGCTGCCGCTAAAACAGCCGACGGCAAAACGGGGTCTTTGCGGTCGGCAACCGCGTACAAGAGCGCCGCGGCGCGGTCCGGCGTCATGCGCGCCAGTTCGGCGGTGATCGCGTCGGCGACCTCGCGACCTGGAAGCTCGCGGGCGGCACTCAAACCTACGCGGAACAGTCCTTTGTCCGACGACCTCAATTGCTCGAGCAAAAGCGGAATCCCATCGTTCTTACGGGCGACGATTGCACCGCGCGTGGCTTCGAGGACCCGTTGTTTGGGAACGTCAGCACGACGGACTTCATCATAGATCTGCGCGGCTTCGTCCGGCTTGCCGTCGGCCATCAATCGTTCCGCGCACAAAATACAGCCCTCGGCAACCGCCGAACGGATGGGCTTCGCCGCGCCCGCCAAGGACTGTCGAAGCGTCTTGTTTGCAGCCGCGTTGCCGATGTGCCCCAAGGCGACGGCCGCGGCCGAGGCGACCTCGGCGTCCTGGTCCTTCAAGCGGTTGGCCAAGGAATCGACCGCGCCCGCGCTGCGGCGAACGCCGATCGAGTTGATCGTGCCGACGAGAAGCTGGCCTTTGACTGTCGCCATCGCCTTGTTCAGCGCTTCGTCGGCCGCCGGATCGGGAATCGCTTCGAGCGCGATTCGCGACCACGACGCCAACTGCGGGTCTGTAAGGAGCTTCGCCAGTTCGGGTACTGAATTCTTACTGCCGTGGATGGCCAATTGTTTGCAGGCCATCGCCTGATCCGCTGGAGCCCCGGAGCGGAGAATCTCGATCAGGGTTTTCTCCTTAGCAGGGCTGCTCTCATCGGCAGCTCGGGCCAACCCACATGCCCCCGCGGCAATCGCTGAAAGTAAAAAAACGAAGCGCATAATGTGCTGAAGCGTATTCATTATTTTGATCCTGAAAGGCAAGTTGGGCGGTGCGTGTGGAAGGCTGATCGAAAAGCCTGAGCAAAAACGTCGCCGCGAACTAGATTCTCCACGGTTCGCGCAACGCTTCCGAGCGCAGTCGATTGGCCTGGTCGTCGCCGATGAATTCGTTCTTTTGTGGATCAAATTTCACCTGGCGGTCTAGCGCCAGCGCGATGTTCGCCGCATGACAGGCAATATGGGCATTGCAGGCCGCGTCGGCATTGGTACGCGGCTGGCTGCGTGTCTTCACGCAATCGAGGAAATTGCGGACGTGGAACGTCGCCGGGTAGCCGCCGATTTCGGCGACTTTCCGGCCGGCGATCAATTCGGGAGAGCTCAACACCAGTTTCCCGCTGTCGCCCGCTTCGACCCAGCCAGTCTCCCCTTCGAACCGCACCGGACACGATCCCAAGGGCAACCAGCCGGTCTCGCGGATTACCAACTCGACACCATCCGCGTAACGCGCCACCAGGCGGCCATCTTTGGGCGGGTTGTACTCGATGGGCACTGTCGCATCGCCGATTGCCCATTGGCAAAGATCAACGCAGTGCGAACCCCATTCCAGCACGCCACCGCCGACCAGTCCGCCCCCTTTTTCAAAGTTGAACCCGTCGAGCAGTTTCTCATTGAACGGTCGCCAGGCCGCGGGGCCGAGGTACATATTCCAGTCGACCGCGTCCTTCGCGGGTTCTTGCTCGGCCGGCAACCAACCGCTCATCATGGCCTTCATTCCGGCCGGGTGTGCATGCACGGCCTTGAGCTTGCCGAGCTTTCCGGTTCGAGCCAGCTCGCATGCGAAGGCGAAGTGCGGCAAGCTGCGCCGCTGCGTGCCCGCTTGGAAAACGACGCCCGTGCGCCGCATGGTTTCCTTAAGTATCAAACTTTGGGCAATGTTCTTCGTGCAGGGCTTCTCGCAGTACATGTCCTTGCCGGCTCGGGCCGCGGCCATCGCGGCGGTCGCGTGCCAGTTCGGTCCCGTGGCGATCAGCACCGCATCGATATCGCCGCGGTCGAGGAGCTCGCGAAAGTCGCGAATCATCGCGCAGTCTTGATTGCCGTACTGCTGGTCGGCGATCTTCTTGACGGCAGCGCGCCGAGCGGCCTTGACGTCGCAGACCGCGACAAATTGGACGTCTGGTTGTTCCAGGAAGCAACCCAGGTCATACGTTCCCCGGTTGCCGATGCCGATGCCGCCCAGCACGATCCGCTCGCTGGGGGCAACCGCGCCATCCCTGCCCAAGGCCGAGCTAGGAATGATCTGAGGCGCCATCACCGCCGCGCCAACGGAAATCGCGGTCTTCATGAACCCGCGGCGATCAAGACGCGTTGACTTTTTCGACATGATTTCTCTCCCTATGGATTCGTCTCAGGATCGCCCCCATGCGCGCGAACCCGAATTGTTGCTCCCCTGACCCTGACAGCATACCGCCAATGGATTCGCGATTCCACCTAGGCTGCAAGGATGGGCGCACCGAACCGGCGGATCGATCCAGGGAGACAGGCATCAAGTCGGCCGAACCGATACGATCGTCGACGAGCACCTGGGCCTCGAGCAGTGGATGAAAAGCGGCTGGCGGACCTCGTCGCGCGGCCGACGGCCGACGGCAAGGGCACGGACGATGGAAAATGACCGTCCGCAGTCCTAGGTGTTCGATAGCCCAAGGTTTATGATTGGGCAAGCCGATTTGCGCCGGAAACGACATTGCACGCGACTCGTGGAAGCGAGAATTCAAGACCGCACGGACGCCTGGCGAGACGTTCACCCCGCCGAGGTCTCTACAGCGACGCAGGAGCACGACATATTGTGAACGCAATGCAATGCTCGCAGCGACTACGGACTTAGAGACGAATTGACGCCCACTCAGCCAAGCGTGCCGTGGATGCGAACTGGAAAGGGACGAGATCGTGAACAGGGATTGCAGTAGCAAGACTAGGTTCTGTGTGATTGTGGCTTGGTCCATGCTGCCCTTGTTGCTGCTGGAGGTAGGCCGTGGATCGGAGCGTCCGCCAAAGAGCGTGGAAGTAATTGTTGGCGGATTGATGTCCGCGGAAGGCGGCGATTGGGATCCGAATCGTAGTCCGCTGAAGGCGCCTTTCGGCGTGGATTTCAATACTAGTGGCGATATGTGGATCGTGGAACTGGAAGGGGGACGCGTCCACAAACTCGATACGGCAGGCAAGCTGCATCATATGGGCGGAGATGGTTCAAGGGGCTATGAAGGCGATGGCGGGGCACTCTCGAGTGCGACGTTCAATGGCATGCACAATTGTGCCATTGCCCCAAACGGAGATCTTTACATCGCCGATACCTGGAACAACTGCCTTCGCAAGGTGGCTGCCAAGTCAGGCACAATTGCGACAATTGCCGGGACGGGACAAAAGGGCTACAGCGGCGACGGCGGAGTCGCAACGAAGGCGACGTTTGACTTTGTGATGTGCGTCACACTCAGTCCCACCAACGACGTCCTGCATATTGCGGACATCAATAATCGTCGGATTCGTGCCTTCGATCTGAAGTCCGGCGTTGTGACGACCATTGCCGGAAACGGCCTTCGGGGAGTTCCCAAGGACGATGCGGCTGCCATCGAAAGCCCACTGATCGACCCTCGCGCGGTGGCCCAGGATTCGAAGGGCAACGTGTGGATCTTGGAGCGAAGTGGAAATGCCTTGCGTGTCGTTCGGCCGAACGGCAGAATCTATACCGTGGCGGGAACCGGTCACAAGGGATTTGTCGACGGGCCGGGTCTGAAGGCGGAGTTCGGCGACCCGAAGCACCTCTGCGTCGATGCATCCGACAACGTCTATATTGCCGATGATGCCAACGCGGCGATTCGGAGGTTCGACCCGCGCGCCGGTACGGTTACCACAATACTCGGACGTGGTCTTGGCGATTCTCGGATTCGACTGCGGAACCCTCACGGGGTATGTTACGAGCGCGGGGCCCTGTATATAGTCGACATGGGGAACAATCGAATTCTTCGCATGCAGCAGCCCTAGTCGTTTGGGCGTGGCCGTTTCGACAGCCGACGATTCACGAGCGAACGATGGATCGCGAGCCGCGTGCAGCAGGCCAAGGGGCATAAAAAAACGTCAAGTACATCCAGGATTTCAGACGCATCTCACGTTAAGGACCCAACCATGACCATTGCGCTTTGCAGACAGTCTCTTACCGCGATCGGATTAATGATCTTGTTTTTGAGCAGTCCCGCCAATGCTGAAGACCAGAAATGGGTGCCGCTTTTCGATGGACGAAGCCTGGATGGTTGGGAAAAGGTCGGCAACGCCAAGAGCGTGTGGGAGGTCAAGGACGGAGCGATATGCGGTTCAGGCCCTGCGTCGATGTTGGTTTGCACGCAGGGACCGTTCAAGAACTTCCGCTATCGCGCTGAGGTAAAAATCAACGACAAAGGAAATTCCGGGCTCTACTTCCGCACGACACGCAAACCCAGCTTTACCGACGGCTACGAGGCACAAATTGACAGCACTCACACGGATCCGATCCGTACCGGTTCGCTGTATGGGATGTGCCATGTTTACAAACGGCTGGTCGAACCCGACAAATGGTTTACCTATGAAATCGCCGTTCGAGATGACGTGTGGCGCGGCAAGCCGGTCACGCGGATAAAGATCACGGTCGACGGCGACGAGCTCTACGAGTATCTCGACTTCGCGCAAACTTTCAAAGAAGGTCACTTTGCGTTCCAGCAGCATGATCCGGGAAGCAAGGTCTGCATTCGCAAAGTCGAGGTGCTGGAAACGCACGCCAAAGCTCCGTGATGACGTGGATCCGAAAAACTGGGCGCGCCGACAAACGAATCTGAGCGCGGCGATACCCGAAGTGTTGAGAGTTGCGTTGCCGATTCGCAGCACGTAAACCGGCACGGGCGTTGTCCCCGAGTGCTCGGACAGCCTTCGTGTGCGCTGAGTGTAAGAGCACGCGAGATCCTGCTTGGACTGCGGACCATTTTCGATGGTCCTTTTGGCCCGGGCTCGCGGCTCGGCATCCGTCTGTCACCATGCGGTCACCGGCTCGCGATATCGCGCGGCCAGCGCGCCATCACTGCGATAGGCTGACTTGCCGATCGCCGCATGGCCTTTTGACGCCACGTTCTCGGCCACAAACCGCATTTGCTCGTAGGCCGCCTTCGGCGGCGGTGGATTGCGGAAATTGATATTGTTGAAATCGCCACTCGGTCCATTGGCAACGATCGCGACGAACGGCGGTTCTTGCCGCTCGGCGCCGAGCAGCTCCTGCAGGTGCTGGCAGAACAAGCCGAAGTATCCGCGCAAAAATGACTTGGTCAATTTGCCACGGATGAAACACCGATTCAACACGGTCGAAGAGAACCACAAAGGACACGAAGGACACAAAGACGACTGCAGCTTGTATTTTCTCTTGGTGTTCGTTGTGACCTTCGTTATTCTAAGTTTTCGTGACTCCCGTCCGTACTACTAACATTGTATTTGCACGCGCCTTGCGCGGATTCTCGCCGCCCTGTACAGGCGGAGGTCGGGCTTGGGTTGGTACGCAACTCACGCCGGGATCGCGAAAGCGCGAAAAAACGAAAATGCGAAACCGATGAGACTCGTTCTGATTGCGTGCGCAGCGTTGAGTTGTGCGTCAGCGAGAGCGGACAGCATCTATTGGAGTTCCAGCAGGACCCGAAGATGTTTGCGAATCCGGTCCTGACTTCGTTCGCCAAGTGGCGGCAGTGAGGTTTCTTTGGGGAAGAGTCGTTGCCGCGCTACGACCTTGGCAGTGCGACCAGAAGCTACGGCATCACGGGGTACCTGTACGACCATCCCGGACCTCCAGGGCCGTACCAGATGGTGTGGAACACGTCGACGACGACGAACCGAGCGCCCGTCATTGTTGAGTTGAGAAAGTTCCCGAGCCGTCAACGGTTGTGCTGGCGGTACTGGGGCTGTGTTGTGCTGGGCTGCTGAGACGGCGCGCACGCTGAATCGATCGTCTACCAAAAGCCGCCGGCCGGGATGCTTGCGGCTTTTTCCCTTGCGCCTATCCCGAGCATATCCCTGTAGCCTTACTTATCCCTGACTACGAAAAAAGGCTTGCCACAAGTTATTATGTGGCAAGCCTTTACATGTCGGGGCGACAGGATTTGAACCTGCGACCTCTTGACCCCCAGTCAAGCGCGCTAGCCAGGCTGCGCCACGCCCCGGTATTTACCGGACCGACTCATTTTGCAGCTCTCGCGGGCACTTCCCATGAAAACATGTTGCCGCGAGCTGAGGTGCGAGTATGGCACACTTGCCGGGAATTATCAACGGCCGAGGTGGTCGATGGACCACCCAAATTAAGTGGGTGATCCTTAACCGCAGTGCCAATCGGCGGTAAGCTACGGAACTTCAATTGGCCATAAATTGGTCGTAATTGGCCATCACGAGTTGGGTACTACCGTCCGGGTATTTTTGCGGCGTATCGAGTGGGGGTTACGCGCAATTCTGATTCGATTTGGGCTCGCAACTACATTCAGAAACGCAACTGCGGCAACACATGCAGCGCGGTTCATCGACAATTCGGAGCGACACAGTCTTGGCAGCATCGAAAATGACGGCCTTTGGAGATCGTCTGAGCGCAGCAGTGCGTCGGACGGGAAATCCGGTTTGCGTTGGGCTGGACCCCCGCTGGGAGCAGTTGCCCGAGGCACTGGCCGCCCCCGTCGATTCTAACGATCGAACTCGGTGTGCCTCGGCCTATGTGCAGTTCTGCCGCGGCGTTGTCGATGTGGTTGGCGGGCTCGTTCCCGTCGTCAAGCCGCAGGTTGCGTTCTTCGAGCAGCTTGGCCCGGCCGGCATGCAGGCGCTCGCGGAGACGATCGCGTACGCCCGTGCTGCTGGGCTGCTGGTGATCGTCGACGGCAAACGCAACGACATTGGCTCGACGGCCGAAGCCTATGCCGACGCGTTTCTAGGCGCCGACAGCCCTTGGGGCGGCGACGCGTTGACTGTCAGTCCGTACCTGGGCGACGACAGCCTGTCGCCGTTCGTCGATGTCGCAGTGCAGCGCGATGCTGGACTTTTTGTGCTGGCGAAAACCTCGAATCCGGGAGGTGGGCAGTTTCAAGACCTCGCGTGCGATGAGCGGCCGCTGTATGTCCATGTGGCCGAGCACATCGAGCGGTTGGCCGCCGCTCATGTTGGCTCGTGCGGCTACGGCCCGATCGGAGCCGTGGTCGGCGCGACCTACCCCCAACAAATGGTGGATCTCCGCTGTATTATGCCGCATGCCTGGCTGCTCGTGCCGGGCTATGGCAGCCAAGGCGCAACGGCCCGAGACGTCGCGCCGGCGTTCGATTCAAACGGGCTGGGCGCGATCGTGAACAACTCGCGGGGCATTATCTTTGCGCAGCGGAGGAAGGAATATTCCGACAAGTTCGCCGGCGGCCGCTGGCAAGAGGCGATCGAAGCAGCCACTCGCGAGATGATCGCGCACCTGCGAGCGGAAACCTCGGCCGGAAAGCTTTCACCGAACTGACGCGCTCATCAACTCTCGTCGCCGGCCCGCATCCACGGGGTAATTGTCGGCTCGTAAGCGAAGACCTGGTCGGCCGAAAAATACAGCTCGATCTCGCGGCGAGCGGCGTCGGGACCGTCGGACGCATGCACGAGATTCATCTGCCGACTGGAACTGAAATCGCCCCGAATTGTGCCGGCTGCCGCCTTGAGACCGCTGGTGGCCCCCAACATGTCGCGGACAACGCGAATGACTTCCAAGCCCTCGACAATCATGGCGACGATGGGACCGCCCGTGATGAATCGCTCCAGTGCCGGAAAGAACGGCTTACTGACGTGCTCGGCGTAATGCTCGCGGGCCAATTGCGGAGTGACTTGCATCATCTTCATCGCGATGACGTTGAAGCCCTTGTCCTCAAAACGCGCTAACACGCGGCCCACGAGTCTGCGCTGTACGCAATCGGGCTTGAAAAGTACCAGTGTCCGCTCCATGTCGATCGTCTCCGGCAGCGTAGGGCAAAGGGGCAGATTCTAATGGATTGCAGGTCGATGCTCAAGGACGTGCGATTACCGGCAAAGGAGAGCAATACCGCAAGCCGTTCAGAACATCGCGAACGACAAGCTGCCCAAGATGCCGTCACGAGGGACCGGCGCCAAGGATTCGCCTAAGAACCTCTAACTTAACCCCTCGGACGTCATTCCCGCGCAGGCGGGAATCCAGGGACTCGGAGACGACAGCGCCAAAGAAACCCTGGCGCGGCGTTGGCACGACCCGCGGTGTAAGGCCGTCTTGCGTTTCGCTGGATTCCCGCCTGCGCGGGAATGACGTGGTGTTGGGGAGGTTGAGTTAGGGGCCCTACAGGTCCTTGGGCGGCGACTCGCCCCCCGCTCGTGTGAAGAACCCGGCCATGTCCTTGGGCGGTAGGTTCCATTTGAGGAGTCGCACCGCGCCGTCGGCAAACAGGGCCGGGATGCCATCGCGCAGGCCGACCGTGTCACCGGTGATTTGCAAGCCGCCCAGCCCTTCCATGGGAACCGCTGCGTCGAATTTCAGGTCGTCGGGGCGGGTCCACTCCACTGCGCGATCGGGCGCCGCTTGCACCAGTGCGACGGTGTTCGCCACTGGGTCTGTGATTTCCGATCGATGCACGCCCTCGACCCCCGGAAACATGGTGGATTTGCTCAACGGCGCCAGGTAGCTCGTCTTTCCATCGCGCGGTCGGCCAGGCGTTTGAAAAACCTGCGGCATGCGGGTGGCGAGCGGCCTGTTGTGCTGGCTGTCCCACGGTTCCGCAAGGTTGAATTCCTTGTAGAGCGCCTGCGACGGAGGGTCGAGATACGGAAGCAGCAGAACTCGCCAACTCAAGAGCGGCTTGCCGTCGGCCGAGTGACTTGCCGCGGGCGGAAACTTGCCGTGATCGACCTCGTAGGCCAGCATGGCGACGCCGATTTTCTTCATCCGATCGAATGTCGCGGTCTGCAACTCGCGGTCTCGGGCCGATTGGTATTCCCGTACTAATAGTGGACCAAACAAAGTGACCTGCGCCTGCACGCCCTCTCCTTCGGCGTCGTACTCCAATGTATCTTTGTCGCGATTCTGCTTAAGTGCGGAGAAAAATCGATTGGCGACCAGTTGAATGAACCTGGCGGCCTGTCCGTCCTGTTGACTCGCGCCACCTCCTCCCTTGGCGGCTTCGGAAAGCATGAACTTTGTCTTCTCGAGCACTTGGTTGACGATCTTCTCGACTTCGACGGCCGATTCTTCGTTCTTGCCACGAATACGTGCGCGAACGGCCAGTTGAGGCGTGACCTCCAAATTGAACTCGACGACCGATACGTGCTGGACCGCCTTCAGCAGCCCGTCCAGCGGCGCGGCGGGCTTGGGAATTGCGCCCAGGAACATGAGGCCTTGGATCTTGCCGCGGATCGGCTCAATGGCCAACACGGCGAGCGCGGCCGATGTGTCGTCGTGCTTGGCCAGTTCGGTCAACAAGACACTCTTAACGTCCTTAGCCGCCATCATCTTCTTCAGCGCGGCTTCGGGTGCGATCAATAGCGTCTTGTCGTCGGCAAAAAAAACCGCCGCCGCCCCGGCCGATTTCGCGCGGTAGTATTCGCGATCGCCGGCTTTGGCAGTTTCCGAGTCGGGAACCACGTTGGCCAGGATCGCCTCGCGCGAATACGGATCCTTGAATCGAACGATGAAACCGTACGAGATTGGAGGCCCCTTGTCTTCCAAACCTCCCACGAGCATGGCCTGGGCGACCTTCGCGGGATCAATGCCGGTTTCGGCCAAAATCTGCGGGCTGAACGACTCGACCTTGGCGTCGACGAGGTTCGGCGACTTTTGAAGTTGATATGGATCGAGAACAACCGCCAGGACCGCGTCGGCAGGAATGTAGGAAAGATCCAGCGGCTGCGGCGTCTTGGGCGGCAGAACATTCGCCGGCGGATTATTTGCGGCGCCGCTTGCGGGCGGGGCTTTTTTAGAATCGCCGCAGCCGACCGTCGCCGACGCGGCCAGTGCCAGGGCGACGGCAAGATGACTGAGATTGAATCGCGCGGGGTGTCGCTGCAAAGCACGATTCATGACGTCCTCTCGGTCGACTGATGGTCGACGCAAAGCAGTTGCGGCGACCGATCGGACTGGCAAAAACTGCCAACTACCGGTCCAGCGCCTAGCGCAATATAGGCTGGCCGAAGCCGGCGACGCAAGGACTTTGGCCGCCCGATGAAGTGGCCGCATTGCCGATCCTTAACCCAAAGCGATGCAAGAAACATGCACCAGTAGGTAAGGCAGCAATCAGCGGCCGCGCCGCGTTCGCGCGACAAGAAGCAGAGTGGCCAGCGAACCGATCGTGGCGAGCCCCATCGTGGTCGGCTCTGGCACGGCGCTGGCACCGCCTCCTCCTCCGGCGCCCCCGTCATCGCCTGGGATCGCTCCCCAATGAGCCGAAATGAGGTTGATGTCGAAGATATTGACCGCGCCGTCGCCGTTCGCATCGCCCGTGGGTCCCGTTTCGCTCCAATGCGCTGAGACCAGGTTGATGTCGAAGATGTTGACGGCGCCGTCGAAGTTCGCGTCGCCGGGGAGCGGGGGCGGCGGGCCAATGCTCCAACCGATGTCGGACAACGCGGCATAATCCAGCTCGGTGAAGGGCTTGCGCAGGCCGTTGCCAATGCTGGGGTCCATGGCGGTCTCTCGTCCGCCGTCGGTCGTGCCGTTGAGCCAGTGAGAATTGTCGGGGCCCAGCGGAGGACTGCCCCCGCCATCGTACTCGGCGACCGACGCGGCGCCGTTGAAAGTACCGCCCGAGACAAGCCGGTCCCACGAGTCGCTCGTGCCGAATCCCAGCAAGTGCCCCAACTCATGCAGCGCAGTCGAGAAGAAATCGAACTGGCCGGCGGGCGGTGGCGAGGCGTCGAAGTTCCAGTTCACGGCGGCGTTGTTGGTAAAACTGAGGCTGCCGCCCCAGGGACCAAATTCAACGGCATCGGCGCCTTGCGTATCTCCCTCGCCACGCGTGGAAACCGTTGTCAGCCAGGCCTGGTTGCCGCTGGCGGAGTACGCGCCGGGTCCCCCTTGGCCTAATGTCGACGCACCGAGGTTGCGGCCACCCGCATAGATCCGCAGCGTGTTCGCGGGGATCGCCGGATTGGAGATTTGCTGCTCAGTACCGGTCGCCGGGTTCACGAACTTGGATGTCCAAGTATTTGCGCCAGCGGGGGTAATGGCGTTCAAATCGTCGAGTAGTCGAAAGGCGATCAGGTCGGCCGCGGCCTGCAAGCGGTCTTTTTTCGCCTGGGTGTCGAAGAAATTCAGCGCGTCGTACGAGTAGTCGAGGGCAATCGTGACTGCTTGGGCCGACACCGCACCGCCCAGCGCCAACGCGCTCACAACGACGACAATCAGTCCAAGACGATGCATGGGCGACAATTCCGAGCTCTCGAATGCCAATGTCTCAGGAAGCGAACAGTTTGCCGTACAACAGGTTGCGACGTAAAACCGCGATTCGGCGCAGTTCTTGGTAAGGGGTCGCGGTGCGTGCGTTTCAAGGAGGAATTCGGTAACCCGACCAGTATCCAGTTCGAGGCTACCCAGACAACGGCCATCCGTCAAGAAATAGCTGGAAGGCACAATCCAGGTGGGCAAGCCCTCGCCCAGGGCCAGCCGGTTAGCGCGGCTATGACAATTAGCCGGGCCTCTGTTGCCTAAATGCGGCCCTCGGTAAGCGATCTGGCGATGCCCGAGATTCGAGCGACTCATCCACGGAGCAATCCGTCAGGCCGAACTGGGCTTGCCCAGGATCCTCCGCCGGGCGGCATGAGGGTGATCGGACAGCGAGTGGTGGTCATCCAGTCCCGTGACGGTCAAACTTCGCTGGTTGTTCTCGAACTCCCGCTCCAGCTCGTGCAGCTTTTCCATGACCGTGTGGTCGACTAGCGTGGTTTCCGACAGGTCCACGACGATGTCCTTATTCGAGTTGAGACTGCCGATCTTACGCCGCAAGGGGATCCAATTCGTGAAAACGGCCGCTTCTCGGACGCGGATCAGATAGGTTTTCTCGTCGGGCTCTTCGACCGACAGCGGCGGCTTGAAAAGTGACTTGAGCGGCATCCCGTTCATGAAGTGAATGAGGAACTTTACGCCAATGCCGATGAAGATGCCCACCAAAAGGTCAGTCGCCAGCACCGAGACAATCGTCACCACGAAGACCACGAGTTGTTCGCGACCGATCATGTAGACATTCGCGAACTCACGCGGCGAGGCCAGTCGGAAGCCCGTGTAGACAAGCATCGCTCCCAAGGCGGCCATCGGGATGCGATGAATCAGAAAGGGCACCGTGGCGACGAAGAGCAGCAGGAACAGACCGTGAAACATGTCGGCGAAGCGCGTCCGGGCGCCGTTGTCGATGTTAGCCTTGCTGCGGACGATTTCTGAGATCATGGGCAATCCGCCCAAAAACGAGGCGACGAGGTTGGCGATGCCAACAGCGAGCGTGTCGCGGTCGAGATTCGTCTTACGCTTCCAAGGATCGATGCTGTCGATGGCCTTGGCGCTAAGCATGGACTCCAAGGTTCCGATTAGTGCGAACATCATCACCCATTTCCAGGCCTTGGGTTCCTTCAACCCATTGAAGTCGGGGAAAGTGATGGCCTTGAACATATTCGCGGGCACGTTGACCAGGTGCTTTTCCGAATTCAACTCAAAGGTGTGATTGCCAAAGGTGTAAGTGTGCGTGTGATCGAGCTGGAAATAAATGCCCATCGGAACCGCGATCAACAACACGATCATTGGCGCAGGGACCATGCGAACGTAGCGGTTTTTGACGGAGCCCAGCACGAACAGGATGAGCAGGCTGGTTGCCCCGATCAGGGCCACTTCGGGGTTCATGTGGAGGATTTCATTCGGGATATTTTTAAGCAGCTCGAGCGGTTCGCCCTTTGCCGAGATGCCGAGCGTCACGGGAATCTGCTTGGCAATGATGATGACGCCGATGGCGGCCAGCATGCCATGAACGGCCGACGTGGGAAAGAACTCGCCGAAAATCCCCGTCCGAAACAAGCCAAACAGAATTTGGAAGACGGCGGCGGCCACGCCCACACCCAGTGCGAACCGATACGCCTCGAGATCTCCCGCCGAGCCATTGAAGACGCCGCTGCCGCCAAAGTCCTGAATGCACCCGACGGCGATCACGATCAAACCAGCCGCCGGACCCTTGATCGTCAGTTCGGAGTTGCTGATGAAGGTGGTGAGAATGCTGCCGATGATGGCGGTGAAGATTCCCGCGATCAAAGGATAGCCGCACGCACTTGAAATGCCCAAGCACAACGGCAGCGCGATGAGAAACACCAAGAACCCCGAGAGCAAATCGTAGCGCAGGTACTTGATGAGTCCCTCGAATGTTCCGCGAGGGGTTTCTTGGAGGCCGTTGTGGCCATTGGACTCACTCATTGCATTCTCTCCTTCTTTCTCTTCGCCGAGGCCGACTTCTGTTCCGCGGCGTCAGGCGGCCATTGAATCGGTGCGAAATGTTGATCTTGGTTGGCGGATACTCTGAATTGTCGAGGATCGCTGGTATTTGCCTTTGGAACATGTCATTCCTGAATACCACTGCGCGAGGTCTCGTCGCGGTTGTTCCGGGCGACTTTTTCCAGTTCGGTTTGCCGTTCTCGTTCGCGAACGATGGTCATGGCAGCTCGATGACGCGAGACCACCCCCGGCTGGGGAAATAGCCCGCCGCCGAGTATCAATGCCGTCAGCGTGAGCACAGCAAATCGTTCGCGCCAGCCGATAGCTAAAGAAATCGTGGAGACGTGGCGCGCACCCGTGAACAGAAAAAAGTATGCTCGTACGACAGCGATTCCGTTGATGGCCGCCGCCACAACCAGCGCCAGACCGAGGAGAGGGCTGGCATGGACTGCTCCTTCCACCAGTAGCTCGGCCGCGACAAATCCTAACGTGCCCGGAAATCCCACGGTTGCCAGTCCCGTCATCAAAAAGCACACGGCGAGAGTCGGCGAATGGGCATAGAGCCCGTGAAACTGCGCCAACGACAGGCGGCCAAAACGGGCCTCCAGCGCCCGCAGCGTCAGTCCGAAACCGGCCAACGAAAGCATGACGGCGATCCACAGGGCCAATGCACCCGTCAGGCTGATCGCGCTGTGTAACTCGAGCCCCACGAGAACGAGCGAGGCGTGACTTATGAATAGGTAGGCGAAAAACCTGCGGGTTTCATTCTGCACCAGCGCCATGCCGGCCGCGTAGACCGCCGTGGCGAGCGAAACCAGGCCGATTCCCTGCAGAGCCCAATCGGGAGCATAGGGGAGCACCAACCGAATCGCCGCATATACGCCCGTCAACGGAGTCACGAACAAGAGCGCGATACCGAATGACGCGTGCTCGAACCAGTCGGTGATCCAGCAGTGAGCGGGCACCGTTCCACAGCGGATGAGAATGGCCGCCATCAACGGAACGGTCGCCCACGCGGTTTGCGTCTGGTGTCCGCCTGCCGGGTCGATGAAGGCCCATCCCAGCAACAGCAGTCCCACAAAAAGGGCCATATGCACGACGTAAACCTGCGTCGGCTTGCCCCGGTTGCGCAGCTCGATGTACGGCGGCACGACGCCGACGATCAGCATTGCCACCAATGCCGTGGGATCGAGGCTGCCGAAAATCGCCAATCGGATCGCGACTGAAACCAGCGACCAGGAAAGCGAGAAGCGGCGCATCTTGGTGCGCCCCGTCGCCAAGGCCGTCAGGAAATGGACCAGCGCCACGACGGGCAAAAGGGGCGCATTGATCTCGTCGATTCCAAGCAGTTTCTTGCCGAAGAAGAATCCCTCTTCGCCGCCACCAGTCAGAGATGGCGTTGGATTGCCATAATAGAAGTCCAGGCACGCCACGAGCGTACAAACGAACACGGCGCCCATGAACCCAACGCCCAATCGCCAGGCACGGATTGGATCGCGCAGCAGGCTCAAACAAAGGCCGCCGCCCAGCGCGATGACGATCGCTGCTTCGAGCCAGGGAATAGGCAATGCCAACAAATTCATGGTAAGTCTTCCGTCACCGTCGAGTACGCTTTGACCGCGTCCGACTCACGCGAGCCGCGCCCGATCAAAAAATCAGTCCAACGCCGCTCCAACCCGTCGCACCAACGAAACACTCGCAAAAACGGGACGGCCACCATCTCGGTCAGCATTCCGTCCAAATAGCCGCGCTCCAAAGCAAAGCGATACAACCAAACTCGGAAACCGGCAGGCGCGCGGGCCAGCGGTCCATTCGATCGGGGCAGATTTCCACCGATCGCGTTCTCCAGCAGGCGGTAATCCTGCAACAACGTTGGCGCCCGAATGAACTGCAACGTCCGCAGACACGCGTTGCCGAGCAGGTGGATGAGGGCAAGATAGCGGAACCCCAGGCCAATTTCGGCCACGATCAAGCCCACCTGCACCAACGACGCGAACGACAGCGCTGACTTGATGTCGGTTTGCACCGCACCTGTCACATAGGCATACAGTGCAGTCGTCAATCCCAGCACGACAACGATGGCCGACAAGAGAATTGACGCATCGAACAACGGGCTGACCCGCAGCAACAAGTAAGCTCCCAGGTGGACGGACAACGCGCCGTAAAAGATAGCGCTCGAGGGCGTAGGACCCTCCATTGCCCGCGGCAGCCAGCCCGAAAATGGAACCAGCGCCGATTTGCCGGCCGCCGCGACGACCAACAGAAGTCCGACCAACAAGGCGGTTCCCGAAGTGACCGCCGCATGACCGTCGGGCCACGGGAGGGCGCCCGTGCCGAGGAGTTCATCGAAATCGCCGTGACCTTGCAGGTGGTGCATGACGATGGCCGCCAACAGCAACGCCGCGTCGGACACGCGATAGACGATCCAAACGCGCAACCCGTTTTGCGCGGGAGCAGGCCGTTCATTGAAGAAGGCCACGAGCAAGGCCGATGAGAGTCCAACCATCTCCCAGCCGGCAAACAGGGTTTCAATGGTTCCGGCCAAGGAAGCCAAGATGATGCCGACGACAAACAGAGCATAGAGCACGAAGAAGCGGTTGTAGCCCGGTTCGCGATGGAGGTAGCGCGTGGTGAACGCGGCGATGGTTCCGCAGAGCACGAACGACAGGATCGCCATCGGCACCGAGAGTCGATCGAAGACGAGCTTCACCTCGAAGTGATAGTCGGGAATGATGACCCATTCGCCCAACTCGATCGACTCGTGCCGCGTTCCCGCCGCCAGCATCAAGACCAGAATGGCAATGGCCGCGACCAACCCAATTGCAATGGCGCCCTGACATGCTTTACCCGTGGCGTTTTCGCTCAGTGGACGATCCAAGAGCGAGGATACGCCCAATAGCGCCAGCAAAAGAACCGGCATCGTGATCGTAATCAGGCCGAGCGCTTCGATCAGGGTTCCGTGATTCATAGTCGACTTCTTTATCGCGGTTCAGGCGGATAGCGTCGAGTTCGTTCGGCGCCGTCCGCGGTAGGCATTTACTCACACGTTGGCAAACTTCATGTCTTCGGTTCACCAATCTCGGCGAACTCCAAATGGTCCCGCCAGCCTCGATACCAGGCTACCGACGACGACGCGCGGGGTAGATGATCGGATTGGGGTTGATAGTCTCGGAACGCGCCATCGCGGTACACTTTCATGTTCTGCGAATGCGGGTCGAGAAGCGTCAAAAGCGACCAACCGTTGCGAAACACGCCTCCAATGCCAGGGTTTCGCTCCATGATGCCGAGTATCACATCCGGCGTTGTCTCAATGACAAACACCAGGCGGACCGGCTCGTGGATTTCGACCATTTGCCAAGGCAAGCCCGTGCGCAAGTCGCTGGCAGCGCCGTTCATCACACCCAGCAGTGAGGCAACATTGTGCGGCAGCTTGGTGCCGCAGCCGAAGCCCGCGTTGTCGACGCGCGAGAAGAAATACTCCAAGTTAATGCCAGCGCAGACGGGCACGGCGGCGCCCAGTAGCCTGGTCAGTATGGTTCCTTGCTCGTCGTCCTCGGTCGGATCGTACGAGGTCAGAAACGCGCGGCGGTCGAGGTAGAGCCCGCGAGTTCGTTGGCGTCGGCCCACCATGCAGATCGCGTTCGTCGCGTGCCCCAGTTCCGGGCGAGTCTGAGCCAAATCGGCGGAGCGACCCTCGACGTGGTCTCGGGCGGCGGCGAACGACATGGTCAGCGGGGCCGACATAAATCGGCGGCAACGCTCGTGGGCGTTTCGCATGAGCGCCGTGTCGAAGTCGCGTTGCGACGCAACGACTTCCGCGCGGTGCGTATCGGGAATCTGGTCGAGCTCGAAAAGCGTAATGTGGTCGTTGCACGTGTTGTGGAAGCCGCCGACGAAGATCGTATCGGCTGGAATCTTCAGCCCACGGCGGGCAAGCTGTTCCCGAATTCGAGGATCGTTCAGCATCTTGGCCAGCGCACGGCCGTTAGGCGCTCCTGGGCTGCCGCCACAGGCGCCGCAGTCGTAGGCCGATTTGTGGGGGTTGTTCAGGCTGTACGAACCGTGCCCGATGAAAAACACCAGCCGAGCGAAGTTCGACGTCAGCCCTAGATCTCGTAGCTGGCGTTCCGCGACCGCGCCCATTTCCGAAATGGAGTAGCCGATGGAACCATTGTCGGGGCCGGCATCCGCCGATTTTCGCTCCAATCGCAGGCGCGTAGTCTGGGGCGCGTCGACAAAGCGGCTGAACGTGCGGCTAACCTGCGTGGTCAGTCGGGGAAACAAAATCCTCGCAATCAGCGGAATCGAGGCCAGCATGCCCACGCCAACCGTTAGCAGCGCGCCGGCCGTCAGCGATCGCGTGCCCAAATGAAAACGGTGCGACGCGGTACCCAAGGCCCGCCGTGCCTTGGCCCGCCGCTCGTGGTCGTTCAGCAAATCATCGACGACTTCTTCCGTGACCCAATGCTGCGGCCGGATGATGATCGGACAAAGGGGAATGAAGTGCGCGTCGGCGGCGCCGCGAAAGTACATTGCCACGCCGTAGAAACCGGCCGCTCCGAACGTGCGCACGTCCGGAGCGACCTCTTCCAGGTGACGCCGCATGGACTCCTCGCGCTCGTCCAAACAGAAGGATGCCTGAAACCTCGGTCTCGCCTTTGCGTCGAGACGGGCTTCTTCGTGCAACGAGAGCGCGTCCAATGTCTGCGTCACGAAGCGACATTCGTAGGCGAGGTGAAAGATACGGCGCCGCGAAGTCGCCGAAAACGCTTCGATTTCTTCGATGAGTCGCGTCCATTCTTGTCCGTCCAAGCGACGCATCACGTCGGGCGGCCAGCCCAGCACCTGCGCCAACTGGAACACAAGAAAGGCCCGCTGCTCGGTGCTGTGCGGTTCGGGTTGAATGACTTTGGCCAAGGCCGCTTGACGCAAGCCGGCCAGCGAACCCTTATATTTCAGCGCTTCGCGAGCAGTGTATGCCAAGGCGAGCCGCTCCAAGAGCAATCGCACCGCCAGGAACTCAACCAGGCTGCCTTCGGGAATCGCGTGCCGCACGCTGTCCGCGCGAATCTCGACTTGTCGCACCATGCCGGCCCAGCCCGATAGAGAGAGCATTGTGGCCGACAGGTAATCTTCCCATTCGAATTCTTCAACGCCGAGCAACGCCAGCGACTCGACGATCGACTGCACGGGATCGATTTCATTCCGCTTCAGCCGCTCGAGTTCGGCGGCCAGGCCACGCATCCACCCGTCCGGCGGACCCGATGGCTGACCATACAGGGCGCAAAAGGATCGATAAAACCCTTCATCGCGTCGCGGCAGTTCCCAGTGGGCAAGCCCCTGATCCAGGAATGCCGCACAAAATCGGATCAGCAAATCGTTGACGAGCAGATCCGAATCTTCGCCGGTGGCTTGTAGAAGCAGGTCGCGATGGCGTAGCGAGGGCGTGGGCAGTGGCGCCGCCCTGGGGGTTTGCGCGACGCCGTTGCAGCACACGCGCCAGAGGACCTGCAGCGTGAACGCCTCCCAAGTTTCCTCAGTCCAGTCTTCGATCGACGAAGTGCCTAACTTCTCCAACAGGCCGGAAACGTCGAACGCTCCGCCGCGACTCGCGTGGGCGGACGCCTCGTTTCCATTTCGAACCGACTCGTAGCCCTCGCGCACGTCGCGCATCACCCAGTGCCGCGCTTCCGAGATCATTCTGCCTCGAACCGCCGCCGAGACGTCGCTGCGAACTCGCCACAAGGCGTCGGTTTCGGCAATAAACCAGAGCAATTCCTCGGTGGGCCCGTATCGCATCGGGAATTGCAGCATCGCCTGCCGGAGATCGCGCCGCGTGCAAAAGGGCAGAATCTGCTCGCTGGCCGTAGCGCCCAAGTCCTCGTCGAGAACTGTCTCGAGGTCGGCAAAGCGGATTCGCCCATGCCCCAGCTCCTCGCGATATCGATCCTCGCTGAGGTACGGCTGGCAGCCGAAGATCTTTGCGCCCTTTTCGACCGCCTCGAAGAAGGGCAGATCCTCGAATGCGTGCAGCGTATTGTGGTGAATGAAGACGGTGATCGGTCCCTGCGCCGGCAGCAGATGCGCCGCGTGCTCGATCGCATGCCGCAGATGCGCAAGCTGAGCCTCGTTCGGCCCGTGGCCATTTCGGTTGGCTGCCTGGGCGCGGGGGGCGTCCAATGTCATGGGCGTTTTCATGGAAGACGGATTTCCCTGGTGCCTACTGTTTCCTTTCAACTGCACGCACGAAGCTGCTGCTGGGTCGCGATACGACCTTGCCGATGCAAGGCCGCGCCGCGGCAGGGCTGACTTGGCTACCTAGCACTCCACTCGCGCACAAAACTTAAAGTGCGTCGCGGAACGATTGGATCACGTCGGTGGGCAGTTGTGGGCGGGGCGTACGGCGTGAAGTTAAGGACACTCCGGCGCGAAAGGCGGTTCTCCTAAGGGAGGCCTTGGCCGGATGGCGGGCACGGCGCCAGAATCGCCGCGCAAGAAAGCGGATCAGATCCGCAAGTTTTGCAAGCTGTAGAGCAACTCTCGGGGCGTCGAGAGATGGCAAGAGCCCCCATGACAAAGGACCGACGCCTTGAGAGGTTTGAAACCCACGGGCGACAGTTCGGCGTGCCGGTCGATTTCATCGTCGGCGTCCCAGGCCGGCTCGAATCCATTCTCCTCTTCAAAGGGAACGGGCGCATCGGACTGCGGCACAGGCAGTTGACCGTGGTCCGGCGAACGTGAAATAACGGCGGTCTGCCGCGTGGCCAGGGCACTTGCCGTTGCGGCAAGTGGTTCGCGAACCAGCCCGAAGCAGAGGCCTGCCAGGACTGCTATCAGCCCCAATCGCCGAGCTATCTGCTTGTCGTTCAGGCCCATACTTGCACGGCTCTTCGGTCGATCTTGCCGATACGATCCGGTTCGGCGAATAGCCCCGCTAGATTCAGGCTACTTGCTTCATCGGACGGGGTCAAGAGTAGCGAACAGCCTGGCAACGATAACTCAGGACACCTCGTCCAATATAATATACTCCGTCGAACGCCGACATGTTCAATGGCGACAACGGGCTTCGCGAATCTCAAGGTCGCCAAAAAGTATGCCTTCCCGTGGCACGGTAGCGGTATGATGACCGTGAATTGATGGGCCAGCACTATCCTACGAGTCGAAGTCTGTCAGCCGAGAGCTTATCTTGCCAGACCAAATGTATGCACGTCCTGCCGCCACCGAGTACGCCGCCGACTTCGATCAGGCGATGACCGTAAGAGCTCGTACAGGAATAACTTGAGCAGTTGTTTTAGCCACGGATTAAACCCAGCCCGGCATAGCCGGAACCAACGAAAAGGGGTCGGCGAGTCGTTGTCGGAGAAGGTCCTGCGCTCGGCCGCGA
>Ga0163144_10005947_pt1 | contig 27029 bp, 26 predicted proteins | sample OliLak19BULKMAT1_FD_123175 | JGI IMG/M metagenome (GOLD analysis project Ga0163144, IMG submission 123175) | Freshwater microbial mat bacterial communities from Lake Vanda, McMurdo Dry Valleys, Antarctica - Oligotrophic Lake LV.19.BULKMAT1 | ecosystem: Environmental > Aquatic > Freshwater >...
AGGAACACCTCCCACGCCGGGCGAATGAAGGAGCACGGACAGGGTGGGATTCGAACCCACGAAACCCTTTCGAGTTCACACGCTTTCCAGGCGTGCGCCTTCAACCGCTCGGCCACCTGTCCTACGAGGGGAAACGGCCCCTCAGACGACATCCCGATCCCGTACTTAGCATAGATTTAGCATAGATCGGGTCGGACGACGCATGGGCAAGCTAGTCGAACCGGGGTCGAGAGGCGAGTCGCGGAGGGGGGCGGCCGCGGCCGCCGCCACCGGCCCCTCGTTTGTGCCGCGGGTGCCTTCCGGCAGGCCGCCTCGCCCCTGGCACGGGGTCACAAACCGGTGACGATGCCTCCCTCAGGCCAAGCGGGACCCGCCGTTGCGGCGAGCGGTTTTCCGACAAGTCGATGTGCACCGGCTTCTCGCAGGTCCGGCACCGACACGGGTCCGGGTTGCCGTAGTCGGCTGACGCCGGTACCATAGGACAGTCATTGCCACAGTGCCTTCTCTTTCATCGCCTGCTGACGAGCCGAAGAACATGACACCATCGTCGAACGTCGCCAGTGCCTGGCGCGCAGTGGCCGGCGTCGCAGCGCTCGCATCGTTGGCCGGTTGCCTCTCGGCGCTCTCGCCCGAAGACGCGGCCGCATTGCGAATCACCAACATCGGTCGCGATACTCTTGCTGTGTATCCGTGGGATCTTGAGAGCTCGTACAAGTCGCTCAGAACATTTGGGCGCGTAGCACTGCGCGAGAGCGACCTGAAAAACGGCCTGATCGCGCCAGGCGCGTCGCGCGACGTCCCGCTCGACTCGATCCAGGGCTACATGCCTGGTCAGGCGATTCGGGTTGAAGTGCTGTCCTTGCAGCGCGATTCCGTCTTCGAGAATCATGCCCTCATCATCACAGATGATGAACTCAAGCGCCGTGGTTTCAGCTTTCGCGTCTCCTTACGCTAAACCGAAGATCGGCGCGAGCAGCACGCTGCGACACATCGCGCATTCAAGGGGCGGGTACTCGGGGCGGTTCGCGGCGCGCTCGGGGGCTTTCCATTCGACCTTTCCGAGTCACCGCGAGGACCGTCGGATTGGCGCCTGACCGACCTGCCCGTTTCCGCAAAGTGCCTTCGGCGCAACTATGCATCCCACCCTCGCTACCGCTCGTCGGCGTGGGCGGGCGAGGGCCAGTCATTAGGTCACCGATGAAAAAGAGAACATCTCTGTAGTATCGAACCTGCGACCCCCTGAACCCCATACTCCGGGTCGGGAGCGCAGGTCGTTGGCATACAGGGGGTTAGCGATACAAAATGTGGCGACGTGACGCCGATTCAGGGGGTCGCTGGCCCGTTTGGTACAGGTTCGGGGACAAAACGTCGCCAGAAACGTCGCCAGAAACGGCGAATATCGGCACCGGTAATTTGAACCGAACGGCGCCGGAAAGAATCGACTCCACACCGGTGCCGAAGCGCTGTCAGACCTGTCCGCTACGCTAACGCGTGCCCCTGCGACGACGCCGTACTGAGGCACCGAGGCCGCTCTTCCCCCTGGGCGCAGCCATCCCGCTTGCCGACTTCAGCCGCGACGGTACGTTCTTCAGAGAAGGCGGACAGTCGGGAGTGCTGAGGCACGACTGGTACCCCCGTACGTCGTGCCGCGGGTGATACGACATGGTATTGGCTGCGCCGGGTGCGCTCGGTAGGCTTTCGCTCGCACGATCCGCTCACCGGCACACCCCAGCCCTTCAGCCTATGACGACGAACGCGACTGCCGTCCCGATCACGCCGAAGACTGTAGGTGCGGCCCTCGCGCGCCTGCATGGCCACGAGGTAGAGCACCTCGTGTTCGAGACCCCCGAGGTGCTCACCGGGCTGGCGGCGACCCTTGCGCAGGTCCGCGATGACGTCGGTGCCAGCCTCGTCGCGTACGGGAAGCTCCGGGCTGCGGCCATCGACCTCGCTGAGCTCTGCTGGGTCGACGGATCAACGGAGCAACAAGCGCTCACCGCGAAGCTGCAGGACGTGTTCATGGCGCTGGTCGCGACCGCACTGCCTGTCACCGTGTCGCTCGATCTGCATCGCGTGGCAACGGCGGTCGCGGATACGCTGGAATGCACCGATGTCACGGCGACCCGGTTGATCCCCGCCATCGAAATCGCCCTTCGAGCGCAGGGACTCGGCGTCGTTGCGGCAAGCCCGCTCACACCGCTGACGATCACGCTTTCGCTGATCCCGCGCCCGCGGGGGCTGCAGCCGCGCATCCGCCGCCCGAGTGAGCACGGCTATGCCGAGAACACGGGGATCTTCTTCACGGGGATGGATCGCGCCGGCGTTGCTGAGGGGTCTGGCGTCGTGAACGCCGGCGAGTGGACCGAGTGGCATGACGCTAACGTGGTGTCGTGGTCCACTGCGGGTGGGCAATGGATTGAGCGCGATATGATGGAGGCGTCGCGTCCCTGGACGCCCGACGACCTGCCGGACGGGACGCTCTTACTCTATGTGGACGGCGTGCCGACGACGACGCTGCACGCCTCGAGGAGCCCGCAGCAACGGGCCGAGACGGCCAATGCGTGCAACGCCAGCCATGTTGCGGTGCTGGCCCCCGTCGGGCGGTAGTTGAAGCAGCGAGTGGCGTCGTAATTGTGGAGACCAAGGAATCTCGGATGCCCCACGCAGCAGATCGCTCTGCTTCGTGGCATAACCCCTCTTCGTTGGACAGTCAGAGGGCCGAGATTTGACCGGAAGAAAGGGTGAGGGCGTGCTCGGTCTCGAAGGCGTTCGGTGACCGATAGTTCATGCCTATGATTGTTGTAGATCGTCTCAGGGAAGCGCACCGAGGCGAGGCCCACCACGTCCACGACATGGATGGCGGGACGACAGCAGATGCTCCGGCACATCGACGCCGCATGGGAGATCCGTGGCGACCAGGCCGTCTACGGCATCTTCATCGTTGAGGCCATGTCGGGGACCGATGATGATGATATTGCAGGGGTCTGACATCTGCGCCGCTTTCGTCTCGGCCATGAGTTCTATGCTCATCAACGCGGCGCACGGCCCCGACGGGGTTAGAGAAGATCGGGTGGGTATTCGTCGACCCTATCTACATCGTCCGGAAGGAAGTGCTGCAGTCTCGGTGATAGCTCGACATAAGGCGCGATTCCGTTCGCCGCGAGCGCTTTGGCCAGCTTGGTGCGCATGACGAAGGCGAAATCGTCCGGACGCGTGGCGCGACCGACAGTCGCTTCTGGCACAATCTGCACGACAGCGTCCAGCGGATGCCACGTTTGCATTGATGGCAGACCGTCGTTTAACAACGCGATCAGAGTCACCGCGAACTCGCTCAGAATCGCGTTGACGACCTTCAGATTGACGCGGCCAAGTGCCCGGGTGAGCTCACCTCGCGACATGCATCGGCTAGGGGCCCCTGCGAGGGTTCGTAGCAGCGCCTCCGTATCTGGCGAAAGTTTAAGGGTACGCATTGTTACGGCAATGTGCGTGACGTCGAAATCATCCACCGAGACAGGCCAGTCGTACTCACCGTCCTCGAATCCCATCGTACAGGCTCTCCACGAATCGCGACCCCATCTGGATCATCCGACGCCATGATGAATCGCCGCTTGTTTGATTGAAGCGGTCCAAACCACCGCCTTCATCATACCCGACAGCCAAGGTGCCGTCGAGACCACTGGCGAATCGCCACTTGCCATGAAGGCGAGCACCTTCGCGGGCATGGCCGGGACCCTCAATGCCTAGCGGTGACCCGGCGAAAACCACATCCAACGGGTTGTTCGTCAGCGTGATCGACTGCCATTCGTCGGCCCACACAACCGTGATCATCACGGACACTAGAGGCTCCGCTGGCAGCGGAACTGTGTCAGACCTGTCCGCTACGCTCCCACCTGCCCTTTTGCGGCGACGTCGTACGGCGGCAGACGCCACCGATGCCGCTCAAGGGGCGCCGATGTCCGCTTGCCGACCCCATCCGCGGCGGTACGTTCTCCACTGAACGGACGTCCTCACCAATCCTGTCGCCACACCGCACCCGCCCCATGGGTCACACTCGCCGGACCAGACGCTTCCCGGCACTTCGCCGATGATCGGCACCGCACGCGCGCTCTTCACCGCCCCATGGGATCCCGTCGCCACCCGCCGCGGTGACGCACTGGGCCTCCGCGCGCTCACCGACGTCTTTGCGGACCTCGTCGCGCCGGAGATGAACTACCGCATCAACGATGCACGCTGGCTGACGATCCTCGCCTGGTGTCTGGTGCACTCGAACGACGTGTATCACAAGAGCGCGGCGCCGGGCGCTGAGAGTCTGCTCGATTCTCGTGCCGGCCAACGCGCACGGTACCGGTGGCTCCGCCCACTGGAGTTGATGTGGGTCCGGCGGACGATTGCGATAACGCCGAATGAGGGCCGGCTCCGCGCGCTTCCTGGACAGCGCACTATGCGCGCGGCGCCGCATGCCACGCTCACGGATCAGTGCGGTCTCTCGACCGCGCAGCTGGAAGGGTATCGGCAGACCGGTGCGTATGGCGCCTACCGCCTGGCTTTTCGTCGGTGGCCGCGGCTCACTCGTCAGGGCGACGGCTTCACACCCGATGCCGCATGCCGGCAATTGGCCGAGTGGCTGTCGCGGCAGATGACCGATGCCCCCGTGCTCCTCGGCGGCTCGGAAAGCATCACCCGTCGCAGCGCGCTGCGCGGCGTGGAGGACCCGTACCGCTTCTGGGAGATCCGCTGTCCGGCGTACCAGCGGTGTGCCGAGGGCCTGTTCGACGTCGTAGACCGGCTCACGCTTCCCCGTCCCTACGCGGAAATGGTGCAGCTCCCAGAGGCTCACCTGCTCCGCGGGATCATCTTCGGGACGGATCGTGGTGGTCGTCAACGTGAGTCGGTCGCCCGCCGACTGGAGGCATCGCAGGCGTTGACCCATCTGGAATTGTGCCAGACCATCACGGACACTGCGGCGTCAGACTCACCGCTTCGCATGCTCCACGCCTTCTCCAAGCTTGCCGACGCCGGCATGGACGTCGTGCACCGCCTTGCCTCAGCACTTCATGCGGAGAACTCGCTGTCGATCACCGCGGCGGCGAGGAGACCAGAGATCGAGGAGGCGTGCGCCGAACTTGCGGACGCGGCCCAGGCGTGGCGCAATACACCACGGACATCAGTTCGGCACAGCGAGACCGCTGACGTGTTCGCGACGGCCGCCCGCTCGGCGGATCCTGCCACCTGCCTCAAGGCCGTGGTCCAACATCACGAAATCCGTGGCGGCGGCATTCGATGGTTTGGCCTGCGAGGGGACACCCTCGAAGCGCGTGCGATGCAATCGTCCGAATCGTCCGGCTATCGATTTCGACTCGCACCGCTCTATCGGCTCGCGGTACAGTGTGGCGTCGTGCACGACGTACCGCCCGCGCTCTCGGCTGGGCTGACCACCGATGCGGATGCGCTGACGGACGAGGAGGACGCGTGACCGAGCGACTCATTGAGTGGGAGCGGCTGCTCGAGACAGACGCGCCACCCGGCGCGCGACTGTGTCGTGCGCTATTGACCACCTATGACCGCGCGGATACCCGGCTGTTGACGGAACATGTGCTGCCAGTGTTCCTCCGTGTATCTCGTTCCTCGACCTCGGAGGGTCGTGAGCGCCAGCACTTTCTGATGGAGATGGACAAAGCCCTGAAGGATCGCGATCAGGACATCGTCATCGTATCCTCGTCAGCACGGGACGAGGCGGCGGCGGACGCTGAAGACGAGTCGGCCGTACCAACGGACTATCCATGGGTGTCACGCCGGCTGCGGCAGTACGTGGTCGGAAAGACCGGGCCTGCGGTGCAGCACGCAAAACTCTGGCTGTTCCACTGGGGACCGAGCGCACCCGATGAGCCAGAGCATCTCGAAATCGTGGTCTCGTCCGCAAACCTCACACGCTCAGCGTTCCGGCAGCAACTCCAGGGCGCGTGGCGCGTCTGTCTCCCGCTCGCGAAGTCAACATCGGCGGCACGCCTCGCTGCATGGCACGTACTCCCAAACTTTCTTGACGCGCTCGCGCAATCCGCTGGCATCCCGGAAGGGCTGCAGCCCTTCCAAGATCTGCTCGCGCGCGCGGAGTGCCCGGACGACGTCACCTTCGTGGCGAGCGTCCCCGGAGTGCATGATCGTGCGACCCTCAGACGCACCCCGTGGGGCAGCGCAGGGCTGCAGCAGATCGCTCCTGCCGGGTCGGCGCCACTGACGGTGACAGTGCTCTGCCCATTCGTCGGTGGCTGGGACCCGGAGAGCTTCGCAGCGTGGGCGACCGATGCAGGCGTTGAGCCTCGCCGGGTCGAGCTGGTCTGGATCGATACGAATCATCCGTGGGCGAGGGTGCCTTATTGGACGCTCCCGTCGACCAGCCTGCGCACGTTGCGAGCCGCGAATATCACACTTCGTCAGCTCCTGACGCAGCCCGGAGCGAATGACATGCTGCACAGCGAGCATCGGGTGGATGATGGACGCTGGAGTCACATCAAGGCGTACCGCTTGCAGCGCCGACGCACGTCGACCGTGATCCTGACCTCCGCCAACTTCAGTCCGTCGGCGTGGGGGTATCGGACGAGTACGGCGGCATTGCGCATCAAGAATTTCGAGCTAGGTGTGGCTCTCCAATCATCACCGTGGCCGCTTGCCGACCTGCGAATATTCGGCGATGATGCCAGCGTGCACACGACGGAGGCGACCAGCGCGCCGGCCGACGCACTCATCAGCTGGGGACAGGCAAAATGGGACGGCGTACGCGTCGAAGTCGAATGCCGCTGCGCACCGTCGCACTCGGTTATGGCGGCGGTCTATGGAGGAGGTGAACCCGTCGTGTGTTCCCTCCCGGACTCCGAACTGCCCGACGCGCTGCTGCGCTCGGGAGCGGTCGAGTGGCCAACCCCGCACACGCCGCCTGTTAGCGTTACGCTTGCCGTCGATGGCGTCGTGTACGTGACGGTGGCCGTGCTCGACTGCCGTGAAAAAGCCGAGCGGGACGACGAGATTCCTGATGGCGTTGACGAGGATCTGGCAGAAGAGATCCGGCATGCCCTGCTCTTCGAGCAGTATGGCGGCGCGTACTTGTCTGACGCAGAAGAGGACGCAGACGACACGGAGGAAATCAACGATAATGGTGACGACGAGCAGCTACTCGACGAAGAAGACGCAGCACTGAGTCCACAGGCCCTGCTGGACGGGGACGTCCTGAACAACCACGACGCCGTCGACCCAGCTGCCAGTGGCGGATACGGTGTGCCAGCGATGGAGAAGGCGCGCGTGTACTGGCGTATCGTCGACAATTGGGGCGCACGGATCGCGGCCGCACACGACGATCACGAGCGCCGGCAGCTTTTGGACGATGGCCCGCGACTTCGCGAAGCGTTCAGTGCCGTGGCCGCTGCGGATCGCCGTCGACATCGCGATGATCATGCCATCGGTGCAGAGTTGGCAGCGGAAGAGCTGACACATCGGCTCGCACAGCTGCTGCTGGTACACGACAGCGCACCTCACTCTCGCCGCGGTGGACGACGTGCTTGATGCAATCGAAATCCTTCCAGCCGACACCGCGTTCCTGCACGACGCGCCGCGGTTCGTCGATGACATGCGGGCCTGTGGCCATGCGTTGCGCCCCGCAAGCGCACAGCGCCAGCTGCACACCGTCGCCGAACTTCTACGACGGCTTACCGGTGACGTACAGCACACGGCGCAACGTGGCGTTTTGCTGGCCGACGATGTCGGGCTCGGCAAGACACTTGTCGCATCACTCGTAGCGTTTGTGGTCGCGACACGCGGCCCTCGCGGCGGGACGGTCCGGATTCTTGCGCCGAACGAGACGGTGAAGCGTGACTGGGAAAGTGAACTCAAGCGGGTGGGAGCCTGCCTCGCGCGGTGCGCGCCGCACCTCGTAAAGAGGCCGGTCTACGTGCGGGGCGAGAACGTCAGCAAGCTCAATGACCGCTCGATCCACGTGACGACGCATCACTACGCCAGCAGGACCGCGGTCGCCGGTCAATCGCAGACGCTCCGATGCGATCTGCTGATCGTAGACGAGGCCCATCGCGCCAAGGGCGCGGAATCCCGGTTCAGCGCTGGGCTACGCGACCGCGGGCGTGAGGCGAAGCGCGTGCTCATCCTGACCGCGACACCCTTCAGCATCGAGATCGATGAGCTGAATCGGATGCTCGCGCTGGTCGGCGGAGGGGCCGCCGCTCCGGACATCGAGAACTACAAGCGGCTACTGACGGAAACGTTCGCGAATCTGAACCATGGCCTTGATCCCCAAGTGGCTGCGCAGAACTTGGCCCTCGCCGCCACGGCAGCGACTGCTGCCATGCGCCCCTGGGTGATTCGCCATAGCCTCGAAGACCTTGCGCCCGTCGAACGTCGCGAGATCGGAGAGAGTGCATCATGGTCGATTCCGACCAGTCGTGCCTCTGCCGCTGACCTGGCGATGCTGATGCGTATGGACCGGGCGGCCACTCTCGTCCGCAGGCGCGACAAGACGGTCACCATTCGCGGTCACGATCCGCGGTTGCATGTCGGTGTCAACCAGTTCGACCACCACCTCGCGGCGCTTGGCGAGTGGGTCGCGCGCGACACCTCTCGTGACGGCGCACTCGTCGTACCACACCTGGAGCGGATGCGTTTCCTACGACAGGATGACGCACCACACCCGAAGATGGCCTCCGTCCTGCCGGCAATCCAGAGCGTCGTCGAGGGTGGAGAGAAGGTGCTCATCTTCTGTCATCACATCGCCACCGCAGACGAGTTGACACGGTATCTCGCGAAAAAACTGCCGCGGCAGAACGCCCCCCTGCAGCCAAGCGCAGCAACCTTCAAGGCGGCATGGCGGATCGCCATCGTGTCCGAGATGACGGCAGCCGTCAGCGAGAGTATGCGCGCCGTCTTCGTCGACTGGCTTTGCACCCCTGGAGTCATCGCCCAAACGTGCGCTTGGCTGCAACCGAGACTCGATTCCTCCGACGATCTCGTGATGGCACTGCGGACCGTGCACCCTCGGAAAGACGTTGCGCACGACTCGCACGGCAGCATCGCAACCGAAGCGCAGCGCTTGCTCAGCGAAATGCTCAAGTCAGACTCGGCACGAGGTGTCCTCCTGTGGGCGGCCGCTCAAGGCAAGCCGGAGCAAATTCCAGGTGCCGCCATGTCCGCGGTGCTCGGTATCACCACGGTCGAGACGGGTGAATCACACGCTGGCGACCTCTCGTTCGTCCACAACAGGAACCCGGACGCCATCAAGGCCATCTTCAACAGCCCGTTCGGGCCGGACGTGCTCGTCGTCACGGACAGGATGTCGGAGGGAGTCAGCCTGCATCGGTACTGTCGTCACCTGATGCACTACGAACTCGATGCAAGCCCGATTCGCACGGTGCAACGGAACGGGCGAGTGCGCCGCATTGACAGCTGGGCCGCGCGCGTTGGCGCACCGGTGCAGTATGCCTATCCCGCATTCGGGGGGACACGCGATGAGAGGCTCGTGCGGATCATGCGCGGGCGAGTCGCCGCGTTCTCGACGTTGCTCGGCGGGGTGCCGGATATCGCGACCGATGTCACGGGGGATGGCGCCGACGCGTGGCGCGACGAAGTGTTGTCCGCGGTTCGGCGACTGCTTGAGGGCAGCGCCATCTCTCTTGCGCTTGACACGCGTTCGGCCGTGCCGGTTTGAAGCTCGAACACGATCAGGCGTAGACAGCTGCACGGGCTGCACTCGGGACCAGCGCACTCTATCCGAAACGAAGCCGCTCACCAACCATCTCATGACCGTGCACCCAGCCATATTCATCAGCCACGCGTCCGCCGACGTCATCCTCGCAGATGGTCTCTTTCAGCTTCTGCAAACCGGGTGCAATGTCCCGACGGGTGGCATCTACTGCACGTCCATCGATGGGTCGGGCATTGCGACCGGCGAGCAGTTCGTCGAGCACATTAAGGCCGGCCTGCTCGGCGCCGATCTCGTCATCCTGCTCGTGACGCCGATGTACTTCGACCGCGCGTTCTGCGTAGCGGAGATGGGGGCGGCGTGGGGGCTCGGGAAGGAGGTCTTCCCGCTCGTGGTCGCGGGCATGCCGCGCGACCTCGGCGCAAACATGCTGGGCCGTCAGACCCAAGTGCTCGATGAGAGAGGACTCGACTTTCTCAGGGACGCGGTTCGCCGGATCCGATCAGAGTGGGAGGTTGCCACGCCGCGCTGGAACGTGATGCGGGACCTGGCGCTGAGCAGTTTGCGTCCGGTCGTCGCCGGGCTTACGCAGCCGGAGAGTGTACCACGAGCTGAGGTTGCGGCCGCACAGGCTGAGCGCGCCGAGGTGCTCGCACTTCTAAAAGACGCACACGTCCGAGAGTCGGAGCTCCTTTCTCTGGTCGAGGAGCTGAAGGCGGCGAAAGATGCGACAGCCGTCCGCGCGATTACCGCCCGCCACTCAACAGCAGAGCAGCAGTACGAAGCGCTGCGGGAAGCCCTTGCTGACGCGCTCGCGACGATGAACCGTGCTGAGGTGCGCGTCCTCTTCGCGGTCGCTCAGAAGGAGTCGAGCTGGACGCCGGGCGACGTCGACGCGGTAGACTGGGTCGACGTGAGCGCTGCCGTAAATCGCAGAACGCTTGAAGCGCACGAGGGGTCGGCCTCAACTGCGTACGCCACCAACCCACAACATCCACGAATGCGGTCCGCGCTGGCGGCGCTCAATGCGCTTGAAGAGTTCCTGGGCACTGAAGCCGCGAACGAAGTGATCATCCGAATCGAGGAGCAGGAGGAGATCCTGGCCGCAATCGACAGCAGTGAATTCTGGTTGAGCGAGCTCGTCTCGGACGCGCGGCCAATGTGGCCTTGAGCGCGGCGGCCGCAGGAATCGGCTAGCGTTCGCGTCGGCCCAACACACCTCGCAAGGTGACCTTGGAAACGACACGCGTGGCGTGGCCCACTCCGGCCGATCTCAGCTTCTCGCGGCCGACACACATGCGGTTCCGCGCGTGGCTGTAGCGGGGGGAGCACACTTTGGAAATGGCCGGATGGTAGCTCGCGAGCGACTGTACTCTCGGTGCAATGCGGCGCCGTGCACGCACAGGCATAGTCTTGCGTCCCGTTTGTCGGATCCAGACGAACGGGCCGCGTCGAACACGTCGTGTTCGTGGCGCGGGCGGTCATGAGCCGCTCACGCGTCATGTGCGTGCCGAAGCCGGCATGGCGCAGAGCCTTGGACCTGTCACGATCCGACAGCAAGCCCCATGCTCCCGTCGCAGCACGCGCGACAAAGCCGAGCGGCTTCACCACCATCCCTTCCCCTCCCCGCCCGGTCATATCTCCTCCCAGCACGCCGTGGCCGCTGCCTCAATCGCGGGATCGGCGAGATCGACGATTTGATGCGCCGTCGTGAAGCGGACCCCGGAATCGTCAGCGACACAGATCGCCGCGGCGGTCTCCATGTGCCAGAGGTGATCCTTGTCCGTGTGCGCGTTGCCCGCCGAGGCAATGACGTGGAATAGCGCGAGACGCATGTCCGTGACCGCCGACATGGGCAAGGAGTTCCTGCGCCATACCGCGGTGTACTGCTCGATCATGTCGGCGCGCACCGCAATTCGAATCGGCTTCGCACTAAGATCGATGCCACGCGCCTCCGCGAGCGTCACGGCCGACTGCGTCGCGGGTAACGCGCCGGCCGCGGCCGCGCTGACCGCCCTGTACCGCTCGCGGATGAGGCCCTGCGCCTTGGCCGCCCAGGGCATGAGTTCCATATCGAGCACGATCCAGTCGGTGCTCAGACGCTACAACGTGCCCGACTGCTCTATCGCGCGACCAATGACTTCGAGCGGGGCGCGCACGACCTCCGCATCGTCGAAGAAGCGGCGTCCGGTGTGCGTGACCACCACATCGACGCCCTCGCCCACCACGCCGAACCGCTCGCGCGCCGCGGCCTCGTCCCGGCAGAGCACCACGACCGCGCGCGAGCCTATGTGCTTCTCCTCGCACACCATCGACGCGAGCATCAGGGCGCGCCATCCGACGAGGAGTCTCGGTGGCTACGGCGTAGCTCAACCCAGAGCGAGTCTTCGGGCCAGCTCACGGCAAAGCGCCCGACTGGCCGCAGTGGATGGTCCGGTGAGGAGTTCCCCTAATTGCAGCAGCGGTACTGGACGCAGGGCCACGGTGGCCCGCACGCGCCCGCTCGTCGGATTCTTGATCTCCACGCGCTGAACGTCTGCCGGGTGGCTGAGGCAAGGGTAAAGGATCGCGGATTCAAATCCTTCCGGCTGGCTGAGCGCATAGGTGGTCAGCTGGTAGAGCATCTCCCGAGGAAGCTTCGTCTCCCAAAGATCGCGGTACTTCGCGTCCAAGAGCGCTTTCGTCTCGCCGACCAACTGGATCGCGAAATCCGGTCTAGGCGTAGGCGCGACGCGCCTTCTGGGGTTCGCTCCGGCAGCATACGAGAGCATGAACTGCAGCACGTGCTCGTCCCGCACGGTGTAACCGTCGAGGAATTCGTGCAGGAACTTGGACAGGAAGTGCTGAAAAAACCTGTTCATGTCGAACAGGAAGCCGGGCAAGGGCACCCGCCGCAGCTTTCCATTCAGGGACATTCCGCTCCCGGCGAGTAGCGCATCGACGAGTCTGAGCGCGGGTCGGTAGTGTTCCGTCATGCGGTCGAGCTCGCGAACGACCCGCTGCAGCGAGCTCGAATCGAGACGAGCCGCTCCAACCTCGTCCGCCCAGACGGCTGCTGCTCTGGCTGCCGTCTCTCGCACCTCGGGGGATGCGGCGACGCGAGCTCCCATGCGGAGCCCGGCGAGTACCATCTGATTCAGCAGGACGTCCTCGCTTCGCGAACGAACCACACAAGGCAGACCCGGTCGGCCGGACGCATGCTGGCGCGCAAGGCGCGGTGTGTCGAGACGTCCGCGTGGGGTTGCCAGTTCCATGCGCTTGGTGTGATACCGACGGTGGCGTCCCCGTGAGGCGATGGTCCTCGCCTCGCCGCACAGCTGTACAATTAGGAGGTCGGCGAGCGAGTCGCTCTCTAGCGCAACGTCCGATTTCGGACCGACTGCCTGCGCGCGGATTCCGTAGGCATAGCGCGCCAGTCGAAGCAGTCCATCCCAGCCGATCTTCGGCCGAACAGTGATCTCCAACGGCCCGACCCGCACCTGTCCCACGTAGGACGTCGACCGGAGCGCAAGGCCACTCCGCAGCTCGGTGAATTTGAGCATCCCGCGTTCGTTGAGCACGCGAGCGGTGGCGCGGCTCTCGGCGTCATTGAGCGTCATGTCCCGGAGGACATGATCATCTGCAGGGCCGCGCCCCTGCCACTCCTGCATGACGATGCGTCGCAGTGCAATGTCAGTCGTCGTTGTCATCGGTCTGGACGTTGTCAACAGCATCGGCCAAGACGTCGGCGGCGAGTGGGGCGACCGTGTCCGACGCATCGTCAGCGAGCTCAGGGACCGCCGCCATAAGGGAAGCGATGGCAACTTTGGGGTCACCGTCGAACACCTCATAGCGTACCCGCTGCTCATCGACGTCGACAACCACAGCGCCAAGGATCTGTTCGAGGCGGGCCAAGTCCTCGAAGCAATACTCCTCAAGAAGCGGAACGACGTCGTCCCGCAGGATCGCTGCGAGGACACCAGGGTCGCTCACCGGGCCACCGTTGCACCACAGGTAGCCGTGCCCAATCTCGCGATGGCGGCCGTCAGCGCCCACCGCCTGCCGCACGCGCGTGTTTACCCACTTCAGCCATCGAGCCAAGGGCAATCCAGCGACCGCCGTGTTTCCCAGAACGCCGTAGTCGGGCATGAGCGCGATGAACCCAAACCGTCGACGGAGCGCCACGTCCAAGAGCGCAATCGAGCGGTCAGCCGTGTTCATCGTACCAATCACGAACACGTTCTTCGGAACCGAAAACATCGCACCCTCAAGGGGGAGCTGAACCACTCGTCCTCGCTTGTCGCGTTCAAGAAGGGTCAGCAGCTCACCAAAGATTCTGGGGATGTCACCGCGGTTGATCTCGTCGATGATCATAACATGTGGGCGTTCCGCGGGGTCGAGGCGCGCGTCGTCGCAGAGCTGCTTAAATATCCCGTTGCGCCGTTCGTAGGCGAGACGGTCATCCTTGAGCACAGGATGGTACCCCTCGATGAACCCCTCGTAGCCGAACTCGGGATGGAAGGTGCTCGCACGCACCAACCCAAGCGTCCCGTTCGTGGCGTCACCTTCAACCATCCGCTGCTCATCAGCCGTCAGATCGGAAAATACGCGACCGTACACGCGACGGGCGACGATTTCGCGGGCCGTCAGAAATGCGTAGTGTGTCTTGCCCGTACCAGGTGGCCCGTAGAGGATCACCTGTCCCTTTCGTACGAGAATATCTTCCACCCGTCGCGGAATTCCTGATAGCGTCACGACCGCGGGACTGGACGGGCCCGACGCCCCAGCCGCAGGCTCGTTCGGACCAGTGATCGTATCGAGGGGCTTGACCTGCAGCCCGGTGGTGACGCCGACACGTCTTGCAGCTTCCGTGGGCCTCGCCTTGACCCCCGCGTCCAGGAAGCGAGCATTCGTGTCGAATGCACGAAGGGCGTCGGCCTCTGGCGTGCCCTGCGCGGCCACAATGAGAGAGATGCGCCAGTCGCCATTCTGCTTTTCGGTCACGGCCACGGTGCGGACGCTCGTGGCGCTCGACTGGATGAGTGTTGACGCGACCGACTCGTAATCGGCAGCCGAGAAGCTGCTGTTCTCTTCCAAGATGGCTACTGCGAGGCGTGCGGATCGCGCTGGCCCCGACTGCTCGAGCTGCTTGCCGAGATTACCTGGCTTGCTGACCTCTACCGCATAGGTCTCGTTCATGCCGACAGCTCTTGCAATGAACGTAGCGACATCCTTTAATCGCCACGCGTTTTGCTTCGGTTCGAGCAGACACGCCGAGACGACGTCGTGAAGGTCGGAAGGGGAGGCTGCGGCGGTCATCCCTGCGATCATACCATTTTCTCCGGAGACAGCGGCAAACTGAGAGTCTTGGCCTCGACCGGACGTTGCGCTCATCGGCGCCGCCGCGCCCAAAGGTACAGGCTGAGGTATGGGAGGCATCATAGGCCAGCGAGTTCTGCCGGGCAAACACTCGGTGTCTACCAGACGCTAGCGCTTGGCGTAGCCGACGGTTGGGCGGCTCGACAGCGGCAGGCTAGGAGCTGCACCAGCTCGGAACCGTATGCCATGGTCGGACATGCTCGGCCCTGATCGAGGACCATAAGGTGTCGATCTGTCTGATCGTGCGTCGACGGAATCGGCGGCTGTCCTGCGGCGCTGGGCGTGCCGACACAACGCCCCGATCCGGCCGGCGACCGATTGCGCGTACGGTGTGCGCTCGGCGCGGTCGCAGCCATACGCTACGACGTGCGCGACCAGGAGTTGCCTCCCCCGTCCGACGACATCCATGCTGTCGCTCGGATTCGCACGTTCCCCGCGGGCGCCGCCATCCGAGCCACCGTCGGCGACCGAGCCGCAGCATAAGGAGTACCATGCCTCGCCATTTGCTTCCAGACCCGAGTCAGCTGACTATCTTAATTCCCGTGACTGCCCCTCCCGCCCCCCACCGCAAGCCGTCGCCCCGAGCCAAGGGGCTCATCAAGACGGAGCAGCCGCCGGCGGTCAGGGGACCGCGAACGGTCGGTATGCAGCATCGGGTAGCCGGGCTCTTCGCTGGCATCGGAGGGATCGAACTCGGCTTGGGCCGCCATGGGCACGTTTCCACGCTCCTCTGCGAGAAGGAGCCGACGGCACTGGCGGTCCTTCGGAGCCGATTCCCGGCCGTCGAGCTGAGTGACGACATCACGCGTCTCACCGCCCTGCCCGCCGACACCACCATGATCACCGCCGGGTTCCCCTGCCAGGATCTCTCGCAGGCGGGAAAGACGGCCGGGATCCACGGAAAGAATTCGGGCCTCGTGTCGAACGTGTTCCGGTTACTGGAGGCCCGACGCGACGAAGGCCGGCCGATCCCTTGGGTCCTGCTGGAGAATGTCAGCTTCATGCTCAGCTTGGCACGCGGCGCGGCGTTCCATCACGTGATCGAGCAAATCGAGGCGCTCGGCTACCGATGGGCCTATCGCGTCGTGGACTCGCGCGCATTCGGTCTGCCACAGCGCCGTGAGCGTGTGTATGTGCTCGCCTGCCTGCCCGACGCGGGCGATCCGCGCGAGGTCCTCTTCGCGGATGATGCGGGCGAACCTAGTGCACAACCCCATGTGGGCCGTGCCTGCGGGTTCTATTGGACGGAGGGCATTCGAGGACTGGGGTGGGCTGTCGACGCGATTCCAACGCTGAAGGGTGGTTCGACCATCGGCATCGCCTCCCCTCCGGCAATTTGGATCCCGGGCGCGGCGGTCGGCACCCGCATTGTGACCCCGGAGATCCGTGATGGCGAGCGCCTCCAAGGCTTTCCCGAAGACTGGACGGTCGCGGCGGGCGGCGCTCGTCCAGGTGCTCGATGGAAGCTGGTCGGCAATGCTGTCTCGGTCGACGCAGCAGCATGGCTTGGTGAGCGTCTCGTGACGCCGGGCATGTACGAAGGCGCGGAGGACGTCCCCATCGGTGTGAAGGCACGGTGGCCGCGAGCCGGTTGGGCGCTGGAGCCAGGCCATCGTTTCGCGGCGCGCGTGTCGTCGTGGCCCCGACAGTCTGCAGCGCTGGCGCTGGATGCGTTTCTGCGCCATCCGTCGAAGCCATTGTCACAGCGCGCGACGGCGGGCTTTCTGAGCCGCACCCGCGTGAGCACCCTGCGCTTCCCCGAGGGCTTCATCGGCGCCATCGAGGAGCATCTGGCCGCAGTTACCGAGGCGGTCGACGCGGCGTGACGGGGGCGGTGGGCATACCGATGGTGTCGACGGACACGGCCACATCGCGTCGGATGGCAGGGATACGGCAGCGTGACACGACACCGGAGTTGCAGGTGCGCGCTGCCCTTCGCTCGATGGGAACGCACTACCGCCTCAACAACCGCGATCTACCCGGCGCTCCGGATATCGCGAATCGCCGTCACCGCTGGGCCATTTTCGTGCACGGGTGCTTCTGGCATCGCCATGGTGGTTGCAAGAAGACGACTTCTCCCAAGCGAAACGCCGAATTTTGGGCGGCAAAGTTCGACGCCAACATCGCCCGCGATCAGCGTGCTGCGGACGCCCTGAAGGCGATGGGATTCACCGTGGCCGTCGTTTGGGAGTGTGAGGCAGCGCTGAATGTGGAGCGCCTCTCGCATCTCTTGCAATCCAGACTGCGCACGGACATCGCAGCCTGATTGCGAGGAGTCAGACCAGGCGAAGAGTCGCACGCACCTGCAGTGTCGTGACGTCGACTCTTTTGGTGGGACGGTAGTCAGTGCAGGCGGCCCGTAACCGACGGTGTCGTGCGCCGGCACCCGCGGAGACGGGTGACATCCTGATCAATGCCACCGCCACGGACAGCACCAGAACGCGCGAGCGCTCGCCGGTCCCTTACGTGGCGCGGAAGCTCTACTCCGGTACGAACAGGGCCCTGCCGCGCGCGACGCTGACTATGGCCGACGCCGCGCGCGAGAATCTCCGCACCTACTTCCTCTTCCTCTTGTCTGCAGCCTGCGTCAGCACTGACGCTGCGAGCGCCTTCGCCTCCTTCGGGGTCGGCGACTTGCCCTTCAGGACATTGGATGCCAACGAGGCGAGCTTTCTTGAGGACTTCTCATTCGTGGCCATCGCCGACCATCTCCTCTCTGCTCCCGCAGATATTCGTGCGGCGTTCACCGCAACCAGACGCCTACCAACCACGATCAGCCCCGGGGACATCCCGTGCTGGGTCCCACACTCCCTGTCAAACCTACAGAATCTTGAGACCGTTCCGGTGCAGCGCATCCGCTGTCGCGCTGCCGTACATGACGCGCACCGTCTCGGGGAGCTCATGAAGGGCGGTCGCAAGTTCGTCATCGGTGTAGTCTAATTCGTCTCGCATCGAACTTAAAACACGCGGTGCCAGGCTGACCGGCTCTAGCGGGCTGGGATGCGGCTCCCGCGTGCGCCAACCGAGGGCGTTGATCCGCTGAAACATCGATGTCTTCTGCCTTGGCGTGATCAACCCAAGTGCTGCCGCACGCATCACCAGAAATTGGACGGAGACGCCCCACTTTCTCTTGACATCGAGCAAGCGGAAAAGATCCGGCCGTGGCCCGATTGCACGCCGAGCCTCGACGGCGGGCATCAACCACTCGCTCGCGAACGTGTTCGCATCATCGTGGCTCTCGAGGTCCGGTCGCGAGTGCATGACCAGATGCCCGAGCTCATGTGCGAGAGTAAAGCGGCGACGATCTCCGGGTTGATCAGCCTTGACGAAAATGCACGCAGGCAGGCCTGGGGCACGGTAGACCGCCCCATCGAACTGCGCGACCGCGCTGGCGAGTTCCACCACGAACACCCCCGCCGCCTCAAGCCGCATGGTGACGTTCGGCACAGGCCCCGGGCGCAGGAGCCACGCCTCCCGCACGATAGCGGCCGCCTCCTCCGGTGCTGTGCCCTCCGACACCTCAGGCAGCGGCAGGGTGGGCTCAATATCGACGGATCGCTGCATCTCGCGCAGGTGCATGGCGTGCGTCTGCATCGTCGCGACGAGTTGCTGCAGGTCCGCCGCCTTTGCCTTCCGTTGAAGCCGATACATGACCGGCGCTGCCCAGAACTCTTCGGTTCGCGGGCGCTGAAAAAACGAGGGCTGAACGCGAAGCGCGTCCGCGAGCCTCTCCACTTGTTCCGGAGTGGGCACCAACACCGCGTTCTCGAATCGCGAAACCACGCCCTGCGGCACATCCACCAGGGCAGCCAATTCCGACTGCGTCAAATGCGCGCGGCTGCGTGCCAGCTGAAGCATCTGCGCGTTGAAATCCACAAAGGGGACCATCGTCATGACGTCGCGGCCGACCTGCGACTGCCCTTCCGACGGGCGGCGACCTCCGGTACCGGCTTCACGGTCGGGGTCAGGTCCATGAGCGGGATGGCCGTCGTCTCCTCAACGGTTCCGTCCAGGTTGATCTGCAACTGCGCCAGGATGCCGTCGCCGTCGCGCTCGATGAGATACACGCGAAGGATGCGCCGAGCGGTCGGGTCGAACTGGTACGCGAGCTCGAGGCACACGAGTTCCTCCTCGTCCAGGCCGGGAAGGACTTCCTGCGACCGGAAGGCGGCATCGTGCTGTGTTCTGGTGCTGCGTGAGGCCAGCCGGTCATCGACTGCTTTGCACCGGATGACGCAGAGCCCGGGAATCCTGACCCACTCCTTCCCGCCTGTCGGATACACGCTGCCATGGTCGAGGCGACGCTGGAGCGCGCGGCTCAGGTACGATGAGGCCACCGTCTTCTCGGCTGCCAGGTCCCGGTCCCCGGAGTCAGCGTCGATGAGCTCCTGCGCCTCCGCCACGGCAGCTCGAATCGCATCGATATGGCCCGCAAATGATGCCGGCCACGACCGTTCCAACTTCATTCCTGACAGCATCTTCAACGACCTCTATGGTTTGTGATGTGTAAAAAATATGCGGTTTTATCCGAGTGTCAAGCTCGCCCCGTCGGCCGCGCGGCGACCGCCACCTCCGCTTATGGGCTGGAGGGGGAGCACCGAACCTGTACGGCTCGTCATTGCGCGAAGCCTGAGCGCGTACCGGTATGACAGCGCCGGTTCTGGTGAGGCGGGTTGTACCGGTACGTCTCCGAACCGTACCGGTCTCTGTACCGGTACAGAGATGCAGCGCGAGAGTATCCGATCAACTGAATACTTATTGTCCAGCTCGCCTGAATGTTGGCCTGATTTCGTCGCCTCGCTCCGCGCCGGCGGCCGCCACTCTTCACGACCCGGCACAGGAGAAGGCCGCCAGCCACCCGACGCCGGTTCGCTGCGAGGACCGTTACGGCCGGCCCCCCACCCTTGACTCCTAGGCTCTCCGCACGAAGACCACATCCACCGGAGAGTCGCACGATGAGTCGTCTGCCCAATGTCCCGATCACGATCCTGCTCGCCACGGCACGCTGGCTCATGTGTGTCGACAAGCTGACCGTCAAGACCCTGCGCTTCGTGCACAAGCGCACGGCGACCGACCGCATCGCCGCCGTCTGCCGCCTCGTGAAGGCAGAGGCTCGGCAACGTACACGGGATGCCGTCGCACACGGCGTCATCGCTGAACGACTATCGCGGCCAGCGGCGCGCCGCACCGCCCGTCCGCGGCCCACTGCGGAGGCACCCGCGCAACGCGCTCGATCCCCGCGGCAAACAATGCGCGCTCATCAACCAGCGCCCGCACCGCGCAACGCCGGCGCTCCGCATCGTGCGATGCCGCCGCAGCATGGACCGCGCGACGCAGTTATCGCCGCGCTCAACGCCCAGGCGAGGCGCGCAGACGTCGACCGGCTGCAGCAGATCGCCACGGAGCAACGGCAGTTGCACGCCCGTCTCGACGGAGTGGAGCGCGTGATTGCAGCGCGTGCAGCCACGCCGCCCCCCGCGGCGGTGCCGCCCGCGCCGGCCGTGGCGCCGGATGGTGTGCTGACCGCACTGGTCCTCCGGTGGAGCGCGCGTATCCACGTCATCCTGCAGCGGCTCTGGCGCGCCCCCCCCTGACACAGAAGGTCGTGCGCCGAGAACGTCCGCAGCGGCGCGATACGCTCGGCGTGGCTCGCGGCCCTCGATAGAGGCGACGCATTGGCACTCGGCGACCCGCGCACCACGAGACCACTGACGACCGTTTAGGTCGCGGTGCTGGTGCGCCGTCAGCAGCCGGTCGGACCACTCGCATGAGGCGCGCGAGAGCTCGGATGGACGGCTCTGACGTATGCCGTGACAGTGAAGTCTTCTGACAGTTGGCCGTGAAGTCTTCTGACAATTCCACCTCAAAGTGTTCTGACGGCCTCGACCGCCGTTGCCATCCCATCGAACAACGACTGGGCAGCGTTCGGTCAGTTGGTCAGAATCTCAGTCGGCAAAACGACCGACGCTCTCTCGGCGTCCTAGACCCGCCGGGTGAGCCTCATGAGGTGCAGGGCGACCTCCCGCTTCTCGGGGGCCGACAAGGGTTCATCCGTGATGAGCGCGAGGAGAAGTTCGGCGAGGGTCGGCATGCACACATCATGGACACGACCGTCAGCGGCGCGTCACGCGTGTCCGGTTCGCGATAGCAAGCTTCACCAGATTCGCCCCTGTCTCGGACGAACCGCCCACACTGCTGGCCCGCGACGCTGCGCGTCCGTCGCGAGCTGCCACGCTTGGCTGTCAAACGCGACTCCTTTCTCCGAGGCGACCCGTAGGGCGTGGAGGTACTCTTCGACCACAACGTGATCCTTCGCCACCAGCGCACGCATGGCCGCCGTCATCGCAACCAGAAGGACTGCATTCTTTTCCTGCTCTGTCGTAATCTTTCCGACGACTAGTTCCTTGATGCGCGACCCAAACAGGAACCACATCGCGCCGGCCCAGGCGACAAATGGTGACTCAACGGCCAACAGCACCGATACGACAAGAGTCGTGGTAAGGAGCCGGCCGACAAGGCCCTGCGCGAAGCGGAGCCCCCAAAGCATTTTCGGACGGCGACCACGGCCAGACGCGGTGAAGGACCAACTGTCACCACTGCCGAATGCGCCGTCGAGAATACCCGACGGCTTCCGTAGCACGATCTCTTGAAACAACACGTGCTCTTTGAGCAGCAGGGCCGACGCCAGTGCCGCGGTCAATGGTCCGTAGCGGAACCATCGCATGCCGAGGTAGTCCGACACGAGATCAGGCAGTTCGCGCAGGCGCGCGTGCGCCGCATCATCGGCGGTAAGCCGAGACCGACTGCGCCTCGGAATATTCAAGCAGTACGCTATTTCTGCTTGCGAATTGGCGATGGGGTTTATACCGCGGGCGATGAGATCCGAATGGACCCCCTCTGCGATCAACACCGATTCGGCCGCAGGGCCGCTGCTCGTCCCACGCTGCCAGTTTTGCTCGGGGGCGCCGAGGCCACCTGCCCGTGACCGCATCAAAAACTCAATTGCGGCGGCAACGCGGTCACTGAGCAGGTCCCGGCTCCAACCGCTGGCGTGCGCAATCCTTCCCAGACGGATTACGATCTCACGAGCCGCACAGTGCACCTCACTATCGACCCAGTTCGCTGGCGCGAGGAGAGGCGGCAGCGAGTCCGCGTCTTGGTCCGCGAAAGCCAGCGCCAGTGCCTGCGTTGCCTCTCGAAAATGCTCGGCCACTTCCCCCGCTGATTCGTCCAGCATCAATGCAAAAGTGACCTGAACGGCGCCGTACCCGCCCTCCGCACTCGACGAAGTAATTTCCGCAACAACGCCACAGTTCGTTCGCGCCGCTCGTCGCAGTAGGGATGCGGCTCGTGATGTGTCACGCAGATAAACGGTTAACGAATGCGCCCCGCGCTCCATGCTGACGGTTGCCCGGCATGATGTATCGAATACGGCTTCGGAGTTCGAGTCCGTACCAGATCCCCGACGTGTGTCATCGACTTGCCATTGAATGTCCACGACCCACAAATCGGGACATTTAAGACCTGTGTAAACCGTACCGATCTCCCGAGTGCGACGCCCTTCCGAGAGCATCAGTACCCACCGACGATAATCCTCCGCAGTCATGGCATCCGCGGCCCATCGCAGCAGGCCCCGGCGCCGTGAAAAAATCTGACGCGGAACGACGATGAGCCTCGATGGAACGCTGCGCCCGTCGCGATCAGGGGCGGATCCCGGAGGCACGGCGTCAGTGCCGCCCGGCACCATCATCCGAGTTCGGCCACACGCTTCATGTACGCCGTCAGGAGCTCCTGATCGATGTCTCCCAAGGTGCTGGTCTGCACGACGGCGCCGGTGTCCGGGAACTCGAAACGGTACCGCGGCTCTTGGGACAGCTCCTGAAAATTGAACAGGCGACCGTTGCGATCCTGCTTATAGCACACGGTGAATCGCGTCTTGTAGTCCCGCGGATAGAGGTTCGTCAGCTTTTGGTAGAGCGCCTCGTCTCGGTCGATCAAGAACGGCAGACGGCGGATCACGTACTCGAACACCGCCCGCTCGGTCTCCGTGGTGATGATGCCATCGTCAAGGCGAACCGAGTCACCGGCCGACGGTATTGTCACGGCCGCTGTTGTGTCGTCCGCCACGGTCGTTACCGTGGAGACGCCCTCCGGCGCGACGCGGACCAGGTCCGCGCGCTCTGCAAAACCCACGCGCGCAAGGATTTTGCGGTCGAGGAACGCCTGCATGGCCTCGTGCACGACCGGCGCGTGCTCCTCAATCATGCGGCCAGTGCGCCGGCCGTCGATGCCCGCTGCCGCCATAAGTGTGCGCACCATGGCCTCGTCCGGTTGTGCGAACATTCGCTCGAGTACCGCAAGGTAGGACGCGACGTGCAGTTTGCGCCGCGCGTCCGCGCCAACGTTGCGAGGGTCGAAGACCTCACGCCGGAGTCGTTGCAGGGCGTCGAGCTGATGGTCCGCGAGCGCGCCGGTCGCCACCTCGCGAAGGTCGAGCGTCACGAACGGATCGTCGTCGAGCATGTTGTCGCGCACTGTGTCGCTGTACAGCTGCCAGATCACGCCGTCAGTCAGAATGCCCAGCTTGATGCTCGGCACCGCGTTGAAGTAGCCCTTTAACTCTCCCCGATGGCCTTCGTTCAGCGCGCCGACCTTCTTGCACTCGACGCCAATCGCAGGTTCCCCGCCCAAGCAGATCGCGTAGTCAACGCGATTCTTGAATTTGTCTGAGAACGATGCATGCGCCTCCGGAATGATCTCGTCCGGGTTGAGCGGGTCGTACCCGAGTAGGGAAAAGAACGGGAGGACCAGAAACTGGGATGTGGCGGCTTCGGAGGTGGCGCGGGGCGCCCGATCAACCACGACCTTCGCATGCTGCAGGAGGCGGGCCCTAAAGTCGTCGGTCGTCATGCGGGTCGTGGTGCTGGGGGATACGGCGAATTGTGGCACTACGCGACGGAATCTAGGCAACGCCCCTGACACTGCCACCGCCTCTCGTGACAATGCGGCTGCGGCGAACGGGCGGTGTGCCGCCAGTCAGCACGAGCGGTTCGAGATGGCGAACGCCAGACGTTCTCGATTGGCGAGCGCGCCGCGACACGCCCATGCGACGCCAACACGCGCGCTGGCACGCCACCCACTTACGCCTGGCCCGTCCCTCGCACCGCCGCCCGCGCCAGGATCTCCGGCACGGTTGGCCGGATCGCGCCGGTGGTGCGGGCGGCGATCTCGGCCGCGACGGCGATCCAAAAGACGCGTCCCGCCATGCGAGGGTGTCCCTCGGCCGCTTGAGGAGCAGCGCGGGCGTCGTACTCAGCAGGTGGGCGGCCAGATGCAGCATCGCCGTGGTCACGTGGACCCGCTCCCCCCGCTCCCATTCGGAGAGGGTCTGCTGGGAGACGCCGCTGCCCTCGACGAACGCGCCTTGCTGATCGCCGCCGTCGAGCCGGGCCTTCCGGATCCGGTAGGCGAAGAGTGCCCGGTCGCCTAAGGCCAAAGTCGCCTGCCAGTCGGCGGTCAGCATGCCCGGTGGTCGGGTGGGGATTGGCACGTACGCAGGGTGCACGGCGAAAGGCCGTACGCCAAAACTCCGTATGACCCGCATGGGATCGCCAGACTCTTGTGCCCGCACCAGCTTGCTTGATCTTCGGGGTTTCTTCGGGCATTCTACGCCGTACGGGGACAGTCCGTATGCGGCGATTGCGGCCTTTAGACGGTGTAGGCGCGGGCGCTCCGCTCCGCGCCCACCGGTCGCCTCGGTCACGCTGTCGCGGTCTGTGGTTCCGTCGGTCCACTGTTCGCCAGGTCGCACGTCATGGCCCATCTGCTCGACACACCACGCCGCCCTCGCTCGACGGAGTCCCGATCCGTTAAGGCCGAGAAGATCGCAACGACCGTCGCGCGGTATCAGCGCGCCGGTTTCGAGTACGCGCTGATCCGGATCATCCACGATCAGCCCGCGACGTTCAGCCTACGCGCCATCCAGCGTGTCCTGCGCGAGGCGGTCCGCGTCGGCACCTACACCCCGACGAACGGCAGTACGCTCGCCGTCCCGACGTCGCCGGCGCTCGCCGAAACGGATGACGTATCCGACCCGGCAGTGTTGGACAGGGTCACCCCGAGCCATATGTGGGTCGCGACCAAGCGGGCGATTCCTCCGACGACGCTGACGATGAATGGATTGTTGCACAAGCCACGCAGTGGTCGGCCGGCTGTCGTGTTGCCGTCCGCACTGCGCGATGTGCTGCTGCACCATCTCTTGAGCAACGGCGGCATCACCGACCGGATGCTCGTGCGCTACGTCCAGAACGCGGCAACCGAACGCGGGATACCACGTCCCAGCCGCTCGCGCATCCTGCGGGCGCTCGGTGAGATCCCCGCGCTGACGCGCGCGGCCGCACGCCACGGCAAGCGGGCCGCCGTGGCCGATGCCGCGACCAAGTCGGCGCTACCGGTCGAGCGCCCCTTCCAGATGTTCGTGTTCGACGAGGCCACGTTGCCCGTCTGGGTCCGGGTCTACGACCCCGACCTCCGCACCTACGTCGCGATCCGGCTGCCGATCTGTCTGGTGATCGACGTCGCGAGTCAGGTGATCATGGGGTACGCGATCACGAATCCCCGCGCACGCGGCGCCGAAATGCACATGGACGCGCTCGAGATGACGGCGGCCGTGCTCAGCGCAATCGTGCCCGCGCTCGCCCCGGACGAGTGCCGCCCATATGTCGGCTTCCTACCGGAACTGGTGGGTTGCGACAACATCGCGGCGCACAATCCGGTGATCGAGAAGTTGCGGGCGGTCGGTATTCCGGTCACCCAACACAAGGCCTACGCACCATTCTCGCACGGGCCGCGCGAAACGGTCGTCGGCATCATCAAGACGCTGTGTGAGCCACTCCTGGGATTCGATGGCCGGTGGGTCGTCGCCGAGTCCTTGGCACAGGATCCGACGGTCAAGCGCCGCCTGAACCGCCCCGGGTTTCGCGGAGGCTCCCAGCTTTGTGAGGGCGGGGACCATGAGATTAGGACAAGGGGCAGGGCTTGCCTCGCTTGTTTTCGTCACCCGGATGCGTCACCGCGGATCCGGAGGCGTGAGCATACTCAGATGCCGTAGCCCGACCACGACCTCCAGCGGCGAAACTCTTCTACTCGGGTCCACGGAGTGCGCAGCCCGAATGCGCCGGTCGGCCGAGGGGCGCCTGTCTAGGGCGTCGCGGCGGCCGGACCAAGTCCCCCTGCTGGCAGCCAGCTAGCGCCCTCTCGTACGCTCTCGCGTATGACAACCCTTCCTTCCCCGCCCTCCCTCTCCGTCGCCGCCGCGGCGCACCGGCCCTACCATCCCTGCGACGGCAAGCGTGCCGCCGCCATTCTTCACCTCAGCCTGCCGGCCTGGGACGCGCGGCGCGCACGATCAACGCTGTGGTTCGAGCTTGGCGGCGCCGAGACCCCTGTCGCGACGGGCACACGGCCCCGCGAGCGGGCTGCCGACGCGCTGCCGCTGATCGGCATCGCGCCGCCGTACCTCGGTGTCTGCTTGCCAGGATCGACATGGGTCTTTGACGAGCACGCCGTCACCGCCACGCGTGACGACCCGCTGCTTGCCGTGGCCCTCGCCGCCCAGCACGCGAGCGGCCTCCCCGACTACGTCCGGCAGATGCGGGCGCTATTGGAGGACGCACGATGAAGTGGGCCGATTCCGCGCAATTCACCAGCACCAACCCGCCCTCCAATGCTCAGGGCGGTCGCAGCAGCGGTTTCGTCCCTCCAATCCGGATGTGTGAGGTGTTGCAAGGCAACGCAAGGATTCACACGGTTTTAGTGCACATGCCGTGGTTGCCCTCCAATCTGCAGGAGAACACCGAGTGGCAGGGATTCTCCGGACGTATTGGAGGGAATGCTGCCTATCTCTCCGTGCGCAGCGCACGAGCCGCTGCGCACCGAGAGGCGCGGGTCAGGGAGATCGTGGCTGCCATTCACG
>Ga0163144_10005949_pt1 | contig 27028 bp, 23 predicted proteins | sample OliLak19BULKMAT1_FD_123175 | JGI IMG/M metagenome (GOLD analysis project Ga0163144, IMG submission 123175) | Freshwater microbial mat bacterial communities from Lake Vanda, McMurdo Dry Valleys, Antarctica - Oligotrophic Lake LV.19.BULKMAT1 | ecosystem: Environmental > Aquatic > Freshwater >...
GATGCTCCATAAAGGGCAACAAAATCCAATTTCTTATGGTTTATAGATAAGAAATAATCTGATTTGAAAAAAAGCATAAAAAAAAGCGGGTCAGTTGACCCGCTTAGCGAGGAGTTAGGCAACAGAAGCAAGGAGACAAATGTGTTCTATACGAAGGTTGTTCGTAATGGCTTATTTCGGAGCGAACCGAAAGTTTACCGCACATAAGACTATGTATTGCGAAATGCGTGCCAACTTTTAATGCTTGAGATCTTATTCATGTTACTAGTTTTTTAGGTGACATATCTAAGAATAATTCGTATGAAACAATCTCGATTACACTGAATTGTTTCCCAATGTTGTATCTAAGCCAGTAATAGTGCTACTTAAGGGCAATTATAATACGCCCCGATGCTGGAATTGGTAGACTGGCAGGTCTCAGAAGCCTGTGTCCGTAAGGATGTGGGAGTTCAAGTCTCCCTCGGGGCACCAATGTCTTAACTATGTCTAAGCCTCGAATTATTTATGTATGTGCTCTTTACTGTGAGGCAGCACCAATTATTGAAAAACTTCAATTAAAGAAACGAGCAGAACTGACCGCTTTTCAGGTATTTGAAGGTTCTGATGCTTTTTTAATTATAACTGGGATAGGCAAAGTTAATTCAGCAGCTGCAGTATCATACATCACAGGGGTTTTGGGAGCAGGGGATTACTATTTTAATATTGGAGTTTGTGGATCTATATCGAGTTATAAAATTTCAGAATTCGTTGTTCCACATAAAATTGTCGATCTCTCAGCAGGACGGTGTTTTTTTCCTGAGTTAAAGCTCAAAGGAGATTTGCAGGAAGGGGTTTTAGGAACATTTGATTTAGCCGTTTCAGATGAGATTCCAGGAATAGATTTTTATGATATGGAAGCCTCTGGTTTTTTTGAAGCTGCTTCTAAGTTTGCGGATACTTCCAGGGTTTATTCCTTAAAAGTCATTTCGGATACTCTGACAGAAAGAAAATTAAATAAAGAAATTATTTCTAAGTTAATTTTAGATAATCTCCCACACATATTCGGATTTATTGAAACACTTTTAGGTTTAGAAATAAAAAAAAGTAATAATTTTATAACTGAAGAAGAAGCCCTTCTGTCATTGATCGAGCAGAAATTTGAATTAACTGTTTCTCAGAAAATTATATTTAGAGATTCAGCTAAGGGTTTTAAGGTAAGGGGCGGGAAGATTCAAGGTTTAAAGAAGTTTTCTTTATTTACGCCAAGTAGTAAGTTAGAGCGGAATGAGCACTTCAATGCAATCAAAGAATTTCTTCTCACTATCTAAGTTTTCTCATATCTATGTTGAGAAAGCTGCCAAAGGACTAAGTTTTACAAATGAAATTTTAGAAAAATTGCCGAAAGCCAACATAATTGAGATTGATAGATATCAAGAAGTTTTTAATCGGACTCGTCAAAACTGGCGTGAAGCAAAGTCTTCTCAGAAACTTATTTTAGCAGTGAAGAAAGATGGCTTTCTTCATAAAGCCAGTGATGTGATCCAAAATAATGAAGTAGAAAGGTTCTTTTATACAACTCCAATTCTTAATTGCGTTTATGATTGCGATTATTGTTTTTTACAAGGAATGTTTACTTCACCTCATGCAGTAATCTTTATTAATCATGATGATTTTTTTAATGATACCGATAGGGAACTAGCGCTAGGTGAGCTATATCTTAGCCCATCATATGAGACTGATTTGTTATCTTTTGAATCTATTGTTCCTTGGAGTAGAAAATGGATTGAGTTTGCACAAACTCGGCCAAAATTAACAGTTGAGATTAGAACCAAGAGTGTTTCTTATCGGTCAATATCTGATCTTACAGTTTCACCAAATGTAATACTTTCATGGACTATTTCACCAAATGAAATTGCTCAGAAGTATGAAAAAGGAGTGCCATCATTAGATTCCAGGTTAGCCTCTGCAAAAATGGCAATTAAGGATGGCTGGAAGGTTCGCTTATGTTTTGATCCGATACTGGCAGTGAATGATTGGCAATCAATTTATTCTAATTTTCTTAATAAACTCTCATCTGAATTTCCAATTTCAAAGCTTTTTGATGTTTGGGTTGGAACTTTTAGAATGAGTTCCGAATTTCTAAAGAATATTAGAAATTCTCGAGATGACTCTGATATTCTTTTCTATCCATTTGAAAATAGTGAGGGAGTAGCTTCGTATTCAAAATCAATACGTCAGCAAGCTCTTACCTTAACTCATGATGTTTTTATTAAACATCTTCCAAAGGAGAAAATTGTAAATTGGGGGTGAAAGCTTTATTTCTTAGGCTCAAAATCGAGATCAATGCCGGGATTTTCTTCAACGCCAATCCTTCTTTTGTCGTATAGTTCAACCATTTGAATGCTTGAATGGCGTGAGAATTCCTGGACAAGTCTATGTGGAATGCCATCTGAAAGTAGTTTAGTAATAGCGGTGGCACGTGCTGAGTGCGGACTTACGGAATCACTACCTCCAGCGAGGGCATAATAACCTTTAAATAGTATATATATAGCCGGCGCAGAGATATGGTTTGCGGTAGCTTTTAAGCCTCCTCGACCAGTATAGCCAATAAAAATATAATCAGAGTCGCCAGCTCCGTCTTTTTTGCGTTGCGTTACTAGTTCAGTAATTGTTTGTGAAGCCCAAGCTGGCAAGGCTTGATCGTAATCTTTTTTACTTTTGGTAGCGCGTAATCTAATAAAGATTGTACCTTGAGCAGTTTTTTTTAAATCAGCAATTCGCAAATTAATAAGTTCGTTTCTACGAATACCGCCTCCAAATAGGATAGATAAAATTGCTTTATCTCTAAGTCCTTTAGGTGTTTTGACATCTGGAATTTCAATCATTTTCTTAACAAGAGAAAAGTCGATCATTTCAGTAGGTCGTTTTTGCCCAGATTTTGCGGAAGGAGTAGGGATTAGATCGGAATCAAAAGGGTTGAGTCCTTGGTATATTCCGGTCGAGATTAGCATTTTGTAGATACGTCTAATGGCGATTAATTTTTTAGCAATTGTGGCATTAGCCAGTGTACTTTGAGTTCCGTCACGAGTATTGGATTGTTTGTAGGTGGTTTGAATAAGTTCAATTGACTCAGGTATTTTTTGCTTGCGGGTAATTCTTGGAGTTTCTCCAGGTTTATTCTCAAGCCATTTACGATAAGTTGCTGCTTGTTTATCTGTTGCAGAGCAGATCTTTGTTGCAGCATCAGAACTTCCAACTTCAGTGCCTAAGAAAGCGCACCATTCTTTGATGATTCCAAAGTATGTACTGCGCGTATTGATTGCTTTGAATGATAGAAAGGCATTGATGCGAGCCCACAGATCTGAAGTCTGAGTATATTTATCATTGGACTGAGTGTTGATTGGTATTATCTCTAAAGACTCGCCTAGAGGTGATTTTGGACCTGGTTTTGGCATTTTAATACCTTACTTAGACAGAATCAGAATTCTCGATAAGTATTATAGGTCCAAAATTAAGACTCTGCCAGAGGTTATCTACTTAGAAACTTGGATAGCTGGAGTTTCTTCTTTGCCACTTTCTATGATCTGTTCAAGGTCCTTGCCGGCTAGGGAGTAAATTTCGGATTCAAAATAAAATCTCTTAAGAGATCCTAACAGTTTTTTGTCGCTGTCAGTTGATGTTTCATATAAAGAATTAATTTCATTTACAAGGGCATTAAAGGTTGGATGAAAAGATTTTTTTGGAAACGATTCGTTGAGTTTATCTTCATAGTCCTGACCACGATCGATTCTCATTTGGCCACCATATCTGTATAGAGCATAATCTTTGAGACGTTTAGCAAACACATCATCTTGTTTGCCATTTACCTCATAGTTTGTAAGTCTAAAACGACCCAAGATACGCTTTGCATCCGGAATTGTTAACTCAGTCTCCCCTGCATGCCAAATCAATTGATTTAAAGCCTTTATATTGGAAAAATCTACCCGATAGATGTGCTGCTCAATATCGCACTCAGTTTCTGTAAAGTAGTTACTAAGATCTACTTTGGAGAACTTTTCCAAAGCATTGTTAGCGACGGAATCCCAATGCTCATCGGATATTAAAATTCCATCGCTGAATAATGCACCCGAATCAATCTTGGCCATGCGCAGTGACTTTCGCTTCTTTTCGAATGCATCCAGATCGACCCAAAGTGAATATCTGTAGTTTGAATCAAGAAACATAAATGGAGATTTAGTGAAAATTTCTTGAATTGATAAGTCATACTGAGTATCCAATCTGTATATGATTTTACCTTTGTTTTTATGTGGAACTTTATGTATTTCGCCAGCTTGGTAAGGGTTGAAATCTACGACATTAATATTAAATTTTGACCGATAAGTTTTAGCAAGCTCGATGGTTAGCAAAACGTCATCTTTACTATTGTGTGACTGGGATCCTTCTAAGAGCCCAAGTGCTTTAGTTACTGATTCAAGCGAAAGAGAAATTTTTTCTTTACCGTTTTCTTTTTGGTTTTTTCTTTTCTTTTCAGATTTTATTCTTGGAAAATCTTTATTTGTAATTGAAAGATATTGAGTTAATAAAAAAAGGTCTGCTTCACGGACATTTTTTTGATAATATGGATTAAGGCCATTTCTGATAAATGAAGTTCTTAGAAAATTCTGATCGAATCCAAGGTTGTTAAAACCAATAATCGTAACCTGTTTAGATTGGCTTATTATGTCATTAATGAAAGCCCAAAGTTCATACAGCACCTCCCTCTCCCCAGATTTGGTATTTTTTTGATGTTCAATTACATCTGTTTTATTAGCCAAGATGGCTCCAGCTCTTGGTAGTTGCAATCGACCGATCTTTATTTCACGAGAAAAGTCATTAATAACATTAAAGTCAGAATCAGTTAATATATAACAAAGATTAATGATCTGACCGTATGGATCTTTATCGGTGGTTTCTAGATCATAGAAAAGACAGGATTTCTGTGGGATATTTTGCATGAGATCACTCTAGCATACTGATAGTTATGTGAATAACTTGTAAAAAACTCTGAAGGAAGGTTATTTTGAGACGTACTCATAAGCTTCCTTAATAAGCTTAGTTTGCTCAAAAATATGTCTTTTGTTTGATCCGGCAGCAGTACTTGCACCTTCAGGACGTCCAAAATATTTTAGAGTCATTCCAATTTCTTGCCTAAATTTTTGATCGATGTATCTCCAGGCCCCCATGTTTTCTGGCTCTTCTTGAACCCAAATAAACTTCTTAGCTTTTGGACTCTGTGCCAGAGCTTCCTTAATATGTTTAGCCGGAAAAGGATAAAGTTCTTCAATACGAATAGTTAGAATGTCCTCGTTTTTTGTTTCTAGGAGAATATTTCTCAAATCGTAAAAGACTTTACCAGAAGTAAAGATTATTGATTTTGCCTTTGCAGGCTCTGCTCCTTTGCCAATTAGAATTTCGAAGAAAACATTCTGAGTCAGATCTTTAATTTCACTTGCAGCAGCTGGGTTTCTTAAAAGACTTTTTGGAGTCATAATTACTAGCGGTCTTCTAAGTTTTGACAGTCCTTGTCTTCTTAATAGATGGAAATATTGTCCAGCATTTGTTGGCATGCATACTGACATGTTTCCCTCTGCGCAAAGTTGTAGAAATCTTTCGAGACGTGCACTTGAATGTTCAGGCCCCTGCCCTTCATAGCCATGAGGTAAAAGTAGGACTAAACTGCATAATTGCCCCCATTTTGCCTCTGAGGCAGCAAGGAATTGATCAATAATAATTTGCGCGCCATTTGCAAAATCACCAAATTGGGCTTCCCACATGGTCAATGTTTTTTCGGCAATACTTGAAAAACCAAACTCAAATCCCATTATGCCGTATTCAGAAAGAACACTATTGTACACTTCGAACTTGGCTTTATCGGAGAGTTCTTTAAGGGGATAGTAAAGCTCTCCAGTTTCATAGTGCCGTAGCCCTAAATGTCGCTGACTAAAAGTGCCTCTTATACAATCTTGTCCACTGAGTCGGACGTTAATACCGTCGAGTAATAGCGCACCAAAAGCCAGTGCTTCACCGAAAGCCCAATCTACCCCTTTGCCTTCATCTAATGTTTGTATCCGTGTTTCTAAAATTTTTACAAGTTTAGGGTGAGCCACAAATCCATTTGAGAAATTACGAAAACGATTGGCGATTTGTTTAAGTATCGGAAGTGGAGTCGTTGTGTTTGTAGCGGTGTTGTAAATCCTACCATGAAGTGAACAAGCTTCCGTAACCAGATTAGGTTTTCTTGTGTTAAAAGTAGAATCAAATGATTGAATATATTGATCACTCATTCCATCGATATTTTCTTTGTTTATTACGCCTTCAGATATGAGAGTCTTACTATATATTTCAGAAATTTTTTCCTTCTTTCTAATCTCGCTATACATTACTGGTTGCGTATAGCTAGGATCGTCGGCTTCGTTATGACCATATTTTCTATAACAATAAAGATCTACGACCGCATCTTTCTTAAATTTCTGTCTGTATTCAAGGGCTGTACGAATTGCCCAGCAGCAAATTTCAGGATCTTCTGAATTTACATGAAATATTGGTATTTGAATTGCTTTCATCATTTCACTTGAATATGGACAAGATCTGCTTTCTTCTGGATAGGTAGTAAATCCAATTTGATTATTTACGATTACGTGAACAGAGCCTCCAGTTTCGTAACCATTTACAAGAGAAAAGTTCATAGTCTCCATGACCACGCCCTGGCCAATTGCTGCTGCATCACCATGTATAATGAGAGGTAGTACGGAAAGTCGGTCTTCATTATAGATTCTATCTTGTTTAGCTCTACAGATGCCCTCAACAACTGGGTTTACAACTTCAAGATGAGAAGGATTGCAGGCTAATGTGAGCTTTAGGCTGTCACCGTTTTCAGTTGTATATATTGATTCATAACCCAAGTGATACTTAACATCTCCAGATCCTAGAGAGCTATAAATGCTTTGATCTTCGAACTCGGTCAAAATATCAAGAAGTGGTTTTTGTAGAACATTAACTAAAACATTTAGTCGTCCTCTATGAGCCATTCCAACAACGACTTCTTTAATTCCAGCACGTCCACTGTTTTCAATAAGATAGCGAAGCATTGGAACTAAAGTTTCACCACCTTCAAGTGAGAATCTTTTATGACCAATATATTTTTTATGAAGCTCATCTTCAAAATGTTCGGCAAAAAGCAGATGTTCAAGAGCTTTGATTTTCTGTTTTTGAGTAAGACAATAATTTTGATTATTTCTAAATTCAATATTTTCTTGAACCCAATTTCTTTCCTCAATATTGTGTATATGGGTAAACTCAACACCCAATGTGTTCGAATAAAGATCTTTTAAAGTTGTAGCAATGTCTCTTAGAGTCATTGAGTCTTTTCCCAGAAGCTTCGAGCAGAAAAAATCTTTTTGCATTTCAGAATCAGAAAAACCTAGAGATTCAATATTAAGATCCTCAGCTTCAGGTCTAGGAATTTTACAATTTGTAATAGGACTAAGATTAGAAATGAGATGTCCCCTGTCTCTGTATGCGGCGATTAGCTCAGTGACTTTAGCTTGATTTTGAAGTTGTTCAGGGGCAGTGACTAAGATTGGACTTGATATCGTCACAGAGGCAGAAGCGTGTCCATTGGAAGATTCTAATGAAGTACTCTTTTTTTGATTTGAATTGTCAATAAGTTGATCGAAAAACTTTGCCCATTTTTCCGATACTAAACTTCTGTCAGTTAAATAAGATTCATAAAGATCTTTTACAAAACCCGAGTTCTGTCCAAAATTTCCAAAAATCTCTTCAAGTTGATGAGTCATAATATGTTGCAAACCTATAATAATCTTCGAATTATCCTGACCTCGTAATGTAACGACACAAGCAAAGTGTATCTAAAGCAGGGCTAATCAGCAATGCTTGGGTGTATATAATTACTGAATAATCGAGGGGTTAGCAAGATAGCGATCGTGTCAAATTATTAGATAATTATTATCTAATTCAACTCAATGAATTAGGCAGTTACTTCAATCCAATTATTTTGAACGTACCAAGAAGCAAGGTATTCAACTTCTTCTTCAAAGGTTCTGCTCGGTTTAAAATCCAATATAAGATTAGATTTTCTTACGTCAAAAATTCTATTCTTAGTATAAAAATCAACCCTTCTTCTATGAAGAGGTGGTTCCATGCCCAAGGGGAGACAAATAAGTTCACAAATGGCACCAGCTATCCAAATCGGAAGTACTGGCACTTTTAGAAATGGTGGTTTTTTCCCAAAGAATTTGCAGATTCTTTCATAGACATAGCTCATAGTAACTGGGCGATCGCCTGCAATGATAAAAGTATTACCCATGGCTTCATTTTTTTCCCCTACTAAACGAAAGGCTCTTACTAGATCGTCGATCATAATCCAGTGAGTCCATGTTTTGCCATTTCCAATAATTGGCAGAATCCCTAGACCAATTCCTTTAAATAGTTTGAATATTCTTTTGTCGCCTGGTCCCCAGATCATCGCTGGTCGTACTATGGCAGCTTTTATTTTGCCCCTTTCAATAGCTTTGTTTATAAGATCCTCTGCTTGGCATTTGCTTATTTGATATACATCTCTTGGTGCAAAAGCAGTTTCTTCGTTTGCAGGGGGATTCTTAACATGTCCATGAACTCCTGTCGTACTACAATGAATAACCTTTTCAATACCGAGCTCTTCTGCAATTTCAATTATATTTTGAGTGCCTTTAGTGTTGACATCGAAGTAGTAAGAATCGGGATGTTTTGCTTCTCTAAAAACTGCAGCAATATGATAGATTGTATCGATGCCTTGGGCGGCCTTTCGAATTGATTCTTTATCAGTAACATCACCTTTGTGAAGATCGATTTTTATACCATTGAGAGATGATAAATTACTAGTAGCTCTATGAAGTGCCCTTACATTATATCCATGAGAATATAGTTCAGCACAAAGATTTGATCCTACAAAGCCAGAAGCTCCGGTTACAAGAACATTTTTCATATGCCAATAAGGTATGTTAAGCGTGAAAATCAATCAAGCTACCGCTAAAAGCGTAGCTTTTGATATTGATTGAAGATTTTCGATTTGTGCTAATGCGTCACTTGATGTTCTTGAGCTAAGCAGAAAATTCTTTAAATTATTTGCTATTTTTTCAGCATCTCCAACATCAAATGCTTTTTGCGAAATCTCCAGAAAAGAGGTTCCTACAGCTCTTACAATTTCTAAATTTGAACGAACATTTTCAAGGCCATCTCTGACAGCTGATAGATTGTTGCTAATTTGATTTTTAATTGCTTTGAGATCTTCTTTTACTTTAAACGCATTTGATCTTCTTTTTAAAGAGTAATCAAAAACTTTTTGGACTGTATCTGGTGGAGTGATTACATCAGTAACATTTTGAGTATTTGTTTTAAATTCATAAACTTGATTGAGAGAATTTTGCTCAGTCAGTATTCCTGATACAACAACTTTTGCATTTCCATATTGATCGTTACTAACGCTAAGTTTCGAATAGCTATTTAAAGTGGATCCATCAAAAACTAAAGAAGAGCTTACTGCTGCTCCATCAGTAATGTCAGCTAATCGAATATCTTTTGTGTCAGTTGTAGAATAAACTAAATGACCATATTCACTGGCAGAGAATTGTGAAGAGGTTGCTCCACCTGTGAAAACTTGCTCTGCCAGTCCACCGTGTTTTTGTCTAAAAACGATATTTGTTACAGGAGCAACGGTGACAACTGAATTTGATATTGTAAATCCCAATTGAGAACGTCGGGTATTAATATTTGCACGATCTTCTGAATCACTAATTAAATCATAAATAACATAGCCTCGAAGCTGTTGATTGTCAGAAGTGAATCTTCCAGTTCCATCATATGCAGCCGTAGAACCATCTTCACTAATTCTTACTGCATTTGAAATATTTCCTCCCGCAATTAAACTACTGATCTGTGTTAGGGTGCCACCAGTTGAGAATCCAAGATCAGCTGGATCGTTATGAATTCTGAAAACTTCATCAGATGCATCACTGTTAATGCCGGTTAAATCTCCGTTACTCACAAAGACTACTTCGGATCCATCACTTGAAATGTCTCCAGATTCAATATTAACTGACGAGGTGAACTCAGTATATTGATGAATGACACTTCCATTATTATTAACCAGAAATAACTGATTTACACCAGCAGCGTTTGTGCCTAGAAAATCTTGGTTTGATTTTATTAATGAATATCCCGTAGTTTCACTAGTGGAAAGCAATGTTACATCTGAATTTACGGAAACGATACTTTGGCTATCTCCCAGGGTACTTACAATAACAGCATTATCGTTGCCAGCATTTTGATTTGTTGGATCTTGGTCGTCGATAAAGACTGTATTTACACTGCTAGTAAAAACTGCCGTAGGTGAAGTACCCGCAGTATTATTAGAAATCATTGTGCGGGTATAATTTTCTACAGGTGTAGGTGGTTGAACTGCATTAGGGATGGGGGGAGTTTTCCCTTTGATTTGTTGACTTGCAAGCGTATCTTCCTCAGTTGGAATTATAAATTCCTTAAAAATTTTTGCTAAGGAAGCAGATTGTTCAGTCGTTAGGCCTGCAAGTTCAAAAACAGCCGAGATGCCTTCGGTACTTAGAAGATCCGTACCGTCTATATTTGCATCTTCTACAAGTTTATTAAATTCAGTTCCCAGTTTTTTAAATTCTCGATCAAGTTGAGCTCTCTTTGAGTCTGAAGTATCGTGTTTTGTAGATTTATCTGCGAGCACTAGAGCTTTATCGATAATTTCTTCTAATTTAAGCAAGGTGTTTTCTGAAACATGTAAATATCCACCGACCGAGTTAATGCGATCAAGTGCCTCAGCAAAAGTATTGGCAGTGGATCTTAGTCTATTCGCACTATCAGAACTTTGTGACTTATTGGTGCCAGCTTTAAAAACACTTGCTCGTGAAGATGAGTTTGTTTGAATCCCAGTCAGAGAGGTAATGAAATTGCCATTTATACTACTAATGCTCAACCAGCATCCTTACTGCTAATGCCTAATTTAATAGATGGCAGACTCCATCTTATGTATTATAAATCGTTAAACTATGTGAAAAATTTATAAATTGTGGCTTAAATCAATTGATTTTTTTATAATGACGTTAAATTGATAAGCAAATTAGCCTAATGATAATTAGTAGACACGAATTTACCCTAATAATCCTTCTTATCTTGCTGCCAAATGTTTCAATCATGGCACAAGAAGAGCTAGCACCTTGGGAGACTGTTGTGGTTGTTCCGAAATCTCAAAAAACACCTACTCGTTCAAAAGATGTCAAAGTTGAGTATTCGAAAATAGAAAAAGTAACAGTTTATATCAAATCTTTTTGTAGTGATTGCAATAAAGTTACTGATTTTCTCAAAGATCGCGGTGTGAAATTTGAGAAACAATATGGTTTGTTAACACTTTCTGGAGTTCCTGGGATAGTTTTAAGTAGAGAAAAACCTCCTATAACTATAATTGAATATACAGATGGTACAAAAAGAAAGCTTGTTGGATTTGATGCCGCAGTTTTAAATACCTTCTTTACAGGTGCTAGCGGCGATGCATCCTTTCCAAAAGATGACTTCTCTATTTCTGATTTTGATCTAAGAGGAACAAAAGAGAATAAACCTCAAGATTCGTTCGATCTACGATAGGTTATTTTAGATTTTTACAATCCATTCTTTAAGAGATTTCATTCCCTGAATTCCAATTTTATGACTAACGTTGTCTGTAACGTATGTAACATTGTAGCCATTTTGTTCAAGATAAAGTTTTCCATCTGTTGATTTAGTCAAAGGTACAACCTCATCATTCAAACCATGAGCCATGAAAATTTGTGGTTTGTGTAATGTATTTATGACGGAGTCCATCTTAATTACAAAACCTGCAAGTATTGCAATTCCAGAGAATGATGCAGGATTAGATTGAGATAACATAGATAACAGGGCTCCTCCTTGAGAGAATCCTAAAGCAATTATTAATCTTGGTTCAAGCATGTAAAAATCAACAGAACTAATGATAAAATTCATAAGTAATTCTTGAGCATTGATCGCCTGATGTTTTGAATAGCCTTCTGTTACCGGCCACCAACTATGTCCTCCGATTGGATCAGAAATTGGTGCTTGGGGAGCAATTATTGAGAATTCTTCAGGTATACATCTTCTAAAAGTCCACATAACATCACAGTTCCCTGCTCGACCATGAACAAGAAAAACTAGCGGTGCAGATTTATTTTTAGAAAATTGGTATTTATGGAGTAGTCCTAACTTGGATGCAGCTTCCGATTCTGAAGTTAATATCATTTAGAAATACTAGTTTAACGAATCAAATTCAGAAATACTGACTTTTGATATTTCGGATTTGATATCTCTCGAAAGTAAGCCTATTGATTCTAATACAGAATTTGAATCAACTCCTAGGTAGTTACATATTGAGAGAAAGGAGAAAGGATATGTCTCGTCCAAATTTTGAAAGTATTCAAAGGCAAGTTTTTGAACTTTTCCTTTTTTGCGAATATCATGCATCGCAGTAATTAGCATGGCCCGTAATAGATTTCTCTCGGGGTTTGCTGCATCCCAAGGGATCATATCCTCAAAAGCTGTGAAAATTGCAACATGTCTATCACTACGAGCCATAAAACCCTAGAAAATTCCTAAGTTGAATCAATAACCTATCTTTTATCTATCGTCCTAAAGGAGCAGTTCCTTAACGAGTGCGCTTTAACTTCTTATAAGTAAGATGCAAGTTCATGTTAGAGAGTACTGGTAATAAATTTGTTTTTTTTTGTAAATTTTTGGAACTTATTTAGACACAAGACAGAAGGATCGAGAATCTTAGTGTGCCGTTTCAGAAGAATCTGGTGGTTTGATTTGCGAAAAATCCTTACTATCTTTTGCTTCAATTTCAATATCAGTTAAATTAGTTGGTTTAATTCCATCGATAAGATTTCTACAAATTTGTGCTAATTCTTGAAGTGGTACTGGTTTTACTAAACATCTATCAATTCCATCTTTTAGATATTTTTTAATGTCACTCACAAATGCTCGACTTGTTAGTAAAACTACTGGCATGCTTGAAGAGACAGAATTCTTCCTTATAAAATCAACGACATTCTCTTTTGGATCGTCAGTGATGTTATTATCAATTACAACAATCGAAACTTTTTTCTCTGAAAGTACTGTTTGAGCATCCATTTTTGTTGATACTCCAGCGACATTAAAACCTAACTTATAGAGATATTTACTTAACATATCTCTTTCACCCGGATCCTTCTCAAGTAATAGGATTAAATCCCCTTTACCCTCTATTTGAATTTTTTCTTCTTTAGTTTCTTCGATGATCTTTGTAACTTCAATTGCAGGAAAATCTAACCAAAACTGACTGCCTTTACCAGGAATAGAACTAAAATCGATTTTTCCTGAATTCACTTCAGCTAATCTTTTGGTAAGTGGCATACCTAGGCCTGTTCCCACCTGTGTCATTGAGTAGCTATTTTCGATTCTTTCAAAAGGAGCAAATACTTTTGATCTATCCTCTTCTGCAATTCCAATTCCACTGTCTTTGACATTAATTTTGACTCTGTTTCCGGGAGTTCTTTCTGCCCAAACATCAATAACTCCCCCTTCTGGAGTATATTTAACAGCATTAGTTAAAAGATTGATTAACATCTGTCTTAGATGTCGCTTGTCACACATTAAAGCAAGTGCTTCTTCTGATTTTATATAGTTAAGTTTATGTCCTTTTTCAATCGCCTGGCTTCTAATTATTGTAGAAATATCCTTCAAGATTGTGTCTAAAACAATTTCGATTTTCTTTGGGTACAGTTTGCCAGATTCTACTTTTGAATAGTCGAGAACATCATTAATTAACTCCAAAAGATGTTTGCCATTGGATTGAATCATACCAAGAGTTCTAGTTTGCTCTTCACTTACAGAACCACAAATCCCTTCTAAAATTAGTTCAACAGCATTTAGCATTATTCCTAGTGGCCCTCTAATTTCATGGCTAAGATTCGCTAAGAATCCTGTGCGAGCTTTGGTAGACTCATCTGAGGACTGATTCATTTTTAAAAGTTGCTTACTGTATTCTGCATTAACTAATGCCAAACCGGCTTGTAATGCTAAAAGATTTGCAATTTCTCGATCTGCACTAGATGGAATAGTCCCTTTTTTAAGTGCGATTCTTAATGTTCCAAGCATAGTTCCAGCAAAAATAACTGGTTGAACAATTATATCTGGTGCCGAATCAGGCTCTTCGCTTGTTCTCATTTCTGAAAGTACAGCTTGAGAGCTATTTCTAAATGGTCGACCAAGCAAGAATGCTGAGTGGTAAAGTCCGCTATTCTCGTCAAATAATGCCAATTCAGCAGAGGAGGCATTTAAAAGTTCGTAGGAACGAGAAACAATTTTCTCAAGCGCAGAAGTAAGTTCTTCTGGATTAGATACTTTTTGTTGGATTAGATTAATAGAGAGAGATTCATTTTTTCTGCGAATTTCTGAGAGTACTTCTTTTAAAAGTTGATCGAATGGTTTAAATGTTGGATCAACTCCCAGGGATCTAGCTCTTTTTGCTAGTCCATCCCGTGCATAAATTTTTGAGACAAGAAGTAAAAATACAAATGCCCAAGCTAAAAGATTTCCAGCTGACAATAATTGTGGAGTAAGCCAAGAAGAATTATCTGAGCTAATTGATAGCAACAAAAGCGGACCAACTCCAACTGCAATAATAAGTGCAGTTAGAAGTCCATATATAGACTTACCGAATCTCATACAAAATTTAGGTATGCAGTCCTCTCTCCTCTGAGCGGAATACACATAAAAGTATTCTTTAGTTACTTCGGCACGTTAGAATAAAAATATGAGTCAAATTCGAGGCTTTGTATGTAAATAAAGATAATATGTTTCAGTACCTTAGGCTATTCCCACTCAATAGTGGCAGGAGGTTTGCTTGAAATATCAAAGGCAACTCTATTTACCCCCCTAACTTCATTTATAATTCTAGCACTGGCTTTTCGTAGTAATGCTTCAGGTAAATAGCTCCAATTAGCTGTCATCCCATCTTCAGAAGTTACAGCTCTAAGTGCGATTACTTCTTCGTAAGTTCTGCCATCTCCCATAACGCCAACACTCTTGATTGGAAGAAGGACTGCAAATGCTTGCCAAAGATCTAGGTAAATGCCAGCAGCTCGTATTTCATCAATAAATATTTGATCTGCTTCACGTAGGATTTCTAGACGTTCATCAGTAATTTCACCGAGAATTCTTACCGCTAGACCAGGTCCAGGAAATGGATGTCGAGTTATGATATCTTCTGCTATCGATAACTCACGACCGATAGCTCTGACTTCATCTTTAAAAAGTTCTCTAAATGGTTCAATTAATTTCAGATTCATTTTTTCAGGCAGGCCACCAACATTGTGATGAGTTTTAATAGTTGAAGATGGTCCGCCAATCGAAACACTTTCTATAACATCAGGATACAAAGTTCCCTGAACAAGATGAGAAACATTCTTTATTTTCTTTGCCTCCACATCGAAAACTTCAATAAACACACGACCAATAATTTTGCGTTTCTGCTCCGGATCCGTAACCCCAGCTAATTCTTTTAGAAACTTACTTGAAGCATCAACTAATGTAAGGTTCAATCCTAGACCGCCTTTTACGCTTCCAAGCCTCTCCATTATCTGTTTAGCTTCGTTCTTACGCATCAATCCATTGTCCACTAAAACACAATGAAGACGAGTACCAATTGCTTTGTTAACTAAAACTGCAGCCACAGTAGAATCAACACCGCCACTTAAGCCACAGATCACATTAGAAGAAGGTGCGAGTTCAGAAATTCGAAAAATTTCTTTTTCAATAAAATTTCCAGAATTCCAATTGCCTTTACAGCCAGAAATTTTAAAAACAAAATTTCTAATGATATCTCGACCTCTTACTGTATGAACAACTTCAGGATGAAATTGAATGCCATAAATTTTCTTAGATACATTTGCAAAAGCACATATTGGCGCGCCAGGACTGGAGGCAAGCCCCTCAAAGCCATTAGGCATTTTTACAACATGATCACCATGACTCATCCAAACAAGGCTTTTTTCTCTTTTTTGAAAGTTCTCAAAAATTCCAATATTATTATCAATAATAATTTCAGCAGGTCCAAATTCGCGACTCTCTCCACTCTCAACATTACCTCCCAGAACATGAGCAGCTAATTGCATGCCATAACAAATGCCAAGTATGGGAATTCCTAATTCGAAGAGCCGTTTTTCAACTAACGGAGCATCCTTAGCGGAAACATATGAAGGTCCACCTGAAAGAATAATGGCAGAAGGTCGTATCTTCTCTATCTCTGATATAGAAGTGTTAAAAGGCCTTATCTCACTAAAGACACCACACTCTCTAATCCTTCTTGCGATTAATTGTGTGTATTGAGCACCAAAATCTAGAACTAATACTGACTCTTGCATGGGTAGGAATAGTGTTAATAAATTGGCTGAATAATACCGATTGTTTAGTTGTTTGTACAATATCGAGAAGACTATTTGTATTTGGGCGCATTATTTCATGAAAATCTGTTTAAATAAAAGCTGGCTCATTTTTTGTATAGCAATGTGCTTGTCACTAAGACCAAATGTTTGCTTATCAGAAAATAAATCATTTTTGGGGTTCTTTAAAACGGGACAAAACGTTTATCAGTCATTGATAGCTCAAATAGTCATAGCAAATAGTGGTGTCTTTATCACTGCACAGAAAACTGCTGAGGGCATTCCACCGATGGCTTATGATCCAAGAAATCTAGATTTAAAAAACACCTATAGTATTTTCATAGGTTTTAAAAATGGAAGATATTCAGATATTACCAGCTCCTCGGGGAAAAAATGGAATTTGAGAGGAGGTTTTTCGTTGCAATTTGAAGAATTAGGAATATCTATTTTTATTGACTCTGCACGTGAATTTTTGGGAGTAATTAAGACACAAAGTGACAAAAAACAAAGAACACTGTTTGCCATAGTTGGTAATAAAGCAATTGGGACTATTTCTGATTCAAGTATTGTATCGCTTCTAATACAGGAGGAAATTATGAAACCGTTTGGCATTGCCATCCTCAAACTCTCTGGTGAGATTAGGGTAAACGGAAAACCGGTCTCGATGAATGACTCACTCGGTTTAAGACTTGAGTCTCAAGTAAATCCATGTAGAAATGGGAATTATAAATTTATTTCAGAGATTGATTTTCAAAATATCAAAAGCAGCTCTGATAAAGAGAATGCCAAGGCTACCTTATCAAAGGCACTAGATAAGAATACTAACCCAATAAAATCAATCATAACAGTCAAAGAAGACGGTAAGGAAATTATTGGATTTAATCCAAATACTTATTCGATTGTAAGGGTTGATTTAAAAGGTTCCATTTGTATGTTTTCTATAGAACCACTTGGTCGTTAAACTAAGACCATCCTTAAAAGGCACTGCAACCTTAAAATCAAGATCCTTAACTATCTTTTCGATTGAGGCTTGAGAATGTTTTACATCCCCTTCTCTTGCTTCACCTAAAATAGGAGTAGATTGCTCTAAAGAAATTTTCAATCCTTCAGATTTTAATAATTCAATGATTAAATTATGTAGTGTCAGTAAACTAGTAGTATTACCCTCTCCAACATTGAAGGTGGAATGTGATTCGACTTTATTTAGGGCAGCCAAAATATTTGCTACAACAACATTTGCTACAAAGCAGAAATCTCGACTTGTTGTCCCGTCACCATGAATTAAGCAAGGGTTGCCGGAAATTACTTGATTGATCCATTTGGGAATAACGGCAGCATAAGCACCTTCTGGATTTTGTCTTGGTCCAAATACGTTAAAATATCTGAGCCCAATAGAATTGATACCGTATTGATTAGACCATAGATTTGCATATTGTTCGTTCAGTTGTTTCGATAAAGCGTATGGACTCAAAGGATTTCCAATTTTATTTTCTATTTTTGGAAGTTCTGTATTATCCCCGTATACAGAGCTTGAAGATGCATAGACTAATTTTTTAACACTTGAATCCCTTAGGATCTCTAGAATATTTAGAAAACCGGTTACGTTATTGTCATGAAAAAGACTTGGCTCCTTCATTGAGCGGGGCACAGAGCCCAGGGCAGCTTGGTGTAAACAATATTCAATTCCAGAGAAACAACTTCTAAGAGAATCTTTATTTCGAATATCAGCTTCATAAAAAGTAAAGTTCTTCCAATCTAATTCAGAAAGACTACTTTTAATTTCTTTGAGATTCTCCTTTGAACCAGAAGAAAAATTATCTATACCAACAACAGATTGTCCCGAGCTAAGTAAAGCTTCAACTAAGTGCGATCCTATAAAACCACTGGCACCAGTTACTAACCATTTTAAAGATTTGCCGTTAAAAATAGGATCAAGGATTGCTTTATAGAATGAAGAGCTCAATCTAAAGACTCCAATAATTTAGGTTTTTTGGAATAGATTGAGGATCTAAGGCAGATTTAACATCTATCAAAACTCCTTGTGTTTTTAGCATTCCTGTAATTTTTTCCAAAGACCATTCTTTATAATAATCATGAGATACAGCTAATATTAAAATATCTAGATCTTCAAAATCTGAAATATCAGATATGTGCATTCCATACTCTTCAACGGCCTCATCCTCAATTGCGAGTGGATCATGAACAAATGTTTTAACACCAAATTCTGCAAGTTCTCGTATAATATCTGGAACACGACTGTTTCGAACATCAGAAACATTTTCTTTGAATGTTAATCCTAGAATTCCGGCCTTCATTCCTTGGCCTACATAACCTGAATTTACTCGCATTTTTATAGCTTTTCTAGCAATAAATTTACCCATACCGTCGTTGATTTTTCTACCAGCCAGAATAACCTGAGGACTGTATCCAAGTTGCTCTGCTTTGGTTGTCAAATAATATGGATCTACTCCGATACAATGACCGCCAACAAGACCAGGTGTAAATTTTAAAAAATTCCATTTTGTTGATGCTGCAGCTAAAACATCCATAGTTGAGATGTTCATCTTTTCAAAGATGATAGAAAGTTCATTCATTAGAGCAATATTTAGATCCCGTTGAGTATTCTCTATAACTTTTGCAGCCTCAGCAACTTTTATACTGCTGGCCTTGAAGACTCCAGCATTGGTAATTTTTGAATAAACTTCAGATACTAATTCTAATGTTTCGAGATCCTGACCCGATACTACCTTTACAATTTTATCTATTGCATGTTCTTTATCACCTGGATTTATTCTTTCGGGTGAATATCCCAGCTTGAAATCTGTTCCTGAATTTAATCCTGAAATACGTTCAATCGTTGGCCCACAGATCTCTTCGGTAACACCAGGATATACAGTTGATTCATAAACAATCGTGGAACCTTTTGATATAATTTTTGCAACAAGTTCACTTGCTGAAATCAAGGGCGATAAGTCAGGTCGACGATCGATATCGACGGGAGTTGGTACGCAGATAACAATAAAATTACATCCTTTAAGATCCAGGTAATCAGAGGAGATTCTCAAAGAAGTTTTAGTTAAAATCTCTTTTGGGATTTCGTTTGTACGGTCAAGTCCTGCTTTAAGAGATAAGATTTTATCTTCGTTTTTGTCATATCCGATAGTTCCAGGAAATTCTTTTGCGAAGGCAAGAGCTACTGGTAGGCCAACATATCCAAGTCCAATAACACCAATTTTTATATTATCTCTCATTTGATGTGAAAACAGTAAAAAAATAGTTATACGGTAATCTATAGATAAATGAAAGTAATAGATATGATAAATCTAAAGCTATTATATCATAATAACAGAACTAATAAGTATTCGTAATTTGATTTTGTCAAAAAAGCTTAGATTGCTTCACTAAGAGAATTAACGATTTTACCGATACCACTTCAATAGGTAGCATCGTCATGGGAGTAGGGTTTTATAAATTATATTATTGGCTGATGAAAGCTGGAGCACATATAGTGGATGCTCTTATGTTATTAATGAGTTTTAAAATTGTTCTGAATGTTCAGATTCCTTATCTAGATGGTTGTCTTTGTAAAATAATTTCTTGTGTTGAAACAATTTCATCATATGCAAGTTGGCTTATATCATGTGTTTAGGAGGACTCAAGTTATCTAGGTTCTTTTTCGTCTACAATTTCATGACCTAAGATTTCTTCCAGGAGATCTTCCAGTGTAACTATTCCGGCTAATCCACCATGCTCATCAACTAAAGCGCAGATATGTTCTTTATTCTCGAACATTTGTCTAAGAATTTTATCAACTGTTGTTAGTTCAGGTAATACCTTGATAGGTCTGCTTAAAGATTTAAGAGTTGTTTTTGTTTCTCCGCTAAGGAGAACTTTTATTATATCCCTATGAATTACATATCCAGTTAAATGATCTGGATCTTTAATTGAGTAAATTGGGACCCGACTAAATTTCCATTTAAATATTTGTTCTCTAATTTCAAGTACAGTTGAGTTTTCAGGTAGCATAAAGACCGAAACTCTCGGTGTAAGAACATCTCTAACTAATTTGTTGTCAAGAGCCATGACATTTGAAATCACGCCACCTTCAAACCTATCGAGAGTCCCCTCCTCTGTTCCTAATTGGGCCATTGAAATAAGTTCTTCTTGAGAGATTGTAGGAACTGGATTTTTAGAGCTTAAACGAACTGTTAATGATTGACCCAGGGTTGCTAGTGGTCCAAAGAGCCATACCAAAAAAGTCCAGATTGGTGCTATAGCTAGCGCTATACTTTTTGAATGAGCAACACCGAGAGTTTTAGGAAGTATCTCACCAAACAATAAGACAGAAATTGTGAAAAAAACCGAAAATATGATTACTCCTTTTTCCCCCCATATTACACCTGCCTGAGCTCCTGCAATTGCTGCACCAGCAGTATTGGCCAAAGTATTAAGAATTAGCATTGCTGTGATGAGTTTTCCAACATCTTTTTTTAGAATTTCGAGTTTTTTTGCTGCAGGAATTCCTTTTTGAGCTAAGTGTTTTACCACAGGCAATGGAATAGCGTATAGAGCAGCTTCTGAAAGTGAACAGAAAAATGATATTACTATTGAAAAAAAACTGACAGCAATAAGTTCAGTCGGCATTAACCCTCTTGATATTAATAAGAGACACTTTTATTCTCATATTGTTTTTCTAGTAAGGGTATAGCACCTAAGTGATCAAATATAAAAATTTTTCAACATATTTAAGTGCTATATCGTAGAGCGATGCAATGCAAGTCAATAAATAGTACTTAATATTTAAGAAACCACTCAGGCTTAAGGTCTTACAAGAAAAGAGTTATTGTCATAGTTAGAATTTTAATGCTCTATTTAATTGATTAACCACTATAGTAGATAGGAAATATGTGACTGCAAAAGGTTTCCCAAATAATACCACCATAGCAAATATTGCTGGTATTCCAGTTCGTATTCATTGGACCTTTTTAGTGTTCCTACTTTGGGTTGGCTTCGGCGATGCTGGGGGCTTAAAAAATGGGTTATTGGAAGTCTTTTTTGTTATCTCAATTTTTATCTGTGTTGTACTTCATGAGTTCGGCCATGCTCTGACAGCTAAGTTTTTTGGAATTAGAACTAGAGATATTACACTTTACCCTATAGGAGGTGTTGCGATGCTTGATCGCAATGCTCCCTCTAAGCAAGAATTTTTTATTGCTCTAAATGGCCCTTTAGTTAATGTATTAATCTGTGTTTTTCTTTATCCCTTTCTATCTAGTTTTGGTGATACTGTCGAAATCTTACCTTTACAAAACGGAATTATTACATTTTGGGATCGTCTTTTCTTAGTTAATGTTATTCTTGTTATTTTTAATATGATTCCCGCCTATCCAATGGATGGAGGTAGAATTGTAAAATCAATCTTAGGGGTTTTGTTTGGAGAGGATATTGCTATCAAGTTTTCTTCAAGATTAGGTCAAATTGTAAGTTTGCTAATGGCAGCCTATGCAATTTACACGGCGAATCCTTTTTTACTGTTTATTTCAATATTTATTTTTATGCAGGCATCCAATGAACTTAAATACAACAAGTTAAAGGTAGATTGATAATAACTGCCTCAATCAAATGATTCGATAAAATGGCATTTTTAATTAAAATTATAATCAATATATTCCTAATTCTACCTTTAAAACTAAGAATTAGTATTGGAAGTTTTGTTGGATTTCTTTTCTCACTATTACCGACTCAAGATAGATTAATAGCTCATTTACAAATAAAAAAAATATTAAAGTCTAAAAATTCAAAAAAAATTCTGCAAATGATGTACCAATCATTTGGGAAAACATTAGTTGAGAGTTTTTATATTAAACAAATCCTTAACTCCGAGGAATCTTTTACCATAGTTAATGTCGATGCAATTAAGACTATACAATCAGAAGGTCGTGGAGGTCTGATACTGGCCGCTCATATTGGAAACTGGGAAATCTTAGGTGCTTGGATAGCTAAAAATTTTAATCGTCCCTTTACGGTCTTTGGGCGTTTAATCGATAATCCTGGATTACAGAAAGCTTTGGGAGATATTCGCAGTGGTTATGGAGTTAAGGTTTTATCCAAAAATGATAAGGCTGCTGGGATTTCTGTTATTCGATCTCTTCGTAAAAAGGAGTTTGTAGGAGCAGTAATTGATCAAGACACAAATGTCAAAAGCGAAATGATCAATTTTTTCGGTATTAAGGCTAATACTCCCTCTGCTTTGGTTAAAACTGCCCAAAAAGGGAACTACCCTATATATGCATTTTTTTTGATTAGAACTGCACCACTAACATATTCAATTTTTACTCATATTATAGATTCTAATAAATCAACTGAAGATGTATTAAATGAATATAATAATATCTTAGAAAGTTTAATTAAAAAATATCCCGAACAATGGGTTTGGGTACATAAACGCTGGAGAACTCTTGAGTCTTTGGAACGCTTAAACAGTAAACAATATATTAATTATTTAAATAGGATGATCGGATAATCATGAAAAGATTTTATCAGATTATTATTTGTTTAGTTTTTATATTATCTTTCACTGCGTGTAGTCCAAAAGTTTTTTTTGCCCTTTATCGCTGGGGAGAATATGGATATATAAAAAATGCCGAAGAAGCGTTACGACAAAAAAAATACGATCAAGCCTGCGAATTATATCAAAAACATATTGAGTATAGATTGTCTGTAATTGATCGACCTGAATGGGAAAATCCCTATTTTTACTATCTGATTATTGGAGATATCAGACTTAGACAAAGCAAAGTTGAGGAAGCCTTAAGTGCATATGAGCTAGCCGAGAAGATGAAAATTGAACCTCAATTAGTTTCTGATAGGTATCGATTTGTTGCTGGATGGTATGAGGAAAATGGCGAATTAAAAAAAGCCATTAAGGTTCTAGAAACATATAGAAATCGGGATCTCCTTCTTTTCGATGCAATGTTGGATAGACTAGCAAGAGAAATTGTAAAAAAGGAAGATGAGACTAAATCTGATTAAGGGCATCCACGGCCTCAGTTCTAACTGTGATGTTAGGATCTTGTTTCATAGTTTGTAGCAACTTTTTGAATATATTGACTTCGGTACTACCACTTTCTTTCACAAGCTTACTTAGAGACCAAATTGCGGAAGCTCGAATTACTGAGGAGTTATCAGCTTTGGCTAAATTTTTTATCTCTGGAATTAAATGAAAACATTTCGTATTCGCTGCAACATAGCATGCGTTTCTTATCAGACCTTCCCTTCCTGGTCTCATAAATGCAGTTCCTGAGTATTTTGCAAGAAATTCTTTGTTATCATCGATTTTAAATAAAGATCGAATTTCAATCTGATCGTTATTTTTTGAGCGAGCTCTTAGATCTACTAAGTCAGCATCTTTATCAGATTTCATTGATGAGTGATTGAATGGACAAACTTCTTGGCAAATATCACATCCCAATAACCATTCTCCGAGCAAACTTCTTTCCCATGTATCGAGTAGACCTTCCTTTTCAATACTTAGATATGAAATACAACGAGTGGCATTAAGTTTATATGGTTCAGCAAATGCGCTTGTAGGACAAGCAGATTGACAACGAGTGCAAGTGCCACAACTTCCTTTGGATACTTCAATTTTTAAATCCTCCTCAATTGCAATGTCCCAAATAATTTCTGCAATAAAAAACATCGATCCTGTTCCTGGACGAATTAGTAAAGTGTTTTTTCCTATAAATCCCAGTTGAGCTCTTTCTGCCATGGCTCTTTCAAGAAGTGGGACAGCGTCACTAAAAATCCGATAGATAATTTTTCTTCCAATATGGCTTTCAAGCTCTTTGGTTAGAGATAGTAAGTGTTTTTTTAGTACTTTATGGTAATCCCTTCCCAGGGCATATCTGGCAACTCTTCCATGTCCTTGATTTAATGGTCTTTTTGCTTGATATGAATAGTTAACCGCAAACAAAAGAACGCTCTTACCTTCTGGCAGTAATTTTGCAGGATCAGATAGAAGTTCGGGTGATCGTTTCATAAAATTCATCTCGCCTGCAAAACCAGACTCTTGCCAACTTTGAAGTTGTCTTGCAGCATGGCTTAATGGAGTGAGGTCAGTGAAACCTACTATCGAAAGGTTGTGTTTGGACGAAATCTCCTGCAGTTTTGAAAAAGCAATAGTTTTGCTCATTGGTTGTTGTTATGGCGCGCAAAGAAGACAAGATCAACTTTTTACATGCAATTTTTGGCTTGGCTACTAATCCAATTGGTACAAGTCAAAGGCTTATAAAACATTCTTTTCCTCCTTTTATCTTTTCGACGATTACTTGCATATTATTAACAATCTTCGTCCCAATTATTACACAAATCTACTATCTTAGACTTGATGCGTATAAACCTGATCTTTTTTACAGTTTAATAATAGTTATATTTTTTACTATAGTGGTTTTTTCTATTGTCGAGTCATTAATCCTTCAGCTCTTTAGTATCGATGTTAAGATAATGCAGATGGTGGCCATGATCGCATATAGCTTCACCCCTATAATGTTCGGATTATGGGTAGTATATTTTTACAACTATGCGGTTAATGGAAGCATTACCTTACTTACTCTTTTGCTGACAGGCTACTCCCGAGTAGATCCGTCAGTAATAGATCTTATTGCTGTAGTTTTTGTATATTTTCAAGTCATGGCATTTTTAATCTTCTCAAGTTGTGTAAGAGAAATTGGCCAGGGACACTGGACTACTGCCTCAATGATAACTTTTCTAACAGCCATACCCTTTTATCTTTGTATAGTACTTGGGTTGGCTATCTCAGAATTTGCCATTCCTGGTACAATTAAGATGGTATTTGAGGTAGCTCCTTGGATGGATAGATTTAACGAGATTGTAAATTAATTCGCTTTAGTTTACCTAAGATATTGACCTTTCTGAAAAAATTAGCTACATCATTCAAGGTTTTAGCGAATCAAAAAATGACATTTATGTCGTTTTAAGGGGCCCCATCGTCTAGCCTGGCCTAGGACATTAGCCTTTCACGCTGAAGACATGGGTTCGAATCCCATTGGGGTCACCATTTTTTTCTTACATCTTTCTTATTCTTATTAAAGCTGTTGTTTAGGTGAATAATAAATCATCTCAAATAGATTCCATATTAACTCCTGAAATTCTAAAGGGTTTAGCAACACTAAATGAATTTATGATGGAGGTAATCTCCTCTGAAGTAGATCTCTTAAAAGAAATTCCAACATATCTTTTGACATTAGGTGGAAAACGCATTCGTCCGGCACTAACTTTTCTTAGTGCCAAATTATTTGGTCTTAATGAACCAACTCTAGAATTGCTCAATGTCTCAGCTGGTATTGAACTTATCCATATGGCTACGTTGCTACATGACGACATAATTGATCAGGCACCAGTTAGACGTGGTAAAATGAGTGCTTATAAAAAATATGGAATTACAAATACTTTGCTTTCAGGAAACTTTTTGTTTGTTAGAGCATTTGGTTTATGTGCCAAGTTGCCACCTTTTATAATTCAAAATACAGAAAAAGCATGTGTTGAATTAACTGAAGGTGAGATTTTAGAAGGTATCCCGAGCATTTCTCTTGAAAAATCTATCGAGATCGCCAAGAAAAAAACGGCCTCATTGTTTAGACTTTCAGCTTTAAGTGGAGCTTTTGTTGCAACCAAAAACACACAGATTGCTGAGCAATTAGGAATTTTTGGAGAGTGTTTAGGTATCGCTTTTCAGATCAACGATGATATTTTGGATGTAACTAGTGATATCGTAAGTCTTGGTAAGGAACCTGGTACAGATATCAGAGAGAGAAAACCTTCCGTAGTAAATGCTCTTTGGTTTGAATGTGGTAGTGATTTATCTAAAAAAGTATTCTTGCAAAATGATTTTCCAATTGATTCTTACTGTGTAGCTGCTGCATTAGAAGAGATTAAGACATCAGTAGTACTAGAAAAAGCACAGCAACTCGGAATGGAGTATGTTGAGAGAGCAAAAGAAGCACTGAATGTTGCTTCAGTCTTATCTAATAATTCAATTAATAGTGAGACACTTTTAGGACTAAATAATTTAGTTAATTTCGCGGTAAGCAGATTTTCGTAATTATCTTCAAGTATATTTTCTAAGTTCATTCTTACAGAGATGCGCGTCAAATGTTAATTATGTCTACATGATTAGTTGAATTTAAAAAAGTTCAATTTCGGTTAATTCCCGAATGTCTCCCTGTTTATCTTTTACGAAGCTTTGGGCAGCCATTGAAATGAATTCTAGAAAAAATCTACAATAGGATTGAATAATAATTTATTTCGATATACCCAATCGGATCATGAGTGAACCAACGCATCAGATAAGTGGAATACCACCTTCTACCAATGAGCAGATGACCATTTAATCCATCATGGAAATAACCGTACTTTCCGCCGTAGCGATGAGGATTATATGAAGAGCCAGTTATGGCAACAGCTTTTCCGTAGGCTTCGTAAACGTAACTATCGGTGAC
>Ga0163144_10005951_pt1 | contig 27023 bp, 23 predicted proteins | sample OliLak19BULKMAT1_FD_123175 | JGI IMG/M metagenome (GOLD analysis project Ga0163144, IMG submission 123175) | Freshwater microbial mat bacterial communities from Lake Vanda, McMurdo Dry Valleys, Antarctica - Oligotrophic Lake LV.19.BULKMAT1 | ecosystem: Environmental > Aquatic > Freshwater >...
ACGGCGAGCGAATGCTCCAGCATGCTCAGCGCATTGCTTCCGGCTCATCACGATTACAACGCCGTGACGCGGGCGACACCCGCTGGCGATATCATCTGCAGCACCAAGGCGTCGTCTATCGGCGTCAACGTAGCAGCACGGGAGAGTTTTTCTCACCCGATGCGTACACGACGATTTCAGGTAAGCCAATATCAAGGTTCGAGCGCAAGCCAAACACCAGTTATCGTTGCCGTCTTGCCTATCCTTAATTCAGACAGCTCGGTGCGGATGGTGCTGGCGGTTTCCCTGCGTCTCGATTCCTTGATGTCACGGATGCAAACTGTTGCGTTTCCACGAAGCACTCGCGTCTCAGTACTCGATCTTTCGGCCCGCACTCTCTGGGCGACAGGAGATAGCGCAACCTCGCGTCTGACTGGAGCGATAGACCAAATTACTCAGGCCAGACTTCAAAGTCCAACAGGAACGACCGTCGGAGTAAACGTTGTAGAGTACACCTTGGTGAAAGCCGAAGAAAAAAGGTGGCGGCACTACCTCATGCCGATTCGCAGTGACGGAGCCCACGTCGCGTGGCTGTCCATTGAAGTCCCTGAATCAGTCCTATTCGAAGCGTGGAGAAAATCCTTATGGCGCCTCTCATTGAGTGCGCTGGTTACGGTTTTTCTCACGACGATCGGGCTCTGGCGCGTCGGAAGACAGTCGCTCACCAAAGATATTGCGTCTCTCGTTTTGGTGGCGCAAGAACTTGAGCGTGGAAATACACGAGTGAGCCTCCCGAAGTATCTGTCACTTTCTGAACTGTCGGTGCTGCGCGACGCTCTTGGTCACCTCGCAAACTCCCAAGAAGAGCGCTCAGAGATGCAGGTTCAACTGCGTCAAAGCGAACGGATGGACTCTCTCGGCGCGATCGTTGGCAGTGTGTCCCACGACTTTAATAATCATATCGGGATTATTCTTGCCGCGACAGACTTGGCAATGCACGACGCTCCTCCCGAATCTTCTGTCTTTGAGCAACTGCAGACGATTCAGACAGTGGCCAATCGAAGCAGGCAAATTACACAGCGGGTCTTGGACTTTGCCCGCCGGGCACCCGCGCCTGTCGCCGTGAGCCAGACGGTGACAGAACTCTTGAATCCCGTGCGGGGACTCCTCCCGTGCGTGCTCGGTACGACACACCACCTGCGATGGGACGTAGAGGCAGCGGCGTCGCTCAGTATCGACCTCACCGGAGCGCAGCTAGAGCAGATCCTCTCAAACTTACTAGGGAACGCCCGTGACGCCTTTGGAGGGCGACCAAACGGGGTTGTAACGTTGCACGCGTCCGCTGCGGCACCAGACTTGGCTCGTCTCGCGGGAATGTGCACAGACACCCAGTGGGTGCTCATCTCCGTGATTGATAACGCGGGGGGAATACCAGCTTCGAAGATTGGTCGAATTTTTGAGCCTTTCTTTTCGACCAAGCGCGGCACCGGCGGCACTGGTATCGGATTGGCCTCAGTTCGAAACATTCTGACCAAGGCCGGTGGGGACATCAAAGTCTCTTCCACGGAAGGTGTCGGCTCTCAGTTTGATTTATGGATTCCACGCGCCGCCGCGTCTAACGTAATGCAGGTGAAAGAGACGGGCGGTCCCGGCACCCTTGCCAATGAGCCGATACTCCAACTCTGGCTGGTCGAAGATGATCCACGACTCGGAGACATTCTCTCGGCTAGTCTGACCCAATTGGGACACGCGGTTCGTCTCTTTCTCTCTAGTGATACCATGTTAGAGGCCTCGGAAGATGCGGCGACGCAGTTGCCAGACGGAATTATTGCCGACTGGCACCTCCTTGGCGGCAGCGGAGCAGAAGTGATTGCAATGGCAGAAGTGCTAGAAATCCCGTGGATTGTCTCCTCGGCGAATCCCCCAGATCATATTCCTCGCAATCGTCTCGCGCCCAAGCCTGCCACTGCATCTCAGCTCATCGAGGCACTTGAGCCCTGGCTGAGAGTCCCTAATCGCACCGAGCACCTCCGGCTCTCCGCTGTGCGGTGAAGTCACTCAAACGTACTCGACAGAAGAGAAAAAGGCGAGAGAGAGAGAGAGAGAGAGACAGAGAGCCTTCAAATAGAGCGCCGTGCAGAGAGCCACGGCCCGGACTGGGGAATACGAGTACGCGACTTTCAAAAGCCGCAGTAAATCCTTTACTCGATCTTCAGTGATACGAGGACACGCGTCTTCTCTTCAAACGCGTTGGCTTCTTCAATTTCATCTTCCGGGTGCCTCCCGTATTTTCTGCGGGGTGGTGTCAATGTGAAAGTAGTCGATGCGTCGGTAGTGTGGCCACTGATAGATGAATCCGGGCTTTGTGCACGCAGCTAAACAGCGATAGGTTATGCACGGGCTGAGACACCTTTGATCATATTACGAAGTACGCCCCAATCCGCCATCTTCTGCGTCGCGTTCCCCTCTGGATGAGCCGTATAGTGATACGAGGTACAGGCAAAGCTCTCTTGACTTGGGCGCTTGGCCTTTTTGCGGCATCCGCACTTGATACACGACTGGGACGCGGAGGCTAATCTGACGAAGATAAAAGACACACCTGCCAGTTTGGCCTTGTCAGCCAAAGGAGCGCGCAACTCGGCAAAACTCCGGCTACTTGCGTGAGTGCGCTGAGGTGCGGCAACCCGTATCCGTGCTCTGATCTGCTTCAAGTTTTTGTTTCGGAAGCACGCGCTCCGTGTGTTCAGCACGCTTCACAATCTTTTTCGAAATACCGCGGTTCTCATACGCCCGAAACAGGGCTTCCTTGCGACCCAACCTTTTCTAATCTCTCCGCACAGACCGCGAACGATTGCAGTGCTTGTGTTGGCGACGGGCTTCACAGCTTCGCCTTCGGCCTCGGCTGGTGCGCCGTACGCGAATTGCCTCAACCTGCGCGCCGCTATCCACGACGCGCTCACTCATGGTGTCGATATTGACCGCTCCCATATCAAGGCCAAGACATGCCTTCGCTGCCTGAATCTCTCGCTCAGAAATGTCGATGGTCGCATACAGATACCACCGTCCGTCGCGCGCCACCAAGTCTGCTTGACCCGTCAGATACTCCATCCTCTCTCGCTGACATGGTTCATGCGCCATCAGCACCACGATGCAGCCGTCTTCACGAGCGTGCTACCGTACGTGAGCCCTATGGTAGAGAAGTAGCGTTGGTCGTAGAAAATAGACTCTCTGCACCAAACACGCGCTGCTTCGTCTTGTCACGGCTGAAAGCTTCGGCCGCCTTACCGATGGCGCGTGAGGCCAGCCGTGCCGGCAGATCAAAGCGCATTCGCAACCTTGGATAACACAGGCGATGGACCGCCACAAGGCTAAAAGATTTTGTCGTGAAGCCGACCTGCACCACATAAGTCGCTGCCGCATTGAAGGACGCACCCTCTCGGCAAGTGGGCCCAACCTATTTTCTCATTGGAGGAGTTGAATCTCGGGAGTCAGCTTCATGCGGTCAATATAAAACAGAACGAAACCAAACGCCACCCAACATGAAACATACGGCGTTTCCCCCCATAGCTGAAGGCAGGTGTGCCTACGCCGCCTACTTGATGATATCGTCACCCAAAAGCAGACCGTGCCAAGGCCTCTGCGACGCACGTTGAGAAATGGAAAAATTTGAACACCGGTGGCTCTTCCAACGAGCGAAGGGGCGACCGCACTGCGGTCGCCCCTTCGCTCATATACTAATGCTTTGCTCGCCCTCCTACCGGACCGCCGCTTCTGCTGACACGGTGGCCGTTGTCCCAAGTCGGTCAGTGACCAAGACTCTGACCGGATACCGTCCGGCCGCACGATACGTATGGGTACGAACCGGGGTGGTCTGTGTCGCGTCCGCCGCTCCATCACCCGTCGCGAAGCGGTAACCGACGACGCCGATGTCCGAGCGCGTCCCGCCCGCATCAATGGTGCAGGTGCGACCACGGCACGTGATGCGAATCGCTGGGGTCAGCGTTGCCCGCGCCACGGTAACCGTCGTCGTCGCCCGATGGGGCTGGCCTGCGTTGTCTGTGACTGTTAGCGTCGTCGTATATGTTCCCGCAGCGCTGTAGGTCTTCTGTGCGGTGGCTCCAGTCGCCGTGGTGCCGTCGCCGAAACTCCACAGATACGATGCGATCCCGCTATCGTCCGTGCTGGCTTGACCCGAGGCAGCACAGGTGCGTCCCACACACGTCATGCTCAGACGCGCGACAGGAGCCGCATCCGTCACGCCCACAGACTGTTCCGTCCGATGCGTCTGGCCGAGTCCGTCTGTGACCACAAGAGCCATCGTGTAGGTACCGGCTTTCGCATAGGTCTTGTTCACACTCACGCCCGTGCCGATACTGCCGTCGCCGAAGGTCCAAGCATAGCTGCTAATTCCGCCGTCGTCGGTACTCGTCGCTCCAGAAACTGCGCACCTGCGCACCACGCAGCTTCGTGTCAAGCGGGCGACTGGGCGAGCGTCTGTGACGACGACAACCTGCTCTGTTCGGTGCGTCTGGCCAACGTTGTCGGTGACGGTCAGCCCGACCGTGTAGCTCCCGGTGGTGGCGTATCTCTTGGTGGTATTGGCCGTTGCGGCTTGTGGAGCGACCGTCGTGCCAGCGGACGGATTGATATCACCAAAGGTCCATGCGTAGCCGGTAATGCCGCCGTCGTCGGTGCTCGTGGTGCCTTGAAACGTGCAGTCGCGCACTGTGCAGCTGGCGGTAAATCGGGCGACTGGTGCGGCGTCTGTCACGGTGATCGCCTGCTCACTTGTATTCGTCAATCCTTCCGCATCGCGGACCGTTAGACTGACGCGGTAGGTCCCATTCACCGCATACGTGACCACTCCGTTCGAGGCAGTGAGTGTTGCGGGGCTGGCGACGCCTCCGACATTCCACGTTACGCCAGTGATGCTTTTGTCGTCACTACTCGTACGACTGTCAACCGTGCAGGCACGCCGGACACAGGTGACGGACAAGCGGGCAACCGGGGCAGCGTTTACGCTCGTCGTCGGAGGAGTGACGATTCCGGCGAAACGGGCTTGCGCAAGGCGTGGCGTTGTTCCCGGAGCGTTGGTAACCACTCCAGTCACCGAGCCGGCGATCAGGGCCGTGGTGACCTGCGCTACGGTGGCCGTTGGCATGGATTGGAGCCAGGCGGCCACTAATCCCGCCACGTATGGCGCCGAGGCTGATGTTCCATTCCACAGCGAATACATATTTGGCAGCGCGGTCGGCGAACCCGCAGCACCGCGCACGCGGTCACCAGGGGCATACACATCAACGCAGTCGCCGAAATTGGAGAAGCTTGCCCGAGCGTCTGTCATCGTGGTCGCCCCAACCGTAATCGCGGCTGGTTCGCGCGCCGGGCTTGTGGTGCAAGCATTCGTATTAGCATTTCCAGCCGACACCACCACTGGAATATTGGCGGCGACCGCGCGACGAATCGCCTCGTCTGCGAGAATAGAGCCCCCAGGAATGCCCATACTCATATTGATAACCATCGGTGTGGTTGGCAACAGGCGCTTCTGGGCAATCACGAAATCCACACCGCGGGATAGCTCAAGACTAGTGCCTTGCCCCGCGCAGTTTAGCACTCGAATAGCGACAATCGTCGCACTCGTCGCGCTCCCCGTCGTCCGCCCTGCTGCTGCAGAGGCCACGAGCGTACCGTGCCCGTTGCAGTCGGTGAGAACAAGCGCACCCGTCGCCGAGCCAGGTATTACGTCAGGTCCAGCAATGACTCGTCCGCCGAATTCCGTATGCTCCATCCGGATGCCGGTATCAAAGATATAAACGCGAACACCCGCGCCAGTGCCTGACGGATTATTATAGGTCGAGCTCAACGGCAGCTGCGCTTGGTCAAGGCGGTCCAGCGCCCACGACGTGGTCGGGGTTGGAATGGAGGCCATCTCCATCGGCTTGCTTCGCTCAATAACGGCGACACGTGGGTCCATCGCAATCCGCGCCATCTCGGCGTCGGACACGCCGATCATGACCGCGCCGCCCATCTCGTCGAGTGCGCGCACCTGCTTCGCATTGCGGGCGGAGGCGAAAACAGTGCTAGAGAGTCGGGTCGCCGCAGAAATAGGAGCCCCATCAACGTGTTGGCCCGTCAGGGAAGGACTCAACGCCGGTTGGCTCTCCAACGCCGATTCCCGATACAGCACAATTACCTCAGCCGCTGGGGCGGCGGCACTGTGCGGAGATTCTAGGGTCGGTTCCAGCGGGCTTGCGGAGTCAGCGCTACAGGCGCTGAGGCCACATACGGCGGTCGCAGCGAACACGCGGGCAAACAAACCGAGACGAGTATTCATAAGGCTAATAGGAAAAAGAGGGAGGCGTTCTGTTGCACATCACGCCCTCGATGTCATGGGATACATCACTCCACTGCGCTTGCGTAGGGGGTCTGCCACCGTTGTGATGTTCTGCGCCACGCCGTGAAGGAATTGGTGCCGGGACTGCCCCAAATGGGGTGAGATCCGTAGAAGACGGCCCGTAGAAGGCTTGCCTACAATAAGAAAACGCTTCGCAGGTGAAAAAAGATCCACTTGCGCAGTGCGATCAGACGCTACTTCTCAAGGATGATCCAGCATCCGAGCGAAGCGAAATCACTGGGGGACGGCGCTGGGCTGCTGCGACCTGACGAGCGTCTAGGACCGTGAAGAGGCACGGTGCGTCGTCGCGAGAAATGTTGTTCTAGGAGAGGGGCACGCCGGAGGGTATGGTTATGCAACTCTTTCCGGTTGGATTTCATGGATCGTTCCGTACCAGCTGTGGGCGTGTGCCCTGAGCCACTTCCGTTGGATGAAGCCACAACACAGGCTTTAGCCGCGCAGACAGGGCTGCCATCCGGCATCGTGCGCGTCTTGCAATCTCAGGGGCTCACCTCGGCCAATGCGATTAGTCATCATCTCCAGCCCCAGCTCGCATCCCTTCATGATCCCTTCGCAATGAAAGACATGCGGGTGCTCGTGAATACACTGGCTACACTGCGGCGCCATGGCGATTCGAAGCTCCTCATTCACGGCGATTATGACGCCGACGGTTTGACGTCGACCGCCTTGCTAACGCGGGGATTGCGCGCCATGGGCTTTACGGTCATTCCCTTCGTGCCGGATCGAATCCGTGACGGATATGGTGTTGCAAGACGGGCCATCGATGTCGCAGTAGCCGCCGGAGTGACCACCATGCTGACCTGCGACACGGGGTCATCGGCGGTTGATGAAGTCGCCTATGCGACGTCATGCGGGATGACGGTCCTTATTACGGACCACCATACGCCGCCTGACGTCCTACCCGTAGCGACGGCGCTGGTCAATCCGACTCAGACTGATTGTCCGTATCCTTTTAAGGGGCTCTGCGGGGTGGGTGTTGCGTATAAGGTGTTACAAGCTATGGCACGAGAGTTTAATCTCAACGAACAAGCTCTCTTGCATCCCTTCCTCGATCTCGTCGCCATTGGAACGATTTGCGATGTGATGACGCTCACGGGAGAAAATCGCGTATTAGTTCGACGCGGCCTCCAGCAATTGCGAAAAACAAGCAACCTCGGCCTTCAGGCCCTCATGGAGCGGATCGGTCAATTGCCGGAAAAGGTTGACGAGCGAGTGGTCGGCTGGACCATTGGGCCACGGCTGAACGCAACCGGTCGCATGGCGGATGCGGCGGTAGGACTTGAGCTCTTGCTTGAAAATAATGCGATCAAGGCCCGTGCCATCGCAGATGAGATCGAGCGCATTAATACATTGCGAAAGCACGTGACGGGGTTTGTTGAGGCGGACGCACGTGCACAAGCCGGGGCTATCTTAGCCGCACATCCGACCAGGGCGGCGTTGGCGCTATTTAGCCCGCGCACGTCCTTGGTCCCTGCGGGGGAGGGAACACTGTCATCCGCTGTTTCACCGGAGTCTGAATCCCAAGACGCTGCGATCATAACCCTCGACGAGCTGACCGAAACCATCGCTAGTGTGGATTCGGTACGGGAGGCAAGCGCCACAAAAGAAACGGCGTCGCCCGCGAAGGGCGCTGCTGCCAGCTCTGAGGCCCTGCCTGAGCTTTTAGCTTGGCATCCGGGTGTCGTCGGAGTCGCAGCTCCCCGCATTGTGAGTGCGACCAACTGTTCCACCTTCCTTTTTGCGTGGGACGGCCATGCGGGTCAATGGAAAGGGTCAGGTCGAGCCCCGCAGGGCCAAGGCGTCAATCTGCATGCGGCGCTGAAGCATATTGCCGATACGAGCACGGGGTTAATCGCTAAGTACGGTGGGCATGCTGAGGCGGCAGGCGTGAGTTTGGCTACGGCGACGTCAGAAGGCTTGCAAGAGTTTGCAGACCTGCTCGATCAAACTATCGCAGCACAGCGTGAGGCCTTTGTGCCAGAGACACAAACCTCGATCTCATCCGCTCCCGTCGCGTTGTCCGTTCAGGACTTGACCCCTGATTTTCTGCGATTCTATAAAATGTTTGGACCCTTTGGTCATGATGCGCCGGCGCCGTCTTTCCACGTCGCAGGTGAGTTGATTGAAGCGGTGACTATGGGAAAGCAACCGGGCAAGGAAGACGTGCACTTGCGATTGATCGTGCGTCAAGGAAGTCAGACCATCAAGGTGATCGGTTGGAATGCGGCAGCGGGACACACCGATCTGCTCGCTGGTCCCTTCCCCCGTGCGATTGAAGTCGTTGGGTTGCTCACAGAAAGTGAATTCCGCGATAAGAAAGAGCCAGTGCTAGAGCTGCAGCATGTGCGCCTCGGGCTGCAGGTCGTTCCTCCAACCACTGCCACACCAACGCCACACCAGAAGGTCGCGCGGGCCAGTGAGCCCTCCACTCGGAAGAAAGCAGGCGGTCGCTCGCGCTAAAGAGGAGAGATATTCCGGAGAAAAACCACTGAAAAACCAGAGAGGAGGTCCGTCGCAGAGCACTCGAGGGGCCTCCTCTCGTACGGGAGGGCGCGGCCCCCTATCGTGTGGGCATTCCTCGTGGTTATTGGCCTCTCCTTCTTCCCCTCCTTGACATGGAACATCTGCTGTTGTGGTGCGGACTGTTTGGGGCGCTCCTTATCGGGGCGAGCACCGTGTTGGATCTTGGTGATTTGAATGTCGATTTTGATCTCGGTCCTGACTGGACGGCGATTAACGCACGCGGAATCCCGTGGGGGTTGGCGTTGGGCGGGTTGCTCGGAGGGGTCGTTGAATTGACCACAGGGAGTTTGCTCGTGGGCAGTTTGGTAGGAATTGCGGTTGGTGCTGGCACCGCAGCGGCGGTCTCTCATCTCTTTGGATGGTTGCAACACGACGCGGGAGGGGAGATGCAGGACGATAGTGTCTATCTTGCGGCCAGCGGGACACTTGTTGTACCATTCGACGCCGAGACTGGTATCGGAGTAATTCGACTCGTCGCAGCTGGCCAAGTCCAAGAACTTCCGGCCTTGCGGTCGGAGGAAGACGCCCAGCTCGTGCCAGAGGACGGTACGCCGCGAGGGACGTGGCGCGTTGTCGAAATCCGTGAAGGTTTCCTCTTGGTAACCCCCGTGGCGTAAACGGAGGTGTTCTGCTTGGTTCCTCGATTCACTCGGAATCGCGGTCACACTCTTTTCAGGCATAATGTATGGGCGTTCTACTGTCGGGCTGGGGCATGGGATTAGGCGTGGTAATCCTGCTAGTGTTGGGCGTGATGGCTCTTGTCTTCACGATTCAAAGTTTGCTGATTATCGTGCCTCCGAATCGTGTCGCGATCATCACAGGCCAAAAGCGTGTCCTCCCCTCGGGGCAGCGCGTCGGGTACCGAGTGGTGCGCGGAGGGCGGACAATCCGAATTCCGTTTCTTGAAGAAGTTGCATGGATGGAACTCAATACGATTCCACTGCAGATCCAAGTTAACAACGCCATTGCAAAAGGCGGTATCCCAATTGATGTACAAGCAGTCGCGAATTTAAAGATTGCTTCGTCTCCTGAAGACGTTTTCTCAAATGCGGTCGAGCGATTATTAGGTAATCAAAACCAGATTAAGGTACTCGCGCAAGAGACCTTGGCTGCCAATCTCCGCGGTGTGCTCTCGACATTGACACCGGAAGAGGCAAATGAAGATCGGGTAAAATTTGAGGGAGCTCTTATGAACGAGGTTACACGAGACTTGGCGAAACTTGGACTGCAGCTGGATATGCTGAAAATTCAGAGCATCTCGGATGAGGCTGGATATCTCCGTGCGTATGGACGTATCCGCACGGCGGAAGTCTTGCGCGACGCACAGAACGCTGAGGCAAACACAAAATCGGAAACCGAAGTGACTGCGGCGATGGCTGAACAAAAATCTGCGGTGGCTCGCAGCCAAGCAAAGATGGAAATGGCATCAGCGGAAAATGAACTCCGCCTCCGCCAAGCGGCGCTGAACCGAGAAGCTGTCATCGCGGAGCGCACCGCACTGGCCGCTGCCGATGAAGCCCAGGCACTCGCGGAACTTCAGGTTGAGCGAGCTCGGGTTGAAGTAACACGTGTCCGACTGCAGGTGGAGCAGGTCGAACCCGCAAAAGCGGCCATCGAAGTGGCAGAGGCAAATGCGAGAGCAGGAGCCGCGACTATTGTGGCGCAAGGTGAGGCACAGGCGAAAGCCATGTCTCTGGTGCAAGAGCAGCTAAAAGCCGGCGGAGAAGAGGGGCTTCGGGCTCTCCTGCTGCAGCAACTACCGGCCATGGTTGAAACGATGGCGAAGGCGGCTAGCGCGACCCGTATTGATCGTCTCGTGGTAATGGGAGGCCATGGTGAGGGTGGGGCGCGTACCGCTGTCAACCAACGTCTTGGGGTGATGTCGGCAATATTTGAAGGCGCCTGTGCGCAGTATGGCCTTGATCCGGAAATGGTTATGAAGGCGTTAGTCCTCAAAGACGGTACCACGTCGCCACCGGCTGCTGAGCATGGTGCTGCGCCAATAACGACTCCCTAGTCCGATACGCAGGAGTCCGTTCCCCACGCATGGACGGACTCCTCAGACGGCAGTATTTTGGCGATCAGAGTCTCGACGGTGGCGGGGAGGGTGGAGACTGCTCTACTGTGCACACAGTGGTTCTCTCTCTTTTCTCTCTCTGGTACACAAGCCATGCTGCTGGTGACGCACTCGGGAAGCTTTCACGCAGATGATGTACTCGCCGTCGCATTAGCCACTCTCTTGCATCCCAACGCGCAAGTGCTCCGGACGCGGCACCCTGGCGTGATTGGGCAAGCCGACTGGCGCATTGATGTCGGCGGGGCTTTTAATTCTGAAACGGGAGACTTCGACCATCATTTTTCATCCAGTCCCGTACGTGACAACGGGGTGCGATATTCATCAGCGAGTTTGGTCTGGCGAGAACATGGTGTCGAAATGCTCTTACGTTCTGTGCCAAGTATCGGACGAACAAAAGCGGAGAACGCTGCAGCGTTAATCGATGAAATGTTATTTTGGGGGATCGACCGTATTGATAACGGACAAGAGGGTGTGCAGCCACAGGAGCAAATCCTAGCCGAGACACTAGGAAAATATAACCTCACGTGGACCGAGCGCCCACAGGTGTTTGCTGATGTCGAGCCAGCCATTACTGCGCACTTCTTCCACGCGGTCGCTCGGGTACGTCCGGTGCTCATTCGAATGCTGGGACGCGTCGCACGCTCCACTTCGCCACAGGAAGTACGACAGCACGCCCAATCGGCCACGAAGGAGCTGGTTGACGTGTCCCACGATCGTCAATCGGCACACGCGAAAGCTGTCGAGGCGGCTCGTCCTGTGCTGCGGGCCATTATGGTCGATCAGCGATTTGGGCATGGGGTTCTACGACTCGACAATCCGTCATTGCCATGGGCTGACCTTGTGCATAATCTCGAAGCTGAAACCGGGCTGCATTTTACCCACGTCTTAAAGCAAGAGACATCAGGATTGTGGATCGCCACCGCAGTGCCAACCGCGCCTCGGGGATTCACGTCACGCATTCCCTTTCCAGCAGCATGGGCAGGAGAGCGGGAGGCAAATCTTGCCCGAATTGCTGGTCTTGAGAAGGCTGCGTTTTGTCACGTCAATCGATTTATCAGTGGATGGCACGACGCCGTTACGGCCACTGAAGCAATTCGTCGGACAAAGTCGATGGCCGCCGTTGCCTAGGATTGTGTCGTTGAATGCCCGCGGTGTGGGAATTGGCGTCTGACGAGTGAGGCGCCAATTTCAAGCTACCCGCGATTCGAGAGACTCGTCAGAAATTGCTGCGCCATCCTTGCATCTCGCATCTGGATGAGGGCATCACGTTCGCTGGATGTAAATGTCTCAGCAAGGGCTGTTTCAACCAGCGCGTCGATGTCAGGATCGGGTAATGCGGCAAGGGCCATCTCACACATGTCGCGAATATCAGCCGTCGTCTCACGCCGGCGCCAAAGTTCAAAAAGCATCAGTGAACGGTGCTCTTCAGGCCATAAGTGGGCAACGACACGAAGCGTCTCACGCTCTGCAGTCACCGGGCCAGCCGTGCGTTGGTCTTGCTGATGCTGCGCTGCAGCGAGCCGGTCGCGCACACTGCTCGGTAATGCCTGCAAGCTTTTGGGCCCATAAAGGCGGACAAGCCAGCTCGCGATGCGTAATAAAACCCATGTATCGCTCCCCGCTGCCGCGCAGTCGGCGACGAGTGTTTGCAGACGTCCTCCTTCTACGCTCCCTCCGTCGGGTGACTCCACAATAGCTTGGGGCAGCCATTCTCCAGAAATCCACGGTACCAAACTCAGGGCTGTCTCATCGAGTTCCGCGGCCATTCCCGTCGCCGGCAGCACGTCACGGGCCGCCTCACGCTCTTGTTCACGAAGCCACCGCCAATAGGACTCTGCGCCCCGCCACCGGGACGTCATACTTGCCAGAATAAGACCGAGGCGCCATCGAACCCCAGCGTGCTCCGTTCGATCCGCAACGCGTGACATGAGGTCGTGACGAATAGTCTGCAGCGTCGCGAAATCAACGACCAGCTCAAGTCGCTCGGCCCATTTGGTAATAGCCCGAGTGGCCGGTGACGCTTGCGGACTTTCAAGCTGCTCGACGAGGGCCCGAAAGCCCATCGACTCGGGACAACTTTCCGGCTTACGGACGATGGCACACGTTTGGACTAACCCCTCCCGGAGGGACTCGAGCGACGGGGGAATGGGAACCCTCGGGCCAGACTCTCCCCCTGCGTGGTGTGTTCGGTCAGGCGATGAGAATTCAGGCAGTGACATAGAACATAAAAGTGTACAGACGAGGCGATATTGCACAACACGGCAATCCGAGATGATAGGCCTCTCGGGTTGAGGTGCGTTGTGACAGAAGATACACGGGAGAGCCGTACTTTGATGCCTTCTCCGACGTCACAGATAGGGGCACACAACCGAGGCGACCCATGCGGTAAAAGCCTGCGTATCTTTCTATCTCCCCACAGCATTCCTGTGAGAGGGAGGAGGTAGCGGGGTCAGGGGACGTGACTCGGGGGGAGAGCCCCTGAGATGACGGATGGCCGCAAGGCGGGTCTGGCGACTTGCAGACGCGCTCATGAGAATAGATAAGACCTCACGGCTGAGAGGAAGCGGGTCAGATGTCCACACCCGAAGCAGCTCTCCTGCGTCATCGATGGCGTGGCGTTGAATACAAAGATCTATGATGCGAACTGCTTCCTGTGGGTTCGTCGTCGCGACGAACACTTTTTTCCAGATTGCAACCGATCGTCCTCGTTCTAATAAAGCTATGCGAACGTCATCCCTTGACAGCAGGCGAGGATTGTCAGCGATAGCCGTCCGCAGCGAGGCACGCCCGGTGTGTCGAATCACGGCAATCGCAGCATCCGACGGCACGTCTTCTCGCAACAGGTATGACTTTAATAGTACGAGCGCAGACTCGGGACTCCACGTCGCATGGTCCGGCTTGGTGCTTCGGGTTTTTTGCGAAGCTTGATTATGAAGGCCGAGTAGAAGGCGTGTCCATTCGGCCTCATCAAGGGTCGCCGCAACGGCTCGCACACTTTCTCCCAAGACCTCTTGGGCTGATTGAATCTGCTGACGGTGATCGCCCGACCGTGCGTCCAAAAACGACTGCGTCGCGTCTTCCGCCAAGGATTCGATTGAGACGGGGGAGGCAATTGGCGTGATGAGCAGATCGAGCGCAGTCGAAGCGAGTCCGCGTCGCTCGGAGTGGCAGAAGCCGGTAGAAGACGCTCCCAACTCCTGCGGACGCTCATCGCCCCCAGCACGCGCGAGGCCCGCAGATAAAATTTCTGAGGCGACGAGCCGACGGTGAATCGCGGGATGATCATTTGGCCGAGGACGTTGTGTCAGCAGGCTTGCGCATTGCGCCTGAATGGCCTCGCACGCGCCACTTGGCTGACTCGCCCAGAGCGCCGAAATTATTGGCATACGCACCCCCCTCGCCTGTCCGCCAACTGGTAGCACGAGGAGCAGCTCCATGGCTAGCACTAAGTGAAGGGGGTCGCTGGCTAACCACCGCATGAGGTCTTCGAGCGGTATCGTACTCAAGAGAAAATTCCCGATCGGTGGCGGGCACGAGTCGCTCGTGTGAATCACCGTCTTGACCGCTGCGGTCATTTGAGATGTCGTTGTATGCTGGCTCCACCAATCCCGACAGAGTCCCTGCCAGAAGCTCATCTGTAGAAATGGAACGTCTTTCGGGGCACCGTGGCCAAACCGATGAACTTCTAACAGCGTGTGCAACGGCGTCCAGGTTTGGGACTCGCCGTAGCGTTGAACGAGTCGAATCCCTCCACTTGATAGGTGATAATGATTGTCATGCGGATACTCCTCCTTATACAACGGGCCGAGGCGATCACAAATTGCAGCAAGTAAACCTGTAGGCAAAATAGCGCTCTGAGAACGCGAACTTTGCCTGATTTCTTGAGTCTTCTCACAAAACGCCCGGAGAGCGAGACGTCTCGCCGTTGAGTCATCCTCACTGTCGGAGACGGGGGGATGCGGGAGGGCGGCGTAAAGCGTCTCTACCGCGCTAATAATATGCAGAATCTTGTCGGCCTTCGTGGTGCGACGCCCGGGCCGAAGTGGGGGGGGGGACTCTTCGAAGGCAATTGACAGCAGTCGTCTCGCGTTCTCTCGGTCGTCTTCTGCGGCACGTACGGGTGCCTCCCATGGTAGGCCCGATGAAGATTCGGCCTCCCCTCCCTCTTTTTGCTCATTAAGAGAACGGTTCTTCCCGCTTGTGCCGAGGAGGAGTGCGTTCGTCGGCGCGAGATATTTCGGTGTCATAAACTACTCTACTACGTCCTGCGCCAAAACTCGAAGGGCTGGAAATCTCTCACAGAGTCCGGCTCAGCCACGAACAACAAGCGGAGAGGCCCCCAATGCGGAGAATCTTAAATCCAGAGGTGAGCACGATCTCCTATTATATCAGTCTATAGCAACGAAATACGGCACAGCGAAGCCGCCGGACTCGTCTCTTTTTCTTTCTTTTCTCCATGCCGCTGACTTCGTTCTGGTCCTGCTCCTTCTTTATTCAGCGCCTGACCACATCGGTCCGTCGGCTTCCGTGGAAACGCCTCAACATCCTGTCGGGTGTTAGTACCGCGCTCGTCGTCTGGGGCGCGGCATTGCCCGTTGACGTCAGCACGCTCGTGTCTCCCGACGAGGTGGCGTCTTTGGTGCTTCAACCCGGTGTGACGGGGAAGCTTCTCGGATTATTGTGTGTGTTGCTAATCGCCCCGCTGATGATTTATCTCGTGGCGTTGGCGGGAGTACGGTTGCCTACTGCGTCACGAGACACAACGCTCGGGCTTGACCTTTTGCGCCTCATCCTCAGCAGCCACGTGCGAAAGTGGTGGCCACTGTTGCTCGCGATTACCGTGGCGCCACTGATCATGGTGATAGCAAGTTCTGGAGGTATCTCATCCGCATTTGAGGCGACACTCGATTCGGACGCGGGAGGTCTTGAGTCCGTCAGGACCGAGCCAGCGGCACTTGTCCCAACGCTTCTAAACAGCGGACTTCAGGGCGGAGAACTCGCACTGCTGATCCTTGGAGAGGGACTGCTGTGGTCTTTGGTGCGCTGCATTCAAGGGGCCGCGCTTGACGGAACACACCATCTGGCGGCCCAAACAACCCCGCGCAACGGCCCGCAAGCCGGCATGCCGCTCAACCGTGATTCAGCCCGCGCCTGGGTGAGAGCTCGTGAGCTGCTCACGCCATGGGGGCGACAACTCGTCCTGCAGTGGATGCTGCTGACCGGTGTGACCGTTGGCACCGATCTTGTCGTCCGCATTGTCTTCCATGGCGGGGTCCTGGGCGCGTGGCTCGTAACACTCGCCGCTTGCATCCTGTGGCCCGCGGCGGCCGTGCTCTGGGCTGAACAGCTCGACCTCGTACAGGCGTCGCGGCGTACCTCCACTCGCTAACACCGGCACGGCGGCCTCTTCTCGCTGCGCATCACGGGATGGCCTTGTCAACAGCGTTCGTCTTTCTCAGCGATTGCCCGGCGCACCCAGATGTGGACCTCGGGTCTTTCCCGTTGAGGGGTCTTTCTTCCCCGCGCCTGTAACTTGGCGTTTGAACAGCGACAGCACACACGGGCCATCCCGCGTCGTTCGCCGCGCAATGCCGCGACCTTCCCAAATTGAAGACCGGCGTCCCGCGGCTTGAACGGGTACCGAACTCCCTCCTCCAGTACGCGCTCCGGGATCTCGACACCGCGCACGCCAACTTTTCCGGGCGGCGTGCGAAGTTTCAGATGTTCAAGTCGCGCCGACGTACGAATCCTTGCTGCCGATTGGGCAACAAACAAGTGTCCGTCGCCAGAAGGCGCGTCGCACACGGGGCTTGAGTGGCGATCGTCGCACCGCACAGCGTCTCCAACGCCGTCAGACCCGTGCTGCGCGTCAGCGGACCGACTGGCTCGCCCGGCAGACGACGGCGCCACTGCGTACCTTCAGCAGTATTGCCATTGAGGACCTCCGCGTCAGCAACATGACGCGGCGCGCATAAGGATGTCAATGCCGCTTTGAATATTCACGATAGGTCCGGGTGGGCCGAATCGTCGCCCCACGGTGAACCCATATGCCTCAGCGAGCTCCATGGAATCGTCCCTAGTCCCCCGTAGGAATCCCTTGGCTTTAAGCCATGGGGGGTGCGTCAAATCGCTCAGGTTCCGGCTGGGTTGGCGGAGGTGTCGAATCAGCGCCTGCAGTAGTACTCGCTGAGCGTAATCCAGGACAGCCACCATCCATGAGACACATCTGATAGGGAGTCATTCGCCGAGTCCCTAAACGTAATTGTAGTCGCCCAGCACTTGGCGCAGGCGGCATAACAAGACTTGCCCCACTGGGTGTCTCAGGGGTTTCCGGCGCCGAAAGCCCACTGCCCATCCCCTGTCCAGCAACCCCACTCCCAAATCGAGCAACCCCGGTGGCCTCACCTGACATTGCGGCAGGCAATGCTAATCCAGCAGCCGGCGTGAGACCGTTTTGTGGCCCCCGGATGGATTGTGGTATTGAGCCAGTGCGCTGCGTCGTGCGGCGCAGCGTCTGATTGTAAAACGCTTGATACTGCTGCTGCATTGGATTTTGGGACCACATCCCGCCACCTTGACCAAATCCGTTAGAAGACCCAAACCCATTCTGAAAGCTATTTTGTCCAATCATCGTCGAGGGATCTTCTTGATTGGCCCCCGCCGTTGTCGGGACCACCGCGGGTGTTTGTGCCGCGAGGGAGGATGGCCAGATCGTGCTGACTGCTATAATCAGCGTCGCTGCGACGAAATACCGCACACGAACGGAGGGCGCGAAACAGGGGTGACGTGACATGTGATACTCCTCGTCATGAGAATGGGTACTCCTATATTATGTGAGGGGGGAGAAGGCTGTTGTCGCCCGCCCACCTTCTTGTATCTTTTTCCGCTACCCGCGCCAATGCAAATTACTCCCCGTTGGATGATGCAAGCAGGAATCGGGGTGATTTTGGGGTGCACTGCGGTGCCGCCACTCACCGCACAACAGTTGGTGGTCCCGGCCACGGCGACGGATCTCGCTGGGCTGACCCCCGAGGATGTCGCTGACGTCATGCGGCGCTATGCCGAACGCGATGGCTCTTTTCGCGGGACCGTCTCGTTCAGCGGATTCTTTGTCGATGGCTGGACCGCACTCAATGGAACACTCCGTCGGCAAGGAGACCAACTTGAGCTAAACCTCGGTCCTTTGGCTGGAGCGAGCACTCCGCTGATGATCGGCATTAATACCACCCTCTGGCGTGCGCAGACCATTCCTGTCCTTGAACTCTCGACCTACTTCGTTCCTCCAGGGCGCGCGACCAACGGGCAGCGTACACAGCAGTCACCCCAAAATAGTGCCATTATTCTCTTTGCCCGACCGCCTCGCACTCCGACGGGAACCGCGGAAGTCTGGGCCCCCGTCGCCGGCCAAATAACAATGCAGCAGGGCCCCGGGCCGCGTGAGTGGTTCCTGCGTCTTGATGTGATCCTCAGGCCTCGAAGCCTTGCAACCATGAAAGTCCTGTCTACAGCCCCGGCGTCGGCATCCCTTCGAGTCACGGGCGATATTCTCGTTACCCTCCCTCTGCGGTACGGGGGCTGGTAAATATCTTGGGGGATATGGAGTTGAGAAAACAGCTTCTCCTAGAAGAGCGGCCGAGGCGAGACGTGGCGGGAGGCTCGAAAGTCCGGCATCTTATCACTCTCCCGTCGTTCTCTTTCTTTTCGATTCAAGGAATTTTATGCGCGCACCGAACTGGTTGATGGCACCCGCCCTGACGTTGCTCCTCGGGGCAACCGTTTCGACCGCCTCCGCACAATCAGCCAAACGCCCAAAGCCGAAGACAACGACACGGTCATCTGCTCCGCACGCCCACACACCGAAGCCGCCCATCGCTCCTGATACACTGTCAACTGGCCGTCGCGGTACAACCCCACCGACGACACCGCTCGCAACCGTTGATGTACCGACGCGTCTTGAGGGACCGATGATGAACTGCTTAGTTCAGGTGGCGACAGAATCTGGCTATCAGATTATCAGCTTTGATGACTCAACCGGCGTTTATGAGCTTGATAAGGGATTCTCGATCTTTATTCCGTCCAATCAAAATCCAACCGAGCGAGTCGATCGCATGCGGCTCGGACCGAGCGTCCGAGCAATTGGCGATACCACGAGAACCTCTATTGGCTTATGGGTTGGCACGGCACGAGTGAGCGACCATGTGGTCCTAAAGCCATCAGAGGCGACAGTGGGCGATCTGGCGCGATTGCGTGAGGGTTGTATGGTCACAATGCCCATCCGCCCAGCAGACAGCGCCGCCAAGCCGTGATGACGAGTCGTGTAGCGACGAAGCGCGCGCTCATCACGCACGGTCGCCGCGCTGCAGCGCTACTGCTCGGTCTGCTTGTTGTTGAAACAAGCGGGCAAGCGCAATCCCCCCAAGGCGATAGAAAGGGGCAACCCGCCAGCACACATGCCTCGCAAGCTCGTGTTGTGGATGTCGGCGGAGTGCTCCTGCCGGAGGAAATTAGCCCACTGCGTGAGGTTCTGGCCGTCCTACAACAAACGCATCACATGGACTGGCGTGTGGTGGCCGTACGCCCGGACTCGTCGGTCGATAGCCTCGCGCTCCAGCGCTTTGCAGATTCTCTTCGTCTCACGTGGCAAGTTGGAGCACATACAGAAGACCGAGGTGGTGTCATCGTGTTATCCATCCAAGACATGGAGTTTGGACGCCGTCGCCGCGTGGCATTATCGGTGACGACGGCATTGGCTCCGCAAATGCTGTTGTGGTGGAAAAGTCCGGACGGCGCGAGCCGAGTACAGGAGATGATGCGCCGTGGAAAAACCCCAGAGGCTTTCTCTGCAATCCTGACTCACGTGGCATCGATTACCCCACCGCCTGTCGCCACTGAGTGGTTCGTGGTGCTCGCCCTCTGTGGGGTTATTGCCGGCGTGACGCTCGTCTGGGTTCTCAAGCCGGCGCCGACACATAGCTGAGTCACATAACAGAGGGAGTCCGTCAGCCAACTCATCCTTCTGCATAGCCAGGCGAGCCTGTCTCTTTGTCTCAGTTCGGGCTCTCTTCTCAAGGCGCTCATGCCCTCCCGGTCGTTCCGTCACGCTCAGTAATAAATTTGTCGAGTCCGTGTTCCTCAAACCGCCCCGGCATAGAGGTCGTCTCACACACAGGGGGGTGTCATTAAGCCCGCTGGCCGCGTGTATTATTTGTGAGAGCCAGTGGCTGCCGAGAACGCGCCGTCAGTGTCGCCATCCCCTATCTTACCAGACTTCGTCTCTGTCTTCTTTTTTCCTCTGCGGATTTTTATGCTGCTTTGCCGCGTCGGTTTTTACGTAGCCCGTCCTATCGCAATTCTCTCCGTGATGGCCGCCATGGGGTGGGCAACAACGGTCAGCGCACAAGGACCTGATGTTGTCTTCCCACGACCGCAACGTGTTGGTGAACCAGTAGTGCCTGGCGGAATTCTTCCCCAAGCGGAGATCGATACCACGGGTCTTGAAAGCTCTCTCCCACCTCTTGACGTCACAGGTGGCACGTTGCCTTTGGATGTACTCATTAGCCTTGGCCTCGAACCCGTCGCCGTTGAAGGGAAAAGCGCAGGGATTCCAACAGGCGCTCGCTGGTGGCTGCGCACCCCTGATGGCGAGCGACGTCTCGTCTCCGGAAGCATGATCGCCGCTCCCTCCTCAAGCCCTGTGGTGTGGCGCCGCATTCTATCCTCGACTGCTCGCGGTGTTATCCTCGGCGTTGAAGATACGGTCATTTCGAGTGCGAGGCCCATCGGCGGACGAATGTATCTTCGGTACACCGCTATCGCGCAACCAGGCTATGTGGTACACGGCATGTGGCACATTCATGGCACGAAGTCTCTCTCGTGGCTTCCGTCAAGTGGCGACGTTGTGATGCAGAGAGGCGATGTGTTAGTGCCCGATGTCGTGCCGATGGAATACGCCCTCGTACTCGGAGGTGCGGACTACATTATTCCAAACCCATCCTTGCGCGCAATGCCACGACGCCGCACGGTTGTCCGCCATCGTGTGGCGGTTCGCCGTGCCGCATCACCACTAGGCGCCGCCACATCCTTGCAGATGCCCGTCGTGTGCGGCCCGGGACAACAGGCCGTCACCTCCTGTGTTCCCGTGCCTTCGCAGGGCGTGACACCACCTGCGACAGTCTCGCCCCAGGCGTCAATCGCCCCACTGCCGGTCAGTGTCTCTCCAACGGTCCCGCAGCCTGCCCCCTCGCCGCTCACGACTCCAACAAGTGCTCCCTCCGCCAAGCCAGCACCTCGTCCTGTCGCACCGATATCCGTTGTGCCACGTCCTGCTGTCGTGCCAGTCCAAACAGCTCCGCAGACACAGCGCCCCTAATTTAAGGTCTTATTTCCGGGCGTGTCCGTGACAGTATGTAGAGAGATGTCGTAACGGCGACTGGGCTCATGACAGTGCGCTAAGATGTTTAAGAGGTTTTCTTCTTCGTGGATAGGGTGTATGCGTCGATTGCTTGGTGTTACACTAGGTCTGATCATCGTCGGCTTGATTTTGTGGATGATCTTTCATCGGGTCAGCACCCCATTATTTGATGCGGATGCAGAATTCGAACGCGCTGCCCAACTCGCCGGACCGGTAGAGTCGTATGGTCCGCTCCTCCAGCCGACCGAAGTCTCGCGAGCCGTCATTGACGACACTCGTGAGGTAAAGTTTGCGACGCAGACGGCTCGCCTTGCGTTCTATCAGCGTGCCGAAACGCCGAATATTTCATCTGGGCGTTTCGTTGTCACGCTCGAAGTCATCGAGCTGCGTCCTGTTCAAATCCGCGTGCGGGACCGGACGACAGGACTTCACTGTGTTGCCGTCGTTTCCCAATCAAATCTCCCGCCAGACTCACTTCTCTGGTGTGGTCGTGAAAACACGCCAGCGTGGGACGCTTTAAAGATTCCGGAGTTTGCCTCCATTTCATGGCAGTCGGGTGAGCCAATGCCAGGAATTACCGAAGAGGGGTGGATGGAAGATTCTGTTCCTCGTACGCTAGCGCCAGCCGCACCGCTGGCACCAGGAAGATCTGCAATCCCTGTCCCGCCTGCCTCGTCCGTGCCGATCGTCATTCCCAACTCCTCCCCTGCTCGACCATGATGCGGTGTAGCTTGTGTCCCTCCAATTGGACGTGGGAGCTGGCACCAGCCGTCTGTCAGTGCGGCGGACTCCTCTCTTGGGAGCCCGCTGCCAGCCTCTCCTCGCGTGCGTCTGGGCGTGGGCCTTTCGCTCCTCGTTCGATAGCCATCGACCCGACACCCATCGGGCTGCGAGAGGGAGCGCTCCACCGCAGCGGAATCTGGCGATTTGGTGAGTTGGTCTGGCCAGGTCCTCGAGAGACGATTCAGACCCTTGAAGAGGGGCAAACTCCCCTACTGCCGCTTCACACCCGACTCGCCACTCGCTATGGCGTTGGTGCCTCCCAAGTGCTCCTCAAGCATGAAGGATGGAATCCGAGCGGGTCTTTCAAAGATCGTGGCATCAGTGTCGCCATGACCCACGCGGTCTGGCGAGGCGAATGTGTGGCCGTGTGCGCCTCCACGGGAAACACCTCAAGCAGCTTGGCGACCTACGCGGGCGCCGCTGGACTACGCGCCGTAGTATTGGTGCCGCGGGGACAAATCAGTGGGCCGAAATTAGCCCAGACACTCGCGATGGGGGCTTGGGTCATTGAAATTGACGGTACGTTCGACGACTGCATGCGAATCACCCATGCGCTCGCCACCACACCTGTGCCTGGTGTTGGTGTCATGAACTCCCTGAATCCGTGGCGCATTGCGGGCCAGCGCACCATCGCATGGCATCTGCTGGAACAACTCGGCTGGCAAGCACCAGAGTGGATCGTGGTACCTGGAGGAAATCTTGGCAACAGTAGCGCCATCGGTGAAGCCCTGCTCATGGCATACGAGTGGGGATGGATTTCGAGCGTGCCTCGACTCGTCGTCACTCAAGCGGCAGGCGCCGCACCGTTTCATTCGTGGGCGAAATCACACTGGACTCGATGGCAGCCGGTGGAATCCCCTCAGACGATTGCGAGCGCCATTCGCATTGGCGATCCCGTCAGCCGCTTTCGCGCGCAAGATGTAGTGAAGCGGCTCGATGGATTCACCCTAGCAATCCCTGATGCCGAGCTCTTGGCTGCCAAAAGGGATCTTGATGACACAGGGGTTGGCTGTGAGCCAGCATCGGCCACCACTTGGGCTGGTCTTCAGTATGTCATGAAATCCCCCCACTGGAAATCGACTGATCGCGCCGTGGCCATTTTGACTGGCCACGTCTTGAAAGATCCCCGCCCGGGAGAAGTTAACGTGCCCGCCCCGCAACACGTGCAAAATTTTACCATGTCGCAGGACGAGACGTCTCGCCTTGGCTCGGCCACTCCCTCAGAATTTCTAGCCTGGATTCGGTGCATACTCTAAAGACGGAGTGGGCACGAATCTCCGCAGGAGACTTTTCCCGGTGTCCATGGTGTGCGTTTGCGACCGGTCTCTACGCAACCCTCATCTACTGGAGCATCCAGTCGCTCCATCGGCTCGGTCTCTCGTGGGCTTCGTCCGTCCTGCTCCTTATTCCGCTCTCGGTGGGGTGGATGATCTTGCTGTTTATTGCCATGGTCTTCATCATGGGCCGCGTGCGCGCGGGGCCAAAGACAACGTTTGATGGCCTATCGAAAGAATGGCGTAGATGAGTACGATCACGAACCTCCGCCGGTGGCTCGCGGGTCCACAACTTGTAATCCAAATCATTGGTAGTGTCTTGCTCGCACGACTCGAAACCGTTGCAGTCCTTAGCGCAATAGCAGCAACAATTCTTATTCCGGGATGGTGGGTATTCTGGGCGTGGCATCGGACGGGTCCTCTCTGGGCGTGCCTTCATGGCGTGGCGCTTCTGTTCGGTGCCGGGCTCTTGATTTTTGCTGCTACCGCTTGGCTTTTCGGGTGGTCTTTTGAAGACGAGGTCGTGAGTGATCGATCGTTAGATTGGATGCGTAACGCCTCGAAACGCCTCTCGGGGGGGCGCCGATATACAGAGACAGACTCGACACGGAAGCCGCAGGTCGCCGGGGTTTGGGCCGTTGCCGCGTGGATGCTGTTGCAGCCGTCATGGCGCCACCGGAATGATCTTTTGGTCGCCGCATGGTCGATGAGGCTTCCGTCCACGCGAGTCCACCGCTGGCTCCTGCAAACGGCTGCGAGGACAGCATCAAATGGGGGCACAGACGGTGACGATTTACCCACGTCTCGCCAGCACAATCCCGTGGTGCGGGCACATAGAGAGAGAGAACGTCTCTTGATACAAGCGTTACTAATATCACCACGCGACGGCTCAAGTCCCGTTTGGGAACCTTGGTATGCATCGTGTAACGCATCGATTCTGCCAAAAGATACTCAGGATCTTCGTTCCCTCGACAGTACGTGGGCGGCCATTTTACTCGCTGCAGCACCTCTTTCATGGTGGGCAACAACGCCAGTCACGCTGCAGCGGTGGGTCCTCCTCCTTCCCAACGGGAACCAACGAATCGCCGCACTTGCTCGCATGCGGGAGGCGCGCTCGCTGTATCCCCAACCGCCAACTTCTGGCGTCTCTTTTTCAAGCTAACTGATGGTGTGGACTTTCGTAAATGTGGTGCTTTTGCTTGTGAGTACCGCTGCTCTCATTAGCTTCTTGCGGTGGAGTCTGGGTGTCGCGCCCTACGTGCCAAGTCCGGCACACCGGTTGCGGTGGTATCTGAACCAGCTCAACGTCGGACCAGGCACAACGCTTCTCGATATCGGTAGTGGTGACGGACGAGTGGTCGCCGCCGCCGCTCAGCAAGGGGCAACCGCAACCGGACTTGAGGCCTCGTGGCCTTTAATCGTGTGGTCTCGACTCCGCGGGTGGCGCCAGAGAGCCAAATCCACGTTTATTGCTGGTGATGCATTTGACCAAGCCTGGCCCGTGTGCACGGTGACATGGATCTACTGGATTCCTTGGCGACTCAAAGACACGAGAGCGCTGGCTCGTCTTGACGAGGTGAGATCTAATGGAAGCACTATCTGCAGTCTTCGATTTCCTATTCCTGGTTGGACGCCCACTTTAGTGCTCACTCCTGCAGAGGACGGGCGAACAGAAGCGTGGGATATTTTCTGCTATGGACCGATAGAGTCGCCTGTGACAACAATCATTGAACAGGGATCTGTTCCTTGATAGTCTTTTGACCTCCTTCTGATTCTTCGAAGCTTTAAGACTTGGCCATAGGTTTAACCTTTTTTTAGTGAGAGTGTAAGAAATATACAAGCGAAAAAATCGTGAAATGTTTTAAAAAGAGCAAAAAATTCTGTTCCACTATTGTGATCACCTAGTTCAAGTTTCTCACTGACTTCCATTACTTAACCCGGCTATTGCGGGCGGAGGTGGGGCGTGTGTATCATGTTTGGGTTACTTCTCCCTCCTCGCACTTCACCTCCTATTTATGCGCCCTCTGTCTCCCCTCGCTGGCCGCCCCTCCTTTGCTCGTCCCGGTATTACGCTGGTTGAAACAGTGGCGGCGGTCGTGATTCTTGGTCTGGTCGCCGGTATCGGGGGGCTCTATCTGCGCGATAACAAGATGACGGGTGCCGCAGAAGCGGTGGCGTTGAGTGATTTGGTCCGCCTTCGCACCGAGTCAGGCTTGCGCCAGACAGGGAGTTGGGAGCGAAGCGGCGGGCTGACGTTTAGCACAGGCGTCACACCCGTCGTTGTGTCAGAGAGTGGAGAGCGCTTCGTCGCCGTGGTGAAGCCCTCGCGCGGCACCCGAGTCTGCGGCGTGGTGGTGACCCCCACCTCCTCCATGACACCGCGCTGTGGTGTGCCTGAACACGTCCCAGCGGCGAGCTTTAGCGTCAGCAGCCAAGACGTCACCACCCCCGACGGCCCGCGGGTCGCGTGGACGTTGCGTGCCACCCCGGCCTTGACGGGCAGCTGGCCGGTCGCTGTGCCAACGGGCGCCTTGGCGCCCAATGACGCTCTGGCACCCAACAACACAGGCACTGGAAATACGGGCACGGGAAATACCGGATCTGGCACGTCGGGCGACGGCACTTCGGGCGAGGCTTCAGAGGCCACCATTGCGTGGACGTTGCCCACCGGTGAGACGGTAACGCTTGGCTCGACCGATAGCACCTTGCTGTCTACTGGCATTACGCGCCTTTTGACCCCGACTCAGGCGGCCAATGCGCGCGACGCAGGGCTCATGGTTGTCAGTGGCTCGGGCCGTGTGCGTGCCGATGGCGGTGGGCCAACCACAGTGGTGGTGGGCACCTTTACGTCCATTCCGACTGGGACAGCCTTTCTGACGCAGACACCCATTGTCTTTGATGCGACAGGGCTGACGGTGGCCGGTGTGGCCCCGACCGTCTGGCAGTGGTCGTTTGGCGACGGCACCTTTTCAAGCCTTCGGCAGACCACCAAGACCTTCACTACGGCTGGCACACGCACCGTGACGCTGCGCATGGTGACGGCAGGCGGCGTGATTGCCGATGCGCAGACGCGTGTCATCACCCTGACGACCCCGGCTCCACCGGTGGGCAACCTCGCCCCCGTGGCGGTGATGAATAGCAATCTGGTCTGGGTGACGACCAATACCACCGTCATCATGAGCGGTCTTGGCTCCAGTGACCCGAATGCGGCCACGGGCGACGCCGTCATGACGTATGCGTTCAATAATGGCGCCGGGTCGTCGCGGACCGCCTCGAGCTCGCCGTCGTTTAGCACGGTGTATCGAAGCCCTGGCACCTTTACGGCCAGACTCACCGTGACGGACAGAAGCGGCATGGCCCACACCACCACGCGCAGCATCACCGTCTCGACGCTAGCCGCACCGCTCTCCGTTCCGCTCTCCATCGCCACCCCCGCCACCCCGAGCTTCATCCCGGGTGACTCGGCCATGATCACCGTCTTTGCCCGCAACGTCAATAACCTCACCCTGACGGGCACCATGCCGACGGCTAGCCTCAGCAGTGGCTCACCCGATCTCACCG
>Ga0163144_10005952_pt1 | contig 27018 bp, 28 predicted proteins | sample OliLak19BULKMAT1_FD_123175 | JGI IMG/M metagenome (GOLD analysis project Ga0163144, IMG submission 123175) | Freshwater microbial mat bacterial communities from Lake Vanda, McMurdo Dry Valleys, Antarctica - Oligotrophic Lake LV.19.BULKMAT1 | ecosystem: Environmental > Aquatic > Freshwater >...
ACGACGACAATCCGATTTGCACGGATAGCGAAGCCGTTTATCTGGCGGGTATCCTCGACAGCAATCAATCTTTCTTGAGCCAGATGGATGCGATTGTTCAACAAATTCAAGCCGAGTTGTCGGCAGAAAGCCAGCGCGTCGCCCTGTTGCAAGGTGTCTTCTTGGGGCTGAACTTGCTCGCAAACTTCATGTTGGGGGCATTGGTCATTCGTCCAACGGTGCAAAGCGTCGAACGGTCGCAGGCGGAATTGAAAGCGCGCGATCAAGCGATCCAAGCGCAAAATCTCAAACTCATGAACGCCAACCGCGATTTAGCCGTTGCGCGCAAAACTGCGGACTCTGCCAATCTGCTCAAGAGCCAATTTCTCGCCAATATGTCGCACGAACTGCGCACGCCGTTGAACGCGATCATTGGCTATTCGCAGTTGTTGACGGCGGGCATGGTGGGCGATTTGAGCGACGCTCAATATCAGTATCAGGAGCGCGTGCTGGTCAATTCGCGCCATCTGCTGGGGTTGATCAACGATGTGCTGGATTTGTCCAAGATTGATGCCGGGCGGATTGAACTCGCGGACGTGGCATTCAATCCGCGCGCGTTGTTGACCGAAGTCGTGGAGCAAAATCGTGTCTTGGCAACTGAGAAATCGTTATCGCTCGAACTAACATTCGATCCGCTGCTGCCCAACACGCTTTACGGCGATCCGAGCCGCGTGCGCCAAATCCTGATCAACTTGCTCTCAAATGCCATCAAGTTCACGGATGTGGGGCGGGTGAGCGTGAACGTCCGACGCCAGAGCGAAATATGGCGACTCGTCGTCGAGGATACGGGTATCGGCATCCCCGATCACTTGCAGCATGTCATTTTCGACGAGTTCCGCCAAGCGCATGGCGAGCTGGAGCGCGGCGGCACGGGGTTAGGACTGGCGATCACGCGCAAATTCATCATCTTGATGGGTGGCAAGATCGACGTTGACAGCCAAGTCGGACGCGGGACCCGTTTCATCGTGAGTTTGCCCTTGCGCGATGAGGTTCAAGTGCAAGCGGATCGGGTTGCTATTGCTAAGGAAATTGCATGAGCCAGCCGCGTGTGAAGCCAGCCCGTAACGAACGCGCGAAAGCGTGGACGATCCTGATCATCGACGACACGCCTGACAATTTGACCGTCGCCAGCGTAGCGTTGGAATTTCATGGCGCGCACGTGGTCACGGCGGCGAGTGCGGACGACGGTTTCGCCCAGCTTGAGCAGATTAGCCCAACGTGCATCTTGCTGGATATCCGAATGCCCAAAGTCGATGGTTGGGCAGTGTTCAAAACGCTGCGCTCAACGCCCGCAACGGCGCACATCCCAATCGTGGCGCTGACGGCGTATGCTATGCAGGGCGACCGTGAAAAGATCATCCAGGCTGGCTTTGACGGCTATATCGCCAAGCCCATCGACATCCTCACTTTTGTGGATCATTTGGACAAAATACTTCAGAGCCGACCGCAATTAAAGGGGGATACGCCATGAAATTATCAGATTGGGTCGTGATCATCGTCGATGATGGCTTCGACGATCAGCGCGTATTGGAACACATCTTCAAGCATTACGGCGCGACCGTGCATGTGGCGCGCAACGGTGACGAATGCGGCGCGTTCTTGACGACGATCATGCCCATCGTGATCGTGACCGATCTCGCCATGCCCGAACGCGACGGTTGGCAGACGCTCGTTGCGGTACGCTCAAATGTGCGGACGGCACATATTCCAGTCGTCGCCGTCACTGCCTACCATGCCGATGGACTGGATCGCAAAGCGTTGGCAGCCGGATTCGATGCGTATTTTCCTAAGCCCCTCCATCCCGAACATTTCATCGAAGCTTTAGAGAGGATCGTCAACTAACTATGCTCACTGTGGATAAGACGAAAACTGGTGTGAAACAAATCTTGATCGTGGATGATCATGCCGATTTGCGCACGATCTTCGAGCATGTCTTCAGAAAGCACGGCTATGATGTAACCGTAGCGGTCGATGGCGAGCAAGCGTTGGAAGCTATCGAAGCGAACGCGCCCGATCTGATCGTGATGGATGTGAACATGCCGAAGCGTTCTGGCTTGGACGTACTGCGCCAGATTCGTGCGACGCCCCACCTGCGTCATATCAAGGTGATGCTCGTGACTGGGAATTACCTAGTCAGCCAATCGCCAGAGATTGACCTCGCGGATTTGGTCTTGATCAAGCCCATCGGCATCCACGAATTGATCGAACTGGCGCAGCGGCTCGCACCGCAGGACAGCGCCGCGCGATTCAGCGAACAGCGGCGGTAGGGGCGCGCCCCTACAAAGCCAATGGTTCAACCGCCCGCCGCTTTCGCCGCCGCCGCGCGCGTGACGACCAACAGCGACCAGTCGCCGGACTGTACGACCTGTCCGGCTTGATTCACGATTTTGATGCCCGCCGTGATCATACCGCCACCTAAACGCGGCATGTCGCGTTTTTCTTTGATTTCAACTTCGACATGGAGTGTGTCCCCGATGAACACGGGCAAGCTGAATTTCATCTCCACCCCGCGAAAAGCGATCACGCGCCCCTCCAAGAAGCCGAGTTGATACACCTGCCCAACGGCGTAGCTCAAACACAACATCCCATGCGCGATGCGCTGTCCGAACGGAGACGATTTCATGTATTCGGCATCAGTGTGCATCGGGTTGTAGTCGCCCGTCAGCCCGGCGAACGCGACGATATCGCTTTCGGTGATGGTGCGCGCGCGCGTCGCCAACTGCTGCCCAAGTTCGTAGTCTTCAAAATAATAACCGAGCGGACGATCCGCCATGTTCAACCCTTTCGCTGCGCCACACTCGAATCAACATGCCAACGATGATAACCGTCACGGGATAGATGGCGCGCTCGGCAGATCGCGTTCCGGGATATTGACCGCTCGGATTACGTCGCTGCAATCGGGCGTGGACGCCGCCGCCGCCGCGGACAATGCACCGTCGGGTGCGCTGATGCACACGCTGAACACCGTCCCTACGAACGCCAGCGGCAGCCGTAGTTCGACCGCCGCGCCAAACGCGCCGCGCCCTGCCGCCAGCACGCCAACAGTCCCTTCGGATTGCAGGAAAAAGCGGCTGCCGTCGATGGTGACGAAGCGCTCCGGCGTCCCATTATCGTCGACGTCGAATGAGAAGCCGATCTGGGATGCCGGATCGGGCGGCGCGGCGGTCTCGATCAGTACATACAGCGATTGATCATTATGGAACGCGCGCACGCTGCGCAAGTTATAGCGTGCATTGGGAAAATCGGAGCCGGGATCGTTGTTCGGCGGCACATCGCCGTACCAATCTGACGCATCGCCGTCAATATGCAGATACGTGTAGCCCGACGGCAGCGCCGGATACGACTCGGCGGGCAGTTCCAGCAGCCACGCCGCCAAGCGTCCCGCGAAAATCGTGTTGCCGATCTGCTCCGGCTTTCCATCGGCATCCGTCGCCAAGCCGAACCCGTTGAGAAGCATGTCGCCGTCCGTCAGCAGGGCGACGCGGTTTGCGATGCGCGCGTTCTCGCCAATGCCGGCAACGAACAGCCGTCCGACGGCATCGACAGCGTAATCGATATTGAGCGGCGCGGGGTCGCTCTCGCGGAAGATATTCCGATCTGCCTCGCCATACGCGCCCTCGGTAAAGAGCAGCGGCGTCGCGCGGCTGTCGACGCCAATGGCGTCGGTGCGCACGGAGCGCGCCCCCCAAGTGACGACGGCGATATCGAAATATGCCAGCGGCGCGAGGATCGCGGCGGCATCCGGGTTGGCGAACGCGCCCGGTTCGACGCTGACAGCGATGAAACTGGCGGCGGTTTCACGCACGATTTCTGCTGTAAAGGCGCGCGTCACCAAGAACCCATCGCGCAGTTCCAAGCCGTAATCTTGCAGCAGCAGCCGCGCAATACCGCGATCCGGCGTCTCGCCCGTGATGCCGACTTGTCCACCCGGTTCGAGCGCCAACAAGACATTGGCGCCGCGTTCGATACCGAGCCACAAGCGCGCCAATTCATCCGATGTGAGCGCACGACGCGGACGCGCGAGGACGATGATTTCGGCGTCTGGCAGCGGCGCGGTCAGTGGGGCGCTCAAGATTTCTGCCCCCAAATCGCGGAAAAGCGTCGCAAAGCGCGATACACCGTCGGCGTCCTCGTTGGTGGGCGCGGCGGATTGCAGCGCCGGATCATCGATGAACAGCACGCGCGACACGCCGTCGCGCAATTGCGCGCGCACATCGGTCGCGCGTCCGACGAGGACGAACAGCAGTGCCAGCACGAGGACAACACGATTGATCTTCATACGCCCGATCATACGAGAAGGGCGCGAACGACGCAAGTCATTTGATTTGAAAGAATCGAAATATTCGGGCGCGGCGTGCTATAATGCCGTTCGATTTCCGTATGTTTAAATAAGGGACTCGCGGATGGAACTGTCGCATGACGAAGTGCGCAAGATCGCGGAACTGGCAAAGCTCGATCTGTCCGACGACGAGATCAAGCTGTATGCCGGGCAGTTGTCCAGCATTCTCGGCTATTTCCGCAAGCTGCAAGCCGTCGATACCTCACACATTGCGCCGACGGCATCCGTTTTGCCCTTGAAGAACGTCTTTCGTGCCGATACCCCGACGCCGCCGCTGACCGTCGATGAAGTCGTCGCCAATGCGCCGGACTCGTTCGCGGGGCAGTTCCGGGTGAGCGCCGTGTTTGACGAATAAAAAAGACAGTGACGAGCGCGGAGTCTCCATCCTGTCATTTTAGCGCGTCATTCTCGCTTCAATCGATGCGCGCTTAGCACGCAGTTCTTTTGGCTGTCGTTTAACCCACGTCTGGCTGACGCGGCAGATAAATCGTCTGCCCCGCGATGAGGCTGTCTGGGTCATCCAAGCAGTTGGCGACGACGATGCTGTCTGCCGTCGTGCCAGTGGCGGATGCCAGCGCGAACAAGCTGTCGCCTGCTTGCACCACATAGCCAACCCACGCAGCGGGGATAGGACACGGCGTCACGTCACCGAGCGGCGTTCGTGCGGGATCGACGGTGGCGAAGAAGCCAAGTGGCGTGATTGAAGGGAACAGGGTTGGCACGATGGGCGGCGCTTCCGTCGCGGTTGGGTTGGGATCGCGCGTCGGTGTAGGCTGTGCGCGCGCCAAGTTGCACGCCGCGCACGCCAGCACGATCAACAAAGAAAGCGCCGCCCGTCGCAGCATTAAACCGCCCTTTCCGTGACGTCGGCGCTGATCAATTCTTCGATCATCGCTACCGGATCGGTCAAGATGCGATGCACTGGACATTTGCCCGCGATTTCAAGCAAGCGCGTGCGCTGTTCGTCCGTCAAATCACCCGTGAACGTCATCCGCTGGCGCAATTCGTTGATCGTGTCACCAACGCCATGCTTGACGGGATCATAATCTGGGTAATCTTCGACCCTCAACCGCTGGCGCGAGACCTCAATTTCGACCGATTCCAGCGCCCACCCCTTGCGGTTGGCGTACAGCCGCGTCGTGATCGCCGCGCACGCAGCGAGCGCGCCTATCAGCGCCTCGGTCGCCATCGGGCCCGCATCCGTGCCACCATCCGCGACCGGTTCATCGATGTACGTGATGTGATCCCGCGTTTGGATAGTCGCTTTCAAGCCAGCGCCCAGCGTGACTTTGACATTCGCCATTCTGCTCATCCTCAGTTTGTCGGCGGCGCGTCACTGAACGCGCCCCGCTCCAATACAGCGTAGACGGCACAGCGCCATGGCTTCTTACGCTGCGGCTGCTACGTTGCCAATGGCTCTGCGGCGTCGGTCAGCGCCCGAATCAGCGCGTCAGTATTTGGGTAACGCATCGTTGGGGCATTGAGCGCACCAATGGCAAATTTGAGAACCTCAGAGTCGCCGTCCGTCGTGTGATCGGCATGATAGAAATGGTCGATGGACATATTCAAGCGCGTGACCACCTTGCTCTTGACCGCCGCGAGTCGATCCGGCTGCGTCAGCAATACCAATGCCTCGGCGTCCAAATGGGCGAGAAAATCACCCTCGCGCGTCGCTTGCCGCAGGATCAGCGCCACCGCGCGCAGCACCTCGTCGGCGGCGACGAAGCCGGACATCTCGCGCAGTTTGTCCAGCCCGCTGATCGTGACCAGCAGCGCCGACCACGCCTCATTGACCGTTAGCAATGCCGCCAGTCGTTCATCGAGCGCGCTGCGGTCGGGAAGGTCGGTGATGGGGTGGACAGGCGGCGCTTGTGTGGCGCGATGAATAGCATTGCGCGCGCGCAGCAGCAGTTCTTCCACGTCAAACGGTTTGGTCACATAATCGACAACGCCCAGTTCCAAGCCATGCAGCTTGTCGTCTCGTTCGCGCCGTTCCGTGAGGAAGATGATCGGCGTATCTGCCGTGCGACGATTGGCGCGGAACATGCGGCACAGGTCGTAGCCGTTGATGTCGGGCAGGTGGATATCGATGATGATCAGGTTGAGCGGTTCATCGGCGGCGATCTTCAGCGCGTCGTCCCCCCACGCTGCCGTATGGACGACGTAACTGCGCTGCTGAAAAAACTCGGTCAGCATATCGCACAGATCAACGTCGTCGTCCACGACCAAGAGGGCGGGCGCATCGATGGGCGTCTTATCCATCTTTTAGCTGTCTCCAGAAGCCGCGCCCGTCGTGGTGATCGCGACGGGGACAGGCTGTTTGTTCACGACGAAAATGCACGCGCCGCCTTCGACCGCCCGGCAGTGGGTCTCGCGCACCGCGTAATCCAGCCCGCCTGACGCCCAGCGGACACATTCTTGCAGCAAGCCGACCACCATCTGGCACATCGGGCGTTCGGCACGCACGCCCCACGCCATCGCGCAGGGATCGACCACGAAGCGGAACACGCGCTCGCTTTCGTCCAGCCACGCGGTTTGATCGCTGAAGTGGGTGAAGATGTGCGCTAATGCGCCTAACGCCAGCCGACAGCGCACGGTTGGATCGAGCTTGACAACGGCTGGCGTGTCGATGCCGCCGAGCGCGCCAAAACCCTTCATGCCTTGATAAAACCATGCCCGCCCAACGCGCAGCGCCATACCGCGCCCGATGCGTGGTTCATAGTAGCTATCGAGCGCCTGATTGAGCGCCGCCACCGCGCTGAACGCGAACGCTTTATCGAGTGTGTTGGCGGGCATCTGGTCGATGTACGCTTGATAAATGGGCATGTCGCCCAATGCCAAGCCCAACACGCCGTTGAGGGCGTTTTCGCCCATCTCGACTGCCATCGCGCGGAACAGAAAGCGCGCGAAGCGGTTTGGATAGCTCGGCGGCACGTTCGTCACCCCCATAAGCATCACTTTTTGCGCCGCGCTCGCTGGTGCATCGTCTGATGACGAGACAGAATCGGCGGGCGACTGGCGCTCACGATATGCGCCGCGTGGGTTGGGAGAGCGAGAGAAAGCCGTCACGATGCGATTCTAGATCAACTGCTCCAAATCGCGGACAGCGCGACCGACATCGAGCAAAATCAAGCCCAAGCGTGCTTCTTTACGCGCCAACACCGTGAGTACGGCTTCTTCGCCAACGGCGGTCAGGATGACATAGCCGTTGACCCCTTTGACTTGGACTTGCTGCAAACTCCCGCGCCCTAACTCGGTGGCAATTCGCTCACCCAATGAGAGCATGGCGGCAGACATCGCGCTCACGCGGTCTTCTTCATATCCACCAGGCAGCGACGAAGCAATGCTTAACCCATCGACGCTGACGATGGCAGCGGCTTCGACATCCCCGGAACTGGCTTGCAGATCGCGCAGCCGCGCGACCAATTGTTCTGTGCGTGATTTCGCCAACGAAATGCCTCCTGTGGAGAGGTGAACGCCTTCAACGCCGGACGGCGGATGAACGCGGCAAGACGCCACCCGGTTTGGCTATTGTGAGAATTCCACATAGTATAATCCTGCCATGCGCTTGTCGCAAGCAACGCTTAAGGACGCGGCGAAAAGGTTACAGTTTGTTCATGAAGCCAGCCGCCTCGCCCAATGACCGCTTCTCCGTGCCAGAAAGGGCTGATCAAAGCAACCTCACGCCCCGACCCCCTCTCCGGTACGGAGAGGGGGTTGGGGCGTGAGGTCAATGAGCGAGAAACTCAAACATGTCCTCTCCCCAAGCTGAAAAGGGAAGGGGGTGAGGTCAATGAGGGAGAAAGATCGACGTGATGAGCGACCAAGAACGCTATGCTGCCGCCTTGCGCGAACTGATTCAGCCGACGCGCGCCGCCGATTATGCTGCCGCGAACGAACAGACCTTAGCGCCGATGCGCGCGTTGATGCGCGCATTGGGCGATCCACAGGATCAATTCGAGTCGATTGTCGTCGCCGGATCGGTGGGCAAAACGTCGCTGTGCCATCAGATCGCGGCGGGCGTGCGGCGCGATGGACAGCGCGTCGGCTTGTACACCAGCCCGCATCTGCACAGCTTCCGCGAACGCTTCATTGTGGATGGCACAATGATTTCGATGGCGGAATTTGTCGAGACATGGAGCAACGTCAAACGAGCAATCTCAGCACTCGCTACTCAGCACTCAATACTGTCCTTCTCCACCTTTGAAGCGGCGACGGTGCTGTGTCTGCTGTGGTTCGCGCGCAAACAGGTCGATATTGCGGTGTTGGAAGTCGGATTGGGCGGGCGCTTCGACGCGGTGAACATCGTTTCAAATGTTTTTTCCGTGATCACGCCGATTGAGCTGGAACATGCCGCGCTGTTGGGTGGCACGCTGGAACGCATCGCGTGGCACAAGGCGGGCGTGTTCCGGCGCAAAACAAACGCCTACAGCGTGCCGCAGCAACCCGAAGTGATGGCGGTCTTGCAACGTGAAGCCGAAGCCAACAAGGTCACGCTGTTTCCAATCGAGCGGCTCATCGACGGCTATCCCACGATTCTGCCGCTTACTGGACGCGCTGAACGCACGCCCGACGGCATCCTGATCGACGGCGCGCACACCGTCGGCGGCGTTAGGCGGCTGTGTGCCAGCATCGCACCGTCCGCGCAGATCGTCGTTGGGATGCTGCGCGATAAAGCCGTCGCAGATGTGCTGGCGGTATTCGATCAGCCCGGCTTGCATCTGCTGTTGACGACTGCGCCCGGATCGCGCGGTTTGCCCGCCGCTGAACTCGCCGCGCGTTACACCCCCACGCGCGCGACTTACGAAATCGTGCCGAACCTCGATGCTGCGTTCCAACAGGTGGCGGCGGCGTCCGCTGATGGGCGTATCGTGACCGGATCGCTGCGCATGGCGGCGGCGGCGCGCGAATATTTTGGGCTGGTCACGGGTGATATGATCGCAGAGGCGGCGGCGACGCGCGCGATTTACGCGGCGAAGAACGCGACGTTGTAATCGAGAACCGAAAAAAGATTCAACACAGAGAACGCAGAGAAAAGAATGAGAATTATCTCTTTTTTTCTCTGCGTTAAATCCTTCTTTCAAAGTTTAAGCGTCACGATATCTATTTCTCTGTCTTTTGCTCGTAGAACTTCTGCCACTGTTCGCTGAAGCCCGCGTAGCGCGTCTCCGCCTCCGTGCGCAGGACGACATCCGGCGTCTCTGCGCCCAACGGCATGACCTCCGGCTGCGGCAAATCCTCGAACACCTTACGCACGAAATACACCATCTCTGTCGCTTGGAGCGCCGCGTTCAGCCGATGCGCCGCCAGCGATAAGCCGAACAACAGCGCCGACAGCGTGAAGAACGTCGGCGCGCCCCACGGCATATAGAAGATGATCGACGTGATGAACGCCGGAATCAGCAAGCCGCTCAAGAAATAGCCCATGCTCATGCGCACGCGCAAGCGGACGAAGGTGATATCGCCCGCTTGCGCGCCCGAAAACGTGCCGTTGAGTACCGCCGCAACGCGCGTCCGCCGCCGCCGCCCACCCGATGCTTGGCGCGAATTGCTGGTCATGCGGAAGCCGTCTGGTACCGGCTGAATGTAGTAGCGCCGTCCGTCGCGGAACAAGTCGCGCAAATGCAGCCGCTGCGTACTGGGGCGCGCGCCGAAACCCAACGTCCCCAAGACGATGGCGGGCGACGCGCTGACCGCCACCAAGACGGGCGGATACAGCCGCCACACATTGGGCAGCCGTGTGAACCATGAACGTAAGCGAGCGATCATTGTTCCGATGTGCATCGTTCCGATGCGGGTTAATTGTATCCGTTCAGTATAGCATCGGCGGACTCGGATGCAACCGCAGGGGTATCGGTTTCATCGTCGGACTCGTCAGAATCTAGATCGTAGAATACCCCCCGACGCGGAATGCCGATCAGCAGCGCAATCGGCGCCAACAGCAGCAGCCACATCATCGCGCCCAAGCCGATGCGACCCGCGATGAACCCCAACGCCGTCGGGATCAGACCGGAGACGAGCGAGGTGATACTGCTCAATGCCATCACGGAACCGGAACGCGCTGGCACGGCAGCGTACAATTGCGCTTGCAAAATTGAGTACCAGCCCGCGTTGGTCATGCCAAGCAAGCCCAACAACACCAGCTTGAGCGGCAGCGGCTCCGCCAATAAGAACGCTGGATAGAGTACCAGCGCCGCCGCGACGCTCCAGCGGATATACGTCAAGCCGCGCACGCGCTCCAAGAGCGGGATCAGCACCACATCCCCGATCAGCCCCACACCGGTGAAGATCAACAGCGCGATGCCCGCGACGCCCTCATCCGTGCGCACGACATCGACGAAATACAGCGCCAGAAAGCCGCGAAAGATATCCATCAGCAGATCGGCGGCGTCCAAAAGAAACACCCAACGCAGCACGATCCCGCGCCGCAGTTGGCGCAGCGCCTCGCGCACACCCGCGATCAAATTGATGTCTTCCGGCGCGTCCTCAGGGCGGTAAAAGTCGCGCAGTCGGTACGTCCACAGCGTGAGCGCGAAGCCCGCCAGCCCGATCACCACGTACAGCGCGCGCCATGCCACGCTTGTATTCCCGCTGACCAACCAGACCGCCACCGCCATCACGATGGGACCCGCGACATTGCCGAGCGATCCCGCCAGCTCCCAGCGCGCCATGTTGTTTTCGCGCCGCGCCGGATCAGCGTCCATCAGCGAGGCTTGCGTCAAGCCAACCGATGCGCCCGCAGCGGGAAAATAGAGACACGTTGCCATGACGAGCGGGATGAAGCTCCAACTGATGCCCATCAGCGCCATTGACAGGGCATAGAGCGCCGTCCCCCCGATCACGAGCGCCGCGCGCCGCTTGGTATCGCCCGCGATGCCGATGAACGGCTCGATGAAAGCGGCGAGAATCGTGGGGATGCCGACCAGCAGCCCGATCTGTCCGTAGCTGAGGTTGAGATCATCGCGGATGAAGGTGATCGAGATACGTCCCACACCATCGATGATCTCATCGTAGAACTCGATGGCGAGGGCGAGCGCGACGAACGCGCCCGTGCTGCGAAAAAGCCGGGTACGGAGCGAACGAAACATATTCAGTTGTCCTTTGGATAGGGGGAGACAAAGCGTGGAATCAAAACAAGCCGCACGCGGGTTCGCGTGCAGCTTGGGATACCTGAAGGTTATGGCGTTAGAAGATCAACCGCGACTACGGCAGCGCGGGGGTCGTTTGAGTGATGAAATGATCATGGTGAAAATTATATCACGGAATTACCCGACCACAATTTCCCGTTCTTCGCGCGGCTGCCCCAACAACGCCCGCTCCGCCGCGACGACCTCCGGCTCCAGCTTGACGATCAGCGCCTTCGGTTCGCACAGCGCGTGTCCGGGTTGCAGCGCGCTCGGTTCCCAGCGTCCAATCGCGCCCGATCCATCGTAAATCAGCGCCTCGTGCGCGCGCGTCGCCTCGTCATAACGCACGATGCGCTGTTCTCCGAACAACTGCCCGTCGTAGCCCAAATACTCGTGTACCTGCTGTGAGGTGAACGGGATAAACGGCGCGAGCAGCGTTTTCAGGTTGTCGATCACGCGCAAAATCGTGTAGACGCAGCGCGCCGCGTCCGTCGGATCGGCTTTGATGCTCGACCACGGCGCGCGCACGTTGAGGTACGCATTCGCATCGCGCGCCAAGCCCATCGCCGTCGAGAGTGCCTCGCGCAGTTTGACCGCTTCAATCAGCCCGCCGACTTGCTCGAAGCCCGCTTCGACGCGCGCCAACAACGCCTTGTCCTCCGGCGTCAGTGCGTCGTAGGCTGGCACGCGCCCGTCGTAGCGTTTGTAGGCGAAACTGAGCATCCGGTTGACGAGATTGCCCCACGCGCCGAGCAGTTCGCTGTTGACGCGATTGTAGAAGCCGTCCCAGTCGAAATCGGCGTCGTGCGATTCGGGGAACATCGCCGCCGTGTAGTAGCGGATCGCGTCCGGCTGGTAGCGTTCCAAGATGTCCGGCAGCCAGATCGCCCAATTGCGGCTCTTGGAGAACTTTTCGCCTTCGATGTTCATGAACTCGTTGGCGGGAACGTCGTAAGGGAGATTCAACCCCTGTGCGTCGTTATAAATGCCGTCGATGCCCATCAATTCGGCGGGCCAAATCACCGTATGGAAAGGTACATTATCTTTGCCGATGAAGTTGTAGATTTCGGCGTCGGGGTTGTACCACCAGTTTTTCCAAGCGTCGGGCTGTCCGATGGTCTTTGCCCATTCGATGCTGGCGGAGAAATAGCCGATCACCGCCTCGAACCAAACGTACAGCTTTTTCGACTCCCAACCCGGCAGCGGCACATCGACGCCCCAATCGATATCGCGCGTGATCGGGCGTCCGCGCAAGCCCTCTCCGACAAAATTCCGGCTGAAGCGCACGACTTGCGTGCGCCAATGCGGCTCGTGTTTGTCCAAGTACGCCAGCAGGCGCGGCGTGAACTGGCTCAGTTCCAAAAAGTAATGTTCCGCCTCGCGCACAATCAGCTTTTCGTCGGGGTGATTCTTGCTGTGCGGGTTGATCAACAGCGTCGCTTCGAGCAGATTGCCGCAGTTGTCGCATTGATCGCCGCGCGCGTTGGGATAGTGGCAGATGTAACACTCGCCTTCGATGTAGCGATCCGGCAGAAAGCGGCGCTCGATCTCGCTGTAGAGCAGCGTTTGCGTCTCTTTGTACAGGAAGCCGCGTTCCAGCAGCAGCGTGAAGATATCTTGCGACACGCGGTGATGATTTTCGGTGTCGGTATGCGTGAACAAGTCATAGCTGATGCCGATCTTCTGCTGTGCGCGCAAAAAACGCGCGTGATACTGCTCGAAGATCGAGCGCGCTGTGACGCCGCGCTTGTCCGCCTCAACCGAGATGGGCGTGCCGTGACTGTCCGACCCGCTGACCATCAGGACGTGATTGCCCTTGAGTCGATGATAGCGCGCGAAGATGTCGGCGGGCAGATACGCGCCCGCGAGGTGTCCGACGTGCAGATCGCCGTTGGCGTAGGGCCACGCGACGGAAACGTGAATGTGTTTGGGCATCGCCATTTTTCCTTGAGACCGTTAAACCGATGATCGTGTCTGAATGCTAAACTATGAGCGCGCGATGCAACAAAAAACCGCCTGTCCAAGACAGACGGTTCGCTGAGGTCGTGCCGTGCGCCGCTTTAGGCGCGCGTCAACAGCCGTCTGTGGACAAGGATCAACAGCGGTGACATGCGCATGGTGCAGGTGGGCGTGTGTACTGGTTTCATATCAGGAAGTGTAGCGATTCGGGGGGTGGGAGTCAAGCAAAAGCTGTCGGCGTTCGCTAACGGCGCTCGTAATTGGTTTAATCGTCGTCTGGCGAAGGTGGCGCGTATTGCTCATAACGTTTGAGCAGTTGTTTGTATTCTTCTGTTTCTAACGCCTCATTGCCCAACTCGGCAATCGCATCCTTGGTCATTGTCGAAAAAGCACAGCGCCCGCGCATTCGCGTAGCACACCATTCATGATCGTTTGACAGTCCCTTTGTTAAACTTTTTTGTTATTAGACTTATTACAATCTTGCCAAACATTCAACATCGCCTCATGTCAGTGTTGTCTAATGAAGTCCGTACCACAATGTTTACTTCAAACACTAAAGGATAATCACGATGGCGACAATTGTAGAAATTGCAGCAGGGGATCCCCGTTTTTCCACGTTGGTGACGGCAGTTACGGCAGCCGGCTTGGTCGAAACCCTCAGCGGCGCGGGCCCCTTCACCGTGTTCGCCCCGACGAACGATGCGTTCGCCGCCTTGCCCGCTGGCACCGTTGAGAGCCTGTTGGCAGACATTCCGAAGCTGACCGCCGTCCTGACCTACCACGTCGTCGCCGCGAAAGCGCCCGCCGCCGTCGTGATCAGCGCCCCGAGCCACAAGACGGTGCAGGGCAGCGCCATCAACGTCAAGGTTGACGGCGACAAAGTGATGATCAACGACGCGCAAGTGATCGTCGCGGACATCGATGCCTCCAATGGCGTCATTCACGCTATCGACAAGGTGCTGATCCCCGCCTAATGCGGGATCGATAACAAAAGCGCCCGCATCGATGCGATGCGGGCGCTTTTTTGTTGCCAATGACGTGAACTAGGTTGCGGATGTGCGCCGCCACAGCTTGATCACGCCCGGCGGCGACGGAATCTCCGACAGTTCGACGCGCCATGGCGTCAGCTTCAACACGCCGAACGTCGGATGCTCCACACCTTGCCAAATCATGCCCGGATCATAGCCAAGCGGTTCGGGCGCAGCTTTGAAGAAGTCCCAAACATAGCGTTTGTCCGCCAAATCGTCCGCCCATTCGACCGTACATTCGGCGTAAGCGGGCTTGAGGACATCGGACACATACGCAATCGACATATGCGGATTATGTGCCAAGTGCGCCGCCTTGTGCGACGTGCGGCTGGTGGCGATCCAGCCGATGCCGTTCTCCCAGAAGGGATGCAGCACGCGCGAACGCGGACGCCCCTGACTATCGACGGTCGCTGCGCTGCACCAGACCATCCGATGCGCGCGCGCGATGAACTCCGCTTCAATCTCGCTGAAATCATCCACTTCGACTCGCATACGTATTCCCCCTTTGCTGCCTGTTCTGAACCTTACCGACAGCATAACACGCGCCCAAATGCGGGGATATGCGACTTTGGGCGGAAAAGCTGCGTAAAAATTGCCCACCTGTGCAATGCGCCAATGGATTGGACTCAAGGCAGCCGATACATGCCCATCGCATCGCGCACGTGGCGCATGGTTTCGTGCGCTTCGGCTTGTGCTTTCGCCGTCCCCGCCGCGATCACATCCTCGACGAACGACGGCTGTGCCTCGAACTGAGCGCGGCGTTCGCGGAACGGCGCGAGGAAATTGTTGATCGCCGCCGCCAGCTTGCGCTTAACCTCGACATCCCCGACCTTGCCCAACAGATAGCGTTCTTTCAGATCGTTGACCTCATCAACGTTCGGATTGAAGATATCATGATAAATGAACACGGGGTTGCCCTCGACCTTGCCGGGAATATCGGCGCGCACGCGGGCGGGATCCGTGTAGGTATTGCGGACTTTTTCGGTCACGGTCTTTTCGTCATCGGAGAGGAAAATCGCGTTGTTGAGCGACTTGCTCATCTTCGCCTGTCCATCCGTGCCGATCAAGGACGGGACATCGCCAATCAGCGTGTCTGGCACAGGGAACACCTCGCCGTACAGGAAGTTGAAGCGGCGCGCGATTTCGCGCGTGACCTCGATGTGCGCTTCGTTGTCCTTACCGACCGGGACGAGGTTCGCGCGCGGCAGCAGGATATCGGCGGCTTGCAGCACGGGATAGCCGAGCAAGCCAAACGGCAAAATATCCAAGAACGCGGCGCTCGCCATGTCTTTGACGCTCGGCACACGTTCTAAGCGCGGAACGGTGGTTAGCATCTCGAAGTATAGATTGAGTTCAAACGTCTCGGTAACGGCGGATTGCAAGAAGATCGCGCTTTTTTCCGGGTCGATGCCCGCAGCGAGATAATCGAGAACCATCTCGCGGATATTCTGCCCCAATGTGGCGATAAACTCTTTTTCTGGCTTGGTCGTCAGCGTATGCAAATCTGCGATGATGAAAAAACACTCGTAATCGTCCTGTAAGCGGACGCGATTGGCAATCGACCCAACGTAATGTCCCAAGTGCATCTTGCCGGTGGGACGGTCACCGGTCAAAATTCGTCCTTTGCGTGCCATGATGATGGATTATCCTTTTGGGCGCTGCATTCTTTGTCAAAACACCATTATTCTGACTTGCAGGCGGCTGTCTAGGGCAAAACGCGCGCGATTCGCTAAAATAGAGGGGTTACCTGTCGATAAAAGTGAGTCAAGATCGTGAAGATGCGAACGCCGACGCAAAAAGTCCTCTGGGCGCTGGGCAATGTGATCGTATTCGGCGCGCTGATCGCGCTGGTGGTCGTGGCGCTGCGCCCGCTGACCATGGGCGTTGATCACGCCTCCCGCGCGCTCGATTACCCGTATACGCTCAACTATGGCGAGGGTCCCCTACTCGATCAGGCGGTGCGCTTGGCAACCGGACAAGCGATCTACCGCCCGCTGACGAACAATCCGCCCTACGTGATCGCCAATTATCCGCCGCTGTATCCGCTGGCACAAGCCGCGTTCGTATCGACACAAGGCGCGGCGCTGTGGTATGGGCGGCTGATTTCGCTGGTCAGCACCTTGCTGGCGGCGCTGTTCTTAGGCTTTACGGCGCGGGCGATCACGCGCGATTGGAGCGCGGGCATTGCGGCGGGGCTGCTGTTTCTGGCGCTGCCGTATGTGCTGCATTGGTCGGCGCTGGCGCGGAAGGACATGCTGGCGCTGGTATTCAGTATTGTTGGGCTGTACTGTGCCGCGATGCGTCCGGGCGCGCGGCTGAATCTGGCGCTGGCGATCTTGTTCCTTGCGCTGGCGGCGTACACACGGCAGACCTATCTGCTCGCCGCGCCGCTGGCAGCGTTCGCATGGCTGTGGGGCGCGCGCGAACGAGCGAATGCGCTGACATTGGCGGCGTGGTTGGCGGCGGTCGTGCTGGTCGTCTTTGCGCTGTTGCTGGTGTTCACGGACGGCGGCATCTTCTTCCATATCATCACGGCGAACGTGAACGCGCTCAACGGCGAACTTCTGCGTTTCTACGCCGACGAATTCGCGGCGAATTTGCCGATTCTGTTGGCGGCGGGTGGGCTGACGATCTTCATCGGCATCATTTTGGCGCTCTTGCGGCGCGATGAAATGGACGATGGGAACGCGGCGGGCTGGATGGCGGGCGTCTATCTCGTCGGGGCGTTGGCGGGCGCGTTGACGATTGCCAAGATCGGCTCGGATGTGAATTATCTGCTGGAACTCGGCGCGGCGCTGTGTCTCGCGGCGGGCGTGATCGTCGGTTGGCTGAAGCGCGTCCCGCTGATCAAAGCGGCGGCGCTCGGCGTGGTGGCGCTGCAAATCGTCATGATGACCACCTTGAGCGAGACGAAATACTACCGCATTGTGTTCAACCGCACGACGGCAGAACAGCGCGCGGGCGTCGATCAGTTGATGGCGCGCGTCGGGGACGCAGTGACGCTCAACGGCAGTATACCGCTGGCAGATGAACACATGGGCTTGCTGCCGTTGGTGGGTTTGCCCATCGATTTCCAGCCGTTCGAGCTGAGCCAATTAGCGGCGGCGGGCGCGTGGGACGAAACGGCGTTCGTGGCGGCGCTGCGGCGCGGCGATTATCCGCTGCTGCTGCTGTATCAGCCGATGGGCAATCCGTCGCTGCGCTTCGAGCGGTGGACGCCCGCCATGCTGCGCGCGATCAACGATGTCTACCGCGCGGACGGACAGTTCGCGGAGACGACGGTGTATCGCTGGGTCGGGGAGTCGTAGAGCAACTGGACGTATAATCGAAGGATAATGAGCGTGGAGAAATGAAGATGCCACCGTCGATCACGTTGGAATTGTCGGACGGCATCATGGAGCGCGTGCAGCGCGTCGCGGGCTTGAACGGGATGAGCGTCGACGCGGTGTTGATGATGTGGATTGAACGTGGGGAAGAAGTTGAAGCGCACTGGGATCAAATTCAAACTGCATTAGTTCTACACAGGGCGTATTTTGATTTCCAAGCGGCACAAACATTAATGGATATGCTTGAACAATCTCAAAAAGGAACGTGACCTACTTCAGCGCCTTCACCTTGTCAATCAGCGCGCTCGTGCTGTGTCCCGCCATGTACTCGATGAGCACCACGCGCCCGCCATACGCCTCGACCGCCGCACGTTCGGGCAGCGGTTTGACCACCATGCCCGCTATCGGCGCGTAATCCCCGCCTTTGACATAGATTTCTGGCTTTAACGCTTCGATCAAGCGTGTCGCGGTATCGTCCTCGAAGATAATGACCGCATCGACCGGGCGCAGCGCCGCCAACAAGCGCGCGCGCTCCATTTCTGGCACGAGCGGACGTCCATCGCCCTTCAGCCGCCGCGCCGACGTATCGCTGTTCAGCCCGACGAACAGCGCGCCGCCCAACGCGCGCGCTTTTTCCAGATAATCCAAGTGTCCAACGTGCAGCAAATCGAAGACGCCGTTGGTGAACACGACGGTTTCGCCCGTGATGCGCGCGGCGTGCCGCAAGTCGAGGGCGTGATCGAGGGTCAGAATGAGCATGAACAAAAAGTTCAACGCAGAGAACGCGGAGACGCAGAGAAAAGACAAAAATTCTCTGCGCCATCTGCGTTGAAAATCGTTACCACAAAAAGCCGCGCCGAGAGTAGCGTTCTTCTTTGAACGGCTCGCCCTCGTTGTGATAGCCGTTGACTTCCCAGAAGCCGGGCTTGTCGGTGGTGCTGAACTCCAACGCGCGCACCCATTTCGCGCTTTTCCACAGATACCGCTTGGGGACGAGCGTGCGCAGTGGGTAGCCGTGTTCCGCGTCGAGGAACTGCCCGTTGAACTTGTACGCCAACATTACATCGTCGTCGTTCATGATATCGAGCGCCGTGTTGGTCGTGTACGCGCCGCTGCCGTCGCAGTGGGCGATCACATGCTTGGCGCTCGACTTGACGCCGAACAGCTTGATGAAATCGCGGAACAACACGCCTTCCCACTCGGTATCGAACTTGCTCCAGCGCGTCACACAGTGGATATCGCACTTGATTTTGACGGTCGGCAGCGCGAGAAATTCCTGCCATGACCACTTCATCGGCGTCTCGACTTCGCCAAAGACGCGCAAATCCCACGTCGCTTCGTTGAACAGCGGAATGCCGCCGTAATGCAGCACCGGGAAATCGAGCGTGGCGGATTGTCCGGGCGGCAAACGTCCATCGCGCTTCATATCGGCTTCGAGCGTGCGACGGTTCAGCACGTTGTCACGTTGACTCATCAGCGTGTGTCCTTCTCAACTATCGATCTTCGTTATTATAGGTGGAAATGGGGTGGCAATCGACACGACCTCACCCGATTTTCAGATTCAGCGGCGGCAGCATGGCACGCCATGCCCCTACAGTGATGCGTTATCTTTGAGTCATGGGAAGGGGATGTTTTGTTACAGCGAATAATGATTGGGCATGGTTCGCCATGCCCGATATGATGTTCGCCGCTTGATCTTACGCACCCCGCCGTTTGCGCCCAATCAGCTTGTACATCACGGTCAGATGCGTGTCACCCTTGACCTTGCGCGGGGTCAGGGCTTCGGCGTCGAATTGATCTTTGACCAGTTCGTAGGTTGCTTCGCTCAACATAATTTCTGCGGGTCCGGCATTCTCTTGCAGCAGCTTGCTCAAGTCCATCGCGTCGCCAAGCGCCGTGAACTCGCGCCGATCCGCGCTGCCCATGTTGCCCAAGACGGACATGCCCGTATGAATACCGATGCCAAAGTTCAACCGCTGTGCTTCGGGCAGCACTTCGTGCAGCGCGCGCACATCGTAGAACATCGCCAGCGCCGAACGCACGGCGCGCATGACGTGATCATCTTGCTCGTTCAACTGGGTATTGAACAATCCGGTCACACAGTCGCCCAAATATTTATCGACGATGCCTTCTTGCAGGTTGATCGCCTCGCTGGCAACGCTCAGATATTTGTTGATCACTTCCATCAGCACTTCCGGCTCAAGCTGTTCGCTGAAGGTGCTAAAGCCGCGTACATCCGCGCTCACAACCGTGACGAGGCGTTCTTGCCCGCCCAGCGTCGAAAAATCGACCTTCGCCAACAACGACGGATTGGGCAGATACGTCAACAGCAAATCGTGATCGCGTTGTTCGGTCAGATCATCCAGCACGATCACCACGCCGCCGGACAAGCCTTGCAGCGGCGTGATGCCGACGCGCCAATAGCGCCGCCGATCAGCCGCATCGATTTCGACCTCGCCCGTCTCCGGCGTTTGCTGCCCGCGCACACGCTGGAAGGCATCTGCGAAGTGGGTGGCAACAGCGGGGAGCAAATCTTGTAAGCGTTTGCCCGTCGATTGTTCGTGCTGCGTGCCGATAAACGGCTCTGCGCCGCGATTGCTGCCCGTTACAATATCGTTGCCGTCCACCGTGACCAAACCGCTGGCAATGGAGGCGAACATATTGTTGAGCAGGTCGCCCAAGGACGTGATTTGCGACAACTGCTGGCGCGCCGTCTCGAACAACTGTGCGTTCCGTAGGGCAACGGCGGCTTGATTGGCGAGCGCCTGCATCAAGCTCAGTTCGCGTTCGGTGAAAACGCCGTCCATGATGCGGTTATCGACGTAGACCACGCCGATGATATCGCCGCTGACGTTGAGCGGCACCGCGAGGATACTGCGCAGTTGGTAGCCGACGATACTTTCTTGCCCGATGTAGTTGGGATCATTGCGCGCGTTGTGCGTCAGCACAGGCTGTCCCGTCGTGGACACTTCGTTGATGATCGTATTGCTGATGATGAATTCGTCGCGGTTAAGCTGCTTACGGTCGATGCCGCGCGCGGTGCGAAACTCCATCGTCGCCGATTCGGGATTGCGCATCATGATGTAGCCGCGCTCCGCACCTGTGAGCTGAATCGCGGTGTCCATCACCTGCTGCAAGACGTGATCGGTGTCCAACGTCGAATTGATCAACGCGGTGGTCTGCGGGAGCGCGCGCAGTTGGCGTAGTTGAATCTGGCGTGCTGTCAATTCCCGGTTGAGCGCATCGAGTCCGCCGTGTAGCCCGGTCAAATTGGTGGCGGTGCGCGCGGGCAGCGTCATGCCACGCTGACGCAGCGCGGGCATATGATCGCGCAGCATCGTGTCCAAATCGGTCACGCGCTGCATGACCTCGCGGATTTGTTCCTGCGTCGTTTGTGGCAGTCCGTTGAGCTTGCGAAATTTCTCGGTATTCTCGATCATCGTCCAAACACCTCATAAATCCGCGTATATTGTTGGCGTCCTTTGACCTGAATCGCGGCGCGCTCCTCGAAGCGCATCCCTTGTGCCGCTAATCCTTCAAGGTCGCCGCCGACGGTCTTTTCGATTTGACGCAGGGCATCCTCGCTGACGATGAGCTGCCCATCGTTGGCATTCTCTTCGAGGCGCTTGGCGAGGTTGACCGTATCACCAATCGCCGTGAAACTGCGCCGACTGGTGCTGCCGACATTCCCCAACGTCGCAATGCCGGAATGTAAGCCGATCCGGTAATACTCCGTATCCAGCGGAAGTTCTAGACGCCGATAGAGCGCCGTGAAATCCTTACGCAGCGCCAGCGCCATTTCGACGGCGCGGAGCGCGTGATCGGACTGTGGATTCAACTGCGAATTGAACAAGACCATGATTTCGTTGCCCATGTACTTGTCGATGATGCCGTCGGCGCGGAAGATCGCCTCGGTCGCCACCTGCAAATACTCGTTGAGCAGTTCCATCTGTTCTTGCGGGCTTAAACCGCGCGGGAGCGCGCTGTAGGAACACACATAGATGAAGGCGCAGGTAATTTCGCGCCGTTCGCCGCCGAGCGCGAGGTTCGCGATCTGATCGATCTTCTCGACCATGCCCGGCGGGACGAAAATGCGCATGGTTTGCAGCGCCTTCGCGCGGGCGCGTTGTTCGGTCAGGTCGTCAAAGACCAGCGTCGCACCCTGCGTCTCTTGGCGCGCATTTTGCAGCGGCGTCAAGCGAATATTCAAAAAGGCGGGTCCACGTCCGGGAATCTCGCCCTCCAAGTCCAGCGCCGCGCTCTGATTGTGTTCGCGCGCGTCGTGCAAAACATCGGCGCTCAAGTGGGGTAGGACATCGTGGATCGGCTTGCCAATGGCGTTCTCGCTGGAGGTGTGCAGGATTTGCGCGGCGGATTGATTGTAGAGCGTCACGTTGTCCGCACCATCGGTTGTGATCACGCCGCTGGCAATCGAACCGAAGATGTTTTCGAGCAGGTCGTTCACGCGCGAAATTTCTTCGAGCTGCTGCTGCACGCGCGCGTACAACAGCGCATTCTCGACGGCGACCGCAGTCTGATTGGCGAAGGCATTGAGCAAGTTGAGTTCGCGCTCGGTGAATACGCCCTCGCGGTAGCGGTTATCGACGTAGACCGCGCCCGTGATGATATCTTTGTAGATCAGCGGCACACATAACACGGAGCGTAAGACGAACTTGGCGATGGTTTCGCTGTCTATCAGCAGCGGATCGACGGAGGCATTGTCGGTCAGCAGCGCCTTGCCAGTCGTGATGACCTCGTTGAGGATCGTCCGACTGACTTCATAGACGCGCTGACGCGCTTCGGCGTCGTAGCTGCCGCTGCCCATGCGCCCGGCGGTCTCGACGCCGCGCGCGACCCGGTATTCCAGTTCGCCCGACTCCTCGTTGGTGAGCAAGATGAAGCCGCGTTCCGCGCCCGTCAGGGTCAGAATCACGTCCATCGCTTGTCCCAAGACCGCATCGACCTCCAGCGTCGAATTGATCATGGCGGACATCTCCGCTAGGGCGCGGAGCTGCGTTAGCTCGGTTTCATCATCGACCAACGCATGTTGCAATTGGCTCAAATCATGATCGACTTGAGTCAGTTGATTCAAAACGTTTTGGGGCAAGCTCAATTGGCGGAGGCGCAAGAGCGTATCTTGGTTGCGCAGTCCGAGGGTCACTGAATCGAGCAAGGAGCGTAGATCGTTGAGCGTATGGAGCGCGCTAGGGAGGTTCTTGACTTGCCCCTCGCCACTCGCACCGCTGTTATCATTAGGGTTGGTGGTCATGCGTTTTCTAAACCCCTGTCCTGCAACATACCGTCATTATAGCATCACGCGGGTTGCGACGCTTGCGGCTAAAGGTGGAGACGATGAGATTGAGAACCGAGAAAGATTTCGCCGCACAGGAAACAAGCGCGCATTCTCATTCTTGTCTCTGCGCCGCTCTGCATCCTCTGTGGTGAAATCTTTTTCAGGGTTCCATAAATCCTTAGCAGCGTTAAAGCCCGATTGCAACGCGGATGTCGCCCAATGTGGTCAGCGCCAACACGTTATAGAGCGCCGCAGCCGAGAACGCCTCTTGCCCATCGTCCAAGCGCAGATTATCGAAGCCCGTCAAGCGCATATGCACATGATCCACATCCAAGCCGTAATCGGGCAAAACGCGCGCTGCCGACCAGAGGTTGATCAGCGGGACGTATTTCTCGTCCGCGATGCGTTTCAGTTCGCGGTTGAACTCGATGCCTGACCAGAAGTATTGATCCTCTTGATACAGGCTAAAGGTCGATAAAACGGGAATGATGCCTGCTGCCAGCGTTTCATCGACGATGCGACGCATGTTCGCGCCGTACTGGGCGGCATCGACGGCGCGCAAGTCGTTGGGCCCGAACAAGATGAACGCCACCGCGGGCTTGCGGACGCGGTATTCGCACGCCAGCGGCGACTCGTTGGGCTGGCACGTCCCGGCGGGCGCCCACATCGGATCGAGGACGGTGAATGTACTCATGCCGACGCTGTTGGCAAGGCTGTACGGCGTCATGCCCGCCCCGTAGTACTGGATCGTCGGCGCGAGCGTGTCGTAGGGACCCAATACGTTGTCCGTCCGCGCGATCAGGTTCAGGATTTGCGGCGCGACGATCAGGCTGTCCCCGACTTTGGTGGCGATATCGGCGTGATTGCCGAGCGTCTGCCCCAAATCGTAGATTTCGACCATCAATTCATCGATGCGCGGGATGATCGGCGCGGCGTACAATTCCGAGAACGACGCATATGCCGCGTTGCTCGGCACCTGATCTGCGACGGTGTAGTTAATGGGGACGGTGCTGTAGCGCAGTTCTGGCGGATGGCGCACGTAGCCGGAGATGATCCAACCGTCGAGCGCGATAGTCCCATCGCCGTTGATGCGCTGAATGTGAACCCAGTTGCCGGCGCGGTTGCGCTCGATGATGTTGACGGGCGTATCTTGGTTGAGCGTGCCGACTTGAGCGTGCGTGTGTCCGGGTCCCGCGAAAACGTAGACTTGGCGATAGGTGGCGGCGGCGACGGGCGTATAGTCAGCGTGGACGGATGAAGCGACCAGCAGCAGGATGAGGGAAAGCAACAAGGGGCGAAAACGCATCATTCACCTTTGAATAAGCCATCAACTTGAATTTGCAGCGCCAGCGTGGGCGACTCGAATTGTTCGCCCAGACCAACGATAGCGATGCGCGTATATTTGCCGTCGAGCAAATGATAGACTTCGAGGAAATCATCGTCTGGATCGACCAGCCAATATTCGCGGACGCCGCTCGACTCGTAGACGCGGAATTTCTTGTCGCGGTCGCGGCGCTGCGTGGAGGGCGATAAGATTTCGATCACCAGATCGGGCGCGCCCACCCATGTGCGGGCATCGTGGAGGGTGCAGCGCGTGTTGTCGGGGCTGATCCAGAAGATATCCGGCTCGAACGTGTTGACAACATCAAATTGAACCGCCATTGGCGCAGCTAACCACGTCCCCTTTTTGATGCGGCTGCCCAGAAACAACGTCATTTTCCATGACTTGTCTTGATGTGGAAACGAGGCACCACCTGCCACAATGATTTCTCCTTCGATCAGTTCCACATACGCCGCGCCGTCGATATCGGGCAGCGCGGCGAATTCGTCGGCGGTGATCCGCTTCGTTCGCGTTTGGAGTTCGGTTGCGATTGCCATCATTTCACCTCATCTCGATTGTGATCGGGGCGGTGTGTCAGCGGCGCGCCCCTACAGCGCCATGACTTGTTCGTAGACCGCCAGCGTCGCGCGCGCGGTCTTGCTCCAACGATAGCGCGTGGCGACGGACAGCCCGCGCGTGATTTGTTCTTCGCGCAGCGGGTCTTGGATCAACAACGCGATCAGCGCGCCCGCCAGCGCGCGCGAGTCGCCCGGCTTGACCAGATACGCCGCGTCGTCTGTGATTTCGCGCATGACTGGAATATCGCACGCGATCACGGGCGTCCCGCACGCCAGCGCCTCCAGCACGGGCAGCCCAAAACCCTCCGCCACGCTTGGAAACGCGAACACCGACGCCAAGCGCAAGAGCGACGGCTTATCGGCTTCATCGATTACGCCGATCCAGCGCACATACGGCTCAATACCCAAGTCCGTCACCGCGCGCCGCAAATCGGGGAACAGCGGCGTCCCCCACGCGGGTTCGCGTCCGGCGATCACCAACGGCGACTCGTCGCCCTGCGCACGCCCGACGTAGGTATATGCTTCGAGCAGCGTCCGCACGTCTTTGCGCACATCGAAGCCGCCGAGATAGAGCGCGAACGTGTCCGGCAAATCGTATTTTGCTTTCACGGCGGCATCGCGCTCGATGCCCAAACGGGGATGATACGCCTCATCGACAGCGAGATGGGTGGTCGTGATCGAGTCGGCGGACAAGCCAAGCTGCGCGACGATATCGGCTTTCGCGGCGTCGCTGATGGCAATCGTCTGCGCCGCGCCGCGCGCCGTCGCCATCACCAACGACGTGTACAGTCGCGCGCGAAAACCGGACGCATACACCGGAATCGTCAGCGGAATCACGTCTAAAATCGTCGTGATCAGCTTGGCGGGCGACGACAGCGGCGCGCCCCAATATGGCACATGAACGATATCCGCCTTGCAGCGCGCGGCGGCGGCGGGGAACGTGCGCTGCTCGAACCACACCTTGCCGAGATTCGAGCGCGAACCCTTGACATGGACGACGTTGACGTGCGCGGGAACAGCGTCCGCGTGCGCGCCCGCTGGCAGGATCAGCGTGAGCGTCAGCGCCGCATCGAGGCGGCGGATCGCGGGGAGCAGGTGACGAATATACTGTCCGCTGCCCGTGTGCGGCTGATCCCAGAACCAGCCGTTGTAGACGATGTGCATGGAAATCGGCGCTGTCCTTGCGTTAGGCGTCGTGGACGCGCGGCAGGCGGAAACAATCGTCGCACAGCCCGTAAAATTCCAGCAGATGCCCGGTCAGATGCACGTTCAGGCGCTTTTCCAGTTCACTGGTCAGCCCGTTCAAGCCGCATTCCTCGAATTCGATCACGCGGTCGCAGTTCGTACAAATGATATGATGATGGTGTCCGTTGGGCATCAGCACATACGTTGGCGTGACCGAGGTGCCGATGTAGGTGGGGCGCACGAGCGACAAGCGCGTGAACAGATCGAGCGTCCGAAACACGCTGGCGCGCCCGATGCTGGGATCGGCGGCGGCGACGCGCTCCAACAGCTCCGACGAGGTGATATGCCCGTCGCTGTCCTCGATGGCGCGCAGTACGGCGAGGCGCGCGCTCGTCAGTTTGTAGCCCGCATCGCGCAGCCGTTGGGCGCGCGGGCTGAGGGAAAGCGGAGTCATGTCCGTTCACTCGACTGTGGATAACATTGCGCATATTGTACCATGCGCGGCACGCGGACTAAAATCGGCTTGGAGAATATGGGGAAAATGTATGGATCGATGTCGAATTATGGTTGTGTCGGGGCTGTTGGTCATAGCGATGTGTCTGTGCTTAACACCTTACGTCGTGAAGGCGCAGCCCACACCAACTGGGGTTCGGTATGTGTCAAGGACTTTGAAACAACTTCGTGAAAAAGATTAAGCGAGATTGTCAGGCTGCTTTGGCGGATTGATGTAGACCGCCGCCGGAGCGCCTTTCACCATCGGGAAACCAGCGCGAAAACGTTCAGGACATGCCGCAAATGCCGCCAGCATCACGTTTTGGCGCGG
>Ga0163144_10005955_pt1 | contig 27016 bp, 20 predicted proteins | sample OliLak19BULKMAT1_FD_123175 | JGI IMG/M metagenome (GOLD analysis project Ga0163144, IMG submission 123175) | Freshwater microbial mat bacterial communities from Lake Vanda, McMurdo Dry Valleys, Antarctica - Oligotrophic Lake LV.19.BULKMAT1 | ecosystem: Environmental > Aquatic > Freshwater >...
GTGCCGAACCGCGCGTAGCGCGAGCCGCCGACGCCCCACACCACGCGAAGCAAAACCATGAGGCCGCTCGTCAGGCCGATGATCGAGTGATACGGAAACAGCGTGCTGTCTTCACCGAGCAAAGGCGCGATGACCGCCGCAGCGATGAAGCCTGCGGACAGGAGCATGTGAAAGAGCCGGGTCGGCAGGTCCCAGATAAGGACGCGCGTCATGGTGAGTCTCCTCGATGCGCGAGCCACTCTGGAGAGGCCAAGCACGCTTCACGTGGCTGCAAGATTGTATCCCGACCAACTCGTCCGCCTTCCGCCAAGCCTTCCGGCCCTTCCCGGCCATGGTCATGCCTGTGCCGACTCGGAATCGCCCCCGGCACCCCCCGCTCGATGCACCTCGCTCGCAATCAGCGGGGCGAGATACGTGCCCGGCTCGTCGGAATGGGATGATCTCGCGCCATGGCGGCGTGCCCCCCCCCCCGAATGGACCGAACACAGGGTTGACGGGTGTTCGGGGACGCTACTACACATGATCTCTCCGGCGTTGCGCGCTGGTGAAGCGAAGCCGATGCTCCGCACATCGCGAGTCGCCCCCGCTCGTCCGGTGGATCGCGCACGCCGATTTCTGCTCGATCGTAACATGTGATATATTCCTGTTGCGATGATCATCTACACGTGCGCGAAATGCCGGGAAGAGTTGGAGGTTGAGGAGAACCTCGCCGGGCGGCGTGTGAAGTGTCCGCACTGCGCGAACGTTGAGGTTGTGGCGGGAGTGGCCGGCGTAGCGCGGCCCGCAAAGCGTTCTGGAGTAGCCGAGCAACTGCCGCTTGGTCTCGATCGCGCCACCGCCATGGGGTTGCCGCCAGACTCTGGGCCGGAGGTTGAGGTTTTGCGAGTACACCCGGTCATGTTCAGGGCCAGGCCGCTGGTCGGGCTCGGTTTGGCATCGCTGATATTGGGCGGTATTGGGCTGGCGATCGCGGGTCAGTTTGCCGCGACGTTTGCCAACTACCGCTGGGCTGCATTCGCAGGTCTGGGGCTGCTGTTGATGGGCTTGGTCTGGGTGGCGTTGTGGAAGCTTAAAGCGATGGGGACCATGGTCATTGTGACCAACAAGCGCACAACCGTTCGCCGTGGATTGTTGAGCAAGCGAACTCGCGAGATTCTGCACGATCAGGTGAAAGATATTGAGGTGGTCCAGACCTTCGGGCAGCGAATGCTGCGAACAGGCACACTGGGGATCGATGGCTCGGGGACAGATCAGATCGAGTTGGTGGTCGATGACCTGCCCAGCCCGGACAGGCTGCGGAAGTCGATTGATGCGTACAGGAACATCGGGTGAGCGTGTTGGGTGGGACTGGTTGGCGAGGCGGGGACGGGGGATGGGGGGGACGGGGAGGACTGGGCGCGCTAAACTCCGACCCGATGAGCAGGGGTAGTCTCAGGGGATGTCGAGGATACTGGAGCCGGCGTTGTCGGTTGTTTCCAACAGTGCATTGCCGACATCCGTTGGCGGCCCGGATACGGGCGAATCACCATCGACCGTGCGAGTGACACCGATGGTGCCGACCGCGCGCGTACGTGTGCTGGTTGTTACGTGGAACCGCCAGGTCTGCATTGAGAGCCTGCTGCTCTCGCTCTCGCGACAGACGTATCCGCGTGAACTGATGGATGTGACGGTGATCGACAACGCCTCGACCGATGGCACACCTGAGTTTCTGCGCGAGCGGTTCAGACCCGAGATGGTGGTGATGAACCAGACCAGCGCGGCGCACGAGCCCAACTTTCAGATCCCCGCGATGGCGGCCCGTGCGGTTGGCGCGGTCGGTGGCCGAGAGGGGGAGGCACGAAACACGCTTGGGTTCGGCTCGCTCACGGTGATTCGCAACCGGACCAACGTCGGCGGGTGCGGGGGGTTCAACACCGGCTTTGCGTTTACCGAATGGGCGATGGAGCGTGAGCGGATGTCGGGGTCGGGCGGGGCGGGAATTGTTGGGAGAGGGATCAGCATTGGGAAAGTTGAGCCGCAGAAGCGGGCTCCGACTGAGCTGGTCTGGCTTGTGGATGATGATGCCGATGTCCCGGCGGATGCGTTGGAGAACCTGGCCCGCGTCATGATGCGCTCGACGGATATCGGGTTGGTCGGCTCACGCACGGTCAATATCGCCGACCGCAGGACGACCATCGAAACGACGATCTATTACAACCGCATGACGGGCGCGATGCAGGACGACTGCCCGCCCCTCGCTCCTTCGGCGCCCGCCCCAACTTCCGCATCTCCCGAGGGTCCTGAAAGTACTAAACGTGAAGCGTGGCTGAAGTGGATTGCCCAAACTGGCGGAACGCGCGGCGAGAGGGTTTTCACCGGTCAGATTGATGTTGATGTGGTCTCGGCGTGCTCGATGCTCGCCCGATGGGGCGCGGTGGTCGGTACTGCCGACAAGAAAAAGCCCGCGGTTGGTTTCTGGGATTGGCGTTACTTCATTTACTGCGATGATGCCGACTGGTGCCTGCGCTTCGCAAAGGCGGGGTGGCGTGTGGTGCTCGCGCTTGATGCGGTCGTCTACCACACACCCTGGAACTTGAAACTGACCCCGGCCCGCATCTACTACGCGAATCGCAACAAGGTCTGGATGGGGCAGAAGGTGCTCGCGGGTCAGCAGCTTCGCACCGTGACGACGCGCGCGATGAAATCCATTCTGCTCGATAGTCTGCGCGCCGCGATGCACCGGCGGCTCTTTCACGCCGACATCATTCTGGATACGGCGCGCGACATCGCGATCGGACGGACCGGGAAGACCGGGAGCGATGGTCCGTCTGGCGAACCGGTCTTTGACGCGATGAAGCGGTTGAACCTGCTGCGCAGCGGCGTGGTGGTGGCGATTGTCTGCCCGCACGCCGATGCGCTCAAGTGGGCGGATGACCTCCGCACCCACGTGCGGTCGCGCGTTGAGGAGTTGAACAGAATGGTTGGTGCGGGAGGGGGCGTGATGCCCTCCGACCGATTGAAAGAACCGGAGTATCGCCTGATCGTGCGTAACGATGTGGGGGGCGAACTGCCGAGCGGCTCGATTGTCTATGGGAGTCACCGGGGCTCCAAGATCAAGAAGCAACTGCACATCGCGAAGTCAGGCGCGAGTGCGGTGGTGGTCTTTGACCAAACCAACGACTTCCCCGCGCTTGCACGCGGAGGCTGGAATCTTCACATCGATCAGAAGAAGCCGACCGTCGCCCAGGTTGAGCGCGATGGTTGGGTTGCCAGGCTCAGGTTTACCGCGAGATGGGCACCGATCGCGGTGCGGTGTCTCTGGTTCGCACGGCGCATTAAACCATACAAAAGCCCCACACGCTACGGATGAGCGGAAAATCGATCCGTCTTCCCGAAGTCCCGCAAACCAAACAAGTAATTCCGCCCAGTTGCGGCGGCAGAGCGAAAGCGGAAGATGCCCCCATCGAGTCTTACAGGCCGCGAGTTTTACACCTCCAAGCACGGGTTGCACCCGCCGAAGGCCGGACCCCTGATGCCCGCGCCGTTGGCACAAGAGCCGGAGGCGACGGAGCGAGTTCCATGGCCGAGATCGCCACGACCACTGCGTATCGCGTTAATCGGTTGGGCCAGACTTTCAAGTCAGGCACGCGAGGGGAGCGGGTACAACCTCAGCAAGAGTGAACTGGCTCGCGGACTGATGATGAGCGGGCACAGCGTGAGCTACCTGCAATCGGGCATGAGCTACCGGCGCGGTCTGCTCGGCAGGCGCGGCCCGCACGTTGCGCCGCGCGAAACGTGGGCGGGGATCAGGTGCTACGAACTTCGCAACTCGCCGAACATCGCGCCCGCCGCATTCAACTTCGCCAACATGCGTCAGGAAATTTCCAGCCCCGCGACATCGGGACTGGTCACCTCGTGGCTTCGCGAGGTGAGGGCCGAGGTCGTCCATATTCATTCGCAGGAGGGGTATGGTCTGGACCTGATCGGAGCGATCGAGAATGCGGGCATCCCAGTGGTCGCGACGCTGCATAACTACTGGTTTGTCTGTCCGCAGGTTGATCTTCTCTACCGCGAGTCTGAAGTCTGCGTGGACTACCAAGGCGGCATGCGGTGCGCCGAATGCATGGAACCGAAGGATGTGCTCAGGCTTAAACAGCAGCGATCAACCGGTCAGACGCTTGAGTGGCTGTTGGGTCTGTATCCGGCGGATGTGATTCGCAAAATGGCGTATGGCGTGAAGCCCGCGCTCAGATCATTGTTATCGGGACGACTCTCGCGTAGATTTGTACCACCCGCGCTGAACCCGGAAGGATTGCCCGACCCGGAACTCGCGCTCGGGTTCGATGTTGATCGCGGCACCATCACCGATGGAACGATCGTTCACGATGCCGGGCTTGCGCCGCACGAGCTGCCGAGCAACTACATCCGCGTGCCACTCAAGACCAACGAGAAGATGCTTGCCTCGCGCGAGGTTCATCTCAAAGTGCTCAACACCTATGGAGAGCGCCGTGCGGCGGGCGTGGCCGCGTTGAACCGAGCATCGATGGTCATCCCTCCCAGCGATTTTCTACGGAAAGTACATGTGGCTATGGGTGTAGCGGAGGAGCGGACACGATGGGTCAGGCTCGGCCAGCCACACTTTGACCAGATCAACCGGCGCACGCGGCGCTCGCCGTACTATGACAAGTCGCCATGGAACCCCGCCATCGAGTCGCGACCGTTGCGGTTTGGTTTCTTCGGAACAACCCGGGCGAACAAGGGTCTTGAGGTGCTTACGCGGGCGATCCCGCTGCTCACACCCGAGGTTCGGCAGAGGTGCCAGTTCACGATCCGCGCGCTCGGATGGGAATCAGGATTCAAGAAGAGACTGAGCAGGTTTCCGGAGGTCTGCGTCTGGCCCGGTGTGGGGTACGACCTCTTGCAGTTGATAGGCTCGGGCGGAGACTTTGATGTTGGAATCCTGCCGCACATCTGGATGGAGAACTCTCCGCTTGTGCTGCTTGAGAACTTCCATGCCGGGAAGTTTGTCATCTGCTCGCGGCTGGGCGGCCCGGTGGATTGGGTCCGCGAAGGGGATAATGGACTCTTCTTTGCGGGGGGAGATGAACACGGACTGGCCGCGTGTATCACGCGAGTTGTGACCGGTGAAGCACGACTTCCCTCGCCGCGCGAGATCCACAAGGCCACAGTGCTTCGCAGTTACCCCGACCATGTGCGTGAGGTCGAGGGAATCTATCGCGAAGTGATCGGCAAGCGATCAAGCAGGGCTGTCACGCCGGGCCCAGAAACCGTCTCGGTTTGCCCACAGGGAGGCCCGGGTGACTGCGCCCGTGCCTCATGATTAAACTACCGATCTTGAACGCTTGCCTTGATCGCGCTGCTCAGCGCTTACCCTCGGACTGGTATTCCTTGAGATTGGCCTCCAGCTCGGTCTTCAAGTCTTCATCCTCAGCAAGTTCAACGGCCTTCTTCTGAAGTTCAAGGGCCTTCGGCTTCTCGTTCTTAAGCCAGTACACCCGCGCCAGCGTGTCGAGGATCGCCGAGTTCTTCTCTTTGCTGAGACGGTTGGCCTCCGTCGCGGCCTTCATGGCCAGTTCGATATCACGCGATTTGGTTGGGGCCTTGGGGTCGACAATCGCCCATGCGATGGTGTTGAGAGCGATGTAGTTGCGTGCGACGACCTGCTCATCCACCACCGTCGCGGCGAACTTATACGCCTCTGGATCATTGTTCTTGATCAGCAGTTCGGCCTTGAGCGCACTCTGGAAACGCGCTATGCGCGGGTACTTTGTCTGAAAGGCCTGAAAGTCTTTCCACGCACCGCTCGCGTCGGTCAGGGCCTTCTCCATAATGGCATCGGCGACCGCCGTGGCTTCCTCCTCCATCTGCTCGATCTCATCGGGACCGTTCTTGATATCCCACTTGCCCGCGACAATCTTGTCGAGCACCAGACCGAGGTCATGGTCGGCGGGGTCGCCGTGAAATGCAAGCTTTCCCTGCTGGTCAACGATGAAGACCCAGGGAACTCGCCCTGCGTCGGCGGCCTTGAAGTATTCGTCGTTGGCTTTAGATGAGTCGTCCCATGCGATCGCAAAATCGACCGCAGCGCCCTTGTCTGCGAGCAGTTTCTCCGCCTTATCGAGGGCCGCGCCACCGCCCCGCCCCGCGATGCCGACGATGTGTACGTTCTTGTCTTTCAGTTCCATTTGCAGTTCGGTAAGTCGAGGCAGATACCGCTGAGACGATTGTGAGGATGGTGACCAGAAGACCAGTGCATATACGTGGTCTTTGGTGAAGGTGGTTACGGGTGTGCCCTTGAGCCATTTTTCGATCGCGAGCACAGGTGCGTTCGCACCCACTTCGAGCTTCGTCGCAAGCTTCGCGGGTGCCTTGCTCTCTGGTTGTGTCACGGGTGTGCCCGGAGTCGCGGTGGGCGCGGCAGGGGTCGTCTGCGCTGTCGCGAGAGACCCTGATGCAAGCACGAGTGAACTGCAGATCGCGAGTCGTGAGATGAAGCGAGTCATGGTGATGGATCTCCGGATGAGGAAAGAGCGGTCGCAGGACAATAGCGCATGGTGGCGATCCATAATGCACCACGACCAAGCGGTCGAGTTGCCAGTTCACACCGTCAAAGTCATCTGCTGAACCATGGGCATATGAAAGAGGAATCGACTCAACGGGGAATATCCACGTTGAGAACATCTGCGCAGCGGCGGGCATCTTCGTACCCGGCATCTGCATGACGAAAGACACCCATCATGGGATCATTGGTCAGCACGCGTTCGAGCCGCTTGGCAGCAGCGGGTGAGCCGTCGGCCACGATGACCTGCCCGGCGTGCTGGCTGAACCCAATGCCCACACCACCACCGTGATGAAAGGAGACCCATGAGGCTCCGGATGCCGTGTTCACCAAAGCGTTGAGGATCGCCCAATCACTGACCGCATCGGAGCCATCGATCATGGCCTCGGTCTCACGGTTTGGACTGGCAACACTGCCGCAATCGAGATGGTCGCGACCGATGACGATCGGCGCGCTGACCTTGCCTTCAGCGACAAGTTTGTTGAAAAGCAAACCGGCCTTGTCGCGCTGACCGAGCCCGAGCCAGCAGATTCGCGCCGGAAGCCCTTGAAAGCCGAACCGAGGCTTGCACCGATCAAAGTCGCCCGCGAGGAGAGCTTCTGGGTGGGCGTGGCATGAGAGGATCCAGGTACGAAGTCGGGCCGAATAGGGATCGGCTGGAGCATCATCGCCCCGGGGAGAAGCTCCACCGAAGAGATTTAGGATCGCGAGATCGGTGACATAAATATCGCGAGGATCGCCGCTGAGCGCAACCCAGCGGAACGGGCCGCGACCAATGCAAAACTGGGGTCGGATGTACGCGGGGACAAATCCAGGGAAGCTGAATGCGTCTTGAAAGCCGCCACCCCGACCACCCGCATGATCGAACGCGCGCTGGCGAATGTTGTTGCCATAGTCAAACGTCACCGCGCCGCGGCGTTGCAGTTCGACCATCGCGAGAACGTGACGTTCGATCGTCGCCATGCTCAGGCGCGTGTACTGGCCCGGACTCACGCGGCGCATGAGTTCAGATTCGTGCTGAGTCAACTCGACGGGTACATAGCCGGTGAGCGGATCGTGCGCGCTGGTTTGATCGGTGAGCACATCGGGCGTGACACCCCGTTGAAGCAGCGTTTCAAGAAGTTCGACGGCGTTGCAGTTGATACCGATTGAGCGCACAACGCCCTTCTCGGCATAGCCAACGGCGGTATCAATCGCGGCATCGATCCCACCCACAATCTCATCCAGATAACGGTCCTTGACCCTTCGATCGAGCCGCAACTGATCGGTATCGGCGATCAGGCATACACCTTCGTTCATGGTGACCGCAAGAGGTTGCGCCCCGCCCATGCCTCCGCACCCCGCGGTGACACAGAGGCGATGCTTGAGTGTTCCGCCGAAGTGTTGACGGGCACATTCGGCGAAAGTCTCATAGGTGCCTTGAAGAATGCCCTGGGTGCCGATGTATATCCATGAGCCAGCCGTCATCTGTCCGAACATGATGAGCCCTTTGCGGGCAAGCTCGTCAAAGTGTTCCTGTGTGGCCCAGTGCGGGACCAGGTTTGAGTTAGCGATGAGGACACGCGGAGCGTCTTCGTGCGTTCGCACGATTCCAACGGGTTTGCCCGATTGAACGAGCAGTGTCTCATCCGGCGCTAAACGCTTGAGCGCTGAGACAATGGCATCGAAGGCTTCCCACGTGCGGGCCGCTTGCCCGCGACCACCGTAGACGACGAGCGCATCCGGAAGTTCGGCAACATCGGGGTCGAGATTGTTCATCAACATGCGCAAGGCCGCCTCGGCCTGCCAGGTCATGCAAGAGAGCTTGCGGCCGCGTGGCGCACGTACGGTTCGCACGCGCCCACGTTGAGGTGGAAGCCCCGCAACCGGGGGAACTGGGGACTGATCTGGTATTGAAGTCGGTGGCATGGTGAAGGCCAAACAGTGGCTGAGTGTGGGTGGTATAAAGAACACATTACACGAGCAGAGCGAGCGGCACAAGTGCCCAAACAGGGGAGGTCTTGGCTCAAATCGGCTGATCCCACAAACTGGCCACGAACATTGTTTGGCGATACCCCATGCTGGCAGTATTGCCGAGTCCGGATCATTCCTTGGCGGCGCCAGCGAAAGCGACCGGACTTCGATAACCCTGCCGGTCATAGGCACGAACACCGAAGAAGTGATCGTCCTTATTGAGCGAGAGTCGGAGCTCGGTCGCCCGACCGGCGTCGCTGACAAAGTCGGTGCTCCATGTCGGATCCGTCGTGGCTCGATGAACGACTTCGTAGCCTATGACATCGGGCTCAGGAGATGCAGACCACCGGATCAGCGTATCACTCCCGAGGTCCTTATTGACAATACGAACATTGGCGGGCGGTCGTGGTGCGTTGGCCAAATTCATGAGTGTGGCGATGTTGAGTCGGGCCACTCGTGCCATGTAGTCTGAATCGAGATAACGCGCCACATCTCCGTAAGGGAGCGAATCTTTGGTAGCGACGTTCACGTGCTGCCGGTCGTAGTGTTCGCGAAAGACGGTGAATCGCACGGCCGGAAAGCCGTTGGTGTTGAATGCCATGTGATCGCCGCCGCGCAGAAAGCGATCCTGGCGGAAGATCATTGCGGTCTGTGGCAGGATGTTCTCGTGCTGCGCTGCGATGGCCTCAACAAACCGTGCGAGCTGCCGGCTTGAGGAATCGGACTCGGAGGCGATGGTCCGGATATCGGCGAGTTGCTCGGCACTTGGGTTACGCGGCAGGCCTTCTGAAAACACACGTACGGTGTAGTAGCGGCTCCCACTCACCGCTGGATCTGTCGGATCACCCACGATGTCGTTGTTGAGCACTCCCGCGATGTTCTCTTGACGCGCCGCCGCCTGGGCCGCATGGTACTCAGCACCGATCAGCCCCTGCTCTTCACCTGCGGTCAGAAGAAAGACCACGGTGGAATCGAGGTTCAAGGTTGAGAGTACACGGGCAGACTCCAGCACAACTGCAGACCCGGAGGCATTATCGTTGGCACCGGGAGCATCGCCCTTGAAATCGAGGGCATCGGCATTTCGGCTGTCGTAATGAGCAACCACGTAGTAGCGGCGATCTGCGGCTTCCTTCATCGCGCCGGGCAGTGTGGCCACGATGTTGACCACGCGGCCGCCATCCGGAAGCCGTATCGATTTCGGGGCATCGAACTCTTCAAACTCCACCTTGAGCCGCGCAGACTTGACTTCAGCCCCAGCCGATTTCGGTGCATAGGACTCCAACTCTTGCTTGAGCCAGTTGCGCGCTGCCCCGATCCCACGAGTCTCCGATGTGGTTTCGGAAAGCGTGTGGCGTGTGCCAAACGAACAGAGCTTTTCAACCGATAACCGGAGCCTTGCGCTCTCCACCGTCTTGATCACGTCAGCCTGAAGATGCGCAGGGGGTGGTGGCGGCGATGTGAGCGTGATCGAACTTGACAGTACCAGGGGAAGTACGACGAGAAGCGTGTTCATGCAAGAGCATATCGGCATGAACCCACGAAATGGACCACACCCAGAATCATCCCGCGGCGCGGAACTGAACGAGTTTGCCCCCGCACATGACCGCATCAATCGCTGGCAACCCGAACTCGTATGCCAAATTTCGCTCGTCGGTATGCCGCGAGAGGATGAGATCAGCCCGCAGCCCACGGGCGATGATGCCTCTGTCGGCGAACCCGAGCATACACGCGGGGTTGACGGTGACGGCGCTGATGGCCTCGGCGGGCCATAGCCCACATTTACGAACAGCGAGCGCCATGGTCGCGGGCATGGAGCCGCAGGGCGCCGAACCCGGGTTAAAGTTGGTGGCGATACAGAGTTTGGAACTGGTGCTTGCGTCACAGAATCCACGACCGTTTGCGTAACGGTCATCAACATGGAACCCGCAAACAGGCAGAATGACCCCAAACGTATTGGCACAAGCTGCGAGTTCGGCAAGTTCAGATTCGGTGGAGGCCTCAAGGTGATCGACGCTGATTGCGCCCATTCGTATTGCCTCGCCCGTCATGCCAAGTGCGTTGAACTGATCGGCATGAACACGAATCGGATGGCCCAATCGCCTGGCCTCGGTGAAAAGCCGAACCGTCTGATTGACCGACCACGCGCCTATTTCGCAATAGGCATCAACCGTGATGCCGGGGAACTCGCGGCTGATGGAGGGGAGCGTGTCGCTGATCACGTACTCAACAAATGAATCGGTCCCGCCCGCGAACTCAGGGTCGATGGCATGGCCGATGAGGGCAGTAGATACCACCGTGCCCTCAAAGTGTGCGGCCGCATCGCGGATCGCCCGGAGCATCTTGAGCTCAGCCTCCGTCGAGAGCCCATATCCGGATTTGACTTCGATCGTGGTCGAACCCTCGCGCAGCATTGATCGAAGTCGGGTAAGTAGCTCTTCGGTAAGTACATCCTGCCGCGCGGCTCGAACACTCCGCACAGTTGACATGATGCCCCCACCACCCTTGAGAATATCGAGATATGTTCGGCCTTGCCGGTTGTAGAGCCACTCATCAAGCCTGTTCCCCGCCCAACACGCGTGCGTATGGCTATCCACAAACCCCGGCATCAGCACGCGCCCGCGTGCATCAATCATCGTTCGAGGATTGCCGCGGCGGATGAACTCGGCGCCTTCAGCCCCTTCGGCAATCGTTTCAACACATCCCTGTTCGACAAGCACGCTCGCACAGGCGATAACCTCAAGCGACTGGGCCAGTCTGCCCGATCGAACGGCGGGGCGTACGCCCAACTCGGCAGAATGGGTTGAGTCGCACAAAGTAAGTAAACGAGCGTTGAGGATTCCGATGCTCATCGCCGCGTTCCACATGATGCGGGCTCGATCGGACGCTCAGCAAAGCCACGCAGAAATGTCAGAAACATGTGCGCGGCCAGCCGTGCGGTGCGTCCATCCACATCGCAAGCCGGGTTCAACTCCATGATGTCAAAGCACCTCACCGTCGGAGAGCGCCCGGCGGCGCGAATGATCGGTTCGAGTTCGCGTGCCGTGAGCCCCGACGGATTGAGCGCGCTGACACCCGGAGCGTGCGCGGCGTCGAAGACATCCATATCAAGTGAAACAAACGCACTCTGCCCAATAGGCAAAGCCTGTTCGAGCAACATCGGAAACGCGAGCGACTGGCCGCGGCATGATTGAAAATACTCGAAATGTTCGCGAGAGTTGACCAAAGGATTCATGCCGACAACACGCAGATCGGTTGCGTATCCACCTTCCATCAGGGCGCGGAAGGGCATGCCCGAGCCAACTTCCGGGCGCACGTCAAGATGAGCGTCGAGATAGAGCCCCCTCAATACGCCATACACCTTGGCAACACCACGCACGAAGGGAAAGGTGAGATCGTGACCGCCGCCGATCGCAATCGGAAAGAACCCGCGTTCGAGGAGTGACAACACGACTTCGGTGATGCGATCATGGGTTTCGCGCAGATCATCGGAGGGGATGACATCGCCTGCATCAAACACGCGCGGAAAGGCGAGCGCATCCGCCGACTCGTCGGCCGGGCTTGCCACACCATAGCGTGCAAGCGCGGCACGAAACGCGGCCGGACCGGCACGGGCTCCCTCGCGCCCATGATTGAGCATCACACCCATGTCATCGGGTATGCCCACCATGGCCACGCTGCACTTGGCCGCGATTGCCTGCGCCTCAGCGTCTTCGACAAGTTCAGGAGTATTACGAACCACGGTCGCGGCAAAGCGACCAGAACGCGGTTGCGGATCGGGCCAGATCGGTGGTGCGAGAAAGGGGGGCACGATGCAAGAGTACCACGCCGCGAAGCCGGCAGAGCGTCAGGCCTCTGAAGTACGATCGTCCCCATCGGTTCGACCGCTGTCGGGTGTGCGGTCGAGACGGGCCAGATCGATAAGGTTGGGCATCTGAACAGATCCACAATCCGGACACACGATTCCATGCATGCCGATCGGCTCTCCCGAAAGATCGAGCCCGCACGCCATGCACGTCGGACGTAGGAGCTTGGTCGTTAGCTTGGAGACGCTGACCACCGCGGTGACGAACGCTGCACCCATCACAGGGAGCCACGGAGCACCTGCAAATGCGATGGCTGCGCCCGCAGCAATACATATGGCGCAGACATAGGCCAAGGCACGATACCGAGCCCCTCGGATCCACTCCATCCGCGGCTGAAGCAGATCGACCATATCGGTTCGGGCGGGTAGCTTGGGTGGTTGCGGCGGCGTCACGGCGTCCCTCGAATGTGATTCCTGATAATAGGTCACCGAAACTGATTCTTGGCAAAAATTTCTGGCACATTCGAGTGGGTTTACCCGGCTTGGACAACCACCCAACGATACCGAACACGCCGAGCAACGGACCGCTAAGATCGGCCGTGCCCATCCGAACGCCACAATCCGTTAAAGAGGTGCCCAGCCTGAGCGAGGCGGATATCGAGCTTGCCTACGCCGCGGCACAAGCCGTCGTGCAGACCCACCACCGTCTTGCCGATTGGCTGAGAGTCGGCATGACGCTCGCACAGATCGACCGGTTCATTGCGGATCAGTTGCTCGACCTGCAATGTCGAAGCTGCTTTCTTCACTATAAGGTACCAAGACTTCCACCCTTCCCCTCGCACGCCTGTCTGAGCCTCAACGACTGCGTCGTGCATGGCACGGCTGGTTACTGCACAAGGCCACTGATCAAAGGCGATGTGCTCAAGATCGACATTGGTGTCTGGCGTCGAAACTGGGTGGGCGATGCCGGATGGACCTACGCCTTCGGTGAAGTTTCACCCGAGGTTCGCCGGCTGATGGAGAGCGGAAAGGAATCGCTCCGACGCGGCGTGAAGGAACTCCGCCCGGGCAGGCTGCTCATCGAGTGGGCACGGACGGTTCAGACGTGTGTCGAAAAGGAGTATGGCTTCCATCTGGTTCGCGGCCTCGGTGGGCACGGGTATGGCAAGAAGCTGCATGAAAAGCCCTTCGTTTCAAACGTCGTGCCGACCGAATCGGGCGAGTGGCCGGAAGCTTTCGAGTATCTGCGCCCGGGAATGCTCATTGCCGTTGAACCCATGATCGGCATGACGACCGCGGCCACCCGCAGCGAGAGCCGCCGCTGGCCCGTCTACATCGCCGATGGTTCGATGAGCGTTCACTACGAGCATGATGTGCTCATCACTCCCGCGGGTCCGCGTGTGCTGACCGAAGGCATGGAGAATCTCCCGGACATTGTTGGCTGAGTGCCTCGCGTGGTTTTTCGTCGATTGCCTCGATTCGCTTGCTGACCAACTGATATGGCAGGACAACACGCGATACTCCCGATTCTCGAACGGCGCGCGGAGATCGAAGAGGCGATTCGCAGCTCGCAGGTTGTGGTGATCTGTGGCGAAACGGGTTCAGGCAAAACCACGCAGCTTCCACAGATATGCCTTGCGATCGGGCGCAGCAGCCGCAACGCTGGCGCGGGGGGGGCGGGGATTGGTGGGGGCGGACTCATCGGCCACACACAGCCCCGGCGACTGGCCGCGCGGGCTGTGGCCGCACGAATTGCTGAAGAGCGAGGCGAAGCACTGGGCGGGACAGTCGGTGTAAAGGTTCGATTTCAAGATCAGACCAGCAGTCGTACACGCATCAAGGTGATGACGGACGGAATGCTGCTGGCCGAACTCGCATCGGACCCCAGGCTCAGCGCCTACGACACGCTGATCATCGATGAAGCCCATGAGCGGTCGTTGAACATCGACTTTCTTCTCGGGTGCGTCAAGCAGTTGCTGCCGAAGCGGCCCGAGCTCCGAGTCATTGTCACGTCTGCGACGATCGATCCCAGGCGATTCGGAGATTACTTCGGCGGCGCAAAGGTGATCGAGGTCTCTGGCCGAACCTACCCGGTTGAGGTTCGCTATCACGATGCCAAGGCTAGCGAGGATGATGCCGATCGTGTGAACTACGATTCTGTGGCCGATGCGGTGGATGAACTGACCAGCCCAAGGCTGGAGCAAGGGGACATCCTCGTCTTTCTTCCCGGCGAACGAGACATCCGGCTTGCGGGAGATGCGATTGTTCGGCGGCACATCAACGCGGATATTCTCCCACTTTTCTCGCGATTGACCAATCAGGAACAGGATCGGATATTCCATCCATCATCAGGCGGCCGTCGGCGCGTCATCCTCGCAACGAACGTCGCTGAAACATCCCTCACCGTGCCCGGCATTCGATACGTGGTCGATTGCGGCCTTGCCAGAATGAGCCGCTACGACTCGCAACGGAAGATCCAGAGTCTACCCGTTGAGCCCATCTCGCGGGCGTCGGCTGATCAACGTGCGGGCAGGTGCGGACGCATCGCCGCGGGCGTGTGCATCCGCCTGTTCAGCGAGGATTCCTACCATGAGCGACCACGCTTCACCGAGCCCGAGATCCGGCGGACCAGTCTCGCAAGTGTGATTCTGCGGATGAAAGCCCTCGGATCGGAACTCGGCTCGATCGAGTCGTTTCCGTTCATCGATCCGCCAGACAACACGGCCATCAGGGATGGGTACGAAACACTCTTCGAGCTTGGCGCGATCAACGAAGCTACCCCACAAGCCCATCTCACCCCGTTCGGCGAGCGGATGAGCCGCGTGCCCGTTGATCCTCGAATCGCTCGAATGCTGATGGGTGCAGAGCGTGAAGGGTCGCTCAACGAAGTCATCACCTTGGCCGCGGTTCTTTCCATACAGGATCCAAGAGAACGCCCGCTCAGCAGGCAGGATGATGCCGACCGTGCTCAATCAGGCTTCCGCCATCCGGGGAGTGACTTTCTCTCGCTTCTCAAACTCTGGGACCACTATTCACACGCGGTCGAGACATCTTCGCACGGACAGCTCTTCGGTTGGTGTCGCGAGCACTTTCTCTCAGCCTCGCGCATGCGCGAATGGGGAGAGATGATCCGCCAGCTTCGCGAGACCACGGATGATCTCGAACTGGTTCCCAACCCGCGCCCGGCCACAGATGATGCCGTGCATCGCGCGTTGCTCACCGGCCTCATCACCAACGTCGCTTGTCGCGAGGGAGATGGTTCATTCGATTATCGCGGCGTTCGTGGCAACACCGTACAGATCTTCCCGGGTTCGGCCCTCTTCAAGAAGGGGCCGAAGTGGATCATGGCGGCGGAGGTTGTGCAGACCACGCGCTTGTACGCGCGCACGGTCGCGAGGATCGAGCCTGAGTGGATCGAGGATGTTGCGCGGCACATGTTTCGTCGGCAGTTGAGCGATCATCACCTGGACTCCGAGACCGGTGAACCGAGCGCGTGGGAGCGCGTCACGCTGAGCGGGATCGTTGTCGTTCCGCGGCGGCGTGTGTCCATCGCTTCGATTGATCCTCAGGCGGCGCGTGCCCTGTTGATCCGCGATGGGTTGGCCCTCGGCCTATGGGGCGGGCCGACCCCCCCACTGTTTGTATTGACCAACTCGAATGTGTTGGAACAAGCCCGCGCACTCGAAGCAAAGCTGCGCCGACGTGATGTACTGATCTCACCTGAAGCTATCGGCAACTGGTTTGACATCCGCCTTGATCCGGTAGTCTGTGATCGGTCAACTCTTGACGCGTGGCGTCTTGTGCATGAAGCGGTCAACCCGCGCGTGCTCATGCTGTCGCTCAAGGATGTGGTTCATCAAGCCGCGTTTGCGGCCGCGTCGAGTGATCTGTTTCCAGACAGCATCGTTGTCGGTGACACGCCCTGTCCGCTCACCTATGCCCTCTCTCCGGGCAAAGATGACGATGGCATGACACTGACTGTGCCATTGGCCAGTCTGCCCGACCTCACCATCGAACGAGCCGCCTGGCTGGTGCCGGGCGCACTCGCCGAACTCGTGCAGGCACTCTTGAAGACTCTTCCCAAAGTACCGAGAGCATTGACCGAGCAGAGGGGTACTCTTGCAGACATTGGTTCTGCCTGCGCAGATGTTCTTAGATTTGGCACAGGTTCGCTCTCCGCTTCGCTGACTGAAGCCATACATGTCCTCTATGGACTCACGATCGATCCGGGTCTCTGGTCGATCAGGTCGCTTCCATCGCATCTCCGCTTGCGCGTACGAGTGGTGGATCACACAGGCCGCGAGATTGCCGTCGATCGTGATCTCGGCGGGCTGTTTGATCGTCTGGAAGGTCGTATCCGCAAAGCGCGTGCCGCGGAAGATCGCACGCGCTTCGAGCGCCATGGCCTGACAACCTGGGACTTCGGTGATCTTCCCGAGCGTGTTGAAGGAGATAAAGGACCAGCCTTTCCCGCGTTGGTGGATATGCACGGTTCTGTATCTCTCACCCTGCTACCTAGTTGCGAAGAAGCGAACCAGATGTCCGCACTCGGGCTGAGAAGATTCTTTGCGTTAGCATGTCAAGAAGAAGTCGGCTACTACCTCGAAGCGCTCTCACAATGGCCGGATATGACTCGCCAGTTCGCACAGCTCGGAACCACCGCCGAGTTGCGCGATCAACTGACATGCATCATCGCTGACCGCACCTTTCTTGAGAACAAGCCCGCGATCACCACCCAATCACAGTATGAGGAGCGACTCGCAACATCATGGGGCCGATTGTCGGTGGTTGCCCGTGAGGTCGCAGAGACCGTTTCGAGCATTCTGGAACCTCGCTCACGCGTTGCTCATCGTCTGTCCGGAGGTACGCCGCGCCTCTGGGCCGAGAGCGTGGCCGATATCCGCGAGCACGCTGCATACCTCATGCCGCGCGGGTTTCTTGGACTGATTGACTGGGCACGGCTGAAGCACTATCCGCGGTACTCAGAACTCATGCGAGCAAGACTGTTCGCTCTGCGAGAAGATGGCTCCCGAGCCGAGACCGAGGCACTCCAGAAGTTTTCGCCGCACTGGAAGCGATTTACCGGATGGGTCGCCAAAGCGATCTCAGCCGAACGTGCTTCAAACGCGGCGGCAGGTGAAGAGCTGCTCGTCCAATCATCCAACGCAAAGTCCAAACCACCGCTTCCACCAACACGACGCACCGGCGCGACCGTCAACCTTGATGCGGGCGAGTGGGCCATGCAGCCCGGGCATTTGCCCCAGGCGGTTGAACACTACCGTTGGAGCCTCGAAGAACTTCGGATAACGCTCTTTGCACCCCACTTAGTCACTAAGCCTCCGACAACCGCTTCAGAGGTTGAGAGGTTGTGGTCTGCTGTGAAAGTCTCCCCATTGGCACACCCGCGTGCCGCACCTCGATAGTTTGGTTAACCGATGACGATCCGCCCGATCGCAACCCCAACCCAGACAGCACCGAGCCCGAGCACAACGCTGAGCATCACATAGATTGTGGCCCGCCCCATGCCCCCCGCATCTTGGCCCGCCAGCACTATTGCCTCGTGGCCGAAGGCTGAAAATGTCGTGTACCCACCCAGCACTCCGACAAGCACGCCAGCCCGCACGTCTTCGCGAACCCCGATGAGCAGCGTTGCCAGCACGCCCATCGCCAGACAGCCAGTCACATTCACGATCAGCGTTCCCATCGGAAACCCACTGCCGAGTTTCCACCAATCGCGAAAGAGAGATCCTATCGCAAAGCGAAGAAGCCCCCCGCAGCCTGCACCAAGAAAGATCAACATGACTTTAAGCATAGATGAGCCTATCTAGTCCTGACCCATCAGCCACCCGTCGGTGCCTTGGTTGGCGGCTGCAATGGAATCAACAACGGTGCGGCCGAGCCATCCGGAGAGCCAGCAGGCACCGCTGAATCCTTCGTCATCAGACTCATGCTGGTATTAAAAGGGGTTGCTTTGTAAGAATATGGTGCAAACGCCCATGCCTCCCACTTCTTGTTGAACTGTGACACCTCGTCCTGTATGGCTTCGGGAGTTCGCTTGGACGTAGCCGGCTCACTTCCCTCGGCAGGAAGCGGCTCTGGATCCGGTGCCGCCACGAGTCGCCACCACGTTGTTCCCGCAAGATCCATCGCCGAAATCCTGATCATGAGACCATCCCACGTGCGAACCTCAACACCCACTCCAGGCGTCGCGCCGGAAACTTCAGCAAAGGGCTTCACATCCTCAAAGCTGGCCTGTTGTAAGCCGGTCACGAGCGTGCTGATGATGCTGGCGTTCGTAAACTCACGCCCCGCAGGAATCTGCTGAACTGCAAACTCCCCCACTCCCTGCTTGTCCTGAACCACAACAACGCGTTCGCTTTCTCCGCCCGTTGCAGGTGAGATTGTGATGCTGCGAACCCGTTCCCGTTTCACATCCGCAAACTGGACATCAAGCCACTGCAAGGGCGCTCGTGGCAGTTCAAGCCCTCGACCATCAACAACGCCGTAGTACGAAGTCTGCTCACCGGGCTTTCGTACATAGACACCCGGCACACCACCCGGCTCATACTTCGCCCTCCCAACGATCAATGATGCAAGGCTCTGCCTGTCAGCATCAAAAAGAGTGACCACGACCGCTCGCGATTCTTTCGTCTTCTCCATTCCCGCCATGGTGTCGATCATTGACGCATCGTCAACATCCAGACTCTTATACATCTCAGGACGACTGGTCTTCGCCGTCAGGTCCTTCATGGTTGCCAGGCTCAGAATGAGCGCACGCACCCTCCCTGCATCCACCGGGAAGCCTCCCCTTTCCAGGAGAACCCACTGGCCACTTTGCCGCTCCACCGTGCTTTCAACTGTTGCAGCTTCCACCACCACCGAGGCCACATCGTCAACTCGCGCGAGAAGCCCCGGAAAGAGCGTTGAAAGCACTTGCTGCCTTGCGACATCCTCATCGTGCTTCGCCCTTCCACCACCACGCTCATTGCGCACCACCATGACCACCGCCATGACGGCAAGTGCAGAAGTGGTCGATAGTACAAGCACCGTCTTGCTCTTCATGACTATCTGAATCCTCAATCACCTGTTCGTGAACCCCGTGTGCCTGGGAGAAGAGGCTTGATTCGGTCTGCCCTGTGCCTACCCGCCCGCAACGCACCCAACCCGACCGCGACCAGCCCAACGACACCGGGCATAATCACGATATTGGCAACTTTCAAGTCTGACCCGAGCTTCTCAATCTCCTCACGGAGCTGATGCTGCACGTCTCGAAGTTCCTTGCGTGTCGCAACACGTTGGCGTTGGAAATCCTCCAACTTCGCCTGCTGCTCCGCGGTCAACAGCATCGCGGCCTGCCCGTCCGGCCTCTGTTGCTGAATTTCGTTGATCTGCGACTCAGTCTCCTGCAACTGCTTCTGGAGTTCGAGCTCCTTCGCCGCATACCGCTGCTGGGCATCCTTCCGCAGGGCCTCAACTTTATCGAATGGTCGCGAGAACATGCCGCGTGCCCGAAGGCTCATCAGATCACTTGTTCCACCCAGGTTATCAAGAGCCCCGATCACCAGATCACCATTGTCCGCCACTTTGCGAAAGCCAAGATCAATCGGCCCGAACTGCTGGGGCTGCAACCAGAACCGATCCTGCAGCATATCGCAATCCGCAATCACCACAATCGTAACTGCGTCGGTACTCTCAGCAATGTAAGTCGCCGTCGGTGCCACAATATCAGGTTGCGGTGGCTGTCCCTCACCCTGCTCAGCAGCCGGTGGCGCGCCGTCGGGAAACGCCGTCCGGATCTTTCCTTCAACGCGAGCCGCCAGGATCAGTTTCCGTCCGGACGGCACAAACTTTGCAAGCAGCCCTTTCGGATCGGGCCGCATGGTCAGATCACTGGCTTCAATCTCCATCGAATCGGTCGTGGTCGTGAGCAGCGGAGTAAGCGTCGTCGAAGCACCAGCCTTCTGTTTGAGAATGCCCGGCGAGATCATCAGCATGGTGCCCAATCCGCCCGATATCGGGTCGACCGACTCAAACTCGCTCGTACCAAGTCGAAGGTACGGGATAAACGTGACGGGCTCAGGCCGCGACTGCGGGCCAACACCAACCTGCAGGCCGAGCGTTCGATCGCCCGCAATCTTTCCGCTCTCCATCTCGACTCCCCACGCGCTCATCAGCAAAGGTAGATCGGAGTTCTTCGGAATGCTCATAGCCTGCGACCGGTCGATTCCCGGTGGAATATCCGCTTCGCACAACGGATCAACAAACAGCAGCACGCGCCCACCGCGCAGCACAAACTGATCGATGGCATATTGCGTCTGCATGCTCACGCCCTTGGGGTGAACTATCATAAGAACATTGATATTCGCAGAAACCTCACGAGTATCCGTATTAACACTTCTTACATCAAACAGCTCCTTCATCTGCTCAACAATCTGCCACGCGGGCGGTCCGCCCGGCTGACCTGTCATCGGACTGAACGGCGCACCCTCGATCGGGAGCCAACTCATCAGGCCCACAACTTTCTTCGGCGCATCCGAGAGCAGATACACCAGCCGCGTCAGGTCGTACTCAAGAAACCCTTCCTTGCTCGGATCGAAGAACGGAATCGTCTGCTGCTTGTCTGTGCTGTTCAGGCCGACAAGCCCGAAGTAGAGCCTCTGTCCCCCCGCACCCATCGGAACCCCCGCGATCCCCGCCTGATCGGCCCGGTCCTGCGCCTCGCTGAACGGTTCCGGATTGACAATCTCAAGCACGATCTTTCCATTCGAAGCCTGCTCATACTCACGCAGCATTTCCACAACGCGCTGAGCGTACGACTTCATCGAGGGCACATCGTTCGCCGCCTTCTCCGAATAATAAAGCGTGAGCGTGATCCGTTCCGGCAGCTTTCTCGCGATCTTCCGCGAACCCTCTGAAAGTGTGTACAGACTGCCCTCCGTCAGATCCACCCTGGCCCCGCGCAGCAGGTTCGTTCCGAGAACATTCACCGCAAAGAACAGCACGACCGCGGCCAGAAGTGCTGTAGTACTGAGCAAACCCTTGTTCATCGTGATGGTCTCTATCGATTGATGGCCATCCCATGGATGGTCGTGTCATTTTACGTTCAACAGCCTCAGCCCGCCTTCTTCGCATCCACCATCACCGCTGTCCCAAACAAGCAGACCAGGATGAGCGTCGCGAAGAAGAGCAGGTCGCGAAGATCGATGACCCCCTTCGAGATCGAATCGAATCGCGTGAAGAATGAGAATCCCGTGATCGCATCGATCAATGTCTGCGGTGCCCAACTGTTCAGCACCTCCGTAACCGGTCCAAACCCCGCGAGCAGAAAGCCCAGACACGCCACCACGGTGCCGACAAACGCAATCACCTGATTTCGTGTCAGGGCCGATACCAGCGAACCAATCGCCAGGAAACCTCCCGCCATCAGCCAACTCCCCAAATACGCCGCGAGGATAATCCCGTTGTCCGGATCTCCCAGGTAGTTGACCGTGATCACCATGGGGAACGTGAGCACCAGCGCGATCCCGCAGAAGACCCACGCCGCCATGAACTTGCCCGCTACCGCCGCCCACAACGGAATCGGCAGCGTCATTAGCAGTTCGAGTGTGCCCTGCTTCCGCTCTTCAGCCCACAGGCGCATGCTCACGGCGGGAACCAGAAACAAGTAGAGCCATGGATGAAACCCAAAGAATGTCCGAAGGTCCGCCTGTCCACGCTCGAAGAACCCACCCATGCTCTCCGAAAACGTAAAGACGCCGCACAACAGCAGAAAGATCACAATGAAGACGTACGCGACGGGCGTGAGGAAGTACCCGCCTAGTTCGCGTTTAAAGACCGCCCACATCTTTCTCAACGCTCCGTTCACGACCGCACCTCCTGCGCATCCAGACTCCCGGGCGCGGTTATCGTCCTGAACACCTCGTCCAATCGCCCGAGTTCAACCTGAAGTTCTTCAACCGGCCAACCGCGCGCTCGCGCTTGAGCGCCAACTTCCGAAGCTATAGATGCTCGATCTTTCGGATAAACAATCATCGAAACACGACCACGGTCATTCGGATTTACTTCGACCGAATCGACCCCGCCCAGCCGCTGCAGATCCGCCCTCACCAGGCCCACATCCACCGAGCCAATCTTGAACGTCATCCGCACGGCATGGTGAAGCCTCGAGCGTGCGCACAACTCAGAAGGTGTTCCATCCGCAACCACGCGCCCGCGATCAATGATGATCGCACGCGTGCAGACCGCCTCAACCTCTTCAAGAATGTGCGTGCTCAGCACGATCGCCTTCGTCGGTGACATCCGCTGAATGAGCGCACGAACCTCGAACTTCTGATTCGGATCCAGTCCGTCCGTCGGCTCATCCATCACGAGCACTTCAGGGTCATGCAGAATCGCCTGCGCCAGTCCAACCCGCCGCTTATACCCCTTACTCAAGGTCTCGATGGTCTGTCGCATCACACCCTCAAGATGCACCATCGAAGCCACTTCTTCGATGCGCGACCTCCGGCGCTTCCGTTCAACTCCGCGAACCTGCGCGATAAAGTTCAGGAACTCCCACGGGGTCATATCCGGATACGCCGGCGCACCTTCCGGCAGATAGCCGATTTTCTCCTTCACCGCAATCGGTTCTTGTTCAACATCATGCCCGCAGACCACCGCACGCCCGGCCGTTGGCAAAAGATACCCTGTCAGCATCTTCATCGTGGTTGACTTCCCGGCCCCGTTCGGCCCGAGAAATCCCAGCACTTCCCCGCGCTTGACGGAAAACGAAACACCGTTCACCGCCGTCAGGGCACCGAACCGTTTGACCAGACCATTGATCTCAATCATGCCGCTCCCATCCGTACCCGAGGCCGCTGGCCCGTCGTTTCCGTATCTGCTCTTCGCTACATCAACCCCGACAAAACCTCACGAATCACGATTCACATCCCACAAGCAACAAACCCAGATGTCGTACCCCAATCGTCCCGCGCCGTCAACCAGCACCCCCCCGACGCCTACCGGCCTGGCCCAAACACTATGCCCACCATACGCTACGATGACACTCGAACACCTTTCCGTCAGTATTCACTCCCCCCATAGCTAACGTATTCACGTCGGTAAACTTAGCGTTATGCCAACGACCGCGATTATCGGCGCAGGTTTCTCCGGCACCATCACTGCCCTCAATCTGCTGGCTTTCGATGTCCTCGATCCCTCCCGCGTCGTCATGTTCGAGCGAGCTGGCAAGTTCGGTCCTGGGTTGGCCTATTCCACGCGGGCACTCGTTCACTACCTCAACGTGCCCGCTGGCAACATGAGCGCATGGGAACACGACCCTCAGCACTTTATCCGTTGGTTGCAGCACCGGAATCCCGCCGCCAGCGGTGCCTCCTTTGTTTCCCGAGGTTGGTACGGCGATTACCTTCGCGAACAGCTCGATGCGGCCCGTGTCCGCTTCCACGATCGACTCGAACTCAAGTCGGCGTCCGTTCTCGGCATTCACCCCCGTCCGGATGGTCGCCTCGATATCCACGATTCAAACAATCAGATCACCATCGCCGATCGCGCGGTCCTCGCGCTTGGCAACTTCCCCTCGCCACATCCTCCCGGCGCAACTCCCGCCCTCATCGGCCATCCGGGCTACATCAACAACCCTTGGCAGCCCGATGCCATCACCTGCATCCTTCCCGACGAACCCGTCCTCATGGTCGGCACCGGCCTCACCATGATGGATATCGTCATGCAGCTTCACGCTCGCGAGCACGCCGGACGCATGATCGCAATCTCACGCCACGGTCTCCTCCCACGTCCGCACCGCTCGCCCGCACGTCCGCTCGGCAACAAGCCCGCGCCCGACCTGCTGGCAAACTGGAACGGTTCCACCCGTCACCTCCTTCATCTCCTTCGCCAGGCCGTTCGCGATCATGCCGCTCGCGGCATAGATTGGCGCGATGTAGTCGCATCCCTCCGCCCGGTCACGGCCCAGCTCTGGCAGCGCCTTGATGCCCATGAACGTGCACGCTTCCTGAGTCGCATCCGCTCATTCTGGGAGGTGATCCGCCATCGCGCCGCCCCGGAATCTTCCGCCGCCGTCGCCGATCTTCTCGCCGCACGTCAGCTCTCGATCCGCGCCGGCCGCATCCTCTCCATTGAGCCTGTCGGCAGGTTGATCGAAGTGACCTTCCGACCACGCCGATCCGAGAACCGGCAATGCGTCCGCGTCTCCCGCGTCATCAACTGCCTCGGCCCGCAAACCGACATCTCCGCCATCAGCGACCCTCTCGTGCAACAACTCCGCACCGACGGTCTCATCACCGCAGACCCGCACGGGCTTGGGCTTGCCGTCTCTTCAAGCGGCGAATCGATCCGCCGCGATGGCACGGTCGATCCATCCCTTCTCGTGATCGGCCCACTCCGCAAAGGCCAGCATTGGGAAAACACCGCCGTTCCCGAGCTTCGCCGTCAAGCCGCCGAACTCGCGAAGCTCTGCATGGCTTCTCCCACCATCATCACACGCAACGCGGCCGCGATCGGCTACCCATCGGCCACCATCGCTCACCCCACATCGCCAGATTGATCATCGGCCACGCCAGGTTCCACAGCGTTCCCGGGCTTTGCATCACCTGCGCGATCGCTGCATCGCGGAACAGCGTCCTTGCAAACTCCGATCGACCAACGACCGAAACCGAATCCTTCATCCACGCCTGAAACGGCAGCGGAAAGCTCGCTTTAGGACGAACCACAACCGACTCAGGCAACATGGCCCTGAACGATTCTCGAAGCGCGATCTTCGTACGCGATAACCCACCTTCGAGCTGATACTTCTCCGACATGGGCATCCTCTCGGCCATCGCACAGACATGCGTATCCGCAAAGGGTGTCCGACCCTCAACCCCTTCCAGCATCGTCGCCGTGTCCAATCTCGCGAGCAGGCCAGCAAGGTTCACGCGACGATGAAATGTCAGGTGCGCTTGCAGGCCACTTCCCCCGCACAACCTTGCGCACGCGTCAAACTCTTCGGCATACCACTCGTACAGCGCAGAATCCTCCTCTAAACCTCTCCATACCTCCGGACGAAACACCTCAGCCTTCACCTCGGGCGTCATCCAAGCGTTCGACATCAACTGAAACGCTCCCCCCGCCTCTCCTTCCTCGTGCCCTGATGCCTCTATGCCTCGTTGCCTTCTTCTCTCTTCAAACTCGAACGCCATCCGCATCGGAAGTTCATACCCGCCGAACAGCTCATCGGCGCCCTCGCCTGAGAGGGCCACCACTTGCCCATCCGCACGCAGCCGACGTGCAACTTCGTTAATCGCGACCTCGTTCGGAGTGCTTAGCGGCACACCCAACCGACGAACCATTTCAGGCCATCGTTCCGTAAACAACCCCTCCGTCACCGCCGCGGCCGTATGCACCGTGCCAAAGTGCGCGCCCACCATTTCCGCGTACGCAAGGTCGCCGCGCTCAGCCTGATCATCATGCCCAGAGCAGTAGGTGCGCAGTTCGCCGTTCGAGTGCTCTCGTGCGATCGCCACGATGATCGATGAATCCAGACCGCCACTCAGCAGAGAGCACGTCGCCACATCCGCACGCAAGTGCCGCCTGACAGAATCTTCGATCACATCCCGCACAACCGGGCCTCGTCCCCCCCTCCCAGTGGGAGGGGGCTGGGGGGAGGGTTCATTGAACCAGCGTCGCCCAATCACGCACTCATTCCCATCCAACCGAAACTCCACCACTTCTCCCGCGCGTAAACACTTCACACCCTCAAAGAGCGTCCGCTCCCCCATCGTCCTGCGAATCGTTGTGAAATACGCACTAATCCCAACGAGGTCCGGCTTAGCCGTCATCTCCGGATGTTCAAGAATTGGCCCCGGCTCGCTGGCCACAATCACATCGCGCAATCCAGCATGATAAAACAGCGGCTTGATGCCCATCGCATCGCGCCCGATCAACAAGGTATTCCTGACCTGATCAACCATCGCAAACGCAAACATGCCGCGTAGCCGCTCGACCCCCTCCGGCCCCCACTTCACCAGCGCATGCAGCAACGTCTCCGTATCGCACAACGATCGAAAACACGCCCCTTGAGCTCGAAGTTCCTGCCGCAGTTCTTCATCGTTGTACAACTCTCCGTTGTAGATCAACGCGTACCGCTCACGCCCGCGCTCACCCAGCGCCGGATCATCCAGCACCATCGGCTGCGCGCCCGCCGGCGAGAGATCGATCACCGCCAATCGACGGTGCGCAAGCACAAACTGCCCGGGTACTCCCAAGCCCCCGCTCCCAGCACTCCGCCAAAGCCCAGCCCCATCCGGCCCACGATGCGAAAGCAGTTCGCGCAGCCGACAGATACCCTCATCCGAGAGCTTGACCGACCGCCCTGCAACTGTGGCCATACCAAGAATGCCGCACATGCATGAATGTATCGGCGGATCTCAGGGTCCTTGGTGAAGGGTGATGGATAAGGTCCGAATCAGACCCAGCCTGCAACCAACCAACCTTCAGACCCACACGTTCATCACCATTGCCGGTTCCTTCACCTTCCCCGACCACTCACCCACCGTACTCGTGACCAGCTTCACTTCGTAATCCGGATGTTCATCCAGCCACTGGTTGATCTGCTGATCCATGTACTCAACGCTTTCAGCGTTAAGTTTGCAGTGAAAGCTCTTCACGTGCGTCGCCCCCATCCCATTGACGTTGGTCTTCCGCTTCCA
>Ga0163144_10005956_pt1 | contig 27015 bp, 26 predicted proteins | sample OliLak19BULKMAT1_FD_123175 | JGI IMG/M metagenome (GOLD analysis project Ga0163144, IMG submission 123175) | Freshwater microbial mat bacterial communities from Lake Vanda, McMurdo Dry Valleys, Antarctica - Oligotrophic Lake LV.19.BULKMAT1 | ecosystem: Environmental > Aquatic > Freshwater >...
ATTCTTTTTATTGAGAATCATGTCAAAAAACTTCACATAGGTGAAGAATTCCTGATCAGTCATGTGCTTGCTTAAATCGTCGATCATGGCTTCATTTTACCATTTTTTACCCCTTCTTCTAAGGGTTCCATTTTCCTTCAAAATTGGCATTTGTTGGCATTTGGGATAGCGACTCACTTACCTCAAATGACCTCGCCTAAACCTGCTAAAATACCCTTACAAGGCCTTGAGGTGTGGATACTTAACTCACATGGCCCGCAAAAAGAAACACTGGTGCAAGCCAGTGTTTTTTGTTTTTTGCGGAGGCGAGAAAGCGTGGGACGCTTTCGCGTGAGATTCGAAGCCTTATTGAGCATATTTATGAGTTTTATTAAACGAAAAAAATATCCAATTAGGGTACTGTTCCTGTAAGGAACGAATCGACCGTCTGCATATCTCAGAAATTTTTGAGCGTCGAAAAGAAAATTATCTATGACTGAATCAAAACACCCATAGATCAGAACAGCGGAGACATATTTGTCAGCAGACAAAATAGTCGAGCTGGTGCCCAGAGCCAAGTGTGTGACTACACACTTGGACTCGCGGGCGAATCTCACCCCTCCGTAGGATTTTTGACGTAGTGTAAAATCGAGATTCGAAAAGCTTTTTTAGCTTAAAACAGATTTTAAGAAAATTTTAGCCAAAAGGTATACTTAAGCTGCAAGCTTCGAAACTCTCGCTCTCTCCGCAAAGTCGAGTATCGCTCGAGATTCATTTAATCTAGGAAATAGACCCAGATATATTGCAAAAGAAGCCAAAGTATAAAACACACACTTGTGCTCCACAAAACTACTCTCATTATCTTCCTCTCTGCCGTAAATGAGCTCAATATTAAATACTCTCCCCACAGGAGACTTCCTAATGGGAAAATAAATATTAGCATTGATATGGGATTGCTTAGACTTCCACTAATACCAATGCCTAATGTAATAAACAGGAATGGTGTCATAATAAATATTAATGCAAGGCCTGATAGGAATTTGAAAATTTTCATTTAATTTAATAATATCATTAAATTTATTTAAATCTGTGGAGGCGTATAAATTATTAAGCCAAAATGTTTTGACGAACATAGTTTGAGTCGAATGAGAAACTCTTACATTCTACGGACAAATTAAAAATCGGAATCTAGTCACTAGCCCTCTGCGGGTTGCGCAAACTAAGTAATCCAAAAACACACTATAATACAATTATGTAATTTTTTATCTAAAATAATATAATTACTTCATGGTCAAAGCCAATATAAAAAAAATTAAAACTAGTACTTTTATCAACCCTGACACGGGGAGGATTTCAATTACCGAAGCATTTGGTGAGAGCCTCGCCAAATTACTTGCAGATAAGATTAGTGCTGTCTTTCCAAATTTTGATAGTAAAGCATTTTGCAAAGAGGTAAAAAAAAGCGTAATCGACAAAAGTTACACAGAACGTGTCGAGATTATTGCAGAAGGCTTACAAAACAATCTCCCAAAAGAATACAACGAAGCGCTCGGCATTCTGATGCATATTCTCGGACCAGAAAATCCAAAGGAAACCGGAATGTTTACAGACTTTTATTGGCTCATGCCTGTTGGTAAATTTGTCGAAAAGTACGGGCTTGAGTATTACGCTCTATCTATCAAAGCTATCGAAGAGATCACAAAGCGAAACACGGGGGAATACGCCATTCGCCCCTATGCAACCAAATACCCAGAAAAAACGCTTCGTGTGTGTACCAAATGGGCAAAAAGTAAAAACTTCCATCTCCGTCGTCTTGCTTCAGAAGGTCTACGGCCTAAACTTCCATGGGCTCGAAAACTTTCAATTTGGAACGAGGATCCGAAACCCGTGTTCGAAATTTTAGAGATTCTTAAAGAAGATGAGGTAAAGTTTGTAAAAAAATCTGTCGCCAACCACCTACGCGATTGGCTCAAAGTAAATCCAAAAGAGACGAGCAAGATTGTCTCGAGATGGTCAAAATCAAAAAACGAACATACAAAATGGATTCTGAATCATGCGCAACGATAAACAATATTATCAAATACAAATATTCATTTCTTTATCAGAGAAAAAAGTTAAAGTCATCTGTTATTGTGTCTAATATTTGATATGAATTCTACTTTGCAAACTACGCATTTCCACCTAAGCCAACACAGGGATAGGCTTAATTCCCTCAACTCCTACTACTTCTTTTTTTCGAAACACTTTCAGTGTCTCGGAAAAATATACAAACGTGAATATTACGTCTTAGTTTCGTATAAATTTCTTGTTGATAGTTATTGAGACGTACCCTAGGCCAATAAAGACAAAGCCTAGTACAACGAGTACTATTGGCCATCCAAGTGAATCTGCAAAATATTCACCTGTGATGTACGATACATGACCGAGCAAAAACACCGTACTCATAACTAAAACACTTCTACTTTTGATATATCCCGCCAAGAAAAGACCTCCGATTACAAGAAGGAAATAAAACATCTGCCATAACACCGAGTCAAACACTTGTGAAAATGCAGCGCCCAGTAACCCAGTAATACCAAAGAAGTTAAGAATCCCGATGAGTTTACTGTTCCATCCGTCGCGAAATGCATAGGCAAGGAGAAGATAACTTATTCCGATTGCCATAGTTAGATATTGATATATAACTCTTACTCCAAACCACCCATCAAATGGACCACCAAGAATTGCATTTAAAACGAGATACGCAGTAGTTGATGCATTTGTAATTGCAAAGAAAGTAAGTACCGCGTTTTTGTGAATAGTATTTAGGGCTACATAAAATGCACATATAATGCCGAATGTAATTGCAACGGCCCACTCTCCTTCAGAGTTCAGTTCCGAAAGAGTTACAAGAGCACCTCCAGGAATTAATATGCCCCCTATAAAATGAAAAATCCCCCCGATGCTTTCTTGCGGTTTTTGAGTGAGCAATAGCGAACCAATACCAGCTACAAGAAGCCCTAGACCAAGCGTTACGAATATACGAGCAAAAGAACCAATATCTTCCCAAATTTGCCCTACAAAAATCGAAATACCAATGATGACGATAGCAGCTCCCAACACATAAAATATTTTTGTTATAGAAAACTGCGAAGTTGTATGCGACCCTTCCACTTGAACACTTTGTGCTACAGGCACTAGACTTAATCGACTTACCACTTCTTCCCGACTTATTTCGCCAGTCTGTATCTTGGTGGAAAGCTCTTGTAACAATTGTTCTGTATTCATAAAAATAGCGTTGGTTAGTTTCTTCCTGGCAAAATCCAACCCGTAAATTGGAAATTATCCTGATAATAATACTGGTCACCGCCATTTATCAAGTTGAGTTTATCCCTGCTATTTCCTTTTGTAAGATAGTGCCCATACGACGAAGAACTTCCATTGAAAATAAAGAAGAAGTCACCTCCATAGTTTCTATCATTGTAGTTTGAAACCGTAACTCCGTCAGGAGAAGTCAGAAGATTGCTGAGAGAAAGTGTTTGTGCTTCCTCTATTGTGATTTCTCTACTCTCATTGTTTTTTGTGTCATGCAAGAAAATACGAGCAGTGTAACTTTCGTCTATATCTAATATTTTGTCCCCATCCGAATCCTGATTTGGATACAGAGCGTTCACAACCAGTGTGTTATTTACAACCGAATAGCGTTTTTGAATATAGCTATTGCAGTGATACGAATTATAATTCGTCCTGTCGGAACAAGATGCGTATATAAAGTTGTAGTTCGTAGAAAGAAAAATCGACGGAAGATAGGTGCTTAAAGCGACAGCAATTATAAGCACCACTGGTAATGTAAAAGCGAGTAGTATTACAAAATTCTTTTTAATAAAGTTTTTCATCTTTTTATAATACTACTTTGCTTACGTAAGTATAGGGCGAGTACACATTCTAATTCTCTCGTTTTGTTTATTAACTCAGACTATTTTGGTATAAAATCTAGAAATCTCAATGACCTTACATTCGAGTCTATCCCGCTTCTAAACTCCCTTGAAACTTCAGCATCTTGGTCTACTCTGTCTACAGAACTAACACTTTTCGCAACACTTGTCCGAACTTTTGAACGAGCCTAGTTATCTGCAAAATCATGACCATCTGAATCCTTTTTGATATTTCATAGAATAAATACTTATTAATTTTTAATTATTCGCATACTGATTGTGTGGACAATGGACTATACGAAAACTTGAAAAAAACCACCAAGTTGCCTTAGGCAACCTGGTGGTTTGAATCGAGACTTCTCGACTTTTTCAATCAATCAGACTGTTTACTCAGGCGCTCCTCATCCTTTGCAGACAGTGGGGCGTATGCGTTGTTGAGCGCCATGAGACTTTCGTGCGTACCTTGCTCAGCATTCTCTCCTCGCTCCATAACAATTATGTGGTCGCACCGTCCGGCGTGAGACACATGACGCGCAACCATCACGACAGTCACTCCAAGAAAGCGAAGATGTTTTCTATGAATCTCTCTGCCGATTCCGGATCAAGACTTGCGTCCGGTTCGTCGAGAACAAGAACTGGAGTTTGTCGTCCGTAAGTGATACATTTAGAATCGAAATTATACAGAACACTCAAGTAAGCTATGGCAGAAAAAAAAGAATTTAATGAATTACAGGTATCTTCACGAAGCAGACTTATTGCTCGGTATTTTGCATTTGTTGGGATGTTTGTCGGAGCAGGGTTTATTTCGGGGAGTATTGTACACTTGGGAGAAGGTATCAATCCTTGGGATGTTTCGGTGCTCGTGGTTGGGGTACTATTTTTCCTCACAAGCACTTTCGTGCAAGAATTTGTTTTTAGTAACAAAAATTTTAAAGAAGCAAAAGTACTTCAATTTCTCGCCTACTTGCTCGTTTTGTCAGTAGGTGTAGGAATGGCAAGTGGGGGCACTCAACACTTTGTGGATACTCCGATTTATTCTTCATACTTAATACCTATTGGGTTAGGGCTGGGAGTTATTGCTTTTTTCTTAAAAGAAAAAGAAAGGTTTGTATCAAAGCAATGGTTTCAGATTGTCGGGACTGTTTTTATAATGACAATTGTTTTGATATGGCTTCTCGGTCTGATTGGAAAAAATTTACCTGAATCTTTATTGCACCAAAAAGGACATAGCCATTCTTCTCAAAATACTGATATCGCCGAAGAATCTGCTCACGGACATTAATTTTCGATGTTCACTAGTTATTTAAATTTATATTAAAATAACATTATAACACATTATAAAGTAAAAAGCAAGCGTGCGAGAGCTTACTGGTGTGGTTATGAAAAATCTCGTGTGTCTCGGTTTATTGTTTCCTCTTATTCCCCCTCACTGTTCGGGAGTTACCTACTTCGCAAACCATGCATTTCCACCTAAATGCCATACCGAGATAGACTTGATTCCAGCAGCTTCTACTACTTGTCTTTTTTTCGACATACTTACAGAATCTTGGAAAAAATACACGAACCCTCCTTGCTTCCATGTCATCTCGAATGATTTGGGGTCGCGTGTAGCAGTAGAAAATCCTGGTTCACGTTTTATCTGATCATACGTTAGTAAATTAAATTTTTGTGTTGTACCTACTCCTTTGTATCCATACGAAGGTATACCTATTGTAAGTCTATTTGTATCTGGAAAACGTGCACGAGTAAATGCAATGACATTTTTGAGCCACACGGTCGGTGAAACAGGATTTCCAGAACCATGGTCGAACTGATAGTCGTATCCCATTACTACTACATGGTCTACTGGGAGTGAGACAAAGTCTTTATATCTCCATACAAACCAGTTTTCTTCTTCTATATTTGCAGTTGCAGGTCCGTCTATCATCAGCTTCTTTCCTTTTGCATGGAGTGCATTGCCGAGCTTTGTTACAAAGTTTTTATACTGAGCATACGTTGATGTATCCCACCTTCCAAAATCTTCAAAATCGAGTTCAACTCCTGTGATATCATTGTCGACTACAAACGCTACTAATGCAGAGGTGTGCACTCCATCGCTTAATGCCTTTGTAAGAAATGCGCCCATACTTGTAGCATCTGATGAAGAAATAGTTACGTACTGAGTAGAAGAATATTTCTTAATATCATCAATATTAGCTTTTGAATATCCATTACAACCGGAATTACTGACTGTTAAAAGATCTAGATTTCCTTCCTCAGTGACTGCAAAATATTCAACTTTAAGGACATCAACACGCGCAATAGTTTTGTATTCTGTACTTGCACTACATGCTGGCTCTCCAGGATATACCCATCCCATCAATTGAGTTCCTGCTTTTGGTGTTGAGATAGTTACCGGTGTCTCAACGCGAGGTTGTGGAGTTGTGGTACTTTTAGGTTTTTTCATATCTGGTGTTGTACTTATTGAATCGATACTTGGATTTTCTTCTTGAGTGCCAACAGTCTGTGGAGATTGGTCTGCAAAATACTCATGAGAATTACTCAAGAACTTCAAAGGAACAGTGACGAGCACTATCGCAACAACAAGAAGTAACCCTGCAACAGTTAATATGTGAGACTTTGAGTTCATGGACTAATTATTCTTTAATGCTACTTTATCAGTAAATACGCCATTTCTCTCCCATTTCTGCCACTTGATTTCATTTTTACGATAGTATCCCCAGAGCGCCTTTATGAGTGCGTTGAATTCTACGAATGTACTGACATAGAACAGGAGCCATCCGATTGGTGCAAGTAAAAAAAATCTCAGCTTATGCCTTACTTTTCCATCAAAAGCTACTTGGATAAAGAACATAGATGATACGACTATGATTCCAGAGATAAACGATGAGTAGTCATGTGTGAGAAATGAAAATACATACAAGAAAGCGAGGAAAAACAACTCTAGTCCAAGCTGTAATTCACCGAACAATGCGAGGGGTAAGATAAACCATGACAGTAACTTATTGTGTTTAGAGTTTGTACTAAAAAATAAGTCTTTGTGTTCTGCAAATGTTTCAAATCTCCCACGTTTCCAACGTAATCGCTGTTTCATAAGACCGTCGAGACAGACTGCTCCCTCAGTGTACACAAGCACATCAGCTGCGTATACAATCTTCATGCCAGCAGCTTGAATGCGTACAGAGAGATCAATATCTTCAGTAATATTTGTTGCATTATAGTTACCGATGGTTTCAAACACTTCTTTACGAAATGCACCAGCTGCTCCTCCTATAATATAAATTGTATTAACCAATGAATCACATTTTTTAAAGTAAAAAGAGAACAAAAACTCAAGATACTGGATTGTACCCAAAATAGTGTCTGTGTTCCCCACTTTTACATTGCCGACGGCTGCCATAACTTTTGGATCTCTAAAATGTTGAACAAAATTATAAATGGCTTTTGGGTCTATAAAACAATCTGCGTCAATAGATACGAGGATATCGCCTTTTGCTTTCTTGATGCCAGTGTTCAGAGCATGACCCTTTCCTTGTGCGTTTTCAGTACAATACACAACTTCAATCTTTCTTTTTTCAGCTGGTGTCTTATTGTATTTTTCTATTAAGGCTAAAACGTTTTTCCCTGTGTTGTCGGTAGATGCATTGTTTATCACAACAATCTCCATTTTTTTGTACGTACTCTTAAGGAGTGCTTCTACAGTAGTAATGATACCGATTTCTTCATTCCATGCTGGAACAAGTACCGAAACAAACGGCTCATATCGTATCATTGTTTTGTTCATACGAGTCTTTCTTTTTTTATATGCGATATATACATCATTCCACGGACTCACAAACATATATATAAAATACTTAGCCAGAAGTACACTTGCGAAGAATATGATTACCATACGAAGTCTAGGAAAGCTCTCATTTTGTGTAGGACCGAGCAAAAATACAGATGCGATGAGTGCAACAGTAAACAAATGTAAAGCTAAATACACAAAAAATTTATTTATATTTAATTTATTTTTTTTAAGTGAGTCTATCATATGAGTTATTTAACCAATACACAGCGCCTTGTGCTGCAAAATTTGAAAAGAAAACAGTACAAAGGAGTGTGAATACTACTTTGTATACAAAAATATCTACATACAACACTGATACAAAACCGCAGACCAGTGAAAACGTCATTCCTAGTATCGGAACAATTGTGTAATGTACACGTGAGAGAGATGGTTTTTTTAGAACAACAAACACCTTTAAAAATTGCTCAGCAAATACATATGCGCGAACGTAGCGCAAAAAAATATATCCTGGCAATACAATCAATGCGTCTAAACATTTCTCTTTTACTGCGAGAAAAAATGTACACAAACTAATAAGAAGAACATACCCTGCTAACAGTGTAAACGAAAATCTTATATTGACTAGTGGAAGAAAAAACAAAATCCCTACAAAAACTAAATTTTTTATGTAAAGTATCGAGAAACTTAGTACATTCTGTATAGTACGTGGAACAGAAAAATAATCTCTAAATGTCCTCCATTCTCGGGCATATGCTTCTTGAAGACCTTGTATATAGACTTCAAGGTTTTGTGTATCGTGTGCATTATTGACAGTGTCTAGTGTACATACCGGTGTAGAACCATTTTGAAAAAGTTCTGTGAGAATATTTAGATCTTTGACTATTTTTTTTTGCTTTAACTTTTTTATACCACTGATATCTCGTACCCGAAATGCAAACGTGCGAGACGGAGTAATATAAAAATACGGAAAAACTGTATGAAAGGAATGAAATATTCTTTCTTGAATTGAACGCTCTGTGTGATCACATAGAGTGAGGTAGTTCATCTCTTTATTCTTTAGAAACCCTATTTGTTCATGTTTTTTCTCAGACTGAAACCGTGCTTCTATGCGCTTTACAAAGTCAAAAGCGAGTGGGTTGTGTGCGTCTGTAACGATACATACATCACCTGTGACTGACTTAAGTCCAACCATGTGGAGTTCATCTGTAGTATGTAAGTGTTTTGGAGCCAGAACTACAGATACTTTTGGGGATGATTTGAGCAAACTGGCTATATGAGCAGAGTGTGAGTTAGATACAAGAATAATCTCGTCGAGGGGACGAGATTGTGATACATATGACGCTACCACTGATTGAGCATTTTGAGGCTCAGTCTGGCACGATATTACAAGGGAAATTCGCATATATTGTGAGAACATACCTCAGGGAGGTGTTAAATTTCTATCACTTTATTGAATAAATGTCAAGGAAGCACTTATTATTCTGTAATCTTTGTATTTTACGCAAACTACTGATTTGAACCCATACTTTATAAGACGTTGCGGATACTATAATATTTCATGCTTTAGAATAAACATATAGAATACGGGTATGAAAGAAGAAGCATTACTCAGTTCGATACAAAGAATTCATCCAATACAAGAGAAAGCTTTAAAGAAATTGGGTATAAAAACAATACTCGACCTACTCTTACACTTCCCTGTGCGCTATGGCGACACTTCGACTGTAAATACTATTGAATCACTTAGAGATAAAGAGTCTGTTGTTGTGTTCGGAAAAATCTCTACCCTCAAGACTTCAAAAGGATTCAAAAGCAAGATAGCGATGAGTGAAGCAACTATCACTGATGACTCGGGAAGTATCCGTGCTGTCTGGTTTCACCAACCCTATATTGCAAAAATGCTCCAAGCGGACAGCTTTGTACGGGTTGAAGGCAAAGTGTCGAGCAGAAACAATGTTCTCTATTTTTCAAATCCAAAAATCGAAACCGTCTCTCATGTGCCGATTGGTGTCGGTGATTCCCTCTTTAGTAGCGAAGATGTACATGTACTCTATCCGGTATACCCAGAATCAAAAGGGGTTACCTCCAATTGGATCTATCATGTAGTTCAAAAAATATTCAAGTCTGGAATCTTAGATGAAATGATAGATCCTATTCCTGTCGAAATGCTCGCAAAGTATAATCTTCCCTCGCTCAAAACCGCTCTCATTTGGATACACACACCTCAGAAACTAAATGATGCAGAAGCTGCAAAAAAACGCTTTGCGTTTGAAGAAATTTTCTATATTCAACTTAAAAAACAAAAAGAGAAACGAGAATGGAAGAAACTTTCAGCATTTGTCATCGAACCTGACGAGCGTCACATGAAATTATTTACCGACAAATTCCCTTTTCCTTTGACCGGTGCACAAAAAAAATCGATTGACCATGTGCTCTCTGATTTCAAAAAGGGATATCCAATGTCAAGACTGCTAGAGGGTGATGTCGGGAGTGGAAAGACTGCAGTCGCAGCTTCAGCTGTGCACGCAGTGGCGACGACGAGACCCACAGGTCAAACGTTTGGTAATCTCCAAGTTGCATACATGGTACCGACAGAAATCCTTGCACAACAACACTTTGAATCGTTTATCAAATATTTTTTTGGTTCGGGAATTCAAATTGGACTCATTACGGGAAGTGGGTGCCGTAAATTCCCTTCAAAGATAAACCCAGAAGGTTGGACCGATGTATCGCGTGCTCAACTTCTCAAATGGGTTGCGAACGGTGAGATACCAGTACTTATCGGCACTCATGCTTTGATTCAAAAAAGTGTGAAGTTTAAACATCTCGCTCTTGCTATCATCGACGAGCAACATAGGTTTGGAACGCTCCAGCGTCAAAGTTTGCGTGAAAAAGACACAATCGCTCCTCACCTTCTTTCTATGACTGCCACTCCGATTCCCCGCACCCTCGCACTTACCATATATGGAGACTTGGACCTGTCACTCCTCGATGAAATGCCTATCGGAAGAAAACCGATTATCACAGATATCGTACTTCCAAACGGCAGAGATGCTGTGTATGCAAAAATAAAAACAGAGCTTCGTGCAGGTAGACAGCTGTACATCATCTGCCCTCGTATCAATGAACCAGACCCAGACAAAGAACGAGCAATTGCTGCGAAATCTGTAAAAGAAGAAGCGAAACGTATTCAGACTGAAATTTTTCCTGAATACTCTGTAGATATTTTGCATAGCAAAATGACACCAAAGGAAAAAGAAAGGGTTATGGATGCATTCAAAGATCACAAAGTCGATATTCTTGTTGCAACATCCGTGGTAGAGGTGGGAGTAAATGTTCCCAATGCAACAGTGATTATCATCGAAGGTGGTGAGCGGTTTGGTCTTGCACAACTCCACCAGCTTCGTGGTCGTGTTATCCGAAGTTCACACCAAGCGTATTGCTATGTATTTGCCGAAACAAAATCTAAGAAATCAGTCGACAGGCTTCAAGCGCTCAAAAAAGCAGCGAATGGCTTTGAACTTGCAGAGTACGATCTTGCACAGCGTGGTTCTGGTGAGCTTGCAGGAAGAAAACAATGGGGACTCTCTGATATCGGTATGGAAGGTATACGAAATATAAAAATGGTAGAAGCTGCCCGTATCGAAGCTGGCCGTATCATAGAACGTGATCCGACTCTCAAAGACTATCCTCTCCTTCACTACAAGATTGCACACCAAGACCAAAATATACATTTTGAGTAGATTGAAACATCCTAAGTGCGAACACCAGGACTCGAACCTGGGACCGGGCGTGTATAAGACGCCTGCTCTACCAACTGAGCTATGCTCGCACTTAAGAAATTTCAAGTTAAAATATATAGTGTTATAAGTCTATTATCAAATCCTCATAAAATAATACTTACATGGAATCAGGACCAGAATTTAGAATAGTAGGTGGCGCAAGCGACGAATCTGTCGACAAAGTACTGACTGATATTGATGATGCATTTTCAAAAAACGAAGGACCGATCATTGAACGATTAAGAAAGTTTGTAACAGACAATGGAATAGAGAAGAATACCGAAATGCTTGCGATTATTCAATATGCAAATGAGTATACAAATACACTCCTTTTGCAACACAGCATTGAACCATATGACATCCCTGCTCAAAATATTCACGCACTAAAACCAGTTGACTTTGCAAAGATAGAAAATGCTTTTAGTGCATTTGCCCACCCCCTATCACATATGATTGTAATCTCTGCGAATAATCGCCTGTCAAAAACACAAGCAGCATTAACTCTTATCCACGAAATGCTTCACCTGAAAGGATACAAAGCTATCCAAATTGAAGATACTGAAAAAAAAGATCCGGAGTTAACAAATTACAGAACTGGCGTAGCGATGGAGTCTTCACAATCTGCTGATAGTTTTCATGAGCATTTTATAGGTTTGAACGAAGCAATTGTTTCTACCCTTGAAACAAGAGCTCTTGCAAGCACACTACATTATCCTGGCTACGAAAAAGACAAAGCGTCATTTGATGATCCTGATACACAAAAATATCTTTCGCTTCTGAAAACTAAAGGTATGAGAATTGATGATATTAGTAATGCGAAGAAAGACGGAGAGAAATGGATAATTAGCAGAACTGGATACCCTCGTCATCGTGAGGTTCTTGATTTTATTGCAGAGAAAATATTTGAAGACAATACTGATATTTATGAAAACACGGAAGATGTATACCGACTATTTTTTGACGCACATTTTAGTGGTAAATTACTTACAATTGCGAGACTTGTGGAGCATAGTTTTGGAGAAGGATCATTTAGAATTCTTGGTAATATGGGCACAGATTCTGAAAGTGCGAGAACTCATCTTGATACATTTAAAAAGTTACATAGAAAAAATTAAATATAAAAACAACGCCGACCCTTGCGGATCGGCGTTTTGTATTACGGAACTTCAAGAACCGTCATCGCACTTTGCGAATTCAAGCGTGAAAGTACAGGTTGTACATCTTCAAAAAAAACTTTTTCTACAGAGTCGAGATCCTGATGATCTGATCTGATTTGTCCATGTGCAACCAACTCTCGTCTTGCACTATCTATGATACTTTTTCCAGACAAATCCTTCATGCGAATCTGCTGAAGAAGACGATCCTTGCATCGAATGAAACGTTCTTCATCACCAAGAAGATGCGACAACTGATCCTGGACTAAGGACTCTACTTCATGAATTTTTGTTGGGTCAATCCCTGAGGCTCCAATAGTAAATACCAAGTGGTCTCGATAGTTGTCCCAGTCAACATTTACACCATACACAAGTCCTCTGACAGTCCTCAATTCTTCAAACAAAAAATTGTAGCAAACTGCGGAGGTAAGATTGTACACAAATGGTTTTGTTTGAACTGGCATCACACAAAATTGCGCAAATGCTGCTGATTCAGTTTTTGCATCTGTTACAGTAGAGAGACTGAACACTTCATGAGAAGTACCTGGAAGCGGGATGTCAGCTACCGGCAAACTTGCTGAAAAACGTCTACCATCCTTTTCTTGGTTCATGTGACTGTGAGCAAACAAATCCTGTATAGAAAGACCACTGATCCCACCGACACACAGAACTTCAACGTTTGCTGGTGTGTAGTACATATCGTACTGACTCTGCAAATCTTCCACTGTAAGCGTGGCGATGGTTTCAAGAAGGCCCAAAGGTCTTGTTTGTCTTGCATACCATTGATCAGGGAACAAACTCCTATTGATGTGCAGAATTCTATCGTGGCGATACGAAAACGGGTACTTCTGGTGAAATTCCCGAGTAATCACTCCTCGCTCATGCTCAATTCCATCTACCAACCTTCTGCTGAAGAGTAGGTCACCAAACCAATCTAAAGCTTGTTGCATGACGTTAGCTTGGTTTGGAATAAAAAATTCATACCACGTAGCATGCGCGTTCGTGCTCCCAAAACTTACCGATCCACCGAGGGACTCGAAAAATTGCTTCATCTCCAAATACGGAACATACATGTTTTTGCTCACCATATGTTCCACGAAATGGGTGACTCCTTCTTTTCCTACAGGATCTCTCTCACATCCAACGTGGACGATACAGCACACTCGTATCCATTCACGTCCAGGAAGATCGAGTGTGTGGACAGTAACACCATTTGAAAGCGTGAACTGTTTGATATCTGCATACGGATCCCACATAAAAGACCTCACGGGTTGGTGTCAAAAAAACGACGGATTTGTTCCGTCGCGATTTTGTCATAAAAAACTTCATTCGTCAATCTATTACACTTGGTGCTCTATATCCTTTTTCTTTTTGAGACTAATGCCGTGTGCGACGAGGATTGTTTCGAATTCATCTCTCTCGATTGTCTCTACTTCCATGAGTCTCTTTGAGATTGCATCGAGTACTGGTCGGTATTTCTTGAGTATATCTTCTGCGGTCGTGAGCCCGTCTTTCATGAGTTTTGCAACTTCTGTATCTATGTCTGACCCTACTTTTTCTGAGTAACTATTGTCATCGACTCCTTTACCAAAGAGTGCACGTCCCCCTTGCCCTTCGAGTGCGATTGGGCCGATCGTATCTGACATACCGTATTTAGTAACCATGTCGCGAGCAAGTGCGGTCGATACTTGAAGATCGTTTGATGGGCCTGTGGTGATATCACCAAACACCATCTTCTCAGCAACATATCCGCCGAGTGCCATCGCAATATCTGCAAGAAATTCTTTTCGTGACTGAAGCTTACGATCTTCAAGCGGAAGATTAAGTGTATACCCTGCTGCTCGTCCACGTGAGATGATAGAAATCTTGTGGACGGGATCTGCGTATTCGAGTACTGATGATACAAGAGCGTGCCCTGCTTCGTGATAAGCAGTGATCTCTTTTTCTTTCATGGAAAGAATATGACTCTTTCTCTCTGGTCCGAGCATGACTTTTTCGATTGAGCGAATCAGGTCGTATTGAGAAATCTTGTTTCGGTTTTCACGTGCAGCGAGAATCGCCCCTTCGTTCATCAGTGAATAGAGGTCTGCACCAGAAAATCCTGGAGTTCGCTCTGCAATCACCTTGAGCTGGACATCTTCTGCAAATGGTTTTGCGCGAGAGTGAATGACGAGAATTTCTTCACGTTCTGATCGATCAGGAAGATCGATGGTTACGCGACGGTCAAAACGTCCTGGACGAAGGAGTGCTGGGTCGAGTACGTCTGGTCGGTTTGTAGCTGCCATGACAATCACTTTTTCATTTGGTTCGAATCCATCCATTTCAACAAGAATCTGGTTGAGTGTTTGTTCTCGTTCGTCATTTCCACCTCCTGCTCCGACTCCGCGTACGCGTCCTACTGCATCGATTTCGTCTACAAAGATGATTGCGGGTGCAGCTGATTTTGCGAGTTGAAATAAATCACGAACACGTGATGCTCCCACTCCCACAAACATTTCTACGAATTCAGAACCTGAGATAGAGAAAAACGAGACACCAGCTTCACCTGCAACTGCTCGTGCAAGTAATGTCTTTCCTGTTCCTGGTGCACCCATAAGGAGAACTCCTTTTGGAATAACGGCGCCGATTTCCAGAAACTTTTTAGGATTTTTGAGAAAATCTACGATTTCAGTGAGCTCTTGTTTTGCTTCTTTTACACCCGCGACATCTTTAAATGTCACTCTTTGCTTTTTGTCGTTCGGTGCGATGAGTCGCGCTTTCGATTGTCCGAATGTAAATGCTTGCATCCCTGCCCCTTTTACCTGTCGTGAGAGATACCAAATAAAAAGAATGATGAAGAGTAGTGGAAAGATAAGTGGCGCAAGATTTACTAACCAAAACAAGAATCCACTTTCTTTTTTGATATTTATAGAAACCTTTGTAAGTTGCTCTGGAGTTACTCCATAGTTTACGAGTGTTTGTGACAATGCCGTTCCATCTTCTTTCTTTGATTCTTTCTTTACTCCGTCTGTATACTGAATCGTCAGTGCATCCGCTTCTACTGTAATCGCACTTACCTTTTCTGTAATAATGTCAGATGAAAGCTGTGAAAGCGGAATCTGCTCAACTTTCTTCGAATTTTCTGCGATCGCTGAATAAACGGTCGAGAGTATGAGGAATATAAGGAGTGACGCAAGTAAATTACGTACTAAAGAGTTTTCTGGACCCTTTCCTCCAAACCCGTTTTTAATCACGCCCTTAAAGTCTGTTTTTTTCTTATTGTTGTTGATTGTAGCCATATTTTTTGTGTATGCCGAGCAATTATACAATATTTTCTCTATTTTGCTATGATTGGCAGATGGCCAATCTTTTGGACAACAAAAAAGTACGCTTCAATTATGAAATCCTCGATACATTCGATGCCGGGATTGAATTGTTTGGAAATGAAGTAAAATCACTTCGTTCAAAACACGGATCTCTCGATGGGTCGCATATCACCGTTCGTGGTGGTGAAGCATACTTAATTGGGTGCACTATTCCACCGTACCAGCCATCGAACACAGCAAAAGATTACAATCCCGAACGAAACAGAAGACTACTTCTCACAAAACCTGAACTTGCAGAACTTGCAGGAATAGAGAGTAAAAAAGGTTTGACAATAGTGCCTATTTCAGTGTATAATAAAGGCAGAAATCTCAAGATTCAAATCGGCATCGCTCGCGGGAAAAAAGCATTCGATAAACGCGAAACCACAAAGAAACGCGAGGTGCACCGTGAGATACGACGTGAGATGAAATACGAAAGCTAGGTTCTAGTGAATAGGTTTTAGGTGTTAGAAAATTTCTCTAAAACCTAGCTCTCTATAACCTCTAATTCTGTTCTTTGACAATTCCTTGTCGGCCATTCACCCACAGTACTTTTGTGTAAAAGTTTTGTGGGGGGATGATCGGCCTAGACAGCAGGATTAATAGGAGATATGCATGAGAGAGCTGTGGTGACTCTTAAATCCGCCACACACGACAACTGCAAACAGCACAGTCGCACGAGCAAAGTCAGTAGTTTCTCCATATTTTGGAGCTCATGATTTTGCTTTCGTTCCGGTTGTAGCGTAAGCTCGCCCGAATGACGTCAGCCATACCAACGTCTCAACGGTATGAACTGGTGAAATAAACTGAGACTCTGGATTGTGAATGTTTCGACACAATCCGAAATGTAGATACTCGACTCTGTGCGATTGTGTGAGTTCTATACTCACAGAGTTCAAATTGCTTCGGCACAAGATCTCACTACCTCATGAAGAAATATCCTCTATACCTTGTTGCACGGCGGTTCGATTCCGCCCATCTCCACTTGTAAAAACATAAGCGCCTTCGGGCGCTTTTTGTTTTTTAAGTGGAGATGAAAAAGCTTGGGAAGCTTTTGTGGCGGAATCGAAGCCCGATTGAGCATTTTTCTAAGCTCTACAGAGCGCAAGAAAAATCCAATTGGGTACTGGTTTCTGTAAGAAACGATTCTGCACGTCCTTCGGGGTCGTGACTGGTGAACTTTAAGAAATCTTTTGTGGCGGAATCGAAAAGTTTGCTTACGTACTGTGCGTGTATGGCTTGGATGGGAGACATAAACACACGCACGAAGATTGCGTAACATTGTCTAACGTGGAATCATCCCTTACTATTGACTTTTTATTGATTTCGTGTAATATAAAAAAAGAACAAACAACCATTTAACTCGGGGGGTTATCATGAATACAGCATATTCGGAAATATGGTTTTTCGGTACCGAAGTGGCACGTCGTCGGAATGCCAAGACACGTGGCCTTCCTGAAACGGCGACGTGGTCGGACATCGAAAACTTCGATAACGAAGAGTCACGTCGTCGGAATGCTGAGCTACGAGAACTTCCTAAAACGGCGACATGGTCGGACATCAGATACATCGATAGCGAAGAGTCACGTCGTTGGGATGCCATGTCAAGAGGTTTACCTTTGACCGCAACGTGGGCGGAAATCACGCGCTTCGATAGCCGAAAAAAATAAAATTCAGCTTCATGCTGATTAAGGCCGCACTGGACTCACCATCCAATGCGGCTTTTTTATTGTTCAATACCACATTTGTGAATTGCATTATTTTAATATTAAATATTTGCAACTACCTTTTGGATGTTTGGTAAGCTTTGAAAAAGCTCCCGAAACTGTTTAAGATAGTCTTTAAGTTGGTTAATGCTTTACCCCTTTTTTCCACAACAAAACACCAGCTTCTGCTGGTGTTTTGTTGTGTGCTCGAAAGAGAAGTGCGTAATCGAAAGTCGGACTGAGCGAAAGTGAAAGAGACGAGGGCGCGACCACCGTGGCCGAGAATTAGAAGAACAGAAGAATTGTGACCTGTTCGTTGTACATCTACATTTTTTATAAAACTACTCCCCTCTCACAATCCTATCTTTTTCTTCGTACTCCTCTAAGAATCCAGTGTAATCACTCACATCTTCGTTTGGGTTTCTTGCAAGAAGTTCTGCTATTTCACTTCGAACAGCATTAGCATTATTTGAAAAATAATGTTTTGGGTCATCGAGTAAAGAAGCTAAATCTTCTCGATATTCTTGCATCGTTTTTGAGTAATCAATTGGATTTGTATCATCTTTTTTACTAAATAAGCCTGTGAAGTGAGAAATCGCTTCCTCGAGAAATGCTTTTTCTTTTATTACTGCGGTCTGTCCTTCAATCGAGAATGCATTTATTTTGTCTTCAAAATCCCATCGCACTTCCTCCCTACTCTCACCTTCTGGTGTCCATGGAAGATCGTACATCCCTGAATCTTGGCTTTTCCTGAAAGACTCGTTTGCTTCAGCTTCCAAATTGTCTATGTGTAAGCTTTCAATCTTTGGACGAAGATTCTCCAGCTTACTGTCCCCAAGATAGTCTGCGATTATATGCAATTGTTCGGCCTCTGCCATATCCGTTTCTAAAGGACTCTTTTCAAGCTCAACCGCTTTATCCCTTGTGTGCTTTTCTGTCATCGCAACTTCAAATGCAATATCTGGATCTTGTATTCGACTTGTGTTTCCTTCTTCTGGTGTATCTTCTTCTTCAGAGAAAAATGATGGCATTTTTTCGTTCATATTTACTTATTATCACACCGCGCACATACAAGTGCAAGTCGATTCGACACTATAGATACAGCGCTGAAAAAGTCTTCTATCTACGAAAAAACCGCGGGCTTGTGTTTCCAGAGTTACGATGTTTTTTATGGTTTTAGAAGTGATACGATTCTTCTTGGTGGCTTTAGACTGAATAAAAAAAGTCACCGCACCCCCTTTGGGGATGCGGTGATTAGTTTTTTGTTACACTTCAGATTGTGTACTTTTCTTTCGCCTCGTCATGAGGGTAAGTCCAATAAGACCTGTTCCCATAAGCACATAGTTTCTTGGCTCAGGTATAACAGTTTGACTGTTGGACCAGTACGCTGCAAGGTTTGTTGTCGTACCTGAGGGATTGATTGCTGGATCGTTGAAGTTGTACGTTTGGACCATCACGTTTGCCACACCGGATGATGGACTGAACGCGAGTATTGAACCAGCGAGCGAACCGTTAACCCAGTATGAAAACGTATTGCTTCTTGCGTTGAAACTCATTGCAAGGGTGTTCCACTCATTCAGGTTGACTGGATTGTTGAAATTCATCCAACCACCTGTGTTTCCATTGTATCCGCGAAAACCAGTGAATCCACCAAAATTTGTGAATCCGATAATTGGGTACGCCGTCGGAAAACCGAACGCAGCATCGTTTGTTGCAGTTGCCCACATGTCGGCTTGGAACGGGATTGCATCTCTTACAATTGCGGAAGCATTGATGAACAGATCGAGGCCGAAGGACCATGAACCAGCTGTGTTTACAACTGTCTTCCTCCCTTGAGTGTTGTAATACGAAGACCTAAAAAGCGGTGCACGGTTCTCGAGGTTGTCTACAGTACTCGAAGCTATCTTCAAGACATTGTCGCGTCCCTGAAAGCCATTTACCAGACCAAACGTGGTCGGTGCATAGCGGTCGGAAATCCAAGCTCCAGGTGTTGCGACCGTGGTGAGATTCGGCGTCACATTGGTCTGCGCCTGAAGCGCAGAAGATGCGAAAACGAGAATCGTGGAGATTGCGAGAAAATGTCGGGTCATGTACAAGTTCCTTTTGAAAAATGTTCACGGAAGTTAGATGACCTCCGTGTCCCGCACTTACAACTGAGAAAACTGCGCTCGCTTGTTAAGTGTAAGCCTTAAAAGAACTTGTTAATCAACACTTATTTAAACTTTCTTTTAAAGAAATGTCAATAAAAAATAAAGAAAACTGCAGATCGCGCATCTTTGTTTAATTCACCAACGAGCTCATTGGAATATGAAATGAGCTCGATGACATGCGTCCCGAGTGCTTTCGGATTAAAAATTTATAACTGTTCTAACAGTTTTTGAAATGGTAAGGACCGAGTGTCAGATTTCTGCAATAAAGATTGGAGTTTCAAGAAAGGACTGAACTTAAAACAAATATATTGAAAAAAAATATCGAGTATGGTAGGCTTCTAGGAATGCAAAGAAGCTATTGTCGAAATTGTCGATTTTGAACTATATATATATTTTTGTAATTTATTCGTTTTTTAACCACACATATCATGACTGGAACAATCAAGAAAATCACTGAAAGGGGATTCGGCTTCATTACTTCAGAAGGACTCGGAAAGGATCTTTTCTTTCACAGTAATTCTCTTGTAGGAGTACAATTTGATGAGCTACGAGAAGGTGACGCTGTTTCTTTTGAAACAGAGGAATCTGAAAAAGGCTTGAACGCAGTAAACGTACAGCGCGCATAACCTGAGCTTGTTTCTCACACAAAACCTCTATCAATTTTGATAGAGGTTTTGTTTTGTGTCTATTTAGTGTCAAAATGAACAGATGACCACATTACAAAAAACACTCATTACTATTCTCATACTGGTAGTTTTTATGCTCGTTACGTTTGCAATACTCAAAAACCCTGTGAAGCAACACGGTACAGATACTCAGTTTACTGACAGTAAGTCTGGAATTTCAGTGACCTATCCGAAAAATTCGAGACTTATTACAGACACACTAGAAATGTCGTCGATTGGTTACTTCCCTACTTGTAACTCTGACACTGCGGTTGCATGCGTGTACTTTGCAAGTAGTACGTATCCGCGTTCAAACTTTAACAGTGCAGGAGTTTCCGTACGTATTGCACGCGAACTTTCTACCGTAGATACTTGTAACTCCCAAACCAAAGAGGAACAAAATAGTATCGGTGAGGTAATGATTGACGACATCATCTACAAGGCATTTGGTACGAGTGACGCTGGTATGAGCAAGCAAAGTGGTGGTATAAACTACCGTACATTTCAAAACGACTTGTGTTACGAAATTACTACACGAGTAAATACAACTTCATATGAAGTGTATGATTCTGCAGATGTCAGCTTGTTTACCGACTCTCAACAACTTGAAATCATTACCCAGCTTGTCACTATCGTGAGCAGTGTAAAAATTCCTCGCTAGGAGATTATATTTTTTGGAGTTCCGCTTGAAAAAGAAAGTACATTCTCTACTGTTACATCGAGAATCCTTTGAATTGCTTCTTTCGTATTAAAAGCTGTATGCGGAGTGATTACCACTGCAGGGTGCTCTAGTAAGTAATGGTTGAGTAGCAGCATTTTCATCGCTTCTTCTTGCGGGTGACTTTGTCCGAGAAGTTTCATTTCATCATTTACATTCCCCTCTTCACTTAACACATCGAGTCCAGCTCCTCCCACTCTTCCATCCTTGAGCGCCATTACGAGAGCCTCAGTATCGATGAGTCCCCCTCGAGCAGTGTTGATGATGTACACACCTCGCTTCATCATACTGATCCTTTCAGCGTTAATAATGTTTCGTGTGTGTTCATTTTCTGGGAGATGAAGGGACACCACATCAGACTGTGCGAGCAGTGATTCGAGCGTGACATATTCGAATCCTATTTGTGCTGCACTCGCAGTATCTTGACGAACATCAAATGCAATCACACGCATTCCAAATCCTTTTGCAATTTGCATGACATTTTTTCCAATGCTCCCAGTACCTACTACACCGATTGTCTTTCCTTTCAAATCAAACCCTTCGAGTCCTTCTGATGAAAATGAACCACTCTGTGTACGCGCAATAGAAGCACTCATTTTTCGTGAAATAGTCAGAAGAAGAGCAAATGCAAACTCTGCAACAGTATTTTCTCCGTACACAGGCACAGATGCGACCGAAACCCCTTTTACTTTCGCAGACGCTACATCTATGTGATCAAATCCGGTTGAGCGAGTTGCGATAAGTTTTAGTGATGGACACTTTTCAATTTCAAGTATTCCAACATGAGAAGTTACGAAGACACAAAGACATTCAATACCTTCTCCGCTCCAATCACCATCTTGAAGTGATCCTTCATGAAACACGATGTCATGACCAGCTAGTTTAGTGACCATTTCTACTTTTTCTGTTTCAGTTTTGTATGTATATAAAATTTTCATATACATATTGTGTCACGAGATATACTTTTTTCGCAAATGATTGTACATCACTTCACAGAACGTCTCTGTACATATATCATGTATGTGGACCCTGACTCTGGAGAGCGTGTGTCTGAAAAAACGTACGTTCCCTACGGTTGCACCTGTGATTGTGCAAAGCATACTGCACGAAGTCCGATTGCTCACACAACACCGTGTTGTGTGAGATGTCCGCACTGTCACAATGACATCGCAATTGAATACCTAGAAAAGCACATGCTTCGCGCTCATCCAGAACATCGTAAACGCACCGCATAACTATCTCGCTGTGACCTCAATCGTATGATTGAGGTCACATTTTTACACCTATCCTTATTGCTCGTAGCTCTAATGTATGATACAAATATTGCACTTAATGGTTAACTAATTCATATTGAGCTCACACGTACGTATCAATCATCAGATCAAAGCGACCCAAGTCCGCGTAATCGGAGCAGCTGGTGAAAACTTTGGTGTTATTCCACTCAGTGAGGCGCTTGCACATGCACAAACTGCAGGACTCGATCTCATCGAAATTTCTCCGAACGCTGTTCCTCCGGTAGCCAAAATCATGGACTACGGAAAGTATCAGTACGGTGAAAACAAGAAGCAGAAAGTAGCGAAATCAAAATCGAAAGCCGTTGAAGTAAAAACAATCCAAGTAAAAGTCGGCACTGGAGATCATGACCTTGCGCTCAAGGCTCGCAAAGCATCAGAGTGGCTCAAAGAAGGAAATAGGATTAAGATCGACCTCTTCCTCCCTGGTAGAACCAAGTATCTCGATCAGAAATTTCTCCATGAACGTATGGACCGAGTTTTGAAACTTATCTCAGAAGATTTCAAAGTCGCCGATCCAGCAAAGAAAAGTCCAAAAGGGCTCACTATTATCATCGAGAAGTCGAGTGGAAAGACCGAATAACATTCAATTTTGCCACCTCTAGACAAAGAAGAGAAAATGAGTACTATATACTTTCGTTTACTAAAAACGCTTTATGGCAATTAAAACCAACAAATCATACGCAAAAAGACTCCGTGTAACGAAGAACGGCAAGGTTCTTGCTCGAAAGCCAGGAAAAAACCACTTCAATGCAAAGGAAAGTCGTAGGACACAGCTTGGAAAGAAGCGAGTCGGTGAGTTTGCTATGTCCCATAAATCTGCAAGTAAATTTCTCGTAAACCTATAATCACATGACAAGAGTTAAAAAAGGTGTAAATGCTATCAAGTATCGACGAAATATCCTTAAATCAGTAAAAGGTTACCGATTTGGACGTGGAAACAAGGAACGACAAGCTTCTGAAGCGATGTTTCATGCTGGATCAGATGCATTTGCTCACCGAAGAGACAAAAAGGGTGACTTCCGTAGACTCTGGAATGTACGTATCAATGCAGGACTCCGCCCTCTTGGACACTCATACAGTAAGTTCATAGGAGCACTCAAAAAGAAAGAGATCATGATTGATCGAAAAGCCCTCTCAACTATCGCGAATGACTATCCTGAAACCTTTAAGAGAATCGTCGAAACTACATACTCATAATTTCACTAGGATAGTAATAAAAAAACACTTCCCTCGGCTCACGAGAGGAGGTGTTTTTTGTTATGAAAATTGACTATTTTCATAAGAAGAGACGCTTGACAGAACTTGATTTATTTGATAAAAGTTGTTCTGGAATATCGGCCGGATTTCCCGGCGAGCTCTTTGAAAACGTACGTATTACAAAAACCCAACACACAGGAGTAGCAGATGGTGAAGTTCATGAAGTGGGCACTTGCCCTCATCGTAGCGACATGTGTCGCTACTCCCCCTGCGCAGCTTGCTGCACAGAGTGGAAAGCCACTGTTGACTGCAGACTTTCGTGATTACCGACTTGGTGATCACAATATTCTCAGCTCAAATGCAAACAAAGAAATGATGAACGATGTGCAGAGTATGCTTGCGAGCGACTCAACCACAGAAGTTGACCTCGTCGGATATGCCGACGCAACACCGTGGGGTTCGTGTGGACGAAATGTACGGTGCTCAGCAAGTAAGAACTTGATCCTCGCAAATCAGCGTGCAAGTTCTTTTGCACGAGTCGTAACAAGGAACTACGCGATTAACCCGAGTCGTATCAAGACTCGAGGCGAAGTAGCAGAGTCACGAGGCGGACAATTCCGCGGAGTGACACTTTACATCCGACACAGGGAGACCGGCACATCAGTTGTGCTCGAGTCTTCTAGCTCAACAGACGTAACCATGCTTCGGGAAATTGTTCAAAAGCAAGCAGATTCTTTGGGAGCCCTCTCCCGAAGAATTGCTTGCATTGAACGCCCCGAACCTGGTTGCCCACCTGTTAAGCCGTCGGTTGTAAACTACAACACACAAGTAATGCCCCCTGAAAACACCATTAATGTAGACGTTGGTCTCGGTGCGTCAAGTACCTATACAAGAAGTACTGACGCACTGGTACCAACCGCTAGCATCTTCATCAAGCCGAATGCGTGGCCTGTCGAATTTTTCGCCACTGGCGGAATTCGACCATATTCATCAAGCAATATTTGCTCACGTGCTGATGTCATTGGGACAATCGGTGCGCAAGTGCATATTGCAGGACCTGTCTTCACGTCACTTGGTGGTTATACTGACCGAGAGATGTGCAGAAACGGTGGTTCAAAGACGAATGAGCGCTTTCTCACTCGGAACAATGGTGTATTCGCAGGACTTGGTATCAAGCTGCCGATGATTGGAGCGATTCGCCCTATGGTGAATGTTGCGCCGACATACAGCTGGACCACGCGCGTCCAAAACCCGACTTATATCAATGGGGTTTTGACTCAAAACCAGTTGGACACCAAGGGTTTGGGTGTGATGACCAACATCACATTCCGACTTGATGGTAACTGGAATAAAAAGCACTAACGAATACCTTGAACGTATAGATTCGAAATGCAATACAATCAGTAATGAAAGACCGTACACATAATTCATTTGTGTACGTGAACGATTTACAACCGTACGAACATTTCAAACCCGAACAACGAGGCAATAATGCGTAGGACAATTTTTGGTTTTCTTGCAGTGAGTTCTTTCTTGGCTTGTGGCCAGGCAGAACTCACTGCACCCCCGAGTCCCACTCCAGTAGTAGCAAAGGGAATCGTCACTCTTTCAACCAGCCCAACGGCACTGAGTAATGCAAATTGCTCAATGGCGAACACGGATGGTTCGAAGAAGTACGGTCCCGTAGCTTCTGGAAGTGAGATTCGGGATGTGGAAGCAGGTCGGTATGAAGTGACCTGTAGCGCGGACGGCTATCAGACAGCAAAAGGTGCTCCCTTCTATGTGAAGGCAGGTGACCAGCTGACTGCGGTAGTATCGCTCTCACCAAATGTTCCTGCAGTTGGAACATCGGCAACAATCTGGGTGAATAGCAGTGTTCCTGCTCGTGTCGACAGTGTTGTGAAGTACAACACGAACGGTACGCGCTCAAGCTCAACTCCAACTACGAGCAATACTCCGTATCGTACAAACGTTACGGCGGATAGCTCGCTCTACGTGTTTTGGGTAAGTGCACCAGGGTATGTTTCGCTCCCTGTTTCATCTTCACCGAAGCCTGGTGATGTTGTTACACTGCAAGCGAATCTGTCTCCGATTCCACCGGCCCCACCGCCGCAAACACCACGAAATACTACTGGTAACCTTCTCATCGCCTCAAATCCGAGCGGGATGAAGGCTCTTGTATACTTCGTGACAAGCACCGGTAAAGATAGCCTTGTGAGAAGTGTGACTACAAATATCACACTTACACTTCTAGCTGGATCATACCGTGTGGTGTGTAGTCAGGAACCCGCAAGTGCATATGGTTCTGTCTCGGTGTTCTCTGCAGTCAACGTCGACGAAAATTCGACAGCTGTCTGTATGATGCCGAGCATCGTCGCTCCACCTGCAACCCCGTCAGTAACGCTCGACCTCTCAAAGACGACAGTCAATGCTGGTGAAGAAGTAAAAGTTACCGTGAGTGGTACAAACACCACGAGCATTTTTATTTCACCGCTTAGTGTTAACACCGTCGGCGGTACATTCGCGTTCAATCCACTGGGAACAACGCAAGTATGTGCTGTTGGATTTGGCCCTGGCGGAGTTACTGTTCCTGTCTGTAAGACAGTAACCGTGATTCCAACAGTTGCTGGACTGATTGTCGACACAGTGACGTTCCGTTTCCCTGATCCAACAATCACGGTGGATGATCCCCGTGACTGGCTCTGGCAAACACAACCACAAATCAATAGCACTGCATTTGGACCTGTGGTCCAGATTCAGATGTATGTGCACTTGAGCACCACGAAAGACGAATCGTTCGCGATTCGTATGCAAAACGGAACTGTCGCAAGACCCGGTATCAGTGATTGGGCAGGATATGTTAAACCTGTTGCTGCCATTAGTCCGGTAGTTTCCGACATTCCTGGTGCATCTGGTTGGACATGGGTAACAGTTGGAGTATTTACTTTCGAAAACGGTAAGTCGTACCGTCCGTGGGGCTTTCATGGCTCACTCTTTGATTCCGTCACCGGAATTGAAGGAAAGTTTTATACTCCCAAGCTTCCCTATGGACCGGTATCCTTTGAGGGTATCCGATTCATCAGGGAAAAGAAACCGTAATACGTATGTGTACCACAACAGCCGTTCATCTTTCCAGATGAACGGCTGTTTTTTATATATTTTTTGAAACCTCAAGTATGTACCTATTGCTGACTCGTCATATAATTACTCACCACCCAACCATCCACTCCTGTAGTGAAATCAATATTCCATCGTGTAAAACCATTGACTGTGAGTGGGCCACCGATGATAGTTCCTTGAGCTCCAACTTTTTGTACGCCA
>Ga0163144_10005957_pt1 | contig 27014 bp, 24 predicted proteins | sample OliLak19BULKMAT1_FD_123175 | JGI IMG/M metagenome (GOLD analysis project Ga0163144, IMG submission 123175) | Freshwater microbial mat bacterial communities from Lake Vanda, McMurdo Dry Valleys, Antarctica - Oligotrophic Lake LV.19.BULKMAT1 | ecosystem: Environmental > Aquatic > Freshwater >...
ATGGAGCGTATTTTGTAATGGGGTCAGGAAAGAATATTAAACTATATGCTCGAAATGGGGAATTGGTTTATCACTTTATAAATCCTGAAAGTACCGTATCTGCCATTACTTGGAAAAAAGACAGTTCCGAATTTGCTTTGGGCAGTTATGGCAACTTAAAAATTTTTGATGTAAACAATGAAATACCCAGCGAGATTTTACCATGGCGAAATTCACTTATTTCTCTCTCGTGGAGTCCTGATGGCAAATTTATATGTGCTGGAACACAAGATTCAAGAATTCATTTCTGGCCATTGCCTTTTGAACCAGACAATGATTGTGAAATGTCGGGCTATGCAGGAAAAGTGAAAGAACTTTCGTGGGCTGCCGATTCTAGTATGCTGGCCTCTAACTGCGGAAATGAAATAGTGATATGGGAAATTAGTGGCAAAGCCCCAGTAGGACAAAAACCTATTGTGCTTCATGGACATAAGCATAGAATAACCTCATTGAACTTTGCACATAGTAGCAATGTCATGGTCTCAGGAGATACTAGAGGTGTTTTTTTATGTTGGTACCCAAAACTATCTACATCATTATTGACAGGAGGAACACTCCAAGGTAATATTACTGCGCTTTCGTGGTGTCCAAACGATCAAAATTTTGCTGTAGGTACAGCTTTAGGGGAAGTTGTAATAGTTGATACACCAGTTTAATTTATAAGTAAAATGGTATTGCTGCATAGCAAATCGAGCCAGCAGGGATATATTAGGGCTTTTATGATCTAGGATGAATTACTTAAATCACTGACAAAAGAAGCCTTTAATGAATGTTGGATCTTAAAAAGAACGATGCCGATTGTATAATTTTATTTATAATGCTTTAGGTACTTTTTTTTTGTTATCTTTGAAGAGACTAATTTATAGTGAAATCCAATACTAAGACATACCGACATTTTTTGGCATTAGCGCTGCTTTTTGTCTATCTGGTGAGTCCTTTCAAACTGCTATTTCCCTATATAAACTACAAAGTAAACTACAAATACATCAGCAGTGTTTTATGTGAAAATAAGGCAAAACCTAAAATGTCTTGTAACGGCAAGTGCCATCTGAAAAAGGAGTTGAAGAAATCGGCAGATGCAGAATCAAAAAATAAATCAGTAGCAAGCCAATCTATTCAAGAAGAATTATTGACCCAAAATGTGTTTGTCCTAACGCTGATCTTTAACATTAAAGACCCTATTACCTGTTTTTTTTATCTAGAAAATTATACTTCAAATCCGCTGGAGTATAATACGCCACCACCACAAGTTTAGTAAGCATTTATTTTATTGGATTAGGTAATCATGTACTTATGAGGGAGCTTACGCTCTTACGCTAAAGGTACGTCTTTGGCTCGCCCTTTTCTTAATGTCTTATCGTACTAAACTTGCAAATTGAAATTTACGTATTTCCCTTATTTGCAACTATGCATCATTTATGGTTTTGGTTTTCTATTATTAAGGCCAAATCATTCGATGTGCATGATTGCCGATTCCTCAAAGAATTGCCCTGCTAATTGTTGCGTATTAGATCCTACACCCTCAGGGGTAATGATCAGCCATGTACATCCTAAAGGACAATGGATGTTCTCGTATCGCTACATGCTTATGAGTATGGGAGGCATGCGCTCTGGACTAGGTTCAATAAATGAGAATAAAGTATTCGAAAACTACCTGATGTCTTCCAACTATATGTCGATGGATATGCACATGTTCATGGCTATGTATGGAGTTTCCGACCGACTGACTTTGATGGGTATGCTGAACTACAACGTATCATCCATGAATATGATAATGCTGCCGGGTACAACCCATTTGCACAGGGCTTCAATGGATATGGGAAATCACAAAATGGACATGACCATGCGCAGCTCGGGCATTGGTGACACAAAATTGTATGGAATGTATGGCATTATCAATAGTCCAAAGCACCAAATGCTGTTTAGTTTGGGCTTGAGCATTCCTACAGGAAGCATTCAGATGAAGGGAGATAACAACAGCATGTATCCAAACCAAAGATTGCCTTACTCAATGCAAAACGGGTCAGGAACTTGGGATATCATGCCTGGTATCACATGGTTGTATCAAAAAGGACCGATCACCCTTAGTACGCAAGCAACAGGAACCATAAGGAGTTGGTATAATGAGGTGGGGTATCAGCTTGGAAATGAAGCCTCATTAAATAGCTGGATTGCTTACCAATGGCACAGATCCTTCAGCAGTTCGTTTCGTTTGGAAGGAAGTATTTTGGGACATATTAACGGCTACGATCCTCTCTTATATGCACTAAATGAGCCGCCTGCAAATCCTTTTAACTATGGCGGTAAAAAGATCAGCGGATTTTTCGGATCAAACTTTCATTTCAGAAATGGAATTTTGAAAGGAAATAAAATAGGTGCTGAGATCGGGCTTCCGGTGTATCAAAATTTAACTGGAGTCCAAATGGCTTTATTGGCTTCCCTTTTTGCATCATGGTCAATCATGTTTTAAACGGTTTTATTTATCAAAAATTTACTAAAATGAAAATCATAAATTCAAAATTCAATCCATTAATACTTGCACTAACCTGTGCACTTGCTTGTACCAAAAAATCCGATAATCTAGTGCCTTTTACTGCACCGACCGGAATGTTAGAATTTCATATACATACTTATGTTGATACCAATGAAGTGGAATATGACACCCTGTACGCAATCGGATTGACCGGTGGGCGTAAAATATCTATCAAAAAAGCGCAATTGTATATATCAGGTATTCAATTGGTGAAATTAGATGGTTCGATTTACGATGTGGCAAACAAAAATTTGCTAAAAGTGCAGGAAAATGAAGACTTATTGGTAGGCAACGTACCAGTTGGCAACTATCAATCTGTTAAGTTTCATGTGGGTTTAGATGCCACCACAAATCAGATGATATCTGCAACGTTGGCTGACAGCGTATTGAATAAACCCGAGATGTGGTTTGGAAGTAGTGTGCAGCCAGATGGACGTATATCTGTAAATTTTCAGGGAAATATTGATACTACAACTGCTGGCAACGGAACTGACTTGAGTCCTTTTATTTATAAAATAGGCACAATTGGCAATCGAAAACTAGTCTCAATGCCCACATATAACTTTACAGTCACGGCTAATCAGACTCAGTTTATCCACATGACTATCGATTATGCCAAACTATTTGAAGGCATTAAGTTGAATCACCAAAATAATTTGACTCTTTTGACTGCAGCCAACAACGCAAATAGCCTAGCATTAAAATTAGTTGGTAATATACCAAAGATGTTTAGATACGAAAACAGTAAATAGCCTCTGCCTACAATTAAAATGAATAAAAAAGCCAAGATAATGATAGAAACAATGGTAGTTTTTGCCCTAATTTCTTGTAAAAAAGATGAGGTGCCGACAGCAAATTGTGCCAAGGTCGATACTGTTTTTTTCAGCACAAGCATCATGCCTATATTGAATGCAAACTGCAATTTACCTGGCTGTCATTCGGGCGGCAATCCAAGTGGAAATCTAAATCTCGAGGATGGTAAGGCTTACAAGCAGTTGCTAAAAAAAGGCAGCGGCTATGTAGATACAGATGCACCGGAAACGAGTGTGTTGTATAGCAGCCTTGTTACATCAACAAATCAGATGCCGCCCTCTGGCCGCTTAGATGAATGTAGCATTGCTTTGATTAAATCGTGGATGCAACAAAAAGCAAAAAATAATTGATGTTGGGGATGATTTAACTTCCAACTATTACGCAAATTCAAAATGGTACCTGCATGTGTAAATATTGTTTCGCCTGCAGGTAAAATTCTTTTACTTCCTTCAATTCACTTTAAAACAATTCAACAATGAATAATTTATTGAAAATTATAGTATCCATCATTTCGGTTATTGCTTTCCTGTCTTCTTGCAATAAAAAAGATGGAACACCTCAGCCCGAAATCCAAACACAAAGCGTGTCTCTTAATTTTATGCAGACAGTTGGCGAAACGCCAGTCAATTTCACCGATGTATTTTCTACTTCTGACGGGCGAAGATATACTTTGTCGATGTTCAGGTTTTATATTTCGAAAATCAGATTGGTAAAAGAAGATAATACCGAGCAAACCGTGTCTGGCAGCTATTTTCTGATAGCACCAAGTAGCCCTGTTTGTGAATTGGGAAAAGTACCGTACGGCAATTATAAGGGACTGCGGTTTTCTGTCGGCATCGATTCTGTTACCAATCATAGCGATCCCACGATATATCCCGCAAGCAATCCATTGGCTATTCAAACACCTGGCATGCATTGGAGCTGGAAATCGGGATACATTTTTATGATGGTTGAGGGCAGTTGTGATACTACCGCGAGCAAAAATGAGGCGCTCATCAATGGCCAATTTAATCAAAGTCTAATCATACACATCGGTTTGGACAAATTTTACAGGAATGTGGAGATTAGCAACGCTTCAATTTCTGTTGGAGATTCTACAAAAAGTGTAAACCTAAAGGCTGATATGAATAGAATGCTCGGGGAAGTTGATTTGAAAACTGAACATTCTACGAAATCATTTAATAATTCTTCGTTTGCCACGAAGGTTGCCAACAATATTCCTTCTATGTTTTCAATAATGCCATGAGATATTACAAAAACAGCAAAGCCCAACATATTTTGTTGGGCTTTGCTTCCCATTTACAAGGAATTGGCGTTGTAGTTGCCCTGTGCTTCTTTTTGCTCGCGTGTTTAAGAAAAGATGATGTGGTAAAGGACATCGATAAATTGGGTAAAGGCAATGAAGTTATTCAGCTATCTCTGCCGCTGGGGTTTCCATATCCCATAATACCAAATGATAATCTTCCTACCCAAAATCGGATAAGACTTGGCAGAATGCTTTTTTTTGACCCAATACTTTCGAGAGACAGTACAGTGTCATGCGAATCCTGCCATCATGAAAATAATGTTTTTAGTGACACTTTACGTGTAAGCATAGGCATAGAAGGAAGAAAAGGAACTCGAAATACACCATCCCTTGTCAATATTGCCTATCAACCCGTATTTTTTTGGGACGGGGGTGTACCCTCGCTAGAACAGCAAGTATTGGCACCTTTTGATGCCCACGCTGAATTTGATTTTGACATAAATAAAGTAGCGCTGCTTTTGAACAACCACCCAGCATACCCTGCTTTATTTCAAAAGGCATATAATCGTTTGCCTGATGTGTATTCAATTACCCGAGCCATCGCTTGTTTTGAACGCACACTTTATGGCGGCACATCAAAATACGATTCCTATGTGTACAAAGGCGACTCTTCAGCACTTACAATTTCGGAAATTAGGGGAATGAAAATCTTTTTCGGAGAAAATGGGGAATGTTTTCATTGTCATCAAGGCTTCAATTTCACTGATTATAGCTTCCGTAATAATGGATTATACTCTGTTTATCCCGATTCTGGAAGAGCAATGATAACTTTATCAGCGTCCGACTTAGGCAAGTTTAAAGTTCCGTCTTTGCGGAATATCGAGAAAACGGCTCCCTATATGCACGATGGAAGTTTCCCAACACTAGAAAAAGTGGTGCAACATTATGTAGAAGGGGGGAGGAGACACCGCAATAAAGATCGCCTAATTCAACCGTTGGCTCTTAGCAAAGTTGAGCAACAGGATTTGATAAATTTTCTTAAATCTTTGTCAGATCAATAAGCATTTTATCAATGCAAGAGCACATAGGTAAAGAAATTAGTGGCCAATTTTTTATTCACATCAATGACTTTACCACATTTTGGCCAGCGGAGGAAATATTGTATGTGGAAGCCATAAAGAAAATTGGGTTGTGTTAGGCTTCAGAAATGTGTTGAGTAATTTTTTTGCAAAAAAAGACTTTTTTAGAATAGTTAACGGATGACTTGCCCCAACAATTGGGCAAGCGTCTTTGCGGCAAATACAAATCGTAACCTGTGAGTTTTGCGACATTCCTTATTAATTGCATAACACCCTGCCTACAATATGGCCTCCTTTTATCGATCAGAAAAGATTGGAAACTCGGATTGTAAAATCAGATACAGACCAAGAAAAGAATGGAATCATTGTTCCAACGCGGGCAGAGGTGATTTGGAGGTTGAAAGATGGTGATTTTAGCTAGCCGAAATGCAAACTCACCCTGTTGAATATGACAAATCATGTCTATTTTAAAGAGATTGCACATAAAGATGGCTTGGTTTTTATGGGTATATTTATAAAAATATTCAGGATGGAATTTATCGACTATTATAAAATATTAGGGTTGGATAAAAGTGCGGATGAAGAGACTATAAAAAAAGCCTACCGTAAGCTAGCACACAAGCATCACCCCGACCTTAACCCTAACGATAAAGATGCCAACAACAAATTTCAACAACTAAATGAAGCTAATCAGGTGCTAAGCGATCCTGAAAAAAGAAAAAAGTACGACAAGTACGGTAAAGATTGGGAACGTGGGGAGGAATTTGAGAAGTACAAACAATCGCAACAACAAAGGCCTTCTGCCAACGAAGGACAAAATTTCTCGGGAAATTATGGCGAAGCCGACTTTTCCGATTTTTTTGAATCGATGTTTGGCGGCCAAACCAAGGGGCGGAAACAAGCCAAATACAAAGGTCAAGATTACAATACTGAGGTAGAACTATCATTAAAAGAAGCATTCACTACCCATCAGAAAACCTTTACAATCAATGGCAAAGCCATCAGAATTACCATTCCAGCTGGTATAGAACATGGACAAACCATAAAACTAACCGGCCACGGTGCCAAAGGAATAAATAATGGACCTGATGGAGATTTATTTATTACTTTTTCAATTGCCAATACAACAGATTTTAAGCGACTTGGCAACGACCTATACACCACTAAAGAATTAACACTTTACCAAGCAATATTGGGCAATGAAATAGTGCTCGATACCCTAAGCGGCACTATAAAGCTAAAGGTAGCCGCTGAAACACAAAACGGAACAAAAATAAGACTGAAGGGGAAAGGATTTGCTGTGTATAAAAAGGAGGGAGAATTTGGCGATTTGTATGTTAATTATGTAGTGAAAATACCAACCCATTTGACCGAAAAACAAAAAGCGTTGTTTGAAGAATTAGCAGAACTATCAAAATAAAAACGGAAGATGGAAACTTTAGAATTTATAGCATTGGACACATTTTGCCTTCGTTACAGTGTGGAGGTTTCATTTATTAGTTCACTCTATGACTTCGATTTGATAGAATTGGTGCAGGAAAATGAAGAAAAGTATGTACCAATAAACCAATTGCCCGAACTGGAAAAAATAATAAGACTTCATCAAGATTTGGCCATCAATCCCGAAGGAATAGATGTGGTAATACACTTGTTGCAGCAAATAAAGCAAATGGAAATGGAAATTGGGAAGCTAAAAAGCAGACTAAGTCTTTATGAATAATAGGAAGTGTACTTTTCATTATTTCAACTTTATAACCGCAAAATAAGCATGATCGGGGTTTACGATAAGTTCTTGCCTCAATGGGTGAATGAGCACATCCATGTGTTCCAGAGGAATAGACCCCAGTAATACTTTAGCATCGCTGAGCAATACCATTGCCCTAACTGTTTTTTGCCGATTTTTAGACCTTAATTCGACTGGCCCTACCACATCGCATTCCATTCGTGACCCAGCGGCTATTTGCCCATATTTTTTATTTAAAAAAGGCAATTGCAATTGCTCCTGTATATTTTCATTGATGGCGAGCATATTTGATCCTGTATCGACCAAAGCATTCACCCCATGCGCTTCACATCTTCCTTGTATAAATAGTGCCTTCTAACCATTTCAAGATCGCCACTAATTATTAGTTCAACCTCAGCATATATCACTCCCATGGTTATATTGTTTTTTGGGTAAAAGTGCTGCGTTCACATATATATTTATATCATGCCAGATGAAAACATGCAACATCACTCTGAGTCTTTTATCTTTGCTGATTATTCCCCAGTTTAAAAAATGCCTTTCAATTTAGTCTCAGAATACAAACCCACAGGCGATCAGCCCAAGGCCATTGCCGAATTGGTGAAGGGCATATATGCTGGTGATCAGGCTCAGGTGCTATTGGGAGCTACCGGAACGGGAAAAACATTCACCGCAGCTAATGTCATATTCCAAACCCAAAAACCTACCCTAGTTTTATGCCACAATAAAACCTTGGCAGCACAACTTTATGGTGAGTTTTTGCAATTTTTCCCAGAGAATGCGGTTGAATATTTTATTTCCTACTACGATTATTACCAACCTGAGGCTTTTATTCCTGGCTCGGGCACTTATATTGAAAAAGACTTATCGATAAATGAAGAAATTGAGAAATTGAGGCTAGCTGCTACTTCAGCCTTGGTTTCGGGCAGAAGAGATGTGATAGTGGTGGCTTCAGTGTCGTGCATTTACGGTATAGGCAACCCAGAAGAGTTTAGTAAACTCACCCTTAAAATAAAGTTGGGCGATGTGATACCCCGCAATCGTTTCTTATTTGCCCTGGTTGAGATATTATATGCTAGAACTCAAAATGAATTCAAGCGCGGCACATTTAGGGTAAAAGGCGACACAATTGATATTTTTCCCGCTTATGCCGATTTTGCCTATCGCATTATTTTTTATGGCGATGAAATAGAGAGCATAAGCCGAATAGAGCCTGAAAGCGGCAAGAAACAATCAGAAGAGGAGAGAATTAGCATTTTCCCTGCCAATTTATTTGTTACTGGCAGGGAATCGTTGGTGCAAGCCATGAACGAAATCAGGATTGATTTGGGAGAACAAATCAAGTTTTTTGAACGAGATCTGAGATTCGTGGAAGCCAAACGCATACAAGAGCGAACAGAGTTTGATTTGGAAATGATGAATGAACTTGGATATTGCTCGGGAATTGAAAACTATTCGCGCTATTTCGACCGAAGAAATATAGGCCAACGCCCTTTCTGTTTGCTCGATTATTTCCCAGATGATTATCTGATGGTGATAGATGAAAGCCATGCTACGATGCCACAAATAAGAGCCATGTGGGGTGGCGACAGATCGAGAAAAGTAAATTTGGTAGATTATGGCTTTCGTTTACCATCGGCTATGGATAATCGGCCTTTGACATTCAATGAATTTGAAGGCATGCACCATCAAGTGCTTTTTGTAAGTGCTACCCCTGCCGATTATGAGTTGCAACGCACTGGTGGCGTAGTTGTAGAGCAAATTATTCGCCCCACGGGTTTACTAGACCCTGAAATATACGTACGTCCTTCTTCAAACCAGATTCCTGATTTGCTTGACGAAATAAAAATATGCATCGAAGGCGGTGGAAGGATTTTGGTAACTACGCTTACAAAACGAATGGCCGAAGAATTGTCAAAATATTTTTTGAATCTCAATATCAAAAGTCGCTACATTCACTCTGAAGTAAAAACACTCGATCGGGTGGAAATACTAAGGGAGCTTAGGCTAGGGATATTTGATGTATTGGTGGGGGTAAATTTGCTTCGAGAGGGATTAGACTTGCCCGAAGTAGAGCTAGTGGCCATAATGGATGCCGATAAGGAGGGTTTTTTGCGAAATCAGCGTTCTCTGATTCAAACCATCGGCAGAGCCGCTCGTAATGTAAAAGGCCACGTGATCATGTATGCAGATGTAATTACAGGCTCGATGCAGAGAGCCATAGATGAAACCAATCGCAGAAGAGCCATTCAAATGGAACACAATAGGGTAAATGGTATTACACCAACCACTATTTTCAAATCGAAAGAAGCTATAATGGCCTCTACCAAGGCTGCCGACAGCAAATTTGGTGCAAAGAACTATTTGACCACCGAGGAAAGAGCTTTGGCCATAGCTGCCGACCCAGTTGTGAAATACATGAACAAAAAAGACCTGCAAAAGCTGGCCGACAAAACCAAGCGAGATATGGAAAAGGCTGCCAAAGACCTAGAGTTTATAGAAGCCGCAAGGTTGCGTGATGAGTGGCAGGCATTACTGAAACTGGTCGAGGATTAATTTGAGACAAAAAATTTACAGTTAACACTAGCAAAATATGGAAAAACTGTATCTCGTTTTATTAAAATACTTTTTCACATTTGAATGAAAATTTCAAACCAAACCATTTTTCGCAAGTTCATAGGCCATGGCAAATTATAAAGCGATAGTGATCGGGTCGGGAATTGGAGGGATGGCGGCAGCCATCAGGCTAGTAAAGTTGGGCTTTGAGGTGAAGGTATTTGAGTCGGATGATACTCATGGAGGCAAAATTAAAGCATACAACTGGGAAGGCTTCCGCTTCGACACTGGGCCTTCTTTGTTCACCCTTCCAGCATTGGTAGATGAGCTATTTGCACTTTACAATAAAAACCCAAGGGCATATTACAATTACAAAGCACTGCCATCGATAACCAGGTATTTTTATGAAAACGGGCTAGAAATCAATTCCTATTCCGACCCAAAACGATTTGCCAGTGAAGTGCACCTTAAGCTCAATGTGAAGGAAAATGTGGTGCTTGGCTTTCTGGAAAAGCAAGCAAAAACCTACCGTTTGCTTGCTCCGATTTTCTTAGAAAACCCTATTCATGTTTTTTCGCGCTTATTGAAGCTAAAATATCTACCTGCCTTAATTCACGTATTAAACCCAAGTTTTTTATCGAGTATGAATGCGGTGAACAAGGCCTGGTTCAAAAACGATTTTTTGGTGCGGCTTTTCAATCGCTATGGCACTTACAATGGGTCAAATCCATACAAAATGCCTTCGCTTTTCAATATTATTTCACATTTAGAACACAATGTTGGGGCATATTTGCCTGAAAATGGAATGCGAAGTATTGTAGATGCACTGTATAAATTGGCTACCGAAGAAGGTGTTCAATTTTATTTTAATACGTACGTAAAGACAATTGTAGAGAAGGGCGGAGAGGCCATTGGTATTTCCACACAAGATGCACAATATCAGGCCGATGTGATCGTGAGCAACATGGATGTGAACAACACGTATGCCAAACTTTTGCCTGAATCCAAAGCTCCAACTTTGTATTTGAACAATCAGAAAAGCACTTCTGCGTTGATATTTCACTGGGCTGTAAAGGGCACTTTTGACAAACTTGATGTACACAACATCTTGTTTGCCACGAAATACGAAGAAGAGTTCGATTATTTATTTACAAAAAAAGAAATATACCACGACCCTACTATTTACATATACATAAGCTCCAAAGCCGTGAAAACCGATGCACCTGAGGCATGTGAAAACTGGTTTGTGATGATAAATACCCCACATACTGGCCATTTGAAGCTCGATATCCAAGCAATCAGAAAAATGATAATAGGCAAAATTGATAAATACTTAAAGATAGATATCGAGCCACTGATAACACACGAGCACACAATTACACCTGAAGATTTACAAAACTCTACCCATTCTTATTTGGGTAGCCTGTACGGAGCCAGTTCAAACAGCATCTTGTCTGCATTTTTGCGACATCCCAATTTTTCACAGATCAAAAATCTATATTTTTGTGGCGGCACAGTTCATCCGGGCGGGGGCATTCCTTTGGCTTTGCTTTCGGCTAAAATTGCAACGGAATTGATCAGTGAAAAATACTAAAATATTGTAAATGTTCACTGATTGGCGATAGAAGCTCCTCAAATTCCGAAGAAAAATGATAAAACCCGATAAAAGTAAGCTACACGATTTTCTATTGAGCTCATTCCTAGACTGGAAGTTCGGGCAGCGTTTTGGTAAAGTCAATTTTCACCTTTCAGATACCATCAATCCTGAAAAATCGCTGCTCATAATAGGCAATCATGTTACGTGGTGGGATGGTTTTGTAGTGTGGCAGTTTAACAGGCAGCTTCTGAAAAAGAACTTTTATGTAATGATGCTCGAAGATCAATTAAGAAAATTATGGTTTTTTAGGAAAATTGGCGGCTTTTCCATCAATCCAGGCAACAGATCGGTAACAGAAAGTTTGCGTTTTGCTGCTGAAGTTTTGAAAAATAGAGAAAACCTCTTGCTTTTCTATCCGCAAGGAAGGCTACATTCATTGTACGACCAAGATTTCACCTTCCACAAAGGCGTAGACTACTTGCTGAAAGAAAATCAAAACATCGATTTACTTTTTTACTCCTTATTTATCGATTACGCTAGCAACGAACAGCCCTACATAAATGTGTTCTTAAAAGTAGCTACAATCGCAAATCACTCGACCCATGCAGCGCTGGAGCAGCATTACAAATTATTCTACGATGCAAGCAAACAGCAACATATTTTAGATTTTAAACCATGACGCTCGATTTTCTACCCTTGGTTTTCAATTTCCTAATTCTTGGATTTTTAGGTGTTCGAGTTCTGGTTAGCTTATACAATCTGATTACGCATCCCGTACTGCCCAAGTACGCAATTCAACAGACCTGTACAAGTGTATCTGTATTGATTCCTGCCAGAAACGAGGAGAAAAATATTGGAATCATCCTTCAAAACTTGATTGAAATTGAAAGAAATGCAAACTTGAAACTTGAAATCATGGTACTAAACGACCATTCTACCGACAATACAGAAAAAATAGTGGCTGATTTTGCGCTTTCAAATCCGATTATTAAACTTCTCAATGGAATGCCTTTGCCTAGTGGCTGGTTGGGCAAAAATTGGGCTTGCCATCAATTGGCTGGTGAAGCGAAAGGAACTTATTTTTTATTTGTAGATGCCGATGTTAGGCTAGAAAACAGCGCTGTTCGCAGCAGCCTCGAACGGATGCACGTACTAAACCTCGATTTATTAAGCCTTTTCCCCGAGCAACTTATGCAATCTTTTGGTGAGCGGCAAATTGTGCCACTGATGCACTATTTATTACTTAGTTTATTGCCATTACGTTTGGTGCGTACATCGCCTTTCCCTTCATTATCAGCCGCCAACGGGCAATTTATGCTATTTAGAGCATCCACTTATCAACATTATCAATTTCACGAACAAGTAAAAAACAACGTGCTTGACGATGTAAATATCATGCGGATAGCTAAAGAAAATGCATTAAAAACGGAGGTTTTGCTTGGTAACGGCCAAGTTTTTTGCAGAATGTACAGTTCGGGTAGCGAAGCATTCAAAGGCTTTAGTAAAAACCTTTTTCTTGGCTTTGGCAAAAATTCATGGGGCTTTCAAGCGTATTTCCTGCTTATATTTTGGCTTTGGATTCCTTTTTGGTACTTCGCTTCTTGGAAATTGCTGGTGGCAAGCGTTATTTTAATCATTGCCCAAAGGGTGTTTATAGCTATATTGGCTAATCAAAACATAGCGCAAAACGTATTTTTTCACCCTTTGCAAATGATTTTATATACTTTTATTGGGATAAATTCAATGTATATTCACGTAACCAACCAAGTGCAATGGAAAGGAAGAAAAGTATAGAAACCAAAGCAAAACGCCAGCTGCTACTTACAGACCAGTTGCAACTGAGCGATAAAATTAGGATTGCTATACTGGTGATTCTGCATCTTGTGGGCATTGTGGGCTATAGTTTGCCTGAGTACAAGCCTCTATTTCAACTGGTTACACCCATTCATTTGGTGTTAATTAGCATTGTGCTTTTGTTTGAGCGATCAGTTTTGAGCAAGGGCTTTGCAATTTTCTTCATTTCAGCGTTCATTATCGGCTTTGGAGCGGAGGTGTTTGGCGTGAAGTCGGGCTTAATATTTGGCTACTATGAATACACCAACATTTTAGGTTTCAAAATACTGGATGTACCTGTAGTAATAGGCTTACTTTGGGCCACTACCGCTTATGCGAGCAATCAAATAGCCGATAAGATGTTCAAGGGAGCTGTATTAAAGGTAATTATTGCCGCATTGCTGATGGTACTATTCGATTACATGATCGAGCCCTTTGCGGTAAGTGCCGAGTTGTGGCGATGGAATCTTTCTGTGATTCCCAATTACAACTATTTGTCGTGGTTTGTGGTTGGTTTGCTTATTAGCATCATTTACCAAAATACGGTAAAGTCTGCCTTCAACAATGTGTCACCTTACTTTTTATTGGTGCAGGTAGTATTCTTTTTGGTATATCAGCTGATAAATGGCAATGTGTCATTCAATCCTTTTGATTGAGGAAATATAAGAGCCTTTTCTGACTAATAAGTGTAAAAAAAATCAAGAATAATTTGCAACTCAACCCAAGATTGCAAAATTTTGAATTAAAGTTAAAAAAAATAATTCTTATGAGCTTACAAGTTATACAAGATGGATAAGGTCAAAATACGGGTTTTTTCATTCCTACGAATGATTGGAATGCCATTGTTCAAAAACACGATGATCTAAAAGATCTTTTGAATGTTGAAAAAGAGCCGAAAAAGAGACTTTCAGAATTGGCAGGAAGGTTATCTAATGAAACAGCTACAGAAATGTGTGACTACGTGGCACAAAGTAGAAATGAATGGGAAGAAAGACGTAATAAGCAACTTTGAAGAACTATTTGTTGGATACCAATGCCGTAATTTATTGTCTTAATAATACTTTGCCTGCCTCAGGAATGAAGATGCTAAGTAAAATTGTGGACAATGCTTCAATCATTTCAGTGATCACTAAAATATAGGCTCTAGGCTTTAATTTCAAAACTATTGAAGAACAAAATGTAATGGAAACTTTTATTGAAGGCTGCACTATTTTGTACATCAATCCGGAAATAGTGAATCCAACGATTGAATAAAGGAAAAAACAAAGAATCAATCTTCCAGACGCAATTAATTTTGCAACATCTTTGGTGCATGAGCTTACATTAATTTCAAGCAATACAACTGATTTTAAGGCCATCATCGAGCTCCTAGTTATCGATGCGCATAATTAACTGTCTTAGAAATTAATCTATTCATCTATCCGGCTTCACTTTTTTCAAATAAAACCAATAGCATAATTTTAGGTTACTCTATAAAAATACTTCATTTACAATGTCAGCGAAAAAGGTAGTAGTTATTGGTGCGGGGTTTTCAGGGCTGTCTGCGGCTTGTTATTTAGCTAAAGCGGGCTGCGAGGTGATAGTTTTAGAAAAGAACAGTAGCATTGGCGGCCGAGCAAGAAAATTTGAGGCTGAGGGGTTTATATTTGACATGGGGCCGAGCTGGTATTGGATGCCCGATGTTTTCGAACGATTTTACAATTCTTTTGGCAAGACTACCTCAGATTTTTATACCTTAGACAGGCTAAATCCGTCATACAGGGTCTACTTCAGCAACAACGACTATTGGGACATTCCAGCAAGCATGGATGAACTTCTTTCTTTGTTTGAAAAAGAAGAACACGGGAGTGCTGCACAACTCAAAAAATTTCTTGACGAAGCCGAGTACAAGTATAACGCTGGCATTGGAAAGTTTGTCCACCTGCCTGGCAAATCTATTTTCGAATATTTCGATGGAGAAGTTTTGAGTGCAGTTTTCAAAATGCACTTACTTACCGATATGGCAAGCTATGTCCGCAAGTACTTCAAAAGCCCAAAAATTATCAGTTTATTGGAGTTTCCGGTATTGTTTTTAGGCGAAACTCCTGGGCGTACTCCAGCCCTGTACAGCCTAATGAACTATGCCGACATGAAATTAGGCACATGGTATCCGCAAGGGGGAATGTACAAAATAGTGGAGGCAATGGAGCAAATTGCTATATCAATGGGTGTACAGATATTGACCAATGCAGAGGTAACACATATCGATATTGAAAATAGTAAAGCAAAAACAGTATTTTCCACTAATGGCAATTTCGATTGCAATGCCGTAGTTGGTTCAGCAGATTACCATCACTTAGATAGCCAAGTACTGCCCAAAAAATATAGCCAGTATTCCAAATCATATTGGGATTCGCGAAAAATGGCTCCCAGCAGTTTGCTTTACTATTTGGGCGTAAATAAAAAAATTCCACACCTACGGCACCACAATTTGTTTTTTGATACAGATTTTGGAAAACATGCTTTCGAAATATACGACAAGCCTCAATGGCCATCTGATCCGTTGTTTTACGTATCGATTCCCTCCAAAACCGATGCCTCGGTGGCTAAAGAAGGCCATGAGAATGTCTTTATTCTCATCCCCACCGCTCCAGGGTTGATAGATACAGACCAAGTGCAAGCACAATATTTTGACATGGTATTGACTCGGTTGGAAAAAGTGGCCGGGGTTTCTATCAGAGATAATATCGTGTACAAGCGCAATTTTGCTGCTCGCAATTTTATTTCCGATTACCATGCACACAAAGGCAATGCCTATGGTTTGGCCAACACATTGCTCCAAACCGGGCCTTTGAAACCCGCCATGCACCACAAGAAAGTCAAAAATATATTTTTTACTGGTCAATTAACCGTTCCGGGACCAGGGGTGCCTCCTTGCATTATTTCGGGTGAAGTGGTGGCAAAGGAGATAATGAAAACGCTTGGGTAAGGACTAAGCATTTGTATATTATATCATCCTTCAAATAATACTTCTGCACTTGCAAGCCTTTGCTACATTCTTGCTAGTTAAAAATACGCAATATTTCGTTTAGCGCCTTGGCTGCCGAAGCTAACATATCTACCGCAAAATAAAACAGCAGTAGGGCAAATGCTTTGAACACAAAAGGTAAAGCCGTACTTTTTATTATGTGGGATTTAAATAGGGAAAACAAGATTGCAAAACCACCAGTGGACACCAGCCATCCGATCTCAAACAGTAAAACATACACAAACCTGCCATAAGGAATATCAGTTTCTAAACTAATGGCAAAGGGCACACATACAGTTATCCAAAACGTCCACAAAAGCCCATTGCTAAACGTTAGGAAATAAATATCTTTAACTGTAAGCACCAGACTGTCGGTCGCTGCCACCGACTTAATCTTCCACACAGCTACGGCCATCTTAAAAATTACAATAGCCCCAACAAAAGAAACCAGTTGAAAGTACCGCGGCTGTATTGGAAAAAATGAAACCAAAATCATGATAAAGGAAGCCGCAGCTATTTCGGCAGAAAGCGACCACCATACTAATTTCATGGCTTGGTTCAATCCTTTATTTATTACTTGTGTAAAAGTGGCTGTAAGTATGGGGCCCGGAATTGCTCCAGCTACTAAACCAAGTGCTACGCCTTTAAGCAACAATAAATACATCTATAAATTTTAATTTTACACACAATTCAAGTAAACAAAGGCGTAAACAATAGCATATGGTTGTGTCAAACAGAAGATTTATTTTCTGCCCCATTACAGCAGACTACAATATAATGTTTCAGCTTATTCTTCTTCTACTGGCAAGTCAGTGTTATAATTATTTCTTGCAAACTTGCACCATTGGCAATCCACTTTACCACAACCAGTGAAGTTATGGCTCATAATACCATCGTACACTTGGTGAATTTGCGATTTAACGATCTCATAGCCTTCATTTGTTATCAGTAGCTTTTTTTTGGTATAGTCTTTGGCGCTTCTTTTTTCTACAAAATCAACTTCTCCAGAAATCATGTTCCAGTTATGTGTGGTATCGTTGTCTAACAATATTTTATAAAATACTACCTGCCTCCAATAATCGCCACCATGTATCTCCTCATGTGTGCTTGATTCAAGATCGGCAACAAGCACTGGCGGTAAAAGCTTTTTACTGATATTGGATGGATCGCCTGTTTTGTAATCGACCACATTTATAGTATTAGCATCTATAAACTCGATTTTATCCAATATTCCCGTAATGGGCACCTTGTCTACAAATATATTGGCAGGGCAATATTCTGTAAGCACTTTCTTATTCCACTTCTCTATGTAATAATGATAGTAGTCTGGCAACAGCTTTTGCGCGTACGCTAATTTATCTTTGTATTCTTTATTGGTAAAATGTGCTTGAGACTTCTTCAATCCTTTTTCAAAATACAAATAAAATTCCACTGGACTAGGAAATTGATCCCTATCGCTATCTTTCATAGTTTTAAAAAGCTGGTCTAAAGCATAATGAATGGCTTTTCCAAAACCCATGGCAGGATTTCGAGCTGTAGGTACTTGCAATATGTTTTCAAAATAATAGGTAAGCGGGCAGCGTAAGTACTTATTCAAATGCGTAACGCTCAGTTTTAGGTGTTTCAGCTTTTCATTTAAAAAATTGGCTTCTATCAGCTGGGCATCAAGCGTAGGCTGGCCTATCAGCTTTTGAATGGTGAACTCCACAATGTCAGCATCATTAACTTGCTTATTTTCACTAATTACATTGCCTTTTTTCTCTATTTCAGAAATAAACACCGATTTTGAAAGTGGCTTATCTTTTAAATCGTAATTGGTATATGAAATTTGCAAATGCTTTTTCGCGCGTGTCATGGCTACATAAAACAATCTACGCTCTTCTTCCAACTTGTTTTCTTCTACTGAAAGCGTAAGCGTATTTGGCAATGTAAAATTGGCGTTATTGCTCGAGCGCTTTTTCTCCCAATTTTTTTCATTGGCAGCTATTAAATACACAGTTTCAAACTCAAGCCCTTTTGATGAATGGGCGGTTATCAAGTTTACGCCTTTATCGGCTTTTATAATTTTGTGTATAGAAATCTCAATGCCATGTTTATCCATCATCGTCAACATTTCTAGCAGCTGAACCAATGCGAGCTTAGGATTTTTAGCAGTTTCTTCTTTTATAAATTCAAAGAATGTATCTACGATCTCAAGCAATGCTATTTTATCTTCATGCCTAAAAATATACGCAAATATGCCTCCGCGAATGAGTATCTTTTCAAACAGCATTTGCAGTGTGCTATTATGATTTTCGCTAGTCCAAAAATTCAAATTAGCCTCCAAACTAGATATAGCACCCGCGGCTTGCAAATGTAGCTGGTGCATTTTTTCTTGGCTACCCATGATGCTCCGCCATAGAAGTGGCTCTTTATCTTTTTTATGTACAGCTAATGCTATGGCAGCAATGTCACGCACATTTATGTTGAAATATGAAAAATGCATAAGCTGAAAAAGCAAATAATCGCCCGAACCTGGCAACAAGCTTTCTTCAGCTATGTATTTTAAAATGATTATAATGTTTTGAGCAAACGGTAGTGACAAAAGATTAGCGCTTTTTTTAGCATTGTAAGGAATGCTACGATGATTAAAGGCATTTAAAATATTGGCTACCTGCTTGTGATTTCGATACAGGATGGCTACTGTACTTAAATCTGATCCAAGCTTGTATTTGGTTTCTATTTGCTTTACGATATCAGCCTCTTGATGCAATTCATTGTTGTAAGCTATCAATACTATGGGCAAGTCCATCGCTGCCAAGTTCTTGTTTTGGGAAATTAATGTCTTGTTAAGATCTTTAAATCGCGATTGCAACACTGCATGATTCATAATACGCTCTGCATTGTTCTCGATTACTTCTTTAGAGGCATCCAGTATATTTTGAGTTGATCTGTAGTTTTCCTTCAGCATTACCACCGTAAGCGATGTTGCATACTTCTCTACAAAGTCTTGCACATTTCTTAAATTGGCGCCCTGAAACCTATAAATCGACTGATCGTCATCGCCTACCACAAATAAGTTTGGATTTTCCCAAAAAGTGGTTAGCAGAGTGAGTATGGCGCTTTGCGAACCGTTGGTATCTTGAAATTCATCTACTAAAAAGTATAAATATTGTTCTTGGTATTTTCCCAAAAGCGTATCTTGTTTCCCAAAAGCATCAATTACCCAATTTATCATATCTTGGTAATCGTACCTTCCTTGCTTTTGCATCATTTCTTTGTAAGCCCCAAACTCATAAGCAGCAGCTCTTAATTGTTCCATTTTAAGCGTTTCGGCATCTATTTTCTTCTGATTTGCATCACCTTTTTTTATACCTTTCGTGGCATCGTTTCGTTTGTAATAATATCCATCCTTTTCTGGCATTATTTTCAAATACGCATCTACGGCATTTGCTATGTCAGACGGTGACCAGTTTTCACTTTTCATCACATCAAATAGGTTTGCGAGTCTTTTCATATTTTGATACACATCGCCCATAAACTTTTTCAGGGGATGTTCAGTTGAAAAACTATCAATAAGCTCTGTCAACAATTCTACACGCTCTAGCTCAGTAAGCAACTGTAAGTCGCGTAAGGAGAAATATGACATATTTTCCTGTATCACCTTGTTACAAAAAGAGTGAAAAGTGTGAATATGCACACGAAAAGCTTCAGCACCTATAAACTGCTCTAACCGTTGCCGCATGGCTATGGTACCAGCATCGGTATAGGTTAAACACAGAATATGCTCTGGCTTGGTATCTGTTTCCAGCAACAATTTACCAATGCGCAGCGCAAGTATTTGTGTCTTGCCCGTACCAGGGCCAGCAATTACCATTACTGGCCCGTCAATGGTGTTAATTGCAGCCTTTTGAGCGGCATTACACTTCTCAAAAGCTACATCGTAATTGTGCTTACTTCTATTACCCGACTTTTCGGAGATGCTTCCCAATGTTTGTAAATTTTCCATAAACTATTCTAACTAGTATTTTTTGCATAATTAAGAAGATAAACTAGAAGTCGCAATTAAAATGAATTATGGTATAGCAATGCTACAAGAAAGTAATATATTATTAACACTTTGTATGTTTTTTTCAAAACATTCCTCGATTACAAATGATTTGCCCAACAGGCACAAATTTTACCAATCCATCTGGATGCAGCATTTTATATTTACGAAGATCCATACTGCTACCAGAGGGCTTGCCTTTGTAATCTCAACCAACAGGTGATTTACAGCAGCGACAAATACAGTATGAAAAACAAGAACATAAGCCAATTAATTTAAAAAATTCTTTCTAAAATAGCCATCCATTCACGGGCACAATTAAAAACCAATTGGTGCAGCCCATCCATCAAAACGAGGTTTTCTTCAACAGGATAAATTGTTTACTGAATTTAAAGAGTAAAACTTTTAGCTAATATTATGCATAAAATTACTACATTTGCATGCCCTCAAACCATTAATTGTGCGTATGCTTTTTTAAAATTAATTTGGAACATTTAGAATCGAAAGAACGGCAAGTAGTAATTGATGTATTGAGAGGATTTGCATTGCTAGGCATCATTTTCAACCACGCTACTTTGGGTTTTTTGTCTGGCCCTATTCCATACCAAGGGTATAACATTGTTTTAAGCACCGATGCGATACTCGAAAAATTGAGCTTTGTGCTCACATTTGGTAAATTCTTTAGTATTTTCTCATTCCTGTTTGGCTTAAATTTTGGGTTGCAATTAAAGAAATCGACTGCCTTTCAATCCGATTTTATTGCCAAATATGCTCGCAGACTCCTATTTTTATTAGTTTTAGGCATAATTCATAGTCTGTTTTTTGCTGCAGATATTTTAAAAATATATGCACTAGCCTCTCTAGTGCTGTTCCCTGCGAGCAGGCTTGGCAATAAAGCGCTGCTTGTTGTTTCTATTTTACTCATCGTTACGGGCATACCAATTTGCAAAGAGATTGCCCATATTTTCATTCCACATCCCGATGGCAATGTGGCTTCTACGCATGCAATTTTAATGTACGAACCCGGCACTACTCCACTCCAACAGTATGTAGTAAAGCAAACCGGTGATCTTGGGGAGCTTGTAGCTATGAACATCCATGCAGGTTTTTCCGACAATTTCTATTTTCAGCTAGCCACGGGTCGTTTTGCTGTTACGCTAGGCTTATTTCTATTAGGCCTGTATGCCGGAAGGAAAAATATCTTTGACAACAGCCCAGAAAACCGCAAGCAAGCAGTTGCAATGCTCGCTTGGGGATCAATATTACTAGTAGTATCATCGGCAGTCGTCTATATCTTCAAAAATTCCTCGTATTCTGACTACCCATCCCTCAGGTTTGTAAAAGGGATCAACCACAGTATCCAGCAGATCAGCCTTTCAGCAGTTTATTTATTCACTACTGTATGTTTGTTCTGGAATACTGCATTTAAAAAGTTCTTAAACCTGCTTCGGTTTGTTGGTCAATCAGGTCTTTCCAATTACTTAGTCCAAACCATATTTGGCTTGTTGGTTTTTTACGGCTTAGGCCTCGGGTTAATGGGCAAATTAGGCGTAACAATAAGTATCGCCATTTCCATAGCATTCTTTGGTGTTCAAATATTGATTTCTTATTTATGGATGAAACACTTCAACTACGGACCGGCAGAGTGGGTATGGCGATCATTTACCTACCTAAAAATTCAGCCGCTAAAAAGAAAAAGATTGACGTCTGAGTAGTTAGTTCTTTTAAAGAATTAGTAACACTAATCAACATCGCTATCGAAGCGGGTCACGTTTACCAAACCTTGAATGTTGTTTAATTTCTTCAACAAGCCTTCAAGATGTTCGGTATCGTTCACCAGCAGCGTAATTTTGCCTTCAAATATACCATCTTCAGTTTCAAATGATATTTTACGGATATTTACTTTTAGCTCATTCGAGATAATTTGGGTAATCTCATTGACCAGCCCAACCCTGTCGGACCCCTCTAAAAGCAACTCCACTGAAAATGCTTCTTCCTGCTGTGAAGTCCATTTAGCTTTGATAATCCGGTAATTGTATTTCGACATCAATTCCACAGCATTAGGGCAGGTGGTGCGGTGTATTTTTATGCCCTCACTCACTGTCACAAACCCAAATACATCATCGCCTGGAATGGGATTGCAACACGCTGCCAATGAATAATTTATCTTCTGCATGTCTTCCCCTATCAGCAGCAAATCAGTCGACTTGCCTTTTATGCGAGTCATTTCCTTCTCAAAGGCCTTTTTATCAGTTATTTTAGCTTTGACACCTACTTCGGGTAGCAGTTCTGGTCTCGGTTTGTCTTTATTGAATTCTTTTATGGTTGAAATATCTATCAGCCCTTTAGCAATCTTCGAAAACAAGTCCAAAGAATTCTTTTCGTGAAAATATTCTAGTAGCTTTTTAACATTGTCATCGTGCAAATCCACTTTTTCACTGCGCAATTTGCGCTCCACTATAGCTTTCCCTTCATCAGCCATCAGCCTTACATCTTCTCGTAGTGCCTCCTTTATCTTATTTCTCGCTTTAGAGCTCACTACAAATTTCAACCAGTCTTCCGAAGGCTTTTGCTTTGGTGAAGTGAGTATCTCTACCTGATCGCCATTGTTGAGCACACAACTCAACGGCACCAGCTTCTGATTTACTTTAGCCCCTATGCAATGCGAACCAATATGCGTATGAATCTCAAAAGCAAAATCAAGCGCGGTAGAGCCAGCGGCTAAAGTTTTCAAGTCGCCCTTTGGAGTAAAAACAAACACCTCCTCTTTAAATAAATTGGCTCTAAAACTGTCAACAAACTCCAGCGCATTGCTGTCGTCTGTGCTATTGTCTATGGCTTCGCGCACTTTCGTCAGCCACTGCTCCAAGCCTGCTTCAGCATTAATTGGGCCTCCCTCTTTATATTTATAATGAGCAGCATAGCCCTTTTCTGCTATATCGTCCATCCTTTCAGTACGTATTTGTACTTCCACCCATTGGCCCGCGTGGCTCATCACTGTGGTGTGCAGCGATTCATACCCATTCGTTCGAGGTGTGCTTATCCAATCTCGCAGCCTGTCAGGATTGGGTCGGTAAATGTCGGTAACTATCGAGTATATCTGCCAACAAGCCGCCTTTTCGGTATCTAGCGATGTGTCGAATATAATAATTCTAACGGCAAACAGATCGTAGATTTGCTCAAATGTGGTACTTTGTTTCTTGATCTTGTTAAAAATAGAGTAGATCGACTTGGGCCTCCCCTTGATGGCGGCCACCAAACCCGACTTTGTAATTTCTTTTTCAATAGGCTCGATAAATTCCTTGATAAACTTGCTCCGTGCCGATTTAGTGGCTTGCAATTTACTGGCAATATTCCTGTAGGCAGTAGGGTCAGAATATTTGAGGTACAAATCTTCCAGCTCCGACTTTATGGCGTATAAACCTAGCCTGTGAGCCAATGGAGCATACAAGAACATAGTCTCCGAAGCAATCTTAAGCTGTTTGTCTCGCACCATGCTATCCAAAGTACGCATATTGTGCAGCCTATCGGCAAGCTTTATCAGTATTACGCGCACATCGGTAGTAAGCGTCAGCAGTATTTTCCTAAAGTTTTCGGCTTGCTGCGAAGTGCCATATTCAAAGTTTCCTGCAATTTTGGTAAGCCCATCTATGATCTTAGCCACTTTTTTACCAAAAACCGCCTCAATATCCTTGAGTGTAGTATCGGTATCTTCCACCACATCATGCAACAGGGCAGCTACAATCGAAGTAGTGCCCAAGCCTATTTCATCGATACAAATCTGGGCAACGGCAATAGGATGGTAAATATAGGGCTCACCAGACTTGCGTCTCATGTCTTTGTGGGCATCAACGGCCATATAAAATGCCTTTTTGATAATCGTGGCATCACCCTCTTTCAAGCGAGGTTTGGCACTTTTAAGCAAAAGTTTGTATTTGCGGAGTATTTCTTTCCGCTCTCCATCAGTGTCTATTTCAATTTCTTGAACCATAACACACAATGTAAAAAAATATTGTTAATGTGAATATAATATCGCTAGAATAATTTGCCTTTTGTCTCTACCACTTAAGTCTGTGGCTAAAAAAATAAATTTTGAGGCAGTGCTCGTGTCCTATTCTTGTTCAATTTGGCCTAGCTCCATTTGAGCTGACAGTTTTATCTCGATAAGTGAATAAACGAGCACTAATTGTTTTGATAGAGGTGAAGTTGAATGCAAACGACCTAAATTTAACGTTAAATTTTTTTCGCCCTTGCTGCTGTTTTTACCAGCAAGTCTATCCTCCTTGGTTATTCGATAAAAAACCAAACTCATCTTTTCTTTTGCCCTTGTTAGTCTTATTTTCCGACCGACAAGCAGCCACTCATTTACCTATGTAGCTTTCAAATACAGTAAAATTGTATCATAATGTGTTGGTTTGCTAGTGAAAAACCAACATCAAAGGCAAGATCGGAACACAAACAGAGGCAAGGAAAACTAAAGCTATGGCAACGCGGTTGGCTAAAATATTTTTTTTGCCCTTGTTGGTCTTATTTTCCGACCGACAAGCAGCCACTCATTGAACTATCTAGCTTTCAAATACAGTAAAATTGTATCATAATGTGTTGGTTTGCTGGTGAAACACACACACTAAAGGCAAGATGGGAGTACAAACAGAGGCTAAAATAAAAAATAGAGAAGGATCGACAATGCGTTTCGGGCCTGCTCACTGTCCCGTTAAATATGGTCTGTATGTTAGTCAACTGTCAAAATGATAGATGATTTAACACTAAATGCCAATGTGCATCGATCCTAATTATTTGCATTTAATTTATACTCTAAAGCCAAAAATATAGCCTACTAAGGCAGATAATCCCATTGCAATTGTTCCCCAAATGGTAATTCGTAAAATAGCTTTTGGAATACTCGAACCGCCAGTTTTTGCGGCCATTGTTCCTAAAAGAACAAGAAAAATTATGGTAGAACCATACAACCAATATTCCATACCTTTTATGGGGGCAAGCAGAATTGCTAAAAGCGGTAAAATACCACCAACTGTAAAGGCTGCACCAGAAGCCATTGCAGCTTGAATAGGATTGGCTTGACTAATTTCATTTATGCCTAATTCGTCTCTAATGTGTGCGCCTAAAACGTTTTTTTCGGTCAATTCGATGGCGACCTGCATTGCTGTATCTTTTTTCAATCCTCTCTTCTCATAGATTTGAGCCAAAATATTTAATTCTTCTTCTGGCCTCTCTTTTAACTCTATTATTTCTCTTTCAATGTCTGCCTTTTCGGTATCGCTTTGTGAGCTTACGGAAACATATTCTCCTGCCGCCATAGATAATGCACCAGCAACAAGTCCTGCCACTGTTGCCAATACAATTGGTTCTCTTGATGCACTTGCGGCTGCAACACCAACTGCAAGACTTGAAATTGAAATGATTCCATCATTTGCTCCAAGAACTGCTGCTCTTAACCAGTTACTACGGTGTATATAATGTTTGTCCAAATAATTGTCTATCGTTACCATTGTCTAGTTGTTGTCGGTTTTTCTAAATTTCTGACTAACAGTTTGCGGGTTAGCGCTGTTGCGGAAAGCTTCCACGAAAAATAATTGGAAACCTAAAGCTTGCACAAATGCTTTTCCACCGCTCTTCAACTGCAATATTGTCACCGCGCTTTGTGTGTCCAGAATGGACGAGTCCATTCAGACACACGGTTGCAATATATGTAAATATGTGGGAAAATCAGGGCATGTTTTCCGGGGAATTATCCAAGGGAATACTGATTTTTTTCTTGCAATTGTATTGTCTGAATAGATATTAACTTCTATGAAAGTGAAAGTCCTTCAAATGTTGAGCAACAGAGGGTAGCGTTCAACCCAAATGAGTTGGTTGAAAGCTATTGCAACGCGGCTGGCTCAACTATTTCCGACTTGGGAATATGGCAAGCAAACTGAAAACAATAGACTGATGGATCAGAAACAGGATTCGCTATTGTATATGGACGGATTAGGGCAGAGCGCAAATAAAAGGTCTCTTTAGACCTTTTTAGCGATAAGCCAGCTTGAGGGTGGTGAACGAAAGCGAAAGAATTTGATTAGGTCAGGAGTGGAACAGGGCAAAGCGTATGCATACAGCAGGACAAGAAAAGGAGGTTGGGCAATAGCCCAAAGCCCGATCTTAGTAACTACTATTACCTTGGAAAGGCTGAGAAAAATAGGGTGTGAAAGTATGCGTGAGTATTGTTTAAAAGTAAGTCCTATGTTTAATATCCTGTCCCGCTCTTTGGCGGGAAACCGCTGTATACGAGGCCCGTACTGCCTGTCCCGATAAAATCGGGATACAATGGTGTGAGAGGGCTAAGGTGCTAATATTTAGCACCTTACTCTACTCGATTATAGGGCGTTTTTATTCCTACAATATTATTAGTGAGATTTTCCGACCAAGTCCATACTCCAAGAGTTTGTAAAGTGTCGAAAGTTGTATATCACTGTGTCCATTCTCAATTCTTGAAATAAAGCTTTTTTTAGTTCCCGTCTTTTCGGCTAATTGCTCTTG
>Ga0163144_10005958_pt1 | contig 27008 bp, 19 predicted proteins | sample OliLak19BULKMAT1_FD_123175 | JGI IMG/M metagenome (GOLD analysis project Ga0163144, IMG submission 123175) | Freshwater microbial mat bacterial communities from Lake Vanda, McMurdo Dry Valleys, Antarctica - Oligotrophic Lake LV.19.BULKMAT1 | ecosystem: Environmental > Aquatic > Freshwater >...
CCGCCACCGCCGCCGACGACGACGGCGGCGGCACGGGCGCGTCTGGCGCGGGACCCACGGCCGTCGCGATCGGCCCGTGCAGGCGGCGGATCGTGCGCAGTTTGCGGAGCACCGGCTCCGTGCCGCACAGCCGGCCGTCGCTCCCAACAGTCGGCGTGGCCACGGCGTCGAGCGCGCCCGCGCCCAGCGCGTCGTAGACGCGGTCGAGGTGGCCCTCGATCGTCGAGGTGACGACGAGGATCGGGCAGGGCGACGCCGCCATGATCCGCCGCGTCGCCTCGACGCCGTCCATCACCGGCATCACGAGGTCCATCAGGATGAGGTCGGGGCGGTCGGCCCGGCAGCGCTCCACGGCGGCGGCGCCGTCCGTGGCGACCCACGCGAGTTCGCACCCTTCCTCGGCGGCGAGCAGGCGGCGCTGCACCTCGACCGCCAGCCGGAGATCGTTGACGATGGCGACCCTCACGGGGCGTCCTCCTCGGGCTCGCCCACGAGTTCCACCACCCGCCCGATCCACGCGTCCTCGTGGAACGAGCTCTTCGTGACGTACGCGTCGGCCCCCGCCTCGAGGCCAGCGAGCCGGTCCGCGTCGCGGTCCTTGTAGGAGACGATCATCACGGGAAGCTCGCGCAGGCGTGTGTCCTGCTTGATGTGGCGGACGAGTTCGATGCCGTTCATGCGGGGCATGTCCACGTCGGTGATCACGAGGTCGTAGGTGTTGGCGCGCACCGCGTTCCATCCGTCCGCCCCGTCCACCGCGACGTCGACGAGGAAGCCGCGCGCGGCGAGCAGGCCGCGCTCGACCTCGCGGACCGTGATGGAGTCGTCCACGACGAGGACGCGCTTGCGGCGCCGGCGGCTCGCCTCGACCGCGGGCGCCGTCACCCGCACGGACCGCAAGCGCCCGTCGTGGAGGAGCTGGTCCACCGACCGCAGGAGGTCGTCGACGTCGAGGATGAGCACCGGCGCCCCACTCTCGTCCACGGACACGGCGGCGACGTTCTCGACCTTGCCGAGGCGCGGGTCGAGGGCGCGCACCACGAGGTCCTGCTCGCCGAGGAACCGGTCGACGGCCAGCCCGTACAGGTGGCCGCCGCCCGCGAGGAGGACGACGGGCACGGCGTCCCGTGCGAGGACCTCGACGTCGAGCCCCAGGGCGCGCGCCGCGGGGACGAGCCCGACCGCGGCGCCCTCCCACGCGAAACTCTCGCGCCCCTCCACGGCGTGGATCTCCGCGGTCGGCACGCGCACGAGGCGCTCGATCCGCGCCAGCGGGAACGCGTGGGGCTCGCCGCCGATCTCGACGAGCGCCGCCCGGATCACGGAGCGGGTGATGGGCGCCGTCAGCACGACGCGGAAGCCCTTCCCGGCCTCGCTCGTCGCGCGGACCGTGCCCCCGAGCGCCGACGCGAGGGTGTGGACGACGTCGAGGCCGACGCCGCGGCCCGAGACCTCCGTCACCTCCTGCTTGGTCGAGAACGCGGGCAGGAACAGGAATTCGAGGAGCTCGGCGCGCGAGAGCTCGCCCGCCATCGCGTCCTTCACCAGCCCGCGCTCGACGACGCGGCGGCGGAGGCCCTCGTAGTCCACGCCCCGACCGTCGTCGACGACCTCGATCTCGAGCATCCCGGCCCGGTGGCGGGCCTTGAGCATGACGCGGCCCTCGGGGTCCTTCCCCGCGGCCGCCCGTCGCTCGGGGGGCTCGAGCCCGTGGTCCACCGCGTTGCGGAGCAGCTGGTTGACCGGGGCATCGAGCGCGTCGAGCAGGTCGCGGTCGACAAGGACGTCCTTCCCGCGGACCTCGAGCTGGGCCCGTTTGCCGAGGTCGCGGGCGAGGTCGCGCACCAGTCGCGGGAACCCACCGACCACGTCGCCGAAAGGCCGCATGCGGCTCTTCAGGACCTCGCGGTAGAGCCGCTCGGCGAGGTCCTCGCTGCGACGCGCGGCGGCGTCGAGCGCCTCGAGGTGCGACGCAACGCGACGACGGGTCTGCGCCGCGAGGTCGCGCAGCGTGCGAACCCCCTCGGCGGACGGGCCGCCGCTGCCGCCGAGGCCCTCCGCGGCGGCGAGGAGGCGGCCCGCCAGGCTCCGGACGTCGTCGAGCGCCGACGCGGTCGCCCCGAGCCGGCGGGCCTCGACGAGCGACTCGCCCGCATACGCGAGCATCCGCCCGAGACCGGTCGCGCTGACCCGGACGGCGGCCGCGTCGCCGTCGTCGCGCGGGGCCGACGTTGCCGCGCTCGGGACGCCCGGGGCCGGCGCGACGACGACCGCCGCGACGGCGGGTGCGGGCGCCGCGGGTGCGGTCGCCCCCTCGTCCCGCTCGACGGCGCGGAGGCGCTCGACGAGCGCCTCGAGTTCCGCGGCCCGCGCGGCGAGGTACGCCGCCGCCCCCGCCTCGTCGCGCTTCACGATCTCCTTCAGGAGGTCGTTCCCCGCGAGCAGGGCGTCGACGCTCGCGGCCCCGAGGACCCGCCGACCCTTCTGCGCGGCGACGAGCACGTCCTCCATGACGTGGGCGACGCCGACCGCGGCGTCGAGGCCGACGAGGCGGGCCGCCCCCTTCATCGAGTGGGCCGCGCGCATCAGCGCGTCGAGCCGCGCCGCGTCCTGCGGCGCCTCCTCCAGCGCCAGCAGCCCTTCGTCAAGGGCCTTCGTGTGCGCCTCCACCTCCAGCTTGAACAGGTCGAAGAGCGGGACCCCGCCGAAGTCGTCGCCGGAGGCGCTCATGCGAGGCTCCGGGCCAGCCCCTCGAACAGGCGCCGGGGATCGAGGCGCGCCGCGTGTCGCTCCCCGAGGGCCACGAGGCCGTCGGTGAAGCGGACGGCGGCATTCGCGACCGTGACCTGCGGGGCGGCGACGGCCGCCTCGTCGTACCGGTGCACGTCGAACACCTCGTCGGCGTCGAACGCCCACCGCTCGCCATCGCGCTCGACCACGACGGTCCGGCGACGGGACGCCGGCGCGGCCGCGTCGCGCGCGCAGCCGAGCAGTGCGTGCAGGTCGGCGCACAGGTGGATCTCGCCCCGGAGGCACACGACGCCCCGGAACACCTCGTTCGTACGTCCCGGGACCCGGTGCACGCGGGGCGGGACGTGGACCTCGCGGACGCACGCCGACGCGAGCAGGAACCGCTCGTCACCGAGGCGGAACGCGAGGGCCGACGCGCGGGCGCGCGCTTCGTCGGCGAGGGGGGCCGCGAGCGCGCGGGCGCACGCCTCGAGGTAGCCGGGGGGCGCCGGCCGGTCGAGCAGGCGGTGCGTCGCGTCCCCGCCCTTCGGATCGGGGCGCGGAGCCTCGGGCACGGGGGGCGGAACGGGCGTCGGCATGGAGGATGTCACGCGCGACCGCGGGCCGCGGCCCGGGCGCGCAGACGGTCGGCCGCGGCGCGGTCGCCGCGTTCGTCCGCCGCCATCGCGGCGAGTTGCAGGGCGTCCCGGTGCGCAGGATCGAGGTAGAGCGCGCGCGAGAGCGCCTCCGCCGTCTCGCGGACGCGCCCCTGCGCGCGGTGGACGACCGCCAGCAGGTGGTAGGCGTCGGCCGAAGGCGGGCCCGCCCGCACGAGTTCCTCGAGCCGGGCCCTCGCGTCGTCGAGGTGCCCCGCGTCCGCGGCGCGCCGCGCGGCGGCGACGACGGGGTCTTCCGCGGCGCGGGCGACCGACGCGGAGGCGGCCTCCGCCCGACCGTGCGGGCGCACGGCGGCGACTCGATCGCCGCGCGCGGGCCGCGCGGGCGCCGGCGTCGGCGCCGGGCGCGTCCCCGGCGCCGAAGACATCGGCGAGGACGGGGGAGGGGGCAAGCACGGGGGAGAGGGCAGGGGCAGGAGCGCGGGCGGTCGACACGCGAACGCGCCGGCGTCGTCCACGAACTCGAACCCCGCATCGCGCGCAGCCGCGAGTTCCGCGTGGCCGACGAGGAGCAGGCCGTCGTCGTGCAGGACGCGGCGGAGGTGCGCGAAGACGCGGACGCGCGCCTCCGGCGTCAGGTAGACGAGGAGGTTGCGGCAAAGGACCGCATCGTACGGCACCACGGACGACGGGTCGGGCGCGTCGAGCGCGTTGCTCACCCCGAACCGGACGCGCTCGAGCACGGCGGGAAGCACGCACCACGCGGTCCCGTCGGAGACGAACCAACGCGCGAGCCGCGCCGGCGCGAGGCCGCGCAGGCCTCCGCGCTCGTAGCGGCCGCAGCGGGCGTGCTCGACCGCGGGCGCCGACAGATCGCGTGCGTCCACCTCGACGCGCTCGGGCGCGACGCCGGCCTCGAACAGCGCCATCACGACGGACAGCGGCTCCTGGCCCGTCGCGCACCCGACGGCGAGGACCCGCACCGGCCCCGGTCGGGCCGCCGCCCGCGTCCGGAGCGTCGTCGCGAGCAGGTCGAACGACGCCGGGTACCGGAAGAACGACGTCTCGTGCACGAGCACGTCGGCGACGAGGTCCCGCTGCTCCTGCGGGTCGTCCGCGAGCCGCGCGACGTACGCCTCCTCGCGGTCGCCGAGCCGCGCCCGGCGCCGCTCGACCGCGTCGTCCACCGACGCGACGCCGAGAGCGACGACGTCGAGCCCGACCGTCTCGGCGAGCCAGCGGGCGACGGCCGAACTCGTCACCACGGCGCGACCTCCGCGGCGGCGCGCAGGAGCGACGCGAGCACGTCGGCCGGGAGCAGGTCGACCGGGCGGACCCACTGGAGCAACCCGTCGGCGTCGTGGACGAGGCGACCGAGGCCGCGGGCCGTCGGCGTCGCCGGGCCGGGCCCCGCGTCGGCCGTCGTGGGGTCGAGGCGGATCGCGCCGGTGACGCGCTCGGCGAGGACGCCCACGCGGCCGGCCGGCCGGTCACCGTCGGCGGGGACGTCGCAAAGCACGATCCGCGTGCTCATGCGCCGCGGCGTCGGCCCGCCGCCCCAGGCCCGCGAGAGGTCCACGACGGGGACCACCTGCCCGCGGTGGCGCAGGAGCCCCACGACGCCCTCGTGCGTGCCCGGCACGACGCGGAGGGGCACCGCGGGCACGACCTCGACCACGAGCGCCGCGGGGATCCCGTAGCGCTCGCCACCCACCTCGAGACCGACGACGAGGACGTCCATCGGGTCAGTCCGCGACCTTGAACTTCGCGAGCTCCCCCCGGACGTCCTCGACCGCCGTCTTCATCTGCTCCGCCGCGGAGGTGAACTCCCCGAGCGACCGGGCCGTCTGCTTGACGTTCCCCGAGAGCGAGCCCATCGCCTCGTTGATCTGCTGGGCGCCCAGCGCCTGAGCCTTCATGCCGTCGTTCACCTGCTCGAACCGCTGCGTCAGCAACTGCACCTGTCCGATGATCCGGTCGAGGCGCCCGCCGACGGCCTCGACGTCGGCCACGCTGTGCCGCACCTGCTCGGCGAACTTGTCCATCTCCATCACGCCGGCCGAGACCGCCTCCTGCATCTGACGGACGGTCCCCTCGATGTCGAGGGTGGCCGACGCGGTCTGGTCGGCGAGCCGGCGGATCTCTCGGGCGACGACGAGGAACCCGCGCCCGTACTCGCCGGCCTTCTCGGCCTCGATCGCGGCGTTGACCGAGAGGAGGTTGGTCTGGTCGGCCACCTTCGTGATCGTGGTGACGACGCCCGTGATATCGCGCGCCTTCTCGTTGATCGCCGACAGGCGCTGCGAGATCTGCCCGCTGCTGGCCGCGAGGTGACCCATGGACTCGCGCATCTCGACGAGCGCGTCCCGCCCGCCGCCCGCGAGCGACGCCGACTCCTTGGCCGCGCGGTCCACCTCCCCCATGGTCGTGGTCAGCTCGGCGCCCGTGGCGGAGATCTCCTTGGTTGCGGCGGCGATCTCCGCGGTCCCGGCGCCGAACGACGAGACCGTCTCCCCCTGCTCGCGCGCGGTCGCCGCCATCTCGGTGGCCGCCGTGCGAAGCTCGATCGTCGACTTCTTCACGGTGCGCACGAGCTCCGCGATCTTCTCGACGAACGCGTCCACCCAGCGCGCGAGCTCGCCGACCTCGTCCTTCGACGTGACCGCGATCCGCGCCGACAGGTCGGCGTCCCGCTGCGCCATCGACCGCATGCGCCCGGTCACGCTCGCGATGGAGCGGAGGACCGACTGGAGGAGGTAGCCGCCGATCAGGAGCACCGTCGCGACCGCGATGACGGTCACCCAGATCGCCGTGGCCCGCCCGTCCACCACCGCCTGCGACGCGGCCGACTCACGCTTCTCCACCCGGCGCCGGACGACATCGGCGGCCGAGGCGAGCGCGGCGCGCTGCCGCTCGAACCGAGGCGACATCGCCGCGAGCGCGTCGATCGCGCGGTCGCGGTCGAACGGGTCGGCCCGCAGCAGCGGCAGCACCGTCGTGCGGACCTCGGCAACGCACTCCTTCATCGCCGAACGCGCGTCGCCGAACATCCGTTCGCGCAACCCGAGCCCCAGGTCGGTGACCCGCGGGTCCCACGCCACGTACGCCGTCTCGAGTTCGGTCAGGTCCCGCTCGAGTTCCGCCACATGCGCGGCGCGCGCCTCCTTCGCGGTCGCGATTGCCGCCAGGAAGGCGGCGCGCTGCGCCATGCTCACGCTGAGGCCGGGCGGGACGACGTCGGCGTAGAGCGCTCGGTCGTCCGCGATGTCGCGATAGATCTCGCCGTCGATCATCACCCGCGTGATCGTCCGCCCGCCGACGAGCACCAGCGCCGCGAACCCGACGAGGACGACGAGCGCGACGCCCGCGAAGCGGACCTTGAACGAGACGTCCGACAGGCGCATGGGAACTCCAGAGGGCGTGACGCCGGGCGAGGCGCGGCTCCCGCAGTCTAGTCGATCGCCCTCGGCCCCTGCGGATCGGCGGGGACGAGGCCGGCCCGCGAGGCGCGAGAGGCGGGTCACGCCGCACGGCCGCACGGCCGCACGGCCGCGCCGCGCGGCGCTGCGCCGCGTCGTCGACCGTCGCCTCGACGAGCGGCCTCGGCACGTCCGCCACGGTGCGTGCCTTGTTGCGCACCGCGGTGTCCGGCATCCAAGACAGGAGCCCTTCGCGTCTCTGCTCGCCGACGTCGAACCACCCGTCCTCGATGTCGACGTTCGCCGACACAAGGATCGATGCCGCCAGCCCCTCGCGGATCTCCGGCAGCTTCGCATCGCGCAGTTCCGTCCCGCACGCCGGGTCGAGGGTCTCCGCCTTCATCCTCTGGGCCTTGGCGCAAGAGAACAGGCTCCGCTTGACCGCCCACGCTGCCAGGTCCACGTGCACCTTCGCGTCACCGCGCGCATCGCGGGGCCTCCCGGACGTCGTCGCGGCGCGCCCTCGCCGCCCTCGCGGCGCACGACGTCGTGGACGGGGGCGTCGTCGCGACGCGCACCCCCGTCAAGGCGTCGCCCCCGACCCCGGGTCCGGCCTTCGGCGCGGACACGGGCGGCGGGGCACGTCGACCGACATCCGGTCCCCCGCGCCGGACGTGCGAGGATGCCCCATCGGCGCGGCCGGCCTCTCGCCCCCGCGCCGCCGCCCCCCCGCCGGAGCACCGACGTGAGCGCCCGCGCCCCCGCATCCCGGTCACCGCGCGTCCGGCCCGGCCGGCCGCCGCGAGCGCTCCGGTAGCCCGCCCCCCGTGCCTCCGTCCCGTCCTTCGCCCGACGTCACGCACTCCTCGGTCCACGCCGAGGGCCACCGCGGCGCCACCGCACCCGCGGCCGCGCACCGCGGTTGGGCCGGGCTCGGGGCCTGGGCGCGGACGCTGCCATTCCACGTCCCGGCGCTCGTCCCGGCGCTCGCGGTGCTCCTCGCAAACTCGACGGCGCTCGCCGCCGCCTGGTATGGCCTCAGCCGCGGCGCCTACGCGGGCTCCCTGTGTGTCGCGCTGCTCGACCGCTCGCGGTTCGGCGCGCGCGAGGATCCCGCCGCGCAGGACGTCGCGTGGCTCCGGTTCCGCCGACGCATCTCCCTCGTGATGGACAACGACGCCGCGTCCTTCGCCGCGCTCGCCTGGGTGACGCGCGGGACGCTCGGCGGCGGCGGGCCCGCATGGCTGTTCCCCGCCGTGGGGGTCGCGCTCGGCGTCGTCGGGCTCGCGGTGAAGATGTGGGCGACGGCGAGCCTGCCGGCGGGCGCGTACTACTGGCGAAACTTCTTCGTGCACGAGGACCGCGCCCACGTCTCGGCGGCGGGACCCTACCGGTGGCTGACCGACCCGATGTATTCGGTCGGGTACCTCCCGCTCTACGGCCTCGCGCTCGTCACGGGCTCGAGTTGGGCCCTCGGCGCGGCCGCCGTCGCCCAGGCGAGCATGTTGTTCGTCGTCGTGCCGGTGGAGCGCCGCGTCTTCGCGCACCGCTGACCCGGGCCGGGCCTCGCGTCCCGCCTGCACCGCGCGACGGGAGGCGCGTCCGCGACGCGAGGCCCGTCGCACGCCGCGTCCGGCGTCGCCCCGTCGCCCCGTCGCCCCGTCGCCCTGTCGCCCTGTCGCCCTGTCGCCCTGTCGCCCTGTCGCGAACGGTCGCCTGCCGACGCTGGGCCCCAGGGAGGCCCCCACCAACGCCCCCGACGCCCGGTCCGCCCCGCCTCCGCCCCCGACCCCGGTCGCCCACCCTGTCCCGCACCCCGGCCCCGCTCCCACCCCTGTCCCCGCCCCCGGGCGGCCCCGCGCGCGGCGCCGCGAGTCGGGGATTCCGCCGATCCTGCGGTCGGCTGCGTACGCTACAGGAAATGAACCCCGTCGAGAGCGCTGCGTGACCATCCCCCCCGAAGCCGACCCGGACGCCGAGACGCCGGACGTCACCCTCGAACAACTGCCCCGCCGCCTCCAGGACGCGATCGCGCGCGTCGGGTGGACGACGTTGACGCCCGTACAGGCCCGCGGCATCCCGCGCCTGCTCGACGGCCGCAACATGATGATCCAGGCCCGCACGGGCAGCGGCAAGACCGGCGCGTTCCTGCTGCCGATGCTCGAACTGCTCGATCCGTCGCGCGCCACCTGCCAGGCGCTCGTGCTCGTGCCGACCCGCGAACTGGCGAAGCAGGTCTACGACGACGCCTGCAAGCTGTTCGGCGACTCGGGCCTGCGGGCCGTCGCGGTGTACGGCGGCGTCGGCTACGGCAGCCAGGTGGACGCGCTGCGCGGGGGCGCGCACGTCGTCATCGGCACGCCGGGGCGCGTGCTCGACCACCTGCTCAAGCGCACGTTCACCCTCGACCAACTCGACGCGCTGATCTTCGACGAGGCCGACCGCATGCTGTCCATGGGGTTCTACCCCGACATGCGCAAGCTCAAGCGGTACCTGCCGACCCGCGCGCTGCACACCTGCATGTTCTCCGCGACGTTCCCGGCGTTCGTGATCCGCACGGCCCGCGAGTTCATCGACGAGCCCGAGTTCGTGAACCTGAGCAGCGACCACGTCCACGTGAGCGACGTCGAACACGTCTACTACGTCGTGGACGGGATGGACAAGGACCGCAGCCTGATCCGCCTCATCGAGGTCGAGAACCCGACGGCGGCGATCATCTTCTGCAACACCAAGTCGAAGGTGCACTACGTGAACGTGGTGCTACAGCGCTTCGGCTACGACGCCGACGAACTCTCGAGCGACCTCACGCAAGGCCAGCGCGAGCAGGTGCTCGACCGGGTCCGCAAGGGCTCGCTCCGCTTCCTGGTCGCGACCGACGTCGCCGCGCGGGGCCTCGACGTCCCCGAGTTGTCCCACGTGGTGCAATACGAGCCGCCCGAGGACCCCGAGAGCTACGTGCACCGCGCCGGCCGCACCGGCCGCGCGGGCGCGTCGGGCACGGCCATCTCGCTGGTGAGCCGCGCGGAGCAGTCGGCGGTGGAGCGGATCGCAAAGGGCTACAAGATCGACATGCAGGCCCGCACGATCCCGACCGACGACGACGTCGCCGCGGTCGTGGCCGAGCGCCTGACGGCGCACCTCGAGGCCCGGCTGCGCGAGCGCGACACGCTGCAGACCGAGCGCAGCTCCCGCTTCGACCGGCTCGCGCGGGCCTTGGCCGACGCCGACGGCGAACTGCCGCTGATCACGATGCTCCTCGACGACGTCTATCAGAAGTTCCAGCACGCGCCGCTCCTGCCGCCGCCAGCGCCCGTGTCGGCACCGCCCCCGCCGCGGCGGTCCGACCGTGACGACGGCGGCCGCCCGCCGCGCCGGGACGACAGCCGCCGCCGCCGCTGACGCCCGCCGCGCGCGGCCACGGGTAGACTCCGCGCCGTGCCCGTCCGCCGGCGAGTCGCGGCCGCCCTCGCGTGCGTCGTCCTCGCGGCGGCGGGCGCGGCCGCCGGTCCCGGATCGTCGGAGGCCGAGACCGAGCGCCTGCTCGCGATCGTGGCAAAGGCCGAGCCCGACGCCGCCTGAGAGCCTGTGAAGGAATCGAAGATTCCGTCACCTCGATTCCTTCACAGCCGCGAAGCGCGGACCCGCAGGGGCCGCGCGCCGAGCGGGTTTCCGGGGGGCTTGGCCCGCCGGAAACCGAGCGAAGGCGATTTCTTCACGAGTTCTGAGTCGAGGCCGTCCGGACGTTGCAGGCCGGCACCGCCGACCCACGGTCCCGCGTGGACGCCCTCCTCGACCGCCGGGCCCGCGAGCGCCACGCCGCATGGACCTCCGCCGCCGGGAAGGTCGTCGCCCTCGCGTCGAAGGTCGGCGACGGCCGGTCGGCGGCCGATGCGCGGCGGGCCTGGGACGAGGCCCGCGAGCGCGCCCGGGCCTGGATCTTCGATGAGGTTCGATTCCCGGTCCCGGCGGACCCGAAGGTTACCGGCCCGCGCGAGGGCTACGACGAGGCGAAGCCCCGCGGCGCCGCCGCCCGCGCTTGGTCGCGCACGCGCCGGCGGCCACGCGGGACGCGCTCGCGCCGCCGGTCCCCGACGCCCTCGCCGACCGGCTGCTGCGGCTGCGCGCCGACGACCTCGAGGGCTTCGACGGCGTCTGACGGGTCGAGCCCGAGGGCTGGCGGCGCCTCCTGCTGTTCCACGCGTGGTGCGAGGCCATCCTCACGCGGAACGAGGGGCGGCCGTTCGACATGGAGGTCGATGCCGTCCGCGGCCTGCGCGCGCTCCACGAGGACCGCCGCGTCCTCGGGGTCTCACCGCTGGTCCACGACGAGCGGCTCGTGCGCGCGGCACGCGGGCACTCGGCGGAGAGGACCCGTCTCGGTTTCTTCAGCCACCGCAGCCCGACGAAGGGAGGGGAGACGAAGGAGCAGCGGGCGGCGCTCGAGGGCTACCGGGCGCCGATCGTCGAGTGCATCACGGCGGCCGGAGGCGGGTCGGCGGCAGTCGAGTTCTGGAAACACGACGGCGGCCACCACCGCGACATGGTGAATCCGCGGCTCGTCGAGGCGGGCTTCCGCACGCGAGGTCCGGCGGCCTGCGTCGCGGGGACGGGTGAGGCCCGCGCGCTCCCCGTGCTCGAGTCGTGAGCGTTCGTGCCGGGGGCTCGGTCGGCACGTTCGAGCTCGCGCTCGGGATCTCGCGCTCGGGAGTTCGCGCTCGGGAACTCGGGAGATCGTGCGGCGCGGCGTCTCTTCGAGCGATCGAGGGCTCGTTGCGATTCGGCCGTCCGCACGCACCGGCGATCGAGGGGCTCACGCGCTCCGAGCGACGGCCCCCAGGCGTGCGGGTCGCGGCGTTCCGGGCACCGGCGTGCCCGCCCGTCAGCGCCCGAGACGGAACGTGAGCGCCACCGCGACGGCGAGGAGCACCAGCTCGAGCCCGTAGGCGAAGCGGGCGTTGCCGAGTTCGGCGAACCCGAATCGGACGACGGCCGTCGTCCGCAACGCGACGATGCCGGCGTACATCGCCAGGGAGAGCAGCAGGGCGGTGGGGCGGTGCGCGGGCACCGCCGCGGCCACCGCGTAGAAGACGGCCAGGCCGAGTTGGAGCCCGCCGTAGACCGCAAGGTACTCCGACGTCCCCGCGGGGCCGGTGGGCGTCAGGCCGAGGAAGGACGACGTCGCCCGCGGCGCGAGCGCGCACCACGGACCGAGGACGGCATAGAGGACGGCGTTGAAGGCCAGATAGACGACAAGCATGGGGCCCAGGGTCGCACGCCGCGGGCCTCAGCCCGAAATCGCCGCGCCGACGCCGGTCGGATCGCCCCCCCGTTCACCCCCGCCCGACCGGACGCGCCCGCAGGAGCGCCCGGAGGTCGCCCACGTGTTTCGGGAGGATGAGCGCCGCCATCGCCGCCACCGCGAGCCCGCTCGCGGGCCCGTGGAGCCCGAAAGCCACTCCCGGCAGCACCGCCGTCGCGAGCGCGGTCGCCGGCGCCTCGTCCGTGATGCCGGCGACGCGACGCCCGACCGCGTACGCGATCGCGACGACCGCCAGCCACGCCGGGAGACACCCCGCGCACGTCAGCGAGACGACGCCGGTGGCCGCCGCGAACCCCTTGCCGCCCACGAGCCGCCCCTGCGCCCACGACAGCCACGGGTTGTAGTCGTGGCCGGCGACCGCACCGACGCCAGCCACGAGGTCGGCGTGCGCCACGGGACACGCGGCGCGCGCGAGCAGCACGGCCGCGGCGCCCTTGGCGACGTCGAGCAGCATGACGACGACGCCGAGCCCGCGCGACCGGGCCACGCGCGAGGCGTTGAGGGCCCCCACGTTCCCCGAGCCCTCGCGCGCGACGTCGCCGCCGGTGCGCCAGCGCACGAGGATCCACGCGACGGGGATCGAACCGAGCAGCACGCCGAGGAGCGCCGCGAGACCGAGCGCCGCCGAGGGGGTCACGGCGCGGCCGCCGTGGGCCGCGTCCGCAACGTGTGCACGAAGGCGCGGACCTCCGCCGCGACGCGCGCCACCTGCTCCTGGTGGAGCGAGTGTTTCGCCCCGTCCACGACCACCCGCTGCGCCGTCGGGAGCCGCGCCAAGAGCGGCCCCGACGTCGAGAGCGGCAGCGTGTCGTCCTGCGCACCCCAGAGCACGAGGAGCGGGACGCCGATCGCACGCTCCTGCGCCGCGAGACGGTCGGCGGCGGCGAGGTCGGGCCGCCCGCGATCGTCCGTGGGCTGGAACCGCCGCAACATCCACTGCGCCGCCGCGAAGGCGCACGGCTCGCAGAGCGTGGCCGACAGCCGGCAGGCCTCCTGCGCGAGCGCGTGGGCCTGCGGACCGACGACGCCGTCGTACACGGCCGTCTCCGTCTTGCGCTGCACCACGCCGAGCGCACACCCGAGCCGCGCCTTCCACGCGGGCACGTCGCGGATCTCGGTGAGGAGGGGCGAGGCCTCGCGCAGCGCGAGATCGGCCGGCGCCAGGAGGACGGCACCCGCCACCTCCGACCGGACGTCGGCGAGTCGGGCGCCGAGCGCCGGCGACGCGAGCAAGCGGAGGACCACCGTGCCGCCGAGCGAGTGGCCGACGAACACGAGCCGCCGGGGCGCGGGCTGACGCGCCTGCCACGCGCGCAACGCGAGGCCCGCGCACTCCGCGAGCCATGCGGGCGTGTAGAGCGCGTCGCCCCCCGCGGGCGGCATCGGCCGGTCGCTCGTCCCGACGCCGGGCGGGTCCAACAACACCACGTCGAACGTGTCCACGAGCGCACCGGCGAGGAACCGCCACGTCGTCCCGTCCGACAGGACCCCGGGCAGCATCACGAGGACCGGACGTGCGGCACCGTCGGGGGCCCGGAGCTCGTGGACGCCGACGGCGACCGCCGGCCCGGCCTCGGGCGTGACGACGACGCGCTCGTCCCGTCGGGCCGCGGCGTCGAACCGCGCGACGAGGCCGGCGTAGGGCTCGACCCGGCGCTCGTCGAGCAGCGGCGGGCGCGCGGCGCACGCGGCGAGTCCGAGGACGCTCGTGGCGAGCACGATCGCGACCGCGCGGCGCACACGGCCGGGTCCCCCGTCGCCGGGGAGACGCCTCGGGAGCCGAACCAAGAGGTCGAACATGCGCGGCAGCGTACGCCCGCGCCGCCCGACGTGCGTCCTCGGGCCCGGACCGAGCCCCGAGCCTCGCGCGACGACGGGCCTCGCGTCCGGCGTCCCCGCGGGCGCTCCCTGACGGCAAGGGCGGTGGCGGCGGCGGTCGGCCCCGCCCGCCCCGGAACGCTGGAGGTGGGGTACCTGGGTCGACGCCCCCGCCCGGATCACCGCCGCCCGCGTCGCCACGCACCCCGCGCCCACGCCCGCGCCCGAGCCCGCGTACGCGACGTCGGCTGCGGATGCGGGTATGGCTTCGCCGCGTTCGTGGCCGCGCACCCGGTCCGCGGCCGGCGGCCCTCGGCGCGGCGGGCCGCTCTTTAGACGCCGGCGGCGTCGAGCTCGGCGCGAACGACGTCCTCGCGCCGCGCGAGGAAGTCTCGGACGCCGTTCACCGCCCGACGCCATGCGTCCACGCTCGGGTTGCCACGGACCCCGCTCGGCACGGAGCCCTCGATCAGCGGCAGCACGGCCTCGAGGCGGGCGAGGAGGACCGCGGCGTCCCACGCGTCGTCGAGGACCGCGCGGACGGCGGCCGCGAAACCGGCGCGGCCCTCGGGCGTCGCGTGCAGCCGCGCCGCGGGCACCGCGCGGCCGAGCGGAGCCGCGAGGACCGACGCCGCGAGGCGACCGAAGAGCTGGTCGATGCCGTGCGGCACCCACACGAGCCCGCGGAGCGGGTCCCGGTAGACGTAGTAGTTGTTGGGCGCGACGGTCGGGAACGGCGAGTGGCGGCCGGTGTAGGAGTCCCAGTGGTCGCCGAGGGCCTCGCACGCCGCGTACCGGAGGAACGCATCGAGGTCGACGTGCGCCGGCAGTGCCGCGAGCATCGTCGCGTCGTCGGCCCCGAGGAGGAGGTCGCGCAGCGCCTCGAGGTCGGCGCGGTCGTCGGCGTCCTCGTTCGTCTCGAGTTGCATCGCCTCCGGCGCCGTGACGTCGGCGTGCTCGCCCTCGTAGAGGTTGCCCTCGTCGTCCGCGAACCACCGCGAGACGAAGTCGCCGTCAATCTGCTCGGCGACGAGGTAGACCCCGTAGTACGTCCCGTTGAACGACACGCGCGCGAACGCGGTCCGGCGCGCCGGGTGCCCGGCCCGGCGGAAGAGCTCGTAGCCGACGTGCGCGGCGACGAGGCTCGGGTCCTGCACCTCGTTGTCGAGCGTGAAGCGCTTGACCCCGTGCAGGCGCTGCCCACGCACGAACTCGTTCGTCTTCACCGAAAACGACGCCTTCTCGCCGATCGGCCGCGCGCTCCCCGTTCCCCCCTTGAGGCGGACGCCGACGTCCTCGAGGACGACGCCGTCGAACGTGAGGCGGGCAGGGACGCGTTCGTCGCCGAACGGCACGAGCGTCGGGAGGTGCGTCTCGGCGACCTCGAACTCGACGTAGTGGAGGATCGTCGCGTCGAACGGGTCGGACGACGCCTGCAGGGGTGGGACGGGCGCGAGGGACGGCCCGCCGCCGCCGCCGCACGCCGAGGCGAGCACCGACACGGCCAACACGAGCGCTGCGCGCGACGAGGCGAGAACGGCACGGCACGGACGACGACGCACGACGGACCCTCCGCTCGCAACGCGAGGCCCGTTCGGCCGCGCCCTCGAGCGCGGCGACTCTACCCGGAGGTTCGCGCCCGCGCCCCCCGTTGGTGCGCGGCGGCTACCCGCGACGGCGACGGGACCGGTCGATGCGGACGGCGACGGCCAGCGCGACCACGACGGCGGCCGCCGCGACGAAGAGCCCCAGGGGGAACGTCGAGGGCGGTTCGGCCGGGCGGCCGTTGCCGCCGCCGGTCGGCGCGCCCCCCGCGTCCGGCCCGGGCCTCGCGTCCGGCCCGGGCCTCGCGTCCGGCCCGGGCCTCGCGTCCGGCACCGACCTCGTGTCCGGCGGGCTCGCCGCCGCGTCGGCGAAAGCCGCCATCCGGATCCGCGCGCGCAACTCGCGGAGCGCCGCGTCGAAGTCGAGCGGGGAGGTGCCGTCGGGGAACAGCTCGCCGATCATGTCGCGTGCGAGCGGCAGGAAGCGCAGCAACGTCTCGCCCTCCGCCCCGTCGCGCGGCGTCGCCACCAGGCGCATCAGCACGGCGGTCGCGTCCTCGCGGAGCAGGAGCCCGTTCCGGGCCTGCGCGGCGGTCGCCGCACGGTAGGCCGCAAGTTCGGCGGACCCGGCGACGCCGGCGACCTCCTCGAGCTTCGCGATCTCCTGCTCGGACGCGACGCGCGCGCCCATGGGCGCTTGGGCCGCCAAGATCTGCACGGCGACGGCGTCACGCGCACGGGCCCCGGCGACGCGCTCGACCTCCGCGAGGCCGGCGGCGACCTGCGCGCGAAGGCGCGGGAACTCCGCGTCGATCGCCGTCGCCATCCCGGCGAGCGCCGCGCGCAGCGCCCCCCCGTCGCCCGCGGCCCGCGCGTCGTCGAGGCGACGGCCGAGGTCGTGAAACGTCCGCCCCAGCCCCGCCGTCGCGGTCGTCATCACGGCCGACGTCGCCATGCCGTAGGCCGCCGCGCGCAGATGGTAGATCGGCTCCGCGAGCATCGGCGTCGGTTCGACGCCCTCCGTCGAGCGGAGGAACTTCAGGGTCGCGGCGAGGAGCCGCGCGGGGTCGTCACCGACCTCTTGCTCGAGGGGCAGGTAGGCCTTGTGGAAGACCTGGAGGAGCCACAACGCGACGGCGTCGCGCGCGGGCGTCCCGTCGAGCGCCGCCTCGACCTCGCGCAGGCGCGCGAGGGTCGTCCGCAACGCCTCGGCCTCGCCGCCACGTCCCTCCGCCCGGCGCTCGACCAGCGTCGCGAGGTTCACCTCGGGCGCCCGCGCGAGGACCGCGAGCGCGCGGGCCGTCGGTCCTTCGCCAAGCGTCTGCGCGCACCGCGTCAGCACCGCGCCCGCCGGGGCCTCGCGTTCCCAGAGCCCGTACGCGACCGACGTCCCGAGCAGGGCGACCATGTGCGTCGTGCCCCACTGCGGGGCCATGTCGTCGAGGACGCCGTCAGGGTTCCCCGCGCGGTCCGCGGCCTGCGCGAACGCCGCGACCGCGTCCTCCGGGCGGCCGACGGCGGCCTCCGCCGACGCGTGCAGCAGCCACCCGCTCGCCCACGTCGGGTGGGCCCCGACGAGCGCATCGGCCTGCGCGCGCAGCGGTTGGGCCGCCTCGTCGAGCGTCGCGCGCTCGTAGAGGTCGGGCTGCGTCGGGAGGCGCCGCCACGCCGCGAGGCCGATCAGGAAGCGGAAGCGCTCGGGCAGGTGGAGCGTGCGGACGGCCGCCACGGGCGACGCCAGCGCCGACGCGAGCCCCTCGCCGAGGACCTCCTGCGCGGCCTGGGGGTCCTTCGCGAGCAGGTTCGCGCCCCCCACGAGGGCGCACTGGAGCTCGACGGGCAGCGCCCGCGCCGCGCGGAAGCGCTCGAGGGCGCGCTCGCGGGGCAGCGCGCGGGCGAGCGCGAGCTCGTTGCGGAGGTCCCGCAGCGCGGGGTGGCCCGGCGCCACGCTCGCGAGCCGACGGATCGTGGCGGCCGCCCCGTCGAGGTCGAGGCTCCAGACCCGCGCCATCGCGACGAGGGGGAGCATCTGCTCGTCGTCCGGCGCCGCGCGCTCGCTCGCGTCCGCGTCGGCGATCCCGCCGGCGAGGTCGCCCGCCAGGACCCGCGCGATCCCACGGACCGCGGCATACCGGGGCTCGAGCGCCACGGCGCGATCGAGGTCGGCGCGCGCGTCGGCGGGGGCGCCCAGGGCGCCCCGCGCGATCCCGCGCAGATAGAAGGCCTGGGCGTCGCTCGGGTCCACGGCCAGCACGCGGTCGAGGCGCTCGACCGCCCCGCCGAACGCGCCGCCCTGCAGCAGCGCGACGGCCGCGGTGAGCGACAGCTCGGCGTCGGCGCCCGCCGCCGCGGCGGTGTCGAGGTCGAGGATCGCGGGGAACGTGATCGCGACGGGGTCGCGCGACCCGGTGCGCGCGGCGTCGAGCAGCGGCGCGAGGCGGTCGGTGGCCACCACGCCCGAGGGACGCACGCGCACCTTGGCCCGCGCGCCGCCCGAGAGCACGAGGTCGGTCCCCTCGACGGGGAGGATCCCGACGCCGGGGAACGGTGCCTTCGGCTCGTCGGCGGGGCCCGGCGCCCCGGACCGCGGCGTGCGCGCCGCGGCCGCGTCGAGCACGGGCGACGCGACGCCGCGGGCGCGCAGCAACGCGCACGCCTTCGCGAGGTCGAAGACGGTCGCAAGGCGGCCGAGCACCGGGACCTGCGCGGCGAGGTCGTCGTAGCAGCGCGTGAACGACGTCGCGGACGCCTCCCAAAGCGGGTCGGTGCCGCCGGTCCCGACGAGCCCGTCGACGCCGACGAGCATCCGCTCGGAGAGCACCTGGACGCGGCTCTCGAACCAGACCGCCGTCGCGCCGTCCTGCTGCGTCACGAGCACGTCCGCGACCGGCGCGGCGAGCGGGGTCAGCCACAGGCGCGCGATGACCTCCGTGGCCGCGGGACGGCGTTCCGCGACCAGGGCCCGGAGCGAGCGGTACGCCGGAACGTCAGCCGTGCGCGCGCCGAGGGTGAGTTCCTTCATCGCGTAGTCGGCGGCGAGGAGGATGCGGACGAAGGCGCTCTCCCGCAGGTCCTCGGGCACGTCGCCGACGCGCGGCTTCGGCGGGCCGGCGAGGTTCGCGGGATCCGAGTCGAGCGACACGAACGGCGCGAGGCCGCGTTTCCACACCGCCCGCAGCGCCACCGTGAGCAGGTCCAGCGGGATCCGCTCCCGGCCCTCCTCCACGAGCCCCACGAGGCCCACGTCGCCGTCCGGGAGCACCACGAACCCGCGGACCCGCGTGAGCGGGCCGAGCGTCTCGACCTCGGCGGCGAGGAGCGCCCGCAGCGAGACGACGCGCACGAGTTCGGTGCGCTCGCCCAACGTCAACGCGAGGCCCGCGGCGCCCGCCTCGTCCTCGAGGAAGGCCTGCGTGCGCGCCACCCACGCGTCGACCGCCGCTTCGTCGGTCGTCTCGGTGAACGCCGCGGGGTCGAAGGCGATCCACACCCCGCCCGCCTTCGGGTCCCGCGTCACCGACCCGGTCGTCGGCGGGGGCACGGCGTCGAGCTGCAGACGCTGCTCGACCTCGTTCGTCGGCGCGCCCCGGCGGGCCGCGTCGATGAGCTTGCGGTAGACCTCCGGGTCGCCCGGCGGGTTCGAGATGCGGTCGGCACGCTGCCATCGGACGCGCCCGAGGTCGCCCTCGGTCACCTGCTCCCAGCCTCGCTTCGCCGTCCCGCGCTGGTCGAGCACGAGGACGCCCGAGCGCCCCGGCGCGGACGAGTCCACCACGCGCAGGCCGACCGTGCCGTCGGCCTCGGCGGTCTGATACGCGGTCACGGTGTGGAAGAACGGCCGCTCGACGAGCTGGCCGTCGCGGTCGAGCTCCTGGCGCACGCCCGTGAGCATGAGGCGCGTCGGCTCGCCGCGCTGCACCGCGGCCCGCACCTGCCGCAGCGTCTCGGCGGCCGGGAGAGGTCGGCCCTCGGGCGCCACGATGCGGACGCCGCCGCCGCCGGTCCGGTAGCTGTGGCGTTGCGCGAGTTCGCGGATGCGCTGCAGGTACGCCTCGCCGCCGTCGGGCCCGGACCGCGCGAGGATCGTCTGTTCGACCTCGGCGAGCGGGGGCAGGGCGGGGTCGGCCTTCCGCGCCTCGGCCCACGCGAACTGCAGCTCCACGTCGCCGTTGCACGTCCCGCGGCGGCTCTCCCGGCCCCGTCCGTCCCGGTTGGGGCTGGTGAACGTGTCCCGGTGCGGGTCGAAGTCGATGGCGACGGGCGGGTCGCCCGCACAGGTGGGCGCGCGCGCGAGCACGACGAGCAGTCCCACGGCGAGTCCGGTGGCGGCGCGGCGCATGGCGACCCTCCCCAGCACTCGCGGCCTGCGGGCGGTGGTGCCGGATTGTCGCACGGACGGCGTCCGCCACGCCCGACGCGAGGCCCGGCCGGCAGCGTCTCCTCGACGGACGGGCCTCGCGTCCCGCGACGACGTCCGTGCCCCCGCCGTACCACCGCAGCAAGACGCCGGGCCTCCGCAGTAGCACCGCAGAAGCGTGCCACGAACCCGTCGTACGCGGCCCCGACCCCGATCTCCGCCGGCGACGCCTCGTCGGGCGGTCGGCCGCGCGGCGATCCGGACCGGCGCGACGGCCAGCGACCCCGCCCGCCGGAAGCCGCGGACGCCGGCGCCACGACGCGAGGCCCGGCCACTTGTCGCGTGCCTCGTCCCCCGGCGGACCGAGCCCCCCCCACGGCCGCAGGCGACGGACGGGACGAGACACGCCTCCGTCGGGCCGCGCCGCGCCCGACGGACGGGCTTCCGGTAGGGTGGCGCTCCCATGCCGACGCACGTCGTCTTCGTCGGTCCCGACCTCTTCTCGTCGTATGGCGACATGGTCCGGGGCCTCCAGCAGGTCGGCGCCACCGTGAGCGGGATCGGGAGGACGCCGGTGGGCCGGCTCGACGCCAGGCTGCGACGGCTCCTCGACGCGTACGTCCCCGTCGCCGACCTCGCGTCGCCGGTCGCGATCGCGGACGCAGCCCGCGACCTCGCGCGGGGTCGCCCCGTGGACCTGCTCGAGACCGGCGACGAGGCCCTCGTCCTCCCCGTCGCGCAGGCGCGCGCGACGTTGGGCCTGCCCGGGCTCTCCGTGCGCTCGGCCACGCTCTGCCGCGACAAGGCGGCCATGAAGGACGCGCTGCGCGCCGCGGGCGTCCCCTGCGCCGCCTCCGCAGCGGTCGCGTCGCTCGACGCGGCGCGTCACTTCGCGGAGCGCGAGGGGTTCCCGGTCATCGTCAAGCCCCGCTCGGCGCTCGGGGGGCTCGGCACGTCGCGCGCGGACGACGCGGCGCAGCTCGAGGAGGCCGCGCGTCGGCTGGGCGTCGATCGGGGCGCGTCGGTGCAACTCGAGGAGTTCGTCGAAGGGCACGAGGGCTTCTACGACACGCTCGCGCTCGACGGCCGGCCGGTACACGAGTTCGTCGCGCACTACTACCCGAGCGTCCTCGAGGCGCTCGACGACCGCCGGGTCGCGCCGCAGATCGCCGCGACGAACCGCGTGGGCCTCGCGAGCTACGAAGAGCTGCGGACCCTGGGGCGCCGCGTGATCGAGGTCCTCGGCATCGGGACCTCCGCGACCCACATGGAGTGGTTCTTCGGGCCCAAGGGCCTGAAGTTCTCGGAGATCGGCGCGCGCCCGCCGGGCGAGCGGATCTGGGACCTCCACTCCGCCGGGAACGACATGGACGTGTGGACCGAGTGGGCGCACGTCGTCGTCCACCGCCGCGCCCCGTCCACGCCGAGCCGCCGGTTCGCGACCGGCTCGGTGCAGGTCCGTCCGCCGCGCGACGGACGGATCGCGGGCTACCGGGGGCTCGACGAGGTGATGGCCCGCGTCCGACCCTGGCTCGTCGCCCACCGCGTGCCCGCGCCGGGCACGCCGACCGACCCGATCCACAAGGGGTACCTCAACAACGTCTGGTTCCGCCTCCGCCACCCCGACTACGACGAGCTCTGCGCGATGATGTCGTTCGTCGGTGCGCGCCTCGCCGTGGAGGTCGCATGACCGCGCGACACGTTGTCCCTCCGTCCCCAGGTCGCTCGCCCTCCCGTCCCCGCAGGTCCTCATGCCGTACCTGATCCTCGACCCCACCGAAGACTACGCCGCGTACCCGATGCGCTTCCTCGAACGTCGTGGGCTCGACGCCGTGGCGCTCTTCTCGTCGCCCGCGCACCAGCGGCGCTGGGCGCGGACGTGGAAAGACGAGCTCGGGGGCCGCGTCGTCGCGGAGTACGTCGTCGACCGCGAGGCCCTCGGCGACCTCGCGGCCGTCCTGCGGGCGCGGTTCCCGGGCGGGTTCTTCGGGCTCGTCCCCTGGGACGAGCGCCATATCCTCCTGGCGGCGGAGATCGCGGAGGCCTTGGACCTCGGCTGGAACCCGCCGGCGGTGATCCATCGCTTCCGGGACAAGTCGCTCCTCAAGGCGTGGCTGCGACGGCACGGGACGATGCGGGTCAACCGCGGTCGGACCGTCGTGACCGCGGCCGAGGCGCTCGCGTTCCAGGCCGAGGTGGGCACGTGGCCCGTCGTCGTGAAGCCGACGGGCGGCGCGGGCTCCATGTCGGTCCACTTCGCGAGCGACCCCGACGAACTCCTGCGCGGGTGCCAGGAGGTCCTCGAGCGCGGACTCGGCGAGGTCTTGCTCGAGGAGTACGTCGGCGGCACCGAGTACGCCGTGAACGGGCTCGTGGACCACCGGGGCGGCGTGCTCGTCACCGAGGTCTGGCGCTACGACCGCCGCGACAGCCACGGCGAGCGCAACCTCTACTACGAGACGCTCAAGGTGAGCACCTCCGAGGCGCCGTTCCAGGCCGTGGCCACATACGCCGCCGAGGTGCTCGGCGCGCTCGGCCTCCGCCGCTCGCCCTTCCACATGGAGGTGAAGGTGGACGACCGGGGTCCGTGTCTGATCGAGGTGGGCGCGCGCTTCGCGGGCGGCCACCAGCCGGTCCTCGGGTCGCTCCTCCACCACCACAGCCTCTTCGAGCTGGCGGCGTGCCACTACCTCGACGACGTCGATGCGTCGCCGGACGACGTCGATTTCGACCACTACGACCGCCACGACGCGCGCATCGTGAGCGGCATCCAGGAGGTCGAGCTCCCGAGCGTGACGGCGCTCCTCGGCCTCGAGGAGGTCGAGCGCCTGCCGTCGTTCCAGGGCACGGGCATGCTGCGCCGGCCCGGCATGCGCGTCGCCGCCAGCCGGGACGTGAACACCAAGGCGTGGGAGGTCTATCTCTTCCACGCCGACGCGGCCCAGGTCGCCGCGGACGCCCGCGCCGCCCGCGCGCTGCTGCGGTACGTCTGATGCCCTACGTCATCCTCGACCCCGTCGGGACGTACCCGGCGCACCTCCTCGCGTTCCTCGGCGGGCGCCTCGGCAAGGCGGGGATCGCCGTGTTCACGAGCGCGGCGCGGCTGGGGCTCTGGCGCGACAAGTGGTCGGGCGAACTCGGACCGTACGTCGTCGAGACGCATCTCCCGGGGCCGGGCCGTGGCGTCGCGGCGCTGGCCGCCGACCTCCGCCACCGCCACCCGGACCTCGAAGGCGTCGTCCCGTGGGACGAGGAGACGGTCCTCCTCGGCGCGCGGCTCGGCGAACTGCTCGGACTCGACTGGAACCCGCTGCGCGTGATGGAGCGCTGTCGCGACAAGGCGGTCATGAAGGCGTGGCTGCGGCGGCAACACACGGTCCGCGTCAACGCGTCGGCGACGGTCGCCGACCGCGACGCCGCGCTCCGCTTCGCCCGGAAGGTGGGCCACTGGCCGATCGTGGTCAAGCCGACGGCCGGCTCCGGCTCCGAGGACGTCTATTTCCCCCGCGACGACGACGAGCTCCTCCGCGACTGCGAGCGCGTCCGGGCGAGCGGGCACGGTCGCGTGCTCCTCGAGGAGTTCATCGGCGGCGACGAGCTCGTCGTGAACGGCATCGTCGACGCCCGGAGCGACCTGCTCGTCACCGACGTGTGGCACTACGACCGACGCACGAGCCACGGGGTGCCCAACCTCTTCCACACCACCCGACGGATCGCGACGACGGAGCCCGTGTTCGTGCAGGTGGCCGCGTACGCGGCGGGGGTCGTCGAGGCGCTCGGGCTCCGCCGGTGCCCCATCCACATGGAGGTGAAGGTCGACGACCGCGGCCCGTGCCTCATCGAGGTGGGCGCGCGGTTCCCGGGGGGGAACCTCGCCGTGCTCGCGTCGAAGCTCCACGGCCGGAGCCTCCTCGAACTGGGCGCGTGCCAGTACCTCGCCGACGTCCCGCTCTCCGGCGCCGACATCGATCGCGCGCGGTACGACCGCTTCGAGGCGCGGGTCCTCCACGGCATCCAGACGCACGAGCTCCCGCAGATCCGCGCGGTCCACGGGGTCGACATCGTCCGCGCCCTGCCGTCGTTCGACACGTTCGCGACGCTGCGACGCGTCGGCGCCCGCGCGCCCGTGACGCGCGACTACGAGACCGCGGCGTGGGAACTGTCCCTCGTTCACGAGAGCCGGCGCCAGATCGACGAGGACGTCGCGACCGCCCACCGTGTGCTGCGGTACGAGTAGGTCGGCGCGCCCTCCCACGCGTCGTACGCCGGGAGTCCGCCCGCGCGCGCGAGGGCCCGTCCCGAACCCGCCGCACCGGTTCCCTCGAGCCCGCGGGGCCCAGCGGGATCGAGTCCGATCGGCCGCCGGTCGGCGAAGATCGAACCGATGAACCTCCCCCGCCGCACGTGGGCTCGACTGCGCGACCGCCTCCGGGGCCGCTCGGCCGTCGTGGACGCCTGCAGGTTGTTCAACGAGTTGGACCTCCTCGAGTTGCGCCTGCGGGAGCTGTGGGACGCCGTCGACGCGTTCGTCGTCGTCGAGGCGGCGTACTCGCACGCGGGGGCGTCGAAGCCCCTGTTCTTCGCGGAGAGCGCGGAGCGGTTCGCCCCGTACCGCGCGAAGGTCGCCTACCACGTCCTTCGGACCCCCCCGATCTCCGCCCCCCGCACCCAGGCGGAACGCACCGTCCTCGAGAACCATCAACGCGACGCGATCGGAGAGGCGCTGGCCCGCCTGGGCCTGCACGGCCGGGACGTCGTCGTCGTGAGCGACCTCGACGAGCTTCCCCGCGCGACCGCGGTGCCGTCGCTCCATGGTCGGCTCGCCGCGTCGCCGTTCGCCGTCTTCGTCCAGCGCCACTACCACCGCTACGTGAACCACGCCTGGCCTCCGGGCACGTCCCCGCCCCTCTGGCTCGGGTCGGTCGCCTGCCGCTACGCGACGCTGCGCCGGATCGGCGCGCACCGCGTGCGCCGCGACAAGAACCGGGCAGGGATCGTCCTGGGCGCGAGGGACCCGCGGTGGTCCTACGTCGACGAGGGCGGGTGGCACTTCACCTGGATGGGCGGTCCCGAGGCGGCCTGGACGAAGGCGCAGAACGTGATGGATTTTGTCGAGAAGGCGTCGGGGCTGCGCGACGTCGGACCGCCGATGGCGATTCGCACCTACCCCGCCGCCGTGTCGCGCGACGTGTGCCGCGAGGTCCAGGCCTCGTACCTCGCCCATGCGGAGGCGCCCGCCTTCACGCCCCTCGACGTCGACGACGTCCGGATCGAACAGGACGTCCCCGACGCGATGCGGCGCCACCCCGAGCGGTTCCGCCGGTACCTCTTCTTCACCCGCGGGCTGTGAACGCGGCGCCCCCCACCTTCGTGCGCCAGACCGCCCGGGTACGCGCCCCGTACGCGCCGGCATCGAACGGGCGTCCCCTGAGGTTTCCCGATGCGCAAGAAGAAGGCGGTCCCGCCGCGGCCCCCTGCAGCGTCGAAGTCCGGTCGTCCGCCCCGGGCTCGCGCCCGGCCCGCCCGCGTCGTCGCCCGTCCGCAGGGCGTCGCCGCCCGCTCGCTCGCGGAGATCGTTCGGGACCTCGGGCGGGACGCCGCGCGCGGCGACCCAGTTCCCAAGCCTCACCTCGTTCCCAAGCCACACCTCGTTCCCAAGCCACACCTCGTGAAGTCGAAGCCGCGGGGCGAGCGACGGAGACCGACGCGATGAGCCTCCTGACGACGAAGGACGGGACCGAACTCTACTACAAGGATTGGGGCGCGGGCGCGCCGGTGGTGTTCAGCCACGGATGGCCCTTGAGCGCGGACAGTTGGGAGTCCCAGATGATGCATCTGGCCTCGAACGGCTTCCGCTGCGTCGCCCACGATCGTCGGGGCTACGGCCGTTCGAGCCAGCCGTCGAACGGCAACGACATGGACACCTATGCCGACGACCTCGCCGAGCTGATCGCCTCGCTCGACCTTCGGGGAGCCACGTTGGTCGGCTTCTCTGCCGGCGGCGGCGAAGTCGCGCGCTACATCGGCCGCCATGGCACCGGACGGGTCGGGAAGGCAGCGCTCATCGCCGCGGTCCCTCCGTTGATGGTGCGGACGCCGGCGAACCCGTCCGGCCTTCCCCTGGAGATCTTCGACGGCATGCGTCGCGCCGCGTTGGCGGATCGGTCGCAGATGTACATGGACATCGCGAGCGGCCCGTTCTTCGGCGCCAATCGACCGGGCGCCAAGGTCTCGCGGGGCGTGATCGAGTCGTTCTGGTTGCAGGGGATGCGCGCCGGACACAAAAACGCGTTCGACGGCATCCGGGCGTTCTCCGAGACCGACTTCACCGACGACCTCGGGAAGTTCGACGTGCCGACGCTGGTCATCCACGGGGACGACGACCAGATCGTCCCGATCGGCGCCGCGGCGCTCCGCTCTTCGAAGTTGATCCGTGGTGCGACGCTCAAGATCTACGAGGGCGCGCCGCACGGCCTGGCGGACACGCACAAGGACCGTCTCAATGCCGACCTGCTGGCGTTCCTGAGGAGTTGACGCGGCGCGACCGGCGCCTGCGGCCGAGCGTACCCAGGACCGCCCGGGGAGGGCGGGCCGATGGCGCGACGGCGCCCCCTCCCTGCCCCCACGCGGGGGCGTGTGTCCGTGCGAGCGATCGGGCGAGTTCCCTTGTTTTGGGGGCGTCGCCTCGTCAGTTCCGCGATGCGGTCGGCGCCACCCGGAGTCCGCGGCCGTCGAAGCGGGAGTCGGGTGGGCTCCGGCCGCGGTTCGCCGGGAAGGTCCCGCGAGCCAGAATGATCATGGGGAATCCCGCACCCACTCGGAGGCGCAGGCTTCGGCTCCCCGACCGGGGGGCTCCGCCCCCCTGGACCCCCCCTTTGCGGCCCCCAGAACCCGACCGCGGAGTCAGAGATCAGAGATCAGGGCGGATCAGAGCCCAGGACAACGCTCACTTCAGCGGCGCGACCCAGACCACCCGGAACCCGCCGTAGTTGCTGCGGAAGTCGGGCGCGCTCCTGCCGCGCTCGGCCGAACGGACGAACGTGGGACTGCCGTCCCACGACGCACCGCGCAGCACGCGGGCGCTGCCGCTCGAGGAGCCCTGCGGGTCTTGAACACGGCCCGTCGGGTACACCTCCCCGTACCCGTCGCTGCACCACTCCCACGCATTCCCCAACATGTCGTACAAACCCCACCCGTTCGCCG